>Ga0209801_1000088_pt1 | contig 63366 bp, 67 predicted proteins | sample GraSoiAngelo_127_FD_185884 | JGI IMG/M metagenome (GOLD analysis project Ga0209801, IMG submission 185884) | Grasslands soil microbial communities from the Angelo Coastal Reserve, California, USA - 14_0927_09_40cm (SPAdes) (version 2) | ecosystem: Environmental > Terrestrial > Soil > Grasslands ... | reverse complement strand
GACGTACTCGAGCGGCTGGCGCGCGGCGACGGCGGCCCGGCGGGCGTGGGGGGCGTGGGGGGCGGGGGGGGCGGGGGGGGCGGGGGCGAGGGACAGCCGCGCGACGTCTATATGGTCACCGATCAGGGCCGGCTGATCCTCAAGGCCGGCCAGAGCTCAGCAGAGCTGATGCGCACCAAGCTCCCGACCGCATCGACGCAGTCCCTCTTTGATAAGGAAGGGATGTCCGTGATCTACAAGCGGGCGGACGGGCAAGAGGTAGTCGCCACCTTGCGACGTCTTCCCGCGCTCCATTGGGCAGCGGTGGTGGAGATGCCGAGCGCGGTGCTCCGGGAGGCCGGTGGGATCGGGGGAGGAACCGTGGCGATGCTTGTGCTGGCGCTCGCGGCTGTCGGTACCCTCGCGGGACTCCTGGCACTGCTTACCGTGCGGCCGCTGCGGCGCCTCACGGCCGTGGCGGAGAAGGTGGCGGCGGGGGATCTCTCGGTCGAGGTCCCCGTGGGCGGCGGCGGCGAAGTGGGCTTGCTGACCCAGGTCTTCAAGAACCTGGTCACCCGGGCCCGGGAGCGGGACAGCCAGGGCGAGCTGGAACGGCTCTCGGTCACCGACGCCCTCACCGGGCTGTACAACCGGCGGCACCTGATGGGGACGCTCGCGAACGAGGTGCAGCGGTCGCGGCGGTTGCGGCGGACGTTCTCCGTTCTGCTCGCGGACGTGGATCGCTTCAAGCAGTACAACGACACGCACGGGCATCTCGCGGGGGATGCGGCGCTCGTGAAGATCGCCGAGATCCTGCGCAAGACCACACGTGGAGTGGACAGCGTGGCGCGCTACGGCGGCGAGGAGTTCGTGGTGATGCTCATCGAGGCGCCGATCGGGACCGCGGTGACCGTCGCGGAGCGCATCCGCGCGCGGGTGGCGGGTGAAGAATTCGAAGGGGGCGCGATGACGGTGAGCATCGGGTCGGCCGAATATCCCGCCCATGGCGACACGCCCGAAGAGCTCATCGCGAGCGCCGACGCCGCGATGTACGAGGCCAAGAACGCCGGCCGCGACCGGGTCGTGGCCGCCCGGCTGGGGGACCGTGGGGAGGGGGGGGAGCGGCGCGAACCGAAAGGCAGGAAGGCCCGAAAAGAGCCCGGCTGATGGTCATCCGGTGGCTCTTGGCCGCGTTCCACTTGCTCGCTTTGGGTGTCGGCCTGGGAGCGGTGTGGGCCCGGGGGCGCGCGCTGCGCGGCAGCCTCGACGCGCCTGGGCTGCGCCGCGCGTTTTATGCCGACAGCTGGTGGGGCGTGGCTGCCCTGGTATGGATCAGCACCGGCATGATTCGCGCGTTCGGGGGCTACGAGAAGGGATCGTTTTACTATCTCCACAACCATTTCTTCTGGGCAAAGATGGTGCTGCTCGGAGTGATCCTCGCCCTGGAAATCGGGCCCATGATCACGTTGATCAGGTGGCGGTCGCGAGTCGCGCGTGGCGAGCTGCCGGACACGCGGGCAGCGAGCGGGATGGCCGTGGTCAGCTTCGTCCAGGCGGGGCTGGTGGTGTTGATGGTGCTCGCGGCCACGGGCATGGCGCGCGGGTACGGCGTGCCTCGCTAAAGCGTGCGCCGCAGCGCCGCCGCGAGCGTCCTCGCGTCGCCCGGCTCCTGGTGGGGACGGCCGTTGATGAAGAATCTGGGCGTGCCGGTCACGCCGCTCTGCTCGCCGCTGGCAACGTCTTCTTCCACTCGCGCCGCGTGTACGTGGCCGCTCAGCTCGCGCTGCACCAGCGGCACGTCGAGCCCCAGCTCGCGCGCGTACTCCAGCAGATCGTCGTCTTCGAGGGCGCCCTGATGCGCGTACAGGAGATCGTGCATCTCCCAGAACTTGCCCTGCGCGGCGGCGGCCTCGGCCACTTCGGCGGCGTGCTGGGCATGCGGGTGCTCCGCGATCAGGGGAAAATGCCGGAACACAAACCGGACCTTGGGACCGAGCTTCTTCAGGACGCGCTTCAGCTCCGGGTAGGCCCGCCCGCAGAATGGGCACTCGAAGTCGCCGTACTCGACGAGGGTCACGGGGGCGTTCGCCGGTCCCCTGGCGTGGTCGCGAGGGCCGACGGTCGGAGTGAGGAGTGTCACTAGGTTCGGCGCTCGAGCGCTGCGCGGTCCCAGTGCCCGAGGTTGGCGGCCGACTCGTAGGTCGATTGCGCGAAGGCGAGCAGGGCCTCGTCCGGCTTGGGCGCGCGGCGCAGGGCATCGTACGGCAGGATGAACTCGCGCATCTCCTTGTTGTACTGCGCCCCGTCCGGGCGGATGGGGCAATCCGCGTACCCCTCGGGCTCGGGATACGCGTACGCGTAGAAAGCGGGTTCCTGGAGCCCCCCCGTCCCTCCCGCCCACTTCCCCGGCCAGAACCCGCAGCTCGCGCACTCGTGGGAGTAGGCCTCGACCATCACGTAGTCGGGGCAGTTGGGCGCGCCGCCCGGATGGCGGGGCGCGGGGCGCCCGGAGAACCGGGTCGCGGCGAGGTCAAAGCTCCCCCAGAAGAAGTGGACGGGACTGGCTTTGCCGAGGAAGCGGCCGCGGAAGCGCTTGAGCACGCGATCCGCCTGCATCAGGACGCGCCAGCAGCGGCGGGCGGCCTCCCCGTCGTACGACGCGTGCTCGCGGTCCTGCGCGAAGGGAATCGCCGTAACGACCTCCACGGGGCGGGGCATGATGTGCACGTCGACATCGAGCGAGCGGAGCGCCGTCCGGTAGGCCGCGTAGAAATCGGCCACCGACTGCGGGACCAGGGGCACCGCCTGAGTGACGCCGTCGCTCGTTCGCACGTACAGCTGGTGGTCGAGGAAGTCGAAGTCCGCCTCGAGCGTACGCATGCCGTAGGGCATGGCGGAGGTCGTAAGGCCGCGCGGCGTGACGTAGAGCGCGACCTGCCACCAGTGGTTCTCCATCGGCGCGAGCGCGAGCCGCGTCTTCCCGACGATCTGAGTCCACATGTGAAGGGTAGCGTAGGTGTCCCGCCACGCGTCCAACGGCAGGGCCGGCCACGCGTCGTCCATCATCGGCGTGCGGGCGTCGGGGCGGGCTCCATCATGAGCTCGTCCACGTAGCACCAGCCCCAGTCTTCCCCGGGCTCCAGGCTGCGGATGATCGCGTGATGCGAGCCGTGGTAGTGTTTGGTCGCGTGCTTGTTCGGCGACTGGTCACAGCAGCCGACGTGCCCGCAGGCGAGGCAGAGGCGCAGGTGCACCCACCAGCTGCCCATCTTCAGACATTCCTCGCACCCATCGGGCGTGCGCGGTTTCACGTCGCGAACCTGGTCGAGATGTGCGCAGGTCTGCTTCATGGCGGTGTGTTAGAGCCCCTTGCCGCGGAGCCAGGCGAGCGACGCGTCGGCGACTTCTTTCCACCCCCGATCGACGGTGACCGAATGGCCGCGGTCCGGAAACACCTTGTACTCGTTGACGGTCTTCGCCTTGCGATACAGGTTGTAGGCCGCGCGGGCCACCACCTCGGGCACGGTGTGATCCTTACCGCCGCCGATGATCAGCAACGGACCACGGTCGGCGGTCCGGTTCACCTTGGCTGGCGAGTTCGGGAAGACGTTGGCGAAAGCCGCCTCGAAGAGCGGCCGGCCCGGCGCCGGGATGGCATATCTGGCGAACAGCTCATCGGACTCTTGCTCCGAGAGCGCGTTCCCGAAGCCGTAATAGAACTGCTTCGCCGTCTGGGGCACGGCGCGCCGGTAGTTGAGGGGATTGCCCAAAATCGGGAATGCGCTCTTCAGCTGGGCGATGGGCAGAGGCAACACGCCCCGCATCTGCGCGGGCGCGATCGCGACCGCCGCCGAGGCAAGCCCCATTCCCAGCAGCTTCTGCGCGATCAAGCCCCCGAACGAGTGCCCCACGACGATCGGCTTGGAATCGAGCGCACGGATGACCGTGGCGAAGTGCGCGACAGCCGCATCGATCCCCACGTTGGCGACGCGCTCGGGGTGCGCGTTGGACTCGGCGACCGTGGCTGAGTCGCCCGGCCAGCCGGGCGCCATCGCGTCGTACCCGGCCTCGCGGAACAGAGCCACCCAATTGCTCCAGGAGTCGGGGTGCATCCACAGGCCGTGAATGAAGACGACCGGAGTCCTTGCCCTTGCCCCCATTTTGCCCCTTCCTCTCCTCGAACAGGTGGATCCTCCCCCTCCAGAGAGATAGCCTTGCGGGGAAGGGCCCGATAGGGAAGGGGAATACTGCGCCCTATCGCCGGCCTACCGCCTTCCGGTACGCACGAGGCGCAACACCGAACTCGGCGCGGAACGAGTGATTGAAATTCGAGAGGTCCTGAAATCCCGCATCGCTGGCCACGTCGATGACCTTCGCATGATTCGCCGCGAGGTGCAGAGCCGCCGCACGCAGACGGGCGCGCAGGATGAACTGATGCGGCGTCACGCCCGTCACCCGCTGGAATGTGCGTAGATAATGGAAGGGACTTAACGCCGTCTCAGCGGCCAACCGGTTCAGCGTCCACGGTGCTGCGGGATCCCGCTCGATGCGGCGCACGCTGTCGGTCGTCCGGGCCAGGGCGCCCGCAGGCGGGTGGCCCGGCCGGAGGGGTGCGCCCGCCGAGAGGCCCACCGCCGCCACCGCGACGCGCTGGGCGATCTCCTCCCATGACTCGCGCGCCGGCACCGACACCCCCACCGAGGCCCGCGCCACGATAGCCGCGGAGTCCTTGATCGGTGGCACGCGCGAGGCCCGAAACCGGCGCGCCCGGCGCGGAACGCCGGCCTCCGCCGCGAGGCGCTCGAACCACTCGGGTGCGTATCGAAACGCGACGCAACGGTCGCCGGCGGCGTGCGCATGCCCGCACTCGAAGAACTGGCCAGGATTCCCCAGCAGCAGCGAGCCCGGAGTCATCAGCTCACGGCCGGCCGACGCCCGGTACTCGAACGTCCCCGACACCACGACGGCGACGGATACCCACCGGTGCTGCTCCTCGAAGGGCCGGTCGGTTGGGCCGGAGGTGCAGATCACGTCTTCGACGGACCAACCCGCGCCCTGAGCGAGCGGGGTGGGGATCGTGCGACCCGGCGCTCCGGTCTTCTTCCGGAGCGTCAACGCGCGCTCCACGTCGAGCGCAATTTTCCCCAAGACGGACGCCCGATCGTGCGGTACCATCCGTCCGGTCACGGTTGTGCCATCCACAACGCGAATACTAGAGGAGGTCCCATGAGCGCAGCAACCACCGTCAAGACCGAGGTCGCGAACGTCGACCCGCACGTGCTCGCGCGGATTCTGGAGGAAGGATATGGGCCGGGTGCGTGGCACGGGCCCGATCTGAAGGCGGCCCTGGCCGACGGTTCCGCGGCGACCGCATTCCGTCGCCCCGGGCCGGGCCGGCACAACATCGCCGAGATCGCCATGCACCACGCCTGGTGCGTCCGCTCGGTCGCCAATCAGCTCGCCGGCGGCGAGGGAGAGCCGTTCCCGCTCCCTGGGGCCGACTGGTTTGCGCTGTCGAGCGAACGTGATCTCGCCTGGTCCGCGATCGTGACGACGCTGGAGCGGGAGCAACGCCGGCTCGCGACCGTCCTCTCCCAAATCGGCTCGCACCAGCTGCGCTCGCCGCTCGGCGAGGCCGAGCGGTTCGATCTGGTGCTTGGTATCACGTGCCACGCGGTCTACCACGCCGGACAGATACAGCTCATCAAGGTGCTCGGCGCGTGAGGGAGGGGCGTTCGATGGCCGCGTCCGGCAGCGCCCTCAGCTTGTCGGGATTGGCGATGATGTAGATCGTCTGGATCCGATCCCCCACGACGTCGAACGCCAGGGCGGTCCGGGGCTTGCCCCTCCAGTAGGAGATCAGCCCCGGTTGGCCGTTGAGCTCGGCCGGCCGGACCACGTGGTCCGCGGGCACGAACTTGCGGAGCGCGCCGAAGATAAAGCGTGCCACGTGGTCGGCGCCGTGGATGGGGTTCAGGGCGGCCGCGGCCTTGCCGCCGCCGTCCGACCAGAGCGTGATGTCCTCCGCCAGGAGGGCGAGCAGCCCGTCCATGTCGCCGGTCGTGGTCGCTCGGTTGAAGCGCTCGAGCATCCGCCCGGCATGCTCTGGCGCGGCCGCGAACCGCGACCCCGAGGCGACGCCCCCGAGACGCTTCTTTGCGCGGCCGAGGAGCTGGCGACAGTTCGCCTCGCTCTTGCTCACGATCCGCGCGATGTCGGCGTACCCGAAGTCGAATACCTCATGCAGAAGCAGGACCGCTCGCTCCACCGGCGACAGACGCTCGAGCAGCACGAGGAATGCCATCGAGAGCGATTCGGAGCGGTCCACCTCTCCCGAAACGTCCGGCACGTGCTCGGTCACGAGGGGCTCCGGCAGCCAGGGCCCGACGTAGGATTCTCGCCGCACGCGCGCCGAGTGCAGGTGATTGATGGCGAGCCGCGTGACGATCGTGATCAGATAGGCCCGCGGGGAGCGCACCTCGGCGTCGGAGCCTTCCTGCCACCGGAGATACGCGTCCTGCACCACGTCCTCCGCGTCCATGGCGCTGCCGAGCATGCGGTACGCAATCGAATAGAGCAGGGGGCGAAGTCCCGCGAAAATCTCCGCCGATCGGTCCAGCAGGAATGCGCCTGTCACAAACCGGTTCTCTCTCTTGTCTCAGGATGTGAAAGCGAGCCGCGCTGGTACTAGTAAGCGCCGCGTGGCCTAGCCGGTTCCAGCCGATCGCGAGGAGAGCAGGGCATGGGGACGAGTCAACGATCACCGCGCAGCACGCGGCATGTCGCCGGCACCGTGCTGATCGCATTGGGCAGCCTGGTGCTATTGGCGAGCGCCGCGGCGAAGTTCGCCCGCGTGCCTCAGGTCGCCGCCCAGCTCGGCGCCTTTGGCTTCACCGGCGGCCGCTTGACCTTGATCGCAATCGCCGAGTTCGTCAGCGCCGCGCTGTTCCTAGTTCGGCAAACGCGCTCGGCGGGGCTGCTCCTCGTATCGGCGTTTCTGGGGGGCGCCATCGCCACGCACCTGCAGCACGGTCAGTCAGTCCTGCAACCCGCCATCGTGCTGGGGCTGCTCTGGCTCGGCGCGTGGCTCCGTCACCCCGAAACACTGTGGAGCGTCGTTCGCACATGACAACCAACGCAGAAGCGATAGTCGACAACAGGTGGCGTTTCGTGCCCTGGCTCAGCCGCTTCGTGCTGCTGGCGGCGACGGTCATTTTCTCTGCGATCGCCGTGAAATACTTGGCTGATCCCGTGCGCACCGCGGCCGAGTTCAAGATCTCCCTTGGGTCGGCCGCGGCCGTCACCAACATGCGTGTGGGCTTCGGCGCGTTGCCCCTCGGATTTTCCCTCATCACGTTGGGCTGCCTGATCTCCGCACGTCGGCGCCTCACGGGCCTGTGGTTCATCGTGACCATCTTCGGCGTCGCCACGGCCGCGCGCATTCTGGGGATCGTAGTCGACGGTCCAGCCAGGGAGAGCCTGATGGTGCTGCGACCGGAAGTGGTGCTGTTGGCACTCTCGAGCGTCAGCCTTGTTCTCGAACGACGCCGGCGGGAGGCATGAAGAATGCAAGTCTTGAACCCGATCGATCCCGGCGCCGCCACTGGCAGCGTTAAGCAATCGTTCGACGCCGTAGAGCGGCGACTCAAGCGCGTGCCCAACATGCTGCGCCTGATGGCCAATTCCCCCGCCATCCTCGGCGCCTACCTGCAGTTCAATGAAGCATTCGAGCACACGCGGATGACGCCGAAGCTGCGCGGCCTCATCACCGTCGCCGTGTCGGAGCTCAACGGCTGCGAGTACACTCTCTCCACCGCCCTCGCGTTGGGCCGCCGTGAGGGTCTGACCGAGGACGACTTCGACCGCGCCCGGCGCGGCGAGGCCGGTGACACCAAGACCGCTACGGCCCTCCGCTTTGCCCGCACGGCGGTGCGGGAGCGCGGTCGCGTGCCTCCCGCGGAAGTGGAGGTCCTGCGACGCGCCGGATTCAACGACGAGGAAATCGTCGAGGTGATCGGGGCGGTGGCGTTGAACGTGTTTCGGAACTACTTCAACCTCATCGCCGGCACCGAGGTCGATGCCCCGCTGGTCAGCCCCGGTCGAACGCCTGCTGCAGGCCCTTGATGTCGATCTTTTTCATTTGCAGCATCGCCTGCATGGCCCGATTCGCCTTGTTGGCGTCCTTGTCTCCCAACAGCTTCCCCAGGGCCGTGGGAATGATCTGCCAGGAGAGGCCATATTTGTCCTGCAGCCACCCGCACTGATCTTCTCTCCCACCCGCGGACAGCTTCTTCCAGAGCTCGTCCACTCCCTGCTGCGTCTCGCAGTTCACGAACAGCGAGATCGCCGGCGTGAACTTGAACTGCGGGCCGCCGTTCAGGGCGTAGAACTGCTGTCCCTCGAGCTGGAAGGTCACCGACATCACGCTCCCTTTGGGGCCGGGGCCCGCCTCCCCGTAGCGCGTGACGCTGAGCACCTTTGAATTCTTGAAGATCGACACATAGAAGTTCGCGGCCTCCTCGGCCTTGCCGTCGAACCAGAGGAACGGAACGATCTTTTGCATACCGGCCATCTCCTTGTCTCTCACGTTGTCGACGCCAGCAACTCGGCCAACCGGTCGTAGCTCTCCGCCACGCCCTTCTCCATGCCGGACTTGAGGACCCCGTCGCGCGCTGCTCGCGACTCGTAGCGCATGGTGTTGGTGAGCGTCGTCTTGCCACCCCGCTCCACCAGCAGGAGGGTCCCTACGCCCTCGCCCGGGTACCAGGCCTCGTCGAAGCGCTCGGTGGTGACGATGCGCTCGGGTGCCAGGACCTCCCGGTAGACGCCGCCCATCCCCATTTCGGTCCCGTCCGAGTCGCTGCGCCAGACGTAGCGATACTTGCCGCCTACGCGCAGGTCGATCTCGCAGACGGGCATCGACCAGCCGGGGGGTCCCAACAGCCAGCGCTTGACCAGCTCGGGCTTCGTGTGCGCGTCGAACACCAGTCGGCGCGGGGCATTGAACACGCGTGTCATCACGATCTCGCGATCCGATGGCGTCGTCACGGTCAACGTTTCAGCGGTTTTCATCGGTGATCTCCCGGTTTGGTTTCCTTTGTTTTCAGCTCGTCGAGCAGGGCGTCGAGACGCGCGTATCGGGCCACCCACAGCCGGCGATACCGCTCGAGCCACTTGGTGGCGTCGGCGAGCGGCTGCGGCACGAGCCGCCGTGGCCGCCGCTGTGCGTCCCGGCCGCGCCGTACGAGGCCGGCGCGCTCGAGGACCTTCAGGTGCTTCGAGATCGCGGGTTGGCTGATGGCGAACGGGTGCGCCAGCTCCGCGACCGACGCCTCCCCCGAGGCGAGCCGCGCCAGGATCGCGCGCCGCGTGGGATCGGCGAGCGCGGCAAACGTCGCGTCGAGGCCCCGCTGGTTCATAACCATATGGTTATATATAAAGTGCGCCGCCCGACGTCAACCCCCACCCGACCCCAGCTTGGACCGATCGCCGACTCTTGCGCTCCGGGCCGTCCTGGGGGGATATGGGGCCGCCGTTCGACCGCCTCCAGGGGGATCGCCATGACCGCCGTGCCCGTTCGTCGCGCATTCGTGCTGCTCGCGCCACTCGCCGTTTGTCCCGCCGTCTACGCCCAGACCGTCGCTCCCAGTCCGTCCGGCGCGAGCGCGGCATGGACGGCCAGACTGAAAGGGGACGTCCGCTGGCAGCAGGTCACGCCGGCGGGCGCGCTCCTCGTCTCGACCGACGCGGCGCTCGCCGCCGTCGATATCGAGACGGGGCAGATCACGTGGGAGAAAGCCGAGCTCGGCGGGCTGCCGGTGGACAGTGTCCGCATGGTCGAGGGGTCCTTACTCATGGAGGCCGCGCGGCCGAACCTGCTCCTGATCTTCGACCCGGTGACGGGGGCGGTCGTCTTCGACTCGCGACGTCTGGGGATCGCCCAGGTCGTGACCCGCCGGGTGCTCCCGCAGAGCGGCACCCTGCTCGTCCACGGACGACGGGCGCAAGGACCGCCGGTCGTCGCGCTATACGACCTCGTGACCGGAGAGCAGCGCTGGGCGAACGAGACGTTGTTCGAGCAAACCGAGCCCAAGAAGAAGGGACTGGGCGGTCTGATGCAGAACCTGGTGCGCGTGGCCTCCGAAGCCACCGCGCTCGAGGTGCTGCAGGCGGGGCCGGACATGATCGTGGTCAACACGCTGACCGGTCTGCGCGCCATGGACGCGCGCACCGGCGCCGTACGGTGGTCGACGAGCCTGCCCACGGCCCGTGCCGGCAACCCCGCGCGCCATGTGCGGCTCTACCCGTCCCTCGACAAGACCGACCGCCTCTACGTGAGCTTCGATGACCGCGTCATGGCGTATCGCCTCGCCGACGGCCAGGCGCTCTGGGCCAAGCCGGCGATGGTGCAGGGGTGGGTGCACGACATCGTGCAACATCCCGGCGGGATCATCATCCTCCCCGAATCGCCGCCGCCGAACGAGGCGACGGGCAACGTGAAGATCATCAACGGCGTCGTGCAGACGGGCCTGAACGTGGCGCGGTATGACGATGGAGCGACGATTGCCGACAAGCCGCTGCACATGGGCGGCACGGTCACGGACGCTATGGTCGTCGGCGGCTCGGCCGTGCTGGCCGTGGACGCCCAATCGAAGACGTTCGTCAACGTCCTGGACGTGGCCACGGCCACGCTGCGCCTGAAGAAGGATGTGAAGATCAAAGGCCAGCTCGCCTACGCGGAGCTCACGCCCGCGGGCCTGCTGTACGTATCGCGCCCCGATGACAGGACGGATGCCGAGGTGAACGTCATCGATCTCGCGAGCGGCGAGCCGCGGTTCAAGGACGCCATTCAGGGCGACAGGCGGGCCTACCTGTATCACGCCGTAGAGGGGCGGACCCTCTACGTCTTTGCGAACAAGGACCACAAGGTGTACGCGGTCGATCGGGACGCCGGGACCTTCCGGGCGCTCGGCGGGGAGATCAAGCTGCAGGGCGGGGAAGACGTCACGGATCTCGAGATCCGGCCCGCAGGCATCGTCCTCATCTCGTCGCAGAACCTGGTCGTCGTGGCGCGCGACGGACAGGTGAAGCAGCAGGTCTATTATCCCGCGCCCCAGCTGCCCGGGCTGTTACGCGCGCTGCACGCGCTCAACTCAGTGCGCGCCGGCCTGTACGGCGCCGCCGCTTCGGCCTACGGCGACGCCTTCGCGCAGGCCTCGCGCAACGCCACCGATACGACCGCCAAGCGGATCACCGCGCAGCTCGCGACGGCGTACACGCAGGGCGGGGCCCAGCTCACCGGGTATTCCCGCCAGTCGGCGGCCCTCGCGACGAAACGCTTCCGGGCGTCACTCACCGTCCCGGGCTCCGTGTTCATGCTGACCCGCGCGCCCGACGGGAACGGCAACGTGCTGCTGCAGATCGACAAGGAGAGCGCGCAGGCGCGGTCGCGCGTGGATCTCGGCAAGGAGCGGGAGCCGGTGTACGCGGTGGACGATGTCGCCGGCATGCTGTTCTTGCGGACGGCGCCGGGGACGCTGGTGGGCTATCGGCTCTAGGCCGCTTCTACCCTGAGCCTTAGTGCCCAACGTCCTCACCCCTGTCCCGCTCTCCCTTCAGGAGAGGGGGGACGAAACAATAAGGGGAGCGGGGGGTGAGGACCGTCGTCAGTGGTCGAGGACCACCAGGTCGACCTTGCGAAGACGCCCGGGATCGGCGATCAGCTCGATCCCAACGATCTTCCGCGCAGTACCCGGTTTACCGGGAGTTGCCGAGTCGCGGCTTAAGCCGCGCCCTTACGACACGGCGCCCTAACGGCGACGTCTTGATTTCACGAGCTTCCAGAACTGACCATCTCCAATCACCTTCACGATGTGTCCCCTCGCCGCCAGGCGACGGATTTCCATGACCTTCAAGCCGCCCACGGCGCCCGCGATCTGCAGCACGTTGGTCCGGCCGCGGACCAAGACGTCCGTCGAGCGACCGGGTTTCGACTGCACAATCGCGCCTGCCCGTCTCGCGGCGGCCATCGCTTCGCTGCGCGGCCGGCTTAGGAAGCCTGTGAAGGACACGCGCTTACCCGCGAGGCTCCGCACCCGACTGAAGCCCGGCTCTGTACGCGAATGGCGGAGCGCCGCAATCAACTCGCCCGCGGCCTCGTAGCGTTTGCCGCGCACACCCAGGCAGCGGTGAATGACCTCCTTGAGCTGATCACTGCAGGGCAGTTTGCGAACATCGCGGCTGCGGATCGGGCTGGTGATGTCGCCGCGCAGCAGCATGACCGCGATCAACCCGACCTGGTAGATATCATCGCGCTGCTGCCAGCGGCGCACCTTCCCCCAGGCGATCTCCGTTGGCACGTTGAACAGGTTGAACGCATCGGCAGTAACCCCTCGATGGCTGAGCTGGTGCGTCGCGATCCCAAAGTCGCCAAGCTTCAGCTGCTCGCCTTCGCACACGAAGACGTTGAACGGCGTCAGGTCGCGGTGGAGCGCCTGTCCCCGATGCAGCACATCGAGGACCGTCAGGATTCCCGCCAGCTCGCGGCGGACGAAGCGCTCGGGCTGCGCTCCCTTGCTCGCGAGCCACGCGCCGAGATCGCCGTGTTCCGCATACTCCATGACGAGGCAATAACGCGTGCGCGTACCGTCGACGACGACGAACCGGTCGAGAATTCGCAACGCGCGGGCCTGGCGGTACAGGAGCTCGGCGAAGTACGACTCGCGCAGCCATGGGGAGAGGCGCTCGGTGATCTTGACGCACACCTGCGTCGGGAGTCCGCCCCGCGGCGCGGGCGTGGCAAGGTACACCTCCCCGAAGCCGCCCTTGCCGAGCAGTTGGTGCAGGTGGTACGTCCGGTTGCTCTCGGAGCTATAGGCGGTCGGCAGCGCGCCGCGCGACGACGTCGGGAGACGGTCGCGGCGCAGCACCGTGTACCTGGCGCGGTGCGCGGTCGATGCGCGATCGCGTGTGGGCATGGGTCGCCAGAGTAATTGCGGCCGGGCGGCTATGGCGTCAAGAGGGAACCATCGTGTGCTGCGCCGGGCGGGGGGAGCTGTTGTGAAATGGCCCTCTGCAGCTTACGAATGACGGTTTTCGAGGCCGCAGCCGTCGTTTCGTGTAGGAGGATCGGCGAGACGAAGGACCGCGTCCCCAGTGGCGTGGCCATATCGATCGTTCACCGGCTCGAAATCGTCGATGTCGAAGAAGGCCACTGTAAACGCCTTCCCGTAGCGAGCCCCTCGTCGCCGCCCCACGTGCGAGCCGGCCCAGGCCAAGGTTTGCGAACGGCGATCTTGTCTCAGCTCGGCTTCAACGTGTCTGGTTAACAGCCCTCAGTTCACTCGGTACGAGCGTATGATGATGTACTGGGAATGTCAAGTAAATTCATTAACTGGTTAAACTGCGAGCGAAATGTTAACTTGTGACGGTCAAGTCAACCGCGCGAATGGAGCAGGCCCATGGATGTGTCGTTGGTGATCAGGCGCCGGTTGGAGGAATTCGGCTTGGAGCAACGCCATCTCGCCGAGGCCGCGCAAGTGACCGAGTCCTACATCTCCCAGTTGCTCACCGGGAAGCGGGCGCCCCCGGCGCCCAACCGCACCGACATCTACGACAAGATGGACAAGTTCCTGAAGCTTCCGAGCGGGGAGCTCGCGCGAGTGGCGGACCACCAGCGCAAGGAGCAATTGAAGCGGGAGCTGGGGGATGAGCCCGCGGCGTTGTTTCGCGACGTCCGCGAATTGATCCTGCGCAAGTGCAACCCCGACACGCTACGCCATGTACGCGCCGTGTTCGAGAAGCAGCCCTTTGGCGAGCTGGAACGCCTGGTCACACAGAAGCTGCTCGACGTGGTCAAGGGGCTGGCCCAACAGGAGCTGGAAAACGAAACGTGGCTTCGGACCGTGGCGGAACTGAGCGGGCGAACCTACGAAGCGACGCGCGTCAGCGTTCTCGAGTTCCTCGATACGGACATCTTCAATGTGTCCGTTGTAGACTGTGTCTCGTTCTTGGATCCGCTGATCGAATCGTGGGACATCGACCTCGCGACGTTCGCTCTGGAGATCGTCCTCAATGACCGATTAGTCCCTGGAAACGTGAAGAAATTCGAGTTTATCGAACTCGAGGCCGAGCAGCACTTCGTCGACGAGCCGGGGCTCAAGGCATTCCTTCAGGATCCGTCTCTCAGCGGCACGGCGACCCCGGAGGAAGTCGCGTTTCTCCAGCGGCTGAAGTTCAAGGGGAAGCGACCGACGCCGCTCTACTATTACCGAGAGTTGCAGAACCTGAGAGACCCGCTCCACTTTCGCAGCGCGTAGTCCGGGACAGGGAGAAGGGACATGACCATCGAGTCGAACGCTTTGCAGAGTCGGCTGCGCGTCCTGCTGGGGCTCCAGGGTGCGGTGCTAACGGACGAGGAGCTGTCCCACACGGCGGACTGTTACCCGCAGTGCCAGGGCACGGGGCGCTGGGACGTGCGGCAGTACGTCCGGCGCACGGGGCTTGGCGCGCGCGAATACCGGGTGGTGCGGGGGAGCAGCGCCCAGGATGTGTACCGCAGTCCCGAGCGGGCGCGTGCGGATGCGGTCGGGGCGGCGCTGAATGAGCTTGAGGCCGAGGAAAGGTCGGGCATCGTCCCGGCGACTCTCGAGGAGGAGTTATGGCCAAAGAAGAGGCGATAGAGATCGACGGCGTCGTACAGGCGCTGCTGCCCAATACTACGTTTCGCGTCCTCCTGTCGAACGGCCACCACGTGCTCGCCACCATTGCGGGCAAGATGCGGCGCTTCCGCATCCGGGTGCTGGCCGGCGACCGGGTGACGCTGGCCGTGTCGCCGTATGATCTCACGCGCGGGCGCATCACCTTCCGCCACAAATGAGCCGGTCGCGGCCGAGCCGCGGACGCGACGCGATGGTGGCGGACGGCGGTGCGCCGCACTGTTGGGCATGCGGGGAGCCTCTTCGGTTCGGCACCGACCGCGATGGCAGGACGACGGAGTCCTGCGCTTGCGGGTACCGAGCGTATCTGGAGACGCGATCGGGGCAGGTCAATTTGCGACCGGACCCGCCTCGCTCAACAGCAGCAGGGTGAGCCTTTGCCATGACCGCAGCGCCAAGAAAGCGGCGGCGGTCATAGCCGATCTCTTCAGACATTCTGTCTTCCTCCAGTCGTATTCATGAAGCCCCGGACGAGGTGCGCAATCTGATCCGCGGCAGTATCGAGCGCGAAGTGGCCCGCATCGAGAACGTGGACTTCGGCCTTCGGCACGTCGCGGCGATAGGCCTCCGGCTCCGAGAGCTCGAACGACAGGTCGTATTTGCCCCAGAGGACGAGCAGTCGCGGCTGCTTCGCCCGCGTCCAAGCCTGCCACTTGGGGTAGGCGTCGACGTTGGTGCGGTAATTGTAGAAGAGATCGCTTTGAATGTCGGCCTGGCCGGGTTGGCTGAGAAAGGCGAATTCATCGGCCCAGAGATCCGGGTCATAGCGCTCCACGTTGGGATCGTTCCCGACATGGCGGGTCCGCGTCGTCGCCAGCGACAGGAGGTTCGTGCGCAGTGTGCTCTCGTTGGCGGCGCGATCGGCCCAAAAGGCCCGCCGCGTCTTCCAATTCGCCCCCAGGCCTTCGTTGTGCGCCACCGCGTCCTGGACGATGAGGGCTTCGATCCGATCGGCGCATCCGTCGGGCCGGCCTCTCTGTAAAAAATGGAGAGCCCATCTATTTGTGTCGTGCGATAGAAGGTCGGGTGTTCCATGGATCAGCCGAATGTGAATGCAAAAACGTCCACGCGCGAATGGAGCAACCCCGGCCCACGCCTGCGTCTGTCCCGGACATCGTGCCCGGCTTGCACGAGTGCTAATCAATTAGCATATTGCCGTTCATGCCGCCAGCCGGTCACGACAGCCTGGGGCGCCGCGAGCGCCAGATCATGGACGTCATCTACCGGCTGGGCCGCGCCGCCGTGGGCGACGTGATGCGGCAACTGCCGGATCCCCCGACTTATTCCGCCGTGCGGGCCATGCTGCGCTACCTCGAGCGCAAGGGCCACCTGCGCCACCGCCGCGACGGCGCGCGCTACGTGTACGAACCCACCGTACCCCACCGCGAAGCCCAGCGCAGCGCGCTCAAGCACGTGGTGCACACGTTCTTCCGGGGATCCCGCCCGGGCGCAGTCGCCGCGCTCCTCGAGCTGCCCGAGAAGGAGCTGAGCGACGCGGACCTCGATCGGCTCCGCGACCTGGTGCGGCGCGCCCAGCGCGGGGCGGGGAAGTGACATGAGCTTCGTCCCTGCACCTGCGCTTGCGAAGATCGCGCTCTTGGTGCTGGCCGGGCTCGTCGCCGCCGACGCGCTGCGGGGTACGCCGGCCCGGGCGCGCCACGACTTGTGGCTGCTCGTGATCGCCGGCACCGTGGTGATCTCGCTCGCTGGCCTCCTCCTCCCCGCCCTCTTCTTCAGCGTGCCACCGTCCTGGGTGCCGCTCGCCGCGCCTCCGTCGACGCGCGTCCTCGCGGTCTTAGCGCTCGCGTGGACCGCCGGAGCTCTTGTAGGCGCATTTCGCTTGGTGCGTGGTCTCGCGGTGCTGCGCCGCATTGGTCACGACGCGACGCCTCTCTCCCGGCCCGACGCCTCGGAGGCGCTCGCCGGCGCGCGCCGGGCCGCCCGCGTCACACGGCCGGTGACGCTGCTCGTCTCGGCCGATGTGCGGGTGCCGGCGACGTGGGGTGTGCGTCGCCCCGTCATCGCGCTGCCGGCTGCGGCCGCGCGGTGGTCCGCCGAGCGGCTGCGGTTGGTGTTGCTGCACGAGCTACTGCATGTGCGACGGCGCGACGTCCTGGTCGAGCTCGTGCTTGAGGCGGTGAACATGGTTTTCTGGTTCCACCCGGCGGTGTGGTTCGCGGCGCGGCGGCTGCGGCTGGAGCGCGAGCGGACGTGCGATGAGGCCGTGATTGGCACGGGCGCACGCGCCGCGGACTACTGCGCGCACCTGGTCGAGATCATGCGTACCGCCGCACGGGGCAGCGGCGTCGTCGTGGGCGCCGGCATGGCCGCGCCCTCGACACTCGAGTATCGGGTGCGCGCGCTGCTCGAAGAACCTCGGGGCGGGGGAAAGCCCCGGCGTTTGCGGCTTCGCGCCCTGGTGCTGGTCGCATGTGCGCTCGCGATCTACGCTCTGGGTATCCTGACGCCGTGCGCCCACGTCGCGTGATCCTCTTTTTTTCTTCCCTCGTGCTAATCCATTAGCATGTTGTCGCTCTTCGCCGCGCTCCTGCTCGCTCAGGGAACGTCGCCGGGGACGGCCATCGCCGTCCCGCGCATCGCCGACGCCGTCGTCACCATCGATGGCCGTCTCGACGAGCCCGAGTGGGCCCGTGCGGCGGCGCTCCGCGACTTCTCCCAGTACGTGCCGAACGACAACCGCCCGGCCGATGACTCGACCACGGTCCTGGTGTGGTACTCACCCTCGGCGATCTGCTTCGGGATCCGGGCCTATCAGGACTCGGCGAGCGTGCGGGCAACGCTCGCCGACCGCGACAAGATCACTGGCGACGATTACGTCGAGATCCTGCTCGACACGTTCAACGACCGCCGCCAGGCGCTCGTGTTCGGCGTCAACCCGCTCGGTGCCCAGGCCGACGGGGCGCTCGTGGATGCGCCGCGCCAGATCGCCACGACCCTGTCGGCCGTGAGCACGGGGGCGTACACGCTCGACCTGAGCCCCGACTACGTCTACGAGTCGAAGGGTCGCCGAACGGCCTGGGGCTACGAAGTCGAGCTCCGTATCCCGTTCAAGACCCTGCGCTACCAGGCGCGAGATCCTCAGGACTGGGGCATCAACGTCATCCGCGTGGTACAGGCCACGGGGCACGAGCACACCTGGACGCGCGTGCTCCAGACCCGCGCCTCATTCCTGGCGCAGAACGGGACGCTCACCGACCTCACCGGTCTCGAGCGCGGCCTGGTACTCGACGTCACGCCAGAGGCCACGAGCACGGTGAGCGGTGGGCCACAGTCCTCGGGCTGGGCGTACGGCGGCGGTGCGCCGCGGGTCGGCGCCACGCTCCGCTGGGGCGTCACGGCCAATCTCACGCTCAACGGCACCGTGCGGCCGGACTTCTCGCAGGTCGAGGCGGATGTGCCCCAGATCCAGTTCGATCCGCGGACCGCGCTCAACTACGTGGAGAAGCGCCCGTTCTTCCTGGACGGGCTGGAGCTGTTCCAGACGCCCGTCCAGCTGATCTACACCCGCCGGCTCGTGGATCCGGAGGGCGCGGCGAAACTCACGGGGAAGATCGGGGCCACGACGATCGCCGCTCTGGCGGGCGTGGACGGCACCGATGCCTCGGCGACCGGAACGGACCACCCGACCATGGCCGCCGTGCGCCTGCGTCGAGACTTGGGCGGGGGCGGGGAGAACACGCTCGGGCTTGTGTACACGGACCGAGTGGACGGTGCCGGATTCAACCGGGTGGCCGCGGTGGACGGGCGGATCGGGCTGGGCAACGCGTGGGCGCTCACGTTTCAGGGGGGTGGGAGCGCGACGCGCGATTCGGCGCCGGGCCCGGTCCGCTGGGGCCCGATCTGGCGGGCCAGCCTGGTGCGCTCCGGTCGGCAGTTCGGCCTCACGATCCTGAGTCGTGGCGTTGGGGAGGACTTTCGCGCCGCGAGCGGGTTCATTTCGCGGCCCGACGTGGTGTCGAATAGCGTCACGCCGAGCTACACGATTGTGGGTGCACCCGGGTCGTGGCTCGAGAGCTTCAACGCCAACGTGTACCTGGCGGCGACCTGGGACCGGTATGGTCACTTCTCGGCGGGCAACACGGCGGACGACCGCCAGGCCGATTTCGCCACCGGGTTCACGCTCCGCGGGGGCTGGCAGGTGGGGCTGGCGTGGTCGATCGAGTCGTTCGGCTATCCCGCCCCGCTGTATGCCAACTATTGGGTCGAGCGTGTGCGCGGCACGGTGGTGGACACGATCCCGTTCACCGGAACGCCGCGGCTGCCCAACTTCGACTATGCGGCGAGCCTCCAAACGCCGAACTTCCAGACCTTTTCCCTCGCGGCGTCCCTCCTCATCGGGCAGGACGAGAACTTCTTCGAGTGGGCGAACGGTCACCTCATCATCGCGAATCTGGACGTCGCCTGGCGGCCCACCGGGCGGCTCCGCACCGAGCTGATCTACGAGCACCAGCAGGTCGAGCGGCCGGCTGACGGCAGCATCGTCTCGCGGGTCCGCGTGCCGCGCCTCAAGGTCGAGTATCAGCTGTCGCGACCCATCTTTCTCCGGCTGATCGGGGAGTACACCTCGAACGAGACCGCCGCGTTGCGCGACGACTCGCGCACCGGGGGGGGCGGCGCCATCCTGATTCGCGATCCCGTAACGGGGACGTTCACGCGCACCGCGGCCACTGCAAGCAACGCGTTCCGCGTCGATTGGCTCTTTTCTTACCACCCGACGCCGGGCACCGTCGGCTACTTGGGCTACGGCTCGAGCCTGATCGAGCCGACGGCGTTCCGCTTTCGTGACCTGACGCGGGTCTCGGACGGGTTCTTCGTGAAACTGAGCTACCTGTTTCGAGTCTGAACTAGGCGCGACGAAACACGAGCATGCGGACCGGTAGAGTGCTCAAGGGGTCATGCCAAGGCGAAGGGTCAGGATCCCGCGACGGCCAGCCGCTGCTCCTTTGCGCCCATGATCGCGAGCCAGAGCATGGTCGCTACCTCTCCGAACGTAAAAGGTTGGATGATGGTAAAGAGCCTGTCCTCGTGCCCCGGCAGTAGTAAGCCGGTAACGCTGAACGCCAACCAGGCGAAGCAAGCCACCATCAGCCAGACGCCGAGGAAGCGGGGCAGGAAGCGCGATCGGTACACCAGGAGGCCAAAGGGAAGGAGCCACAGGCCCCCAAAGATGAGGTTGGCCAGGTCCACCTGGTGATGCAGGTTGAGGAACAGCAGGGCGAAGGCGTCGCGCTGCGGCTTGTCGAAGACCGATAGGAAATCGGCGCCGCGAACGAACAGCAGGGCGGCTGCGTCGGTCATCGTGTTGAAGACGCCTATAGGCACTTGCATCAAGCTGCCCAGGATCACCATCACCACAGCGAGCGGCTTGTCGACGTGCTTCAGCAATCGATAAAGCGCCAACGGGACGAAGAGCCACAGAGCATAGCCGAGCGGCTCGCTCACAATACCCCAGCGGAAGAGCGACTCGTGTGCCGCGATATTGTTTGCCGTCGCGGTCGCGTCCCCATGCACAAACAGGGCGCTGGGAATGTAGAGGAGGCGCAGGACGCCAACCACCGCGGCCAAAACGTAGAGGAGCCCTGCGGCTCTGGCGCTCTTGCTAAGGGACGTCATGCGTCCTCGAGGTGAGGAGTTTAGCGTGAGCTACGTTGCAGGCGGCCCCAAAGGTTCACGTGGGGAGCCGTTACGCCACCTGGTGCGTCGCCCACCAATCCCGGGCCCGCTCGTGGGTCCAGGCGTCCGCACCCTCGACCTCGGCGAGCCGACGCGACAGCTCTCTGGCCGATTGGGGTCGATCCGCGGGGTCCTTGGCCAGGCACGACACGACCAGGTCATCGAATGCCCTCGGAATTGGCATGTGGGTTCGGGAAGATGGCGGCGCAGGCGCGGATTGGGCGTGCTGCAGGAGCATCCCCATCGGGGTGTCGGCGGTGAACACGAATTGCCCGGTCAGAAACCAGTAGGCCAGGCAGCCGGTCGCGTAAATGTCGGCACGCGCGTCCAGAGCGGTGCCCATTGCCTGCTCGGGAGCAATGAACGCCGGCGTGCCCTGGATTGCGTTCTCCCGGGTGTGGACCTCGCCCGGCTCCACGGCATGGTGCACCGCCCGGACGATCCCGAAGTCCAGCACCTTCACAAAGTCGAATTCCTCGCCGTAGCGACAGATGAAGATGTTGGCAGGCTTGATGTCACGGTGAACCAGGCCGCACGACTCGGCCTCCGACAGCGAGTGACAGACCTGGCGCAGCAGGTAGATGGCCCGTTCGGGCGGGGTGGGCCCGAAGCGACGGAGCAATGACTCAGCGTCGAGGCCGTCGAGCAGCTCCATGACATAGTAGAAGGCGCCATCGGCGGCGACCCCGAAATCAAACAGCTCCACCGTGTGGGGTGAGCGGAGGCGCGCGATCACCTGCGCCTCGCGCTCGAAGCGGCGGAGTGCTTCCTCCGAGGCTCCGCCGCGGCCGTCCCTCGCCAATGAAGGCCTGATGAGCTTGATGGCGGCGGGCCGCGCCAGCATGCGGTGCCGGGCCCGCCAGACCTCTCCCATTCCTCCTTCGCCCAGCTTCTCCTCCAGGCGGTAGCTGCCCAGCTCTCGGGCTCGCTTGACCTCGGTCCCCAGGTTGTGGACCACTCGGGCTCCCACGTAGGCCATGCCCACCACGAGGAGGTAGGGGAACACCAGCCCAAAGAAGAATTGCCCGGGATCCAGCCGGAGCGAGGTGGCGCCGGACGCGATCATGAACCCGATGACGACCGGGACCGAGCTGACCGAGGCCAGCGCCGCCAGCACCGCCCGGCGGGGCGAGGTGGGCACCACGACCGTGACCAGCAGGACCCACACGGCGACCCAGGAGAGCCCCATCATACCCTGGTGGGTGTCGAGCCCCATCGGGTCGGCGAACTCCGCCGCGACGATGCCGTAGCAGCTGGCGATCTCGAAGGCCACGCCGATGTTCATCGCTGTGGGCAGCGACAGGCGCGGGCTCCGGATCACCGCCGCGACCAGCAACGCCACCGCGATTGCGATCACACCCGGCCCCCACTGCAGGAAGCTTCCGAAGAAGCGGGCCCGGTCGGCGGGGAAGAGCAGGGCGGGGAAGATACCGGCCAGGAAGAAGACCGCCGCGTAGAGCAGGGCGAGAATGCGAAGGCGTGCCGCGGACTGGCCGAGCAGATCAGCGGGTAATCCGGACGAGACTCCTCGCGCGTCCGGGTCGCGCGAGTCGGGGCGCAGGAACGTCACGTGCTCATGCATGCCGAGGCTCAAGATAGCGGGTCTGCGAGGTGGCGAATCGGGAGATGATGGCCGAGGAAAGTGCCTAATGCGGCGTTCGAGCCGATGGCTCCGGGCGATCGGCGCACTGGCTGCCGTTCCCCGGGGTCTTGATCCTAGCGGCCTGCACGTCCAAGCAACCCTTGGCGGTCGAAGCTCCAGCGAACCCTCAGAGCGACAGCTTGCCGTGCTCCACCACCTTCTTGCCGTCGATCCACACCGTGGCGTCCTTGATCGGGAAGCCGAATCCAAAGTTCCCGGTGGTGCTGTTGTTACCTCCGAGGAGCTGATTGTCACCGATAAATAGGGAGACGATCCCAGCCACGTTTCCCCCGCCATAGTAGGCCGCCTCCCGTTCTTCGTGCACTTGCATGGCGGGATTCAGTCCGATCGAGAATGCGGCGATGACGTTGGTGGGCCCACTCGACGCGGCCATCAGTTCGTTCAGACAGCTCAGGCCCCTCGCCGCCTGCAGGTCCTCCATTTTACCCTCTTTGAACTCAAAGCTGACGCCCTTCATGGTCAGGAACCTGCACTGCATGCGCGGCACGACCACGCGGCCCGTGGCCGACGTCTCGAGCGGCGCGATCGTCACCGCTCCCCCCGGCAGCGCCACGTCACGGCCGAGGAACTTCTTGTCCTTCGCCATTTCCGCGGTTATGACGCCGTCATCCACGAAGGCCTGGCGGCCCTGCACCGCGAAGCTCACATCCGTGCCGCTGGGCGACGTGACGTGCACCGTCTTGGCGGCTCGCAACGTGTTCGCGAGGGTGTTTCCCTGCTCGGCGATGCGCTGATAGTCGGCTCCAATCGCGGCCCACATCATCTTCACGTAGGTCGCTCCCTCGATTCCCCACGAGGCACCGCGCTCTCTGGTGGGGTATGTGATATCCACTTCGCGGAACTTCATGTCGTCGAGCAGCGGAGTTAAGAATTGACCGGCCTGGTTCAACTTCCCGAGCCGCGTGGCCGGGACGCCGGCGTCGAGTGCCTTGATGTTCGAGGCAGAGGGCAGCGTGATGAAGACGTCCACCTGCTTCAGCCATTCCGCAAAGAACCGCGGTTCCTGCGACAGGAACTGCTCCGGCACGTCGACGTTCAGAGAGCGGACGACGCTGTCGGACGAGAGAAAGATCGTCACCATCCCCCCAGCCTTCTGCGCCTCGATGGCCAGAGCTTCCATCAGCGGAACGGTGTGCTTCCCACCGGTGATCACGACCACCTCGCCCGGCTTGATCCCGACCGATGTCGTGACGATGCGTCGAGCCAACCGGTGCAGGTTCGGTTGTTGGGCGGTCGCAGCTGAGAGGGCGAGGCACCCAAGGGCGAGACTCAACGCCGACCCGCGGTTCCTGCGGGCGTGTGGCACTACGCCCGCAACGACTACACATCCGCTGATGCCGTTTGGACGCATGGGTCCCTCCCTGCAGGAGACGCTTCTACCTGAGCGAGTCTCGCCCAAAAAGGACGAGACCGGCCGCGTGGGTATCCCACTCAGTCGGTCTCGCGATTGGCTCCCCTCGAGGCATGGGCGAACCGCACGACATGCGGCCTCGGGGCTCATGGCACCTGAGTTGCGTTTCAATATGCGCACCGGACCGCGAGCCGCAAGGTTCGGCGGCGGGATTTGACACGTCCCGCGATTATTTCTCCACGAAGGCCTTCAATCGAGCTGCCGCCGCATCCCACTGCGCCGCGACGTGATCGAGGTATTGTCTCACTTTCTCGAGGCGCTTGAGATCGAGCGCGAACACGCGCTCGCGGCCCCGGCGGACGTCGCGCACCAGGCCCACGCGGCCGAGCGAGTCCAAGTGCCGTGTGATCGCCTGACGGGTCACTCCGGTGCCCTGGCTCAAGCGCGTGATCGAGAGCGGGCCCTCCGCGGACAAGCGCCCCAGGAGCCCGAGGCGCGTCGTGTCGCCCAGTGCGGCGAACACCGGCGCGGCCTCGGGGGGGGACACCCTGAGCGCCGCCGCGGCGCGTCTAGGCGACATACTGCGCGAGCTTCTTCGCCTGCCCCGCCCAGCCCGCGTCGTTCATGCGGAAGGCCTCCGCCCGGCGCGCGAGCGGGATGCGGTCGAAGCCGGACTCCACGATCGTGACGGCAGTGCCCCCCCACCCGCGATCTCTTCGAGATGGAATTCGACCAAGGTAGTGGGTTCGGTCGAGTAGTCGACCTTGGGGTCGATCGCGTAGGGGTGCCAGCGATAGGAGAAGTAGCGCTCGGGCTCGATCCGCTCGACCTGCATCTCCAAAGTCAGGTGGTCGTAATTCGGGATGGTGAGCCGGCCCCGGATGGTCGCGCCGGCGGCAAAGGCGCCCTCAAGCTTGATGCCGAACCAGGCGCCGAATTCGGTCGCGTTCGCGATGGCGCGCCATACGCGCGCACGCGAGGCGCGCAGCTCGATTCGCCTTTCGATACGGTCGGTGCTCGGCCTGTCTTGAGCCTTTTGCGTTTGAACGGTCATGGGTTCCTGCCCTCCCTTGTCAAGTTGGTAACCGAATCCAGCGCTGATCGGGTCGTTCATTCACCTTGCTTTCTTGGCAAGCACCAGACGTCCTTGATGCTGCATAGTCTTGCAAGCATCTCTTCATACTCTCTATTAACAGCTGCTCTTTCCGTCAGGCCGAGAGCCTGGATCATGTATCCATGGTGGCCGCGAAGGATCACAAACGGATCCATGCCACCGAGGGTCCCGCCGCCGATGTCCTCACTCGAAATGTCAGGGGCGTAGTACATGACGTGTGGAAAGTTGATGGTAATGACGCGGCTGCTGTCGTCCGGGTCGAAGTACGTTCTCAGCACTGGAGCCAGCATGTAAGCAATGCCGGCTCGCTCCGGCGCTTTATAGAATCCTGCTTTGTAGCGCTGTTGGATGATTCTCTTGAGCTCGCCGGGAGGAGTCCCAGCGGCTTGCATCGCGGCTGCATCAAAGAATACCCGCATCTGCGCCTTGGTGCCCGCTTGATCGAAGGCAATCGGGTAGAGAATATCGCTTCTGTATTCCGTTAACGGCCACGATCCCCGGAACGTATCATCGCCGGTTCGAGCAACGAAGGCGTGGAATCCATTTGTACCCTTGCGGGCAATTTCGAAACCCTTGGCAGGGTTGAGAACATATACCGTTGCATGGTCTCTGAGGTGCGGCGGCAGTGCGCTCAGGGCGAGCTGAATTTCCAAGTCTCGCGGTAGCGGCTCAATCTTATTCATCACGCTGGGAGTCTGCATTTTTCCCGCGCTCGCTACCAGCGAGAACAGACCTGCAAGTACCATGGTTGTCTGAATCGTTCTCACCTTGCCGGTGTTAGTCGTCATACGTCGCTGCCTCTCGTGTGGGTCCGTGGCTCGTCGCGGAAATCGTGCAACATTGGTGTTGCGTATCATACACCGGCGCCCGCAAATATGCAACAGGTATGTTGCTCGTTCGAAGAGGGGGTGGGGGCAAGGAAAGAGCCCCACAGCAGAACTCGCTGCAGGGCTTGATCTTTACGCAGTCGGGACGGCGGGAGACCCCCCTGAACCCTATGCGAATCGCTAGGGGGCGGAGTTACGACACCAAGTAGCAATCACGCGGCGTTCTGGGCATCGGTGTCGTGTGATGGTGATCGTGTGGCGACGACATGCGATGGTCTCCTCGTCTTCAGGTCTGCCGGCGACTGGGGCCGCCGCAGGTGCAATCGAGACAGCCATGGGCGGCGCAGGTGCTGCAAGTCAGCGCGACCTGACGGCGCAGCGCCTCGTGCGCGCGATGCAGCCGCACCCCGGCGTTGTTGGCGGTGATGCCGGCTTCGCGGGCGAACTCCACCACCGGCGCGCCATCGAGATCCACCCGCTTGATGGCCGCGGCGTACTCGGGCTTGAGCGTCTCCATCAAGGACACGACGCAGGCGCACACCTCATCCCGCAGTTCCTCGTCGGCACCCGGTGCCGTTTGGTCGGCGGTGCCCGCCACGTAGGCCAGGGCGCGGTCTTCCACGCCGCGGCGGCGATGATGATCGACCACCGCGTTCCGGAGGAGCCGGTAGAACCAGGGAATGATGGCGCCCGGGTCACGCACCGTGTCGGCGCGATCGAGGCTGCGCACGAACGCGTCCTGGAGGATGTCCTCGGCCTCGTCAACCGATCCGACGCGCCGTTCGAGGAAGGTCAGGAAGCGCCGGTGGTTCTCGACCAGCACTGCGAGCACGTCGGGCGGCGTGGCGGGCGTAGCTGGCATGGTCATACCGGCAATATACGCGAGCCCCGTCCGCTGGTTGCCGCGCGGCCGAGGCCCGATGTCACGTCTCAATTCCGTCAGTCCGCGCACCCGCAGTTGCAGGGCTGCGCGCAGTCGCACAGCTGGCCTGCGCAGGTGCAGCTGTCAGCAGCGGGTTTCTCTTGCGTGGACATGTTTCGCCTCCTCTTTGGTGGTGTACGTGAACGCCTTTCATACCTGCTGACGGATGAGGCCATGGACCATTACACCCTGCGGGCGGGATTCGACGCGTCCGCGGCAACTCAGCAAGGCGAATGTCTGCCGGCCAAGGCGGCCAACGTCGTGGTATCCCCGTCGCGTGTGGCACGAGCGAGGAGTGCGGGGAATACCGCGCCGGGACTCGGCATCCCGCCGCACGAGAACGGATGTCGATCGTTCCAGGTGGCGATCGTCAGCCGGGAAACGGTGTTGTTACGGCGCGCTGGTCTCCCGTCCCGGAGGGCGCGGGGCTATCATCTCGACACGAGGTGGCGGACGTCCGCAACGTTGGAGGACCGCCGGACATCGAACGGATCGCGGCAGTCATGCGACGTCATGGCCTCCGTCCGGCTCAACAGGGCAACCCTAGCCACGGGGTTACTCGTGCAGCACCTGGTGCACCGCGGCGATCGCGATCGATCCCTCGCCCACCGCTGACGCCACGCGCTTCAAACTCCCGGCGCGGACATCACCGATCGCGAACACCCCTGGGCGACTCGTCTCGAGCAGATGGGGAGGGCGGGCGAGCGGCCAGCGCGCGGCGGCCAGGTCCTCCGGCAACAGGTCCGGTCCCGTCTTGATGAACCCCTTGTCATCGAGTGCGATGCACCCGTCCAGCCAGTGCGTGCTGGGCACCGCGCCCGTCATGGTGAACACGTGCCGGATGCCTTGAGTCTCGACCTGCCCGCTCTGGTTGTCGCGCCAGCCCACGCGCTCGAGGTGACCGTTCCCCTCGAGGCTGACGATCTCCGTATGCGCGTGGCGGACGATGGCCGGATGGTCCTCGATGCGTCGGATCAGATAGCGCGACATAGTGTCAGCCAGGCCGGCCGAGCGAATCAGCATGTGCACTCGCCGGGCGGTCTGGGCGAGGAACACGGCGGCCTGGCCGGCCGAGTTCCCGGCACCCACGACGACCACTTCTTCGCCGGTGCACAGCTGCGCCTCCATAAACGTGGCGGCGTAATACACGCCCGAGCCCTCGAATCGCGACAGGTTGTCGATCTGGAGGCGTCGATACTCCGCCCCCGACGCGATGATCACCGCGCGCGCCGGCAGCCGGTGCCCATCGCCGATCTCGAGCGCGTACGGCGTGCGGCCGCAGGCGAGCCGGCTGGCCCCGGTCCCGATCATCAGCTGGGCCCCGAACTTCTGAGCCTGGCTCGTGGCGCGGGACGCGAGCTCCAGACCGCCGATCCCCGTCGGAAAGCCGAGGTAGTTCTCGATCCGCGAGCTCGAGCCGGCCTGGCCGCCTGGCGCGGTCGACTCCACGACCAGGACATCCAAGCCTTCCGACGCTCCGTACACGGCGGCGGCGAGCCCAGCGGGTCCCGCCCCCACGATGACCAGGTCGCGGACCTGGGTCTGATCGATCGCATCGTTGAAGCCGAGCGCGTCGGCGATCTGTTGGTTGGTCGGGTTGCGGAGCACGACCTCGCTGCAGGTGATCACCACGGGGATGTCGGCGGCCGTGACGTGGAAGCGATCGAGCAGCTCCTGGACACCGGCATCGCGGTCGAGGTCGAGCATCGTGTGGGGATGCCCGTTGCGCGTGAGGAACTCGCGGACGCGGAGCGTCCCCTTGCAATGCGGGGACCCGAGGACGACCACGTCGCTGATGCGGCGGGAGATCAACTCCACGCGCCGCAGGATGAAGGCGCGCATGAAGATGGCGCTCAGCTCACTGTCGGTCTGGATGAGCGCCAGCAGGTCGTCGCGAGCGACCTCGATGACCTCGCTGTCCGCTCCCGCCCGGACCTGGGCGAGCCCGCGGCGGCCTGACAACATGGTCGCCTCGCCGGTGAACATCCCCGGGCTGAAGGAGATTACGACCTCTTCGCTGGCCGACGGGCGGATGACGTCGATCCGGCCCGCCAGGACGACGAAGATCCGCGCTGCGCTCTCTCCGGCGTGGACGAGCACCTCGCCCTGCGCGACCTGGCGCCGCCGCCCGTGCGGCGCAATCCGCGCGACTTGCGCCGGCGTGAGCGTCGGATAGAGGCGGTCGGGGCGCGACGCGGGCGACGGCGAGACGCCGTCTGTCAGCGGGGTAGTCGCGGTGGTCATAGGTTCTCCCTAAACCTAATGTCGATGCGCGACGGAGAGCGCGTACACCGCCGCGCGGAGCGGCACCAGGGGATCGTCGGACAGCTCGATGCCGGCGGTGAGGTAGATCGGATTGAACATGAGTGACCGCTGCAGCTCGTCGTTCTTCGGCGCCACGGCGGTCAGGCTGATGGTCCCGAGCTCGACCCGCTTCCGGTCGTCGGGCCACACCATGGACCCATCTTTGGTCTGGTCCCCGGGGCTCGCCAGCTGGACGTAGAGGCGGAACTGAACGGGGCCCCGCGCCAGGCGCCGCGGCAGCTCGTCGAACAGGTAATTGGGCCCCGCCTTCGACGCGGCGGCGGAGTCGAGGCTCCCAAGGCCGGCGGCCGGAATGATCTGGTAGCGCCCGGGTCGCTTGGTCCCCTTCGCGTCGACGAACACGAACGCGTTGTTCCCGAAATAGGCCAGCGTGGCGAAGCTCGCCGGCAACGGCTTGTTGTCGAGGACGAACTTCAGGGCACGGGGGTGGCTGCCGAGGAAGGCCTCGACCGGGGAGGGATGGGGGGTGTCGGGGCGTGTGGCGGCGATCGCCTTGAAAAACGCCAGGAAGTCCTCACCCGTGCCCACCACGAAGCCGTTGTGCGAGACCGCCACGATGTCGGTGAAGGCGCCACCGGCAAGCGCGAACCGGATGGCCATGCCGCGCGGCACGGCACCCGGGTCGGTGTCGGGAATGTTGGGGACGCCGCTCGCGTCCGAGAAGCGCACCGTCACCGGTACCGTGCCGCCCTGAAGGTGCGCCGCCCGGCTCACGGAGGACGCGCCCGCGGCTGCCGTGAACGTCCCCGTCACCACGAGGCCCTTGGCGTGATTGAATCGGTAGCCCGTGTGGATGCCCCCGGCGAGCAGCACCATCTCGTCGGCGATCTGCTGTGGGAGGCTCTTCTCCTGCCCCTCGAGAACGAGCGGATAGCAGGCCAGACTGCAGGCCAGGCTGACGCGAAGTGACCACCGCGCGGACATATGAAACCCCCAAAGAGAAGAGTGAACACCCGACGCGTGACCGTAGCACTCCTGTGAGTACGCGAAGGTATTAGAGGATGGTGTCGGTCGAAAGCCCCACACGTTTCTCTGTGTGGGGCTTGTCGATTCCGCATAGTCTCGTTCGACGTAAGCTTGAGCCGCCGAACGAATCAATCCCACGATGGTCAGGCTTGGTCTTCAACGAACGCTCGCAACCGTTCGGCCGCGTCGTCCCATTGCTCGCTCCAGGCGCTCGCGGTTCAGGTCCCACTGACGCGTCACCCCTCCCGGGGTGGCGCGGCGCCCGCCTCCTAAGCAGCGCCCGATCCGACCAAGTCCAACTAGGCTCAGACGCCGAGCTGCTTTGCGTACTCCGCGTGCAATCGCTGCCAGCCGCCGAACTTCATCGCGTCGGGACCGACGATGCGGCCGATGGGCGTTCCGCGGAGAAGGTGATCCAGAACGTCGAAGCAGATGTGCCACCCGGCGGCACCCATCGAGATGAAGCGGCGATCGATGTTGGTCCACAGGGTCAGGCGCGTGCCGCCGCCAAAGGCCTCGAGTTTCCACCGCATGTCGAAGCCACCCCATTTGTACTCGAGCACCGTGGGAGCGTCGGCTCGCGTCACCGTTGTTTCGGTAACGTGCGGCGTGGGGGCTCCTACCGTGGTGAGCTTCACCGTCGTTCCAACGGTACCCAGGCTCCTATCGGCGTCGAACGGTGCCCACTCGCGCAGCTGCGCCGGGTCGGTGAGCGCCTGCCAGACTTTTTCCGGCGAGTGGCGCAATTCTCTGACGAGAACGAGCGTCCACTTCTCGCCGTCCTTTCGTACCTGCACCCCGCCGGCCGGACCTGGAGTGTATTGCCCGCGATCGGTCATTTTCTTCTCCCCGAGGCTAGGCGTCAGGCCGGCCGGATGAGCGCGTACCGCCCGTAGGCTACGAACACCGCCAAGAGCCCCATCCCGGCGCTCCAGACCAGCGGGTTGGTAGCGGCCAGTTTGAGCGAATACCGCGCGTACAGCCCGGCGAGGGCCAGGGTTTCCAGGGCGAGCGCGGCCGCGGCGAGCGGGGTCAGGGTCGGCATCCACTTCGCGGCGGCCGGGACGATCAGCAGGACGGCACCCACCATCTCGAGCACGCCGAGCGCGCGCCATCCGCCGCGCGACAGCGCGCGCATGTTGCTCGCGAGCTGGTCGAACTTGAACACCTTGTATGCCCCGCCCGAGAGGTAGAGGAAGGCGAGCGCGACCTGGATGACCCATAAAAGGATGTTCATCGTTTTCTCCTTGTCTTTCTTTTCGCTGGCGTTGACTGCTCCAGGCGGTCGAGGTGACGCTCGAGCGCATCGACGTGAGCGGACCAGAGCCGGCGGAACTGCGCCAGCCAGGCATCCACCTCCTGGAGGGGTTCTGGCTTCAAGCGGTAGAGCCGGCGCTGTGCGTCCACGGTGGATTCCACGAATCCGGCCTCGCGCAGCACGCGCAGGTGCTTGGACACCGTGGGCTGCGGCATCCGCAGGCGGCGCTCGATCTCTCCCACCGACTGTTGGGAGGAGACCAGGAGGCGCAGGATCGCGCGGCGGGTCGGCTCCGCAATGATGGCGAACGGTGATCCCATTCTTTTAGTATACGCTACAGAGTATATATGTGTCAAGGCATGTACAGGCACAACGCACCGTGCGTGCGAGAGTCCGTCCTTAAGGGCTGGGTCTGCTGAATTCTCCCCGCGCTTGACAAGCGTATATATTCAGCATATACATCAAAGGTGTCCGGCTTCCCCGATGACCTGGGTCAGTGCACCGGTTTTCAGTGGGATGCCGGCAACGCGGATAAGAACTGGGAACTCCACCAAGTGTCGCAGGGTGAGTGCGAGCAGGTTTTCTTCAACCGCCCTCTTGTGGTGGCACCCGACCTCGAACATTCGGAGCGCGAAGCCCGCTACGCCGCCTTGGGACGAACCAACGCCGCGCGCGGTCTGGCGGTCGTTTTCACGATCCGAGGGACTCTGGTCCGGGTGATCTCAGCGCGAGATATGAGCCGACGCGAACGGAGGATCTATGAGCAAGGCAAAGCGAGTCGCTAGGAAGCCGCTGCCGCGTTTCGCGAACGAGGACCAGGAGCGCCGCTTCTGGGCGAAGCACGACACCGCTGACTACTTCGACTGGAGCAGGGCGGTCCGACCCACCTTGCCAGACCTCCGCCCGTCCACGGCGGCCATCTCCATTCGTCTTCCGGTTCCACTGCTCGAGGAGCTCAAGGCCCTGGCCAACGAACGCGACGTGCCGTATCAGTCGCTCATGAAGGTCTTTCTCGCGGAGCAAGTCGCCCGTCAGCGTCGTGGGAAGCGCAAGCTGCCGGCTTGAGATTTGACGCGTCCGCCTACTTCCTCAACGCTCGCGGGCCGGCGTGGTGGCGCGGCGCGGGTCCACCGAGCAGCGCGCCGAGGTGCGGCGCGCGCTGCAGAGTCAGCTGCTCAAGTATCTGTCCGCGGTTGGCAAGGTGGCGGCGAAGGGGAACACGGAGCTGGGCGCGCAGTTCCGGCTGCCGGCGACGCGCGCGACCAACCAGGCATTCCTCACGTTGGCGCGGGGCATGCTGGCGAAGGCGACCGAGCAGAAGGAATTGCTGGTGAGTCGCGGCATGTCGGAGAAACTGCTCGACGATCTGGCCGCGGCGCTCACGCAGTTCGAGCGCACGCTGGAGGCGACGCGGGCGGCCAAGCGCGAGCATGTGGGCGCGAGCGCCGATCTCGACTCGGTGGTCTCCGAGATCGCCCAGCAGGTGCGGTCGCTCGACGGGCTGGTGCGCTATCGGTTCGGCGGGAACGCCGAGCTGATGGGAGCGTGGGCGAGCGGTCGCAATGTGGCGGGGCCATTCCGGTCGCACGGTGCGCCGGCGGCGGGTGGTGAAACGCAGGCGGTCGTCAAGCCGGCGGCGTGATGGCGGGACCGGAGAAGGAAAGGCGCGGTGGGTGGAGGGTCACCTGCCGCGCCTTTTGTTGGTCAGTTATTCGTGCGCTGAAGCGCCGGCTCGGCGACTCCGCGTGCCCGGAGGGGAGGATCGGGACGGCGGGATTTGAATTCAACGGCCCCCATGCGGGCCGTTGTTTTATCGGCACTTAGGCGCACCGCCGAGGTGGCATAAACACTTCCACGATCCTGTGTGAGCCTCGTTAGCGCCGGTCCGCGCGCGCAGGGGCCCGCCTTCGCTATGACATTGCGTTTAGACAGACCGGCCTATTTCATTTCGTGTCGGCCAGGACTTCATGTTAGGCGGACAGCGATGTGTGACGAAACAGTTCATACACTTCTGTCCAATTCTCGTTAGGCCGCCGCACTACGACAGAAGAAGTGCGACCTCTTCGGTATTCGATCAACGTCACCTTGGACGGGTGCTACGATCATCGTGTAGGGATCGCGGACGAAGACCTGCATCGTCACGCGATGGAGAACATCGCACAGGCCGATGCCCTCCTCTTCGGCCGGGTAACCTACCAAATGATGGAGGAAGCGTGGCGGCCGCCGGCGTCGGACGCGATGCCTGAATGGACCAAGCCTTTCGCCCGGACGATCGACGCGGCAAAAAAGTACGTCGTGTCGAGCACCCTGAAGCGGGTCGACTGGAACGCGGAGCTCGTGCGCGGGGATCTGGAGAAGGTCGTTCGGCAGCTTAAGGGGGAGCCGGGTAAGGGACTGTTCCTGGGAGGTGTGAAGCTCGCGCAGGCGTTGACGGAGCTGGGCTTGATCGATGAGTACGAGTTCGTGGTGCACCCCAGGCTGGCGGGTCACGGGCCGACTTTGTTCGCGGGGCTATCGAAGTGGATCGACTTGAAGCTGGTGGGCCGGCTGGAGCTCGGCTCGGGGGCCGTGGCGATGCGGTATGAGCCGAAAAGGTAGCCATCGGGCGTGTTAGCCCGAGTCGGCCGTATCATGGAGCAACTCGGGCCAGGCGGGAGTTCATCCGCACGCGCCTACGCCTCTTTTCCCTTTATCTACTGATTGGCGGCGGCCTGATATGCGCTTGAAGCTGGCGGCGCGCGTGGATTAGGGAATGAATCTTTCATCAGCGCGCCGCAGCTTAAGCGCGGTCCGTTAGATGGCGCCCACGCACTCATGTCGGGACAGATGAGACTACGTACCGTGGGACCCGATAGCCCCGGCCAGTGTGAGCCGGGACTATCGGACGACCGACCGCGAGATCCACGTCTCTGTTACTGTCCCGAGCTCTCACCCAGGGCGACGAGAAGCTCGTCCAGCTGATCGAACGTCTCGACCATTGCATCGGCTGCTCCGGTGCCGGCAGCGTCGAGCGCTTCCTTCGAAGGATAGCTCTCGTGCAGGACCACCAGCGTCTTGCCGCCCTTTTCCTCGAAGGTCACCGTGGTGACAGGCCCGCCCTCGCCACCTTCCTCATTGGTCCACGCGAGGCGCGAATACGGCTTCACTTCGACATACGTGCCGAAAAACGCGGCAGGCTCGGGGCCACCGTGGTCGAATACCAATCGGTACTTGCCTCCGACACGAGCATCCACCTCGCAGGACAGCAGGGTCATTCCCATCGACTTGGGCACCCACCAACGCTTGAGCAGCTCGGCCTTGGTAAATGCCTCGAACACGATGCGCGCCGGGCCGTTGATGGTCCGTGTGACAACCACCTCGCGGTCCGACTTCCGTTCCACCGTGGTGCGGTTCTTCACGGGGCCGGGCTCACTTTCGATTCTTGCGTTCATCGCTCTTCTCCTTTCGTGTCAGTTCCTCGACAACCTTGTCCAACTCGTCGAAGCGTTCGTCCCAGCGCTGGCGGTACCTCTCGAGCCACGCCGTCTCTTCCTCCAATCGGCGCGGGCCCAGCTGGCAGTTCCGCACGCGCCCGATCTTCTTCGTGGTGACGAGCCCCGCCTGCTCCAGAACGCCGACGTGCTTCTTCATGCCCGTGAGCGTCATGTGGAACTTCTCGGCAAGGTCCGTGATCGAAGCGTCGGCTCGTCCGAGCTGCTCCAGAACGCCACGCCGCGTGGCGTCCGAGAGCGCGGCGAACGAAGTATCAAGTCGGGTCGTCATATACTGAACCATATGGTTCAGTAGTTTACCGCAAGCGTTCGCGGCATGCAAGGGGTGGCCGCGAACCTCGTCGGCCCTAATGATGATGCCGGGCGGCGTTGCTTTCGTGCTGACGAGTTCGACTGAGCGCGGCGCGCGACGCGCTCATCGCACCTTCAGCCGCTCAATGATGGCCTGGATGCGGGGGTCGGACCGAATGGGAGCATAGAGTGAGTCCTCGAGCGAGAAATTGATTCCACCGACGTTCGACGCGGCGCCCTTCACCAACCACTGGATCGCCGACTCCCGGTCGCCCAGCCTCATGAAGGCGTTTGCGATCAGGTCTTCCCGGACGTACTCCGTGTTCGCGCGCCTGAGCGCCTGCCGTAGCGCCTCACGTCCACGCGACGCGTCGCCCGCACTAATGAGGTTTAGAGCAAGGTAGGCGAGATCCCGGCCGCTCGGCGTGGGGCCGGCCCAGCGCCGCCACGCCGCGGCCGCTCCGCGTCGGTCGTTTGCGGCCTGGCTCCGGCGGGCTTCGCATTCCGCTGCCATCCGCTCCTGGATGCGCGCGGCGCGCGCGCAGATCGCGCGCGCACTGTCCGGCGACAGTTTCGCGAAATCGAGCGAAAGGAAGAAGGGGTTCCAAACACCAAATGACAGCGGGTTGAGCCGCTGCGCCCGCTGCGCAACCGCGTGCGCGGAGTCCGGCAGATGCACGTAGTACGTGAGCAGGAAGGGGTACCACGCGCCAGCCGCTACATTGGCGGAATCGAGTTTCAGGGCCCGCTCCATCTCCTGCGAGGCCGCTGCTGGATCATGGCCGTAGGTCAGCCACCATATGGCCACCTGGGCGTGCGCGTCGGCCAGGGTGGGGTCGAGCGCCAGGGCACGCTCGGCGGCGCGCCGTACTTGCGGGCCCGCCGTCGCCGCCGACACGAAGTCATCGGCCGTGTAGCCCCACGCGTCGGCCAGCGCGGCCCACGCGTCGGCGTAGGTCGAGTCGAGCGCGATCGCGGCTTCGGCGTGCGAGATGGCGGCACGGAGCGAGGCGGCCGTGAACTGGTCCGTCTCGAGCCGCGCGCGTTGGACCAGTTCGTGCGCTTCGTTGCTGCTCGTGCCGCGCGCCCGCACGGCCGTGGTGGTCGCGGGCGACAGCGAGAGGTTGAGCGCGCGCGCAATGGCCGAGACGAGCGTGTCCTGAAGCGCGAACTGGTCCTGGTCGCTCGCCGCGAACGCCTCCGACCAGAGGAGGTCGTCGTTCGCGGCATTGACGAGCGACGCGGTCGCGCGGAGTTGCGTCCCGGACCGCGCCATCCGCACCATCACAATCGCCCCGACGCCAAGCTCCTTCCCAGCCTCGCGCACCGTGCGCCCGTGCATGACGCTCAACGGCGCGTAGGCCCGCACCGAAAGCCCCGGGATGGTCGACAGCTTGGTGGTCAGGTCGCTCGACAGTCCGTCGGCGAGAAAGGCGTGTGCCGTGTCTGCGCCGATGTCCGTCGGGAGCACGGCGATGCTGCGCAGTCTGGCCGCGCCGCCAGTTCGCGTCGCGAGCAGCCAGCTCGCGATGACGATGACCAGGACCACCGCCGCCGCCGCCGCCGCGATCGCGCCCCACCGGCGCGAACCTCCGCGTGACGCTTGGGTGCCGGCCGGCGTCATCCCCCCGCCCGGCGTCGTGATGTCGTCCAGCGCGTGCACCACCTCGCTCGCGCTCTGCGGGCGATCGGCTGGGCGTTTCTCCAGGCAGCGCATCACCAGCGCCGCGAGTGCGGGCGGCAGTGAGGCGCGCCGCCTGATGATCGCCTCGGGCGCCTCGGTCACGTGCGCCGCCAGCACGTGCTGCGGCGTGCGGCCCGCGAAGGGCGGCTGCCCCGTGAGCAGTTCGTATGCGAGCACGCCGAGCGAATAGATGTCCGCGCGGTGGTCCACACTGGGATCGGCGCTCGCCTGCTCGGGCGACATGTACGCCGGTGTGCCGAGCGCTACGCCGAGCGACGTCAGGCCGGCGTGCTCCGCGTTGCTCGAGGCGCTCAACGCCTTCGCGACGCCGAAATCCGTGACCATCGCGCTGCCGCCGGAGAGCAGCACGTTGTCGGGCTTCAAGTCGCGGTGCACGATTCCGTGTTCGTGCGCATACGCGAGCGCGGAGGCGATCTCGCGCAGCATGCGAATGGCATGGTTGACGGGCAACTCGCCGTGCCGCGCGAGGCGAACCCGCAGCGACTCGCCGTCCACGAACGGCATGGTGAAGTACGGCAGGCCGTTCGACTCGCCCGCGGTGAGGAGCGGCACGATGTGTGGATGCTGGAGCTTGGCCGCAAGGAGGATCTCGCGCTTGAAACGTTCGAGTGAGAGCTGCGCCGCGGTCTCCGGCGGGAGCACCTTGATCACGACCTTGCGGTCGAGCGCGGTCTCCTCGGCGACGAACACGCGCGACATCCCACCGCCGCCGAGTTCGCGCTCGAGCGTGTAGCTTCCGCTCAGGGTCGCTTGCAGCTGGTCGCGTAGATCAGAAGAAGGCAGGCGTCACTTCGAAGTTGAGGAGGTACGAAGTTAGCCCCGCATCGCGTCGGCGAACAACTACGGCATGCAAAGCCCTCGCCTTCACTCAGTCGGGACGGCGGGATTTGAATTCAACGGCCCCCATGCGGGGCCGTTGTCTTGTCGGCACTTACGTGCACCAAAAAGACCGCATTGGCACGCATCGGAAGATCTGGAACGGCAAACACTACAGCAAACACATTCAACGACTATCATGAGCCAGGTAGTGGGCATAGATAGGTCGTTCCAATTCACGTTAGACCGGCGCCCCCAAAGACGTCCGTGCGGTTGCGCCGAGATTGGTCGTCAGATACGTTGCAGTTGTTAGGTCGTTGGCCGTCGACCTGATTCCTCTCCAAACGGCCGCGATGTGTGGACCTACACCGGCCGCAGGGCCAGGAGCTCTTAATGGCGTCCTACCGTATTCTCCGCGAAGTCCGTCTTTTCAGCCCAGGCGAATGGCAGCTCTGTTTCCAGTTCGGCACCTACGAATACGATCCCAACCAAGAAGGCCAAACGAAGACCGAGGACGGTTATCGGTTCATCTGGCGCCGTCCGAATGGGCAGCTCCAAGGTGCGAGAGGACAGGCGCGCCTCACGCCCGCCTGGATCACTACGCTCCTCGGAAAGGCGGCTGAAGAGGGCTGGTACCCTCTTCCTCCCACCGCGCGGGTCAGCACCCTAGGGACCGACGACTTGAAGGATGGGGCCGAGGCTCTCCGTTGGGCCGCCCAAGCACAAAGGGCCGAGTGGCAGCGGTCGCTCGGTGCGGCCGACCCAGTTCCTGGAGTGGAGCAACTGCAGCGGCTCGCCACATGCCTTGAGAAAGCGGCCTCGCTCACCGGGGCGGTTCGCGAGGACTTCCTGCGCGAATCGGTGTCAAAGCCGGATCTTAAGACCATTGCTAGTTGGGCACGCAGCGCGTTGAACCCGAGCTTCGCGGCCGATGAACATGAGGTGGCACTGCGCACGAGGTTCGCCACGATTATGCGGCGTCTGCATGCGGGTTTGGAACCGCTGGATCTCCCGTGGGGACACAAGGTGGCGGTGGTCTAACTACGGTTTGAAGCTGCCGGCGCCCACGCTGTAATGAACTCATCCAGGCGCAGCAGGGGCGCCGCAGCTTAAACCTTCACGTTAGGCCGCGGCAGAACTTGCTCATGATAGGAACCCCGCCCCGCTGCCGCGCCGCCGGCGTGTGTCGCGCCCGGAGTTCAATGGCGTCGCGTTCGGTAACCTTTGAATGAGCCAATTTCGCTACCTCCACGGGGCTGTATACATTTTTGAGAATGCCAAAGCTCAGCGCGTGAAAGTTGGCATGACCATTAACAACGTTGTCGATCGACTTGGTCATGTTAACGACATGTGGCTGGGACGAAAGGTCACCTGCCAGATTTGTGGAGGACGCTTAGTCAACCACGCGGGACATGTTCCTCAGCATCGTGGAAGTGGTAGAGGCTGTCCGGGCGGAAACGCGTTACCCCTGGAGAGAGATACGGCACTCGCTGAGTCTCATCTGGAGAATATGACAAATCTCCTCAGCGAACTTTCCGGTAGCGAAAAGGGATCTGTCACTAGAAAAGTTAGGACTCTTGCAAAGCGTATAGGACTGTATCGGCAATACGAACGGACAGCAGGAGCATGGCAATTGAGCACCGTTTTCTACACGGCGTGTGCTGAGCAGGTTGAATTGCTGTCACATGAAATCCTAGCAGAGCGTCTAGACAAAGACGCTCCATTTGGAGAAGTCTTTTGTTGCTCAGTGTCAGAGGCCACGGAAGCGGTTAAAACAGCGCTGAGTCAGCTGGGATTGTTAGATTCAGCTAGGAAGGAACTCAATTGTGAGAGTCCGACGGACCTCTCGACCGGCGCCCGAGTCAGACGAACCAGGATGTCCGGCCACGCCTCTAAGCCGGTGGGGCCTTGAGGGATGCTGGTGAGATCCTCGAGTTTCGCGTGGAAGTCGGAATGATTCAGGTAGAAACCTTCGACAGCACTCTCGAAAACCACGACCTTGACCTGTTCGTCGGTCTCGATCGCCGCCATGATCTCCCTGAATTCCAGAACAAATTCCGGGCCCATCAGATTGAGTGGCGGGTTGTCGAATATCACCCGCCAACAAGCCGGTGATTGTCGATTCAACCTTACTTGTGCAGTCTTCGCTGTTGCCTTCATCAGGGCTCCAATGCGGGGGACACTTGCGACATGACCGGAACTATCATCGCGCAGCCCCAACTCTGCTATTAGACAATGGTATCGCCTGAAGCATTCGCAGGGTCGACGAGCAAGAGCCTGACAAGGTGGCATTGCGATGCGCCGAAAACGCGTGCCATCATATCTGCGACGCGTCCAGTCGCGATCGCATCATCATCCTTTGCGTTTTTCCTGCCAGACATATGTACGGCCGCACGTCATTTCATCGAGGAAAGTGCAGTCGGCGCCAACAGTTCACTGCACGGGGCAGTGCGAAGAAAAAGCCCCACAGCGGAAATCGCTGCAGAGCTTGATCTTCACTCAGTCGGGACGGCGGGATTTGAACCCGCGACCCCCTGAACCCCATGCGAATCGATATGGGGCCGAGTTACGACACTAAGTAGTAATCACGCGGCGTTCTGGGCATCGGTGTCGTAACAGCGGGCCCGAAGATCAACCGAGTGTCGTGAGAAACTCACAGCAGAACTCACAGCGCGCGACCGCCTGAAACGTCATCAGGGGGGTCATTTTTTTTGACGTCGCACGTCGGCAGTCGCTATAACGGCACTGAAACGGTTCTTGACCTCCTCGCCCTTTGCAAGCGTCACATCGGCGACGGCGCGGCCATCCTTCAGCGACGGCGTGATGCTGACTGCGTGATAGCCGGCGTTGTCTCGCAGGGCCTTCTCCACCGCTGCCCGCACGGACACCTTCGCCTTGGCCATCGCCGCGCTCTGGCCCCGTGCGGCGGTGTAATCTTCGCCTTCTGCAATCGGCTCGGCCTTGACGACTTTACCCGTGTTGTGGTCTACAATGACTTCCAAGTACTTGCCATCTTTTACCGTGTAAACGGAGAGCTGTAGCTTCCCTTCCTCCATCTCGAACTTGGCGGAAATCGGCTGGCCGTGACTCGCGCTCGCCGCCAGACCACGCTCGAGGGACACCCGAGCGCCCATAACGGCTTTTGCCAGTGCACCGTGGCCACCTTCCTCTTCTTGGGCGGCGAGAGTAGTTCCCCAGCACACTGCAGCCAGGGCCAGAACCGGGACACGCCACGTCATCGTGTTCATGTGATGCCTCCGATCTAAAGCTTCTTGACGTTCATCTTGTCCAACGCGGCGCGGAGCCCGTGCGCCAGCCTGAGTGCGTCGTCGTTCGCCCAGTAATGCATGAAGAAGAGGTGCGGGCTGTCGGTCAGCATATGGCTGTGGAGGGCCGTGATGGCGATGCCGTCGTCGCGCAGGGCACGGATCACGGGGTTCACTTCATTCCCGATCAAGACGAAGTCCCCGGTGATCGCCGCCTTGCCACTACCGGTCGGCTGGAAGTTGATCGCTGTGGCCAGGCCCATGGACGGAGGGACGTCGATCCCGTCCGCGGTGATCTTCTCAGCTCGCGGCACGCCGACCTGATAGACGCCACCGTTGACCTTCCCGTGATACCCGAGGATTTGCGCGATCTGCGCGGTGTCGACGCCGAAGGCTCCGGCAGATACGGCCGGGGAGGACGCGCCGAGCGGTGTCTGCGTGAGGGCCAGCGCGGCGTGGATCGCCACCGCGAGCTTCGCCAGCGTGCCGTGCCCGCCGATGTGCATGTACATGACCCGCGGGGACTCGTGCAGGACGTGGTTATGCAACGCGGTCTGCTCGATCGCACCGTCCTGGAGCTTGCCGAGCACCGGACCGACCTCGCTCTCCAGCAGCACGAGGTCGCCCATCAGCATCGCCTCGGTGTCGCTCACCGGCTTGAACGCGACCCACGAGCCAAGCGCCAGCGCGGGCTTCACCGCCACACCGCCGATGGTGACGTGGAGGTCACTGCGCAGCATCCCGACCTTGTACGCCCCGTCCGGCTGGAGCGCCCCAGACTTTCCGAGCCCCGCGTCCACTTGTTTCCAGTCGATGGGCGCGAGCGGCTGTTGCGCCTGCTGGCGTGCGGGCATGATGAGTAGCAGCGCGGCGAGCGCCGAGATTCGTTGACCCATATCTCCTCCAGTGAGGTGATACCGATCCAGAGAAGTCTTGCTCGGAAAATTCTCGCACGATACACTTGTGATAGTCAAGAGATTCGTTTGGGAGGTGACATCTTCATGCCGCAGTCCGCTGCGAACCGTTGGGTCTTGCTCATCCATCAGATCCCGCCCAAGCCCGACTACTTCCGGGTGAAGGTAGGGCGCAGGTTGCAACGTCTCGGCGCGGTCGCGATCAAGAACTCGGTCTACGTGCTCCCCCGGTCGGACGAGACGGTCGAAGACTTCCAATGGCAGAGCCGGGAGATCGTGGCTGGCGGCGGGGAGGCCTCCGTCTGCGAGGCCAACTTCGTGGATGGCCTCACCGACACCCAGATCGAGGCTCTGTTTCGCGCCGCTCGAGACGCGGATTACGGCGAGATCGTGGCGGACGCGCAATGCCTGCGGAAGACGGTGCCGAGCGACAGCCGGCGCAGGCAGACGGGCGGTCGGGGGCAGATCGCGGTCGACATCAACCGGCTGAAACGGCACCTCGCCGACATCATCGCCATCGACTTCTTCGGGGCCCCGCGCCGTAGGGCGGCCCAGGAGGAAGTCGCGCGGCTCGAGGCGCGGCTGCGCCCGCCGGCCACTCAGGTCCCGGCACCCGCTCATCCCGCCCAGGCGCCCCGCGGCGGCACGTGGGTAACCCGGGAGGGGGTCTACATCGATCGCATCGCGAGCGCGTGGCTCATTGGCCGGTTCATCGACCCGAAGGCCCAGTTCAAGTTCGTCGCCGCCGAGGGGTACCGGCCGCGGCCAGGCGATCTCCGGTTCGACATGTTCGAGGCCGAGTACACCCACGAGGGGGACGCCTGCACCTTCGAGACGCTCGTGGCGCGCTTCGGGCTCGGCGATCGCGCGCTCCGCGTCATCGCGGAGATCGTGCACGACATCGACTGCAAGGAAGCGAAGTTCGGACGGCCCGAGGCCTCCGGGATCGAGCGACTGATCGCCGGCCTCGCAAAGCAGCATGCGGAGGATGCCGCGCGGCTCGCGCACGGCGCCACGCTCTTCGACGCGCTGTACGCGGCGCTGGCGGCCACGACGGCCGAGACACGCGCAGCGCGCAAGACGAAGAGGTCGTCGCGACGGTGACGACAGGCCCCGGCAATGGGATGGACGCGGGGAACGCCCCGCCAACCGCCGTCGAGCGATCGAGCCTGCGGGCGTTTCTCCTCTACTTCCTGCGGCTCGGCACCCTCGGGTTCGGGGGGCCGATTGCGCTCGCCGGACATATGCAACAGGACCTGGTGGAGCAGCGCGGCTGGATCAGCGCGCAGGAGTACAAGGAGGGCCTCGCCTTTGCGCAGCTCGCCCCGGGCCCGCTCGCGGCACAGCTCGCGATCTACCTCGGCTGGGTGCGTGGCCAGGTGCTCGGCGCGACGTTGGTCGGGATCGCGTTCGTGGCGCCCTCGTTTTTCATGGTGCTCGTTTTGTCCGAGCTGTACGTCCGCTTCGGCGGACTGCCGTGGATGCAAGGGTTGTTCTACGGGATCGGCGCCGCGGTCATTGCCATCATCGCCCGCAGCGTGCTGAAACTCGTGCGGATGACCCTGGGCCGAGATCAACTGCTCTGGATTCTCTTCGCGGTGAGCGCGGTGGTGACGGCCTGGACCGAGTCCGAGATCATCTGGGTCTTCCTGGTGTGCGGGTTCGTGCCGATGCTGGTGCGCGGACGGCAGCGAGTTCCGGCCACACGCGGTCTCGCGTTCCTGCCACTTGCTCCGGGGCTCGCCACGGGTCTCGGCGGGCCGGCGTCGGTGGGCGTGCTGTGGAAGATCCTGGCGTATTTCGCCGGCGCCAGCCTGTTTGTCTTCGGCAGCGGGCTCGCGATCGTGCCGTTCCTGTACGGCGGTGTGGTGCAACAGTTCCACTGGCTCACCGAGCGGCAGTTCATCGACGCCGTGGCCGTGTCGATGATTACGCCGGGGCCCGTGGTGATCACGGTGGCGTTCATCGGCTACCTCGTCGCGGGACTCGCGGGCGCGACCCTCGCCGCGATCGGGGTTTTCTTGCCCGTCTATCTCATCACGGTGCTTTTAGCTCGGCGCTTCCATCGGGTGGCGAAGAATCAGCAGGTGAAGGCGTTTGTGGACGGGGTCACGGCCGCGGCGACCGGGGCGATCGCCGGGGCCGCCGTGATCCTCGGGCGGCGGGCGCTCATGGACGTGCCGACGATCCTCATCGCGCTTGTGACCGTGGCGCTCCTCTTGGCCCCCAGGAAGATCCCGGAGCCGGTGCTCATCATCGCAGCAGGGCTCATCGGGCTGGTGCTGCAGGGCACCGTTTCGGCCGCTCGGTGACTGGGGGGTGAAACCGTGCAGTGGGTGACGCGACGACACATCCGCGTGAATCGCACGGCGACCGCCTGGCTGATCCGGCGTTTCATCGATCCGGGCGCCACCTTCAGCTTCGTCGAACCGGGTGAAGTGGTCGCCGTCGAGCGCCGCACCGGCGCCATCGGCTTCGACGCTCCAGGCGCCCGATATCCGCACAAGGACGACCGAAACCGCTGCTCGTTCGAAGCGCTGGTGCAGGAACACCGTCCCGACGACCCCGCGCTGCGCGAACTCGCGCGCATCGTGCACGGCGCCGACTTCAAGGAGGGACTCGCCGCCATCCCGGAGGCGGCAGGCCTCCTCGCGATCTCCCAAGGCTTCCCGCTGGTGGCGCGTGACGACCTCGACACCGTCGAGCGGGCGTCGTTTCTCTACGACGCGCTGTACGCGTTCCTGCAACAGCCACGGCCGTGACCCCCTCCACGCGCGTGACCATCGCGATGGCGGGCATCAGTCTCGTGAGCGGGGCGGCAGCCGCCCAACAGATCAGGGACACGAGCGGCGGAAGAGGCAGGTCGCCGAGCAGGGCAACCATTCGCGCCGCCGCGATCCTCACGGCGGTGACGCTCGACGGCCGGCTCGACGAGCCGTTCTGGGCGACGGCAGACTCGATCGACGATTTCCGCCAGCGCGAGCCACGCGAGGGGTCCTCCGCCACGGAGCGCACGGTCGTCAAGGTGGCCCACGACGCCGAAGCCATGTATATCGTGGTGCGCTGTTACGACTCCGACACGCACGGTGTGCGGGCCAGCCAGCTCCGCCGGGACGCCGACCTCTCGAGCGACGACAACGTCCAGCTGCTGATCGACAGCTACGATGACCGGCGCAGCGCGTTCGTGTTTGGCACCAACCCCAACGGGGCGATGTGGGACGCGCAATTCTCGGGCGTGGACGACCTGAACGAAAACTGGAACGGCGTCTGGAACGCTGCCGTCTCGCGCGACAGCTCCGGATGGACGGCGGAGTTTCGAATCCCGTTGCTGGCCCTGCGGTTTCACGCCGGGACTAACCCGGAGTTCGGGTTTAATGTCCGGCGCTTCATTCGACGGAAGAACGAGGAAGACCTGTGGCGCTCGTACGGCCGGACGCAGGGGTTCTACCGCCTGAACAATGAAGGGACGATCACTAATCTCGGTGATCTGCACCGCCCTCACGATCTCGAGCTGTACCCGTACGCGCTCGGCCGGGCCGTGGAGACCGGGCACGACAGCCTGGGCGGGGAGACGTCGGGCGGGTATTTCGGCGGCAAGGGCGGGGTCGACGCCAAGTTCGGCATCACGCCGACGTTGACCGCAGACGCGACCGTCAACACCGACTTCGCACAGGTGGAAGCCGACCAGCAGGTCATCAACCTCACCCGGTTTCCCTTCTTCTTTCCCGAAAAACGCCAGTTCTTCCTCGAATCGAGCGGGCTGCTCGACCTGGGGACGCCGGGCCGAGTGCAGCTGTTTTACTCGCGCCGCATCGGCCTCGACACGAGCGGTGCGCCTGTGCCCATTCTCGCGGGCGGGCGGGTCTACGGGCGGCTCGGGCCATGGAGGATCGGTGTCCTCGACGCGCAGACCGGCGGGGCAGACAAGGCCAACGACGCTGTCGTTCGGGTCCAGCACGACCTGTTCGACCGGTCGTACATCGGGGCGATCGGCACGCTCCACGCAGGATCCGGTGGCCAAGGTGTGCAGCGAGCCGGGGGCTTGGACGTCGACCTCCCGCTCGTCGTCCATGGGGCCAACCTCGAGCCCAAGTTCTGGATTGCCGGCAGCCAAACGCCGGGGGTGCCTGGGACCCCGCACGCCTGGCGGCTCTCCACCGATAACCCGAACGACCTCTTCGACAACTTCGTCTCACTCTACCGCATCGACTCAGGGTTCGCCCCACCGCTGGGCTTCGTCCGCCGCACGGGCATCTGGGAGACGACCGGGCACGTGGACTTCATGCCACGCCCCGGCGTCCTGGGGATCCGGCAGCTCGACTTCACGTTTCCCATCCCGAGCTGGGACATCATCGCGAACGAAACGGGCTCACTCTTGCGGAGCGCGGACTGGCAGACGGCGTGGTTCGAGTGGCGGGTGCTCGGCGGGGACCGGCAGAATGGCGATCACTTCGAAGTGAACTTCCAGCGCCTGATGGACGCGCCCACCGACACCTTTGGCATCTTTCGCGGGGTCGTGATTCAACCCGGCCGCTATTGGTGGTCCCGCTACGAGCTCCAGTACTTCATGCATCCGGGCCGGCCCCTGAGCGTCGGGGCATTCGTGAACTGGGGTCAGTTCTACGGCGGTCACAGCACCGATCTCGAGCTGAGCGCGGCGTGGCGCGCCTGCGGCCACCTCATCGTGAGCACCGTTCTGACCCGGACCACGGCCCTGTTGCCGGTCGGGACGTTCACGGCCGTGGTCTCGGCCAACCGAGTGGAATACGACGTCAATACCCGCACCAGCGTGCTCGCGTTCGTCCAGTACGACAACGAGAGCGAGCGTGTCGACTTCAACGTGCGGTTCCACTGGATTCCGGTGATCGGGGACGACGTGTTCGTGGTGTGGAACTCCGGGTACACTACTCAGCCGCTCGCTCGGTTTCGCTTCCCGGACACCCGGGCCCTGGCCCGCCCGCTCAACGGGGCGTTCGTCGTCAAGATCGTTCATCGTCTCACGCCTTAGGCAAGGAGATCGCTGATGGTCGCGCACATCCTCATTGCGCTTACGCTCGTCGGCCCACCCAAGGCTCCCGCGCCAGTGTGCGCACTCGCCGGCCCACCGGCCGAAGCGCGCTGGTCGGGCACCATCCCGCCCGCTTCGGGGGCTGATCCCCCACTCCGCGTGGTCGCCGACGTGCCGCTCCCGGGGAGCGCAACCCGCTTTGACTATCAGAGCCTCGAGTCGGCCTCCGGCCGGCTGTTCATCTCGCACATGGGCGCTGGGGAGCTGGTGGTCTTCGACGTACGCGCCGGACGAGTCATCGGCAATCTGGACGGGTTTCCGACCGTGACCGGCGTCCTGGCCGTGCCGGCAGAACACCGGGCGTATGCCTCCGCAACGGGCGACCATGCTGTGGTCGTGGTGGACGATTCCACGCTCCAGATCGTGGCTCGGGTATCGGGACCGCGGTTCCCGGACGGGATCGCGTATGCTCCAGAGGAGCGGCGGGTTTTCGTCTCGGACGAATCGGGGCGGCGGGACTTTGTGATCGATGCGGCGACCAACACTGTGATAGCGCAGATCGAGCTCGGCGGCGACGCCGGGAACACGCAGTACGACCCCGGCTCGCGCTGTGTGATCGTGGCGGTCCAGACCGCGAACCAACTGGCAGTCATCGATCCGGCAACCGCCACCATCGTGCGTCGCATCACGCTCGACCAGGCGGTCCGGCACCCCCATGGCGTCTACATCGACGCTGCGCATCGTCTGGCGTTCATCGCGGGTCAGGAGAGCGGGACGCTGGGCGTGCTGGATCTGCGGACCCTTCAGCTGCGTCAGGTGCTGCCAATCGGGAGCGATCCTGACGTCCTGGCGTTCGACCCAGCACTCGGCCGGCTGTATGTGGCCGCCGAGTCCGGCGTCGTGGCGGTGTTCGGGGAGCGGGACCGCTCCCTCGTGCAGCTCGGCTGGTACCGTGCGCCGAAGGCGCACTCGGTCGCGGTCGATCCCGCCACGCACCGGGTCTACCTGCCGCTCGCGGACGTGAGCGGTCATCCCGTCCTCCGCGTGCTGGTGCCGAGCGATTCCCACTGAGCAGCTGCGGAGGAGCCAATGGAACGAACCCATCGATTTGCTGTGACGGTGTTGAGCGCGGTTGCCCTGAGCACCGTCCTTGGTGTTCCCCAACACCCACCTGCTACCGAGCCGATAACCTTGAACGGGCAGGCCGCTGTGGCCGTCACTTGGCATTTCGATTCACTGCCCGTAGGTCAGCCGCTAGCGGGGTTCTCGTTCGGCCGGACCGGCGGCGGCCGCGTCGGTCATTGGATCGTGCAGTCAGCTCCAGACGCGCCGAGTCCGCCCAACGTCCTAGCCCAGGTCGACAGCGACCGAACCGACTACCGGTTTCCGGTCGCGGCCGCACTGTCGCCAAGCTTCACGGATGGCAGCGTCTCTGTGAAGTGCAAGCCTGTGTCGGGGCATGTTGACCGGGCGTGCGGTCTCGTGTTCCGCTACCAGGATGAGAACGACTATTACCTCACGCGCGCGAATGCGCTGGAGGATAATGTCCGCTTCTACTACGTGAAGAACGGACGCCGGATCCAGCTCGCCAACTGGAGCGGGAAAGTCACATCGGGCGGCTGGCACGAGTTGCGCGTCGAGTACCAAGGAGATCATGTGGAAGTGTACTGGGACGGCACGAAGCGAATTGATGCGCACGACCGTACGTTCACTGGTCCCGGTCGCGTCGGTGTGTGGACCAAGGCGGACTCGTACACTTTGTTCGACGACCTCACCGCGAGGCCGCGGGGGCTGTGACCACCCAGCAGGCGGGTTCTCCCCCCTGATGCACGTACAGGGGGTCTTCTGTTGACGAGTACCCGAACATCGGGACGCCCCCTGACCAAAGCGGTCGAGTAACTGGGGCAGGTACGACACTTTGTAGTACCTAAGCGGCGTTCTGGGCGTCGGTGTTGTAACTCGGCCCCCGAAGATCAACCGGGAATCGTGCGAACCTGACAACAGAATCACAACGCGCGACCCCCTGAACTGCTCAGGGGGTCGTCGCTTTTCTGACCCCTTGAGGCTGCAACAAGCTCCCTACGGTTCGCGATCGGTGAAACCGTGGCGCAGTGCGGGTGAAGGACTGATAATACGTCGGTCCAAGCCAGAGCTTCCACTTGAGATGGGGGGACGCCGTGCCGAACCGACGCTCGCGACGCCCAGCCGACCGACGCACACGCGAAGGAACTGAGATCGCCGAGGTCACGCGGGTCCGCGAGCGGTTCGAGCGTTTGCTCACAGCCGGGGTCGAGATCTTCTCCGAGCATTCGTTGGAGCGCGTGCTCCAGCGGGTCGTCGATGCCGCGCGGGAGGTGGTGGGCGCGCGGTATGCAGCGCTGGGTGTGTTGAGTCCCGACGGCACCTCGCTGGCCCAGTTCGTAACGTCGGGGATCAGTCAGGCCGAGCGGGACCGGATCGGGGACCTCCCACGCGGACGTGGGCTGCTCGGCCTCGTGATCCGCGAGCCCGCGCCCATTCGGACCGCGGACATCAACCGTCACCCGCAGCGCTACGGTTTCCCTCCGCACCATCCTCCCATGCGCTCGTTTCTGGGCGTGCCCGTCGTCGCTCGTGGCAAGGTGTTCGGCAATCTCTACCTCACCGAAAAGGTCGGCGTGGACGAGTTCAGCGTGGAAGACGAAGCCATCGCGGTATTGCTCGCTGCGAGTACAGCAGTCGCGGTTGAAAACGCGCGCCTCCACGAGGCGAGCCAGGACCTGGTGGGCCAGGTTCGGACCATGCAGCGCCAGCGTGACTTGTTCTTCGCGATGATGAACCACGAGCTGCGCAACGCGCTCACCGGCGTCTACGGTTGGGCGGAGCGACTGGTCAAGGGGAAGTCGGCCGAAGCGAACGCACAGGCGGCGCGCGAAGTGTATGAGGGCGCAGACCGGACGATCACGCTCCTGAACAACTTCCTGGACCTCACCCGCCTGGACGCCGGGAAAGTGCATCCGGTGTGGCGCGAGGTCGATGTACCCAACTCAGTGCATCGCGCGCTCAGCGGTGTACGCCCTGTGGCGGAGGCAAAGGGCATCGCACTCGACGAGCGCAGTCCCGACGCTCCGCCCACTCTCCGCACCGACCCCGTTCGGCTCGAGCAAATCCTCGTGAATCTGCTGTCCAACGCCGTGCGGCACAGCCCACAAGGGGGCATTGTCACCGTCCAGCTTGAGCCTCAGCCGGCCGCGGTGGTATTCCGGGTCAGCGACCACGGACCCGGGATCCCGACGGAGCTGCAGGAGCGGATCTTCGAACCGTTCGAGCGCTTTGACCCCCATTCGGGGCTTGGGACGGGGCTCGGTCTCCCGGTCTCCCGACGATTGGCCGAGGTACTTGGAGGACGGTTGACCGTCGAGAGCGTGGTCGGGCGGGGTGCCACGTTTAGCCTCAGCCTTCCCTTGGCGCCTCCGTCAACATGAGGATTTCTTCAGGCGTCCTTGGGGCTCGGTTCAACTCTCCTTCCTTACTCTCCGACCATGAAGATTCTCGTCGTTGAAGACGATCGTAAAGTTGCCGGATTCATCGAGCAAGGCTTGCGGGAAGAAGGCTACGCCGTCGATCTCGCGCCAGATGGCGACGAAGCGACGATGCTCGCGCACGTGTACGAGTATGATCTGCTCGTGCTCGATGTGATGCTCCCGAAGAAAACAGGACTGCAGGTCGCCGCCGAGCTGCGGCGCGAGGGGAGCAAGACACCGATCTTGATGCTCACGGCGCGCGACGCGACGGAAGATGTGGTGCGCGGGCTCGACGCTGGCGCAGACGATTATCTCGCCAAGCCGTTCAAGTTCGAGGAGCTGCTCGCCCGTGTCCGGGCGTTAGTCCGCCGCGGTGGCGCCTCACGCAGCGAACTGCTGAGCTACGGGCCGGTCCAGGTCGATCGTCTGAAGCACAAAGCCACCGTCAACGGGAAACGGCTCGATCTCACCCCGAAGGAGTTTCAGCTGCTCGAGCACTTCATGCTCCGGCCGGAGGACGTGCTTCGCCGGACGGAGCTCCTGGAGAAGGTTTGGGACATGCACTTCGACCCCGAAAGCAATGTGGTGGACGTGCACGTGGGGAACTTGCGCCGCAAGCTCAAAGATGCGGCCGGCGTGGAGGTGATCCACACCGTGCGCGGGGTGGGGTTCCGGTTGGCAACACCGGATCGGGCGGATTCGTGAAGCGCTCGCTCTGTCGCACGCTCGTGCGCGGTCCCGCCCACTCATGCGCGGGGACCGCATGACCGACCAGGAGGCGGCCGCCTTGGCGAAAGCCAGCTACGCCCGGTGCTCGGCGGCGCCGGCATTCTTCGAGGCGTTCTACCGGCGGTTCTTCACGCTCTGCCCTGCCGCTCGACCCATGTTTGCCGAGACCGACTTCGATCGGCAGCACCGCTTGCTGCGCCACGCCTTCGGCCTGCTGCTGAACTTTCCCGCGCAGCTGCACGGCGAGCCCACGATTCTTTCGCGCGTCGCCGACCGGCACAGCCGGCGAGACCTCGCCATCGATCCCGCGCTCTATCCGCTGTTCATCGACAGCCTGATCGACACCGTGAAGCAATACGACCATGAGTTCACACCCGCTGTAGAAGGAGCCTGGCGCACGGCAGTCGCGACGGGCGTGGAGTACATGCAATCGAAGTATTGAGGGCACACCCCGCCTCGCGTGAAGATCTCTTCACGCCGCCTTCATATCTGGCGTTCCCTACCCGTGGCAAACTGTTCTCTGCAGACGGAGTTCCACCTTCGGACCAGGAGCAGTTATGTCACGCCACGTCGGGACGGTCTTCCTCATCTGCACGCTGATCACGGGCGGTGCGCGGTCGGCCGTCGCCGACCGTGGCGGACGCGATCGAGCAGACGCCCGCGAGGCGCTGATCGTGTATGCAAGCGCATACGTCCACTCCGCGACGCACCTCACCCCCACCTACGCGCGCCAGACCGGCTTGGCGTGTAGTGCGTGCCATACCCATTTCCCGGAGCTCACAGCCACGGGGCGGGCCTTCAAACTCAACGGCTATGTGTTCCGGAGGAGCGAGTCCCTCGAGGGCAAGAACCCCGAGGGCCAACAGAGCCTGCTGCTCAACCTGGTGGCACCGGTGTCCCTGATGTTCCAGACATCCTACACCAGCACGAAGAAGGCGCTGCCCGGCACGCAGAACGGCACGGTGCTGTTTCCCGACCAGCTGAGTCTCTTTACCGGGGGCGAGATAACCCCGCACGTGGGTGGCTTCCTGCAAGTGACGTTCGACCCGCAGAGCGGTCAGATCGGGGTCGACAACGCGGACTTCCGCTTCGCGACCCATACGACCGTTCTCTCCAAGCGTGCGACCCTCGGACTCAGCGCGAACAACAACCCCACGGTACAGGACGTCTGGAACAGCACACCCGCCTGGGGCTTCCCATACGGCAGCTCGGCCGTGGCTCCCACGCCGGGCGCGGCCACGCTCATAGACGGTACACTCGGGCAGCAAGTGGCTGGGCTGACGGCGTACACGATGTGGAACGATCGAGTCTACGGGGAATTCGGGGCCTACCGCTCGGCACCCCTTGGGATCCAGCGCCCGCTCGACTCGACGGCAACGGGCGTGATCAAAGGCGCCGCGCCGTATTGGCGGGTCGCGTTCCCGAACGTGTGGGGCCAGAACTACCTGTCCGTTGGGACCTACGGCATCGCGGCCAGTGTCTTCCCGGCCGGCGTTGCAGGGCCGACCAATCGATTCACCGATGTGGCGCTGGACATCGCGTACATGCACTCATTCGGGTCGAACAGCTTCACCCTCGACGGCACGTGGATTCATGAGAAGCAGACCTGGACCGCTGGGGGCGCGGCCAACCCCACGAACACGCTGCGCACGTTCCGGATGGACGCGATGTACCACATCGGTCAACGATACGCGTTCACCTTGGCGCCGTTCGTCACGACCGGCTCGAGCGACAGTGTACTGTACGCCCCCGCCGCTGTGGTCGGGAGTCGCACCGGCAGTCCCAACAATGACGGCCTGATTGCCGAGGTTGACGTTATGCCGTGGCAAAACCTACGGCTCCAGTTCCAATACATCGCGTACAACAAGTTCAACGGCAGCTCGAGTAACTACGATGGCTTCGGACGCCGGGCGTCGGACAACAACACGCTGTACATCTTAACGTGGTTGCTCTACTAGCCGCGGACGCGGCCTCACAACGCTGGAGATTTTATATGCGATTGCTCATCAACGTGACGTGGCCAGGCGTGCGGGGCCTGTTCGTGACGGGCGCGCTGCTCCTCGGAGCGGCGAGGACTGATGCTCAGACGGCGAACGCCGCCAGAATAGATCCGACTTGGCTGCGCGCCGACGCGGCTAGCAAGACCGCCGAGCTCAAGCTTGTGGGAGGCCTGACGGACCTGAATGGCGGCATGAACTTCGACGGATTCAGTCGCGGTGCGCTCGTCGTCACGGTGCCGCAAGGGTGGAATGTCGTCCTCCACTTCAAGAACCAGGACCCGAATCTCCCCCATTCGGTAGAGGTAATCCCCGATGCCGATGCCGTCCCGGGCGGTCCGGTCCCACCAGCGTTCGAACATGCCACCACCGGCCGGGTAGAGCAGGGCTTCCCGGCCGGGCAGGGCGCCGATGTCCGGTTCGTAACTGGGAAGGCCGGTGCCTTCCTCGTCTTTTGTGCAGTGCCCGGTCACGGCGCCGCGGGGATGTGGATTCGCCTCACCGTCTCCGCGACCGCGGACAAGCCGGGGCTCGCGACAGGTCCTGAGCGCTGATGGCGCCGCGGAAACGTGCCCTCGCTTTAGGCGGCTCGCCCTCAGCGAGTGCAGCCCAACCAGAACTTAGTCAGCGGCACCAGCTGTGCCATCTCGTCAGCGGTGAACTCGCCCTCTATGACGACGCCCCGACCGGCGCAATCCCGGATCATGTCCGCGTCGGTAAGATGGCCGTCAGGAGGGGGCTCGCGATGCGCGCCCCAACTATTCCATCGCAGCATGACTCCGATCACATCCTGAACCCGCCAGTCAGCAAAGTAGCCATCGCCATCCGCTGGGGGTCTTGCAATGGTGGCCCTTCCCGTGAAGCGTGCCTGAATCATGTAGGCGAAGGCCCCCGCGAGCATGTCAGCATATTCGAGCCCTACACTATGCTTGGAGCTGGTACGAGCGAGGTTCGTGACGCGTACGTCCGACCAACTCGCCACGACTTTGTCGACCCTTGCGCGGTCGCGGAAGGTGTCCTCGTCGTGGAATATGTTGAGGAATCTTATTCCCTCCTCGACCGCGAATCGGTGCAGCTGGTTCAACGATGTGAGGAACGCCACGTCCTTGTCAGTCCCGGATCTGATCGTGACAAGCCACCTAAAGTGCTTCGAAAGACGCGCGAGGAGATCTTGTTTCACGGTCGCTTTGAGAGCGGGGTCTTGGTGCTGCAGCGCCCATTTGATTTCGAGATCCCTCGGAAGACCGTATCGCGCACGAAGCTCATCCTCGGCTGCGATGGCTGCCGCGAGTTGGGCCGTGACGGCAGTGCCATAAAGCAACACAGGTTTTCCACTGAGACGAAAGGACGTCTCATCGATAAACGCGTCGACGGTGTCGGGAGACTCACGGGCCTTGATCATGGTTGGAGATCGTGGGGCGAGCCGCCTAATGGCGTGCGCCTCAGCTGCAGGGCGCTGAGCAGGTACCATTCCATAATCTAGGCGAGCCGCCAGCTTCGGGCGCGTGTTAGGCGGCGGCGTCGCTGGATGGCAGGGCCGCGCGAAACATGCGGGCAGCGAGAGCGCCAGCGATGGGCAACACAACGGCGTAGCCCAAGACTGCAACGTTCTGCAGAAACATCCGCCCGGTAAGCGGACCAGCGACGCCAGTAAGGCACAGCACTCCACCAATGACCAAGGCTCGGCGTGCGGGCCCTGCAGCATGAGCTCCAGCAAGTGCGAAGGCTACTGACAGCAGCGTGAAACCAACAAGAATGTCCCACACGAAATACTCCACCGCGAACAGCGCAGACGGCCAGACCAATCTATAGTCGACGAGACGCCCGGCGCGCCACAGTTGCCGTATTGCGGTAAGCTGAACAAAGTGGACACCCATGGTGAGACCCACCGCAACGTTGCCGATTGCAAGTGCGGTGAGCGCCGGCACGCGGTGGCCAGCGTCAGCGAAGCACCAGATGGCGATGACTAGACCTAGAAGCGCAAGGGCGGACACCATTGTGAGGACTTCCATCACGGCTAGATATGGGTCTCCAATCGGTTCGCGCGGAGTGGCCTCGATGATCAGCCAGAGCATGATGACAGTAACGTAGAGGATGCCGACGACGAGTATTCCAATGGAACTGGCTATGCCTAGGCGCCGAGCGCGCCATGACCAACGCTCAGAGGCGGTCACAGTGGGAAGATACGATACCATGAATACAGCCGCCAACGGATGTGGTTTTACGACGGCCGACCTCGTATGGCAAACACAAAAAGTGGTGTCACGAGCGTGGTAATCAACACCAGAATCCAAATCCGTCCCGCGGCAACGTCGTAATCCGCAAACAGCCTCTCCCATGTGTTTCCGAAGAGGTAATGACCTGCGAGAAACTCAAATGCGAGAGTAAGACTTACCCAGAAGACCCCGATGACCCAAGCCTCACGTGTGGTGCCCGGCCGAATCCATGGAACCAGAATCCAAGCGGCTAGGACAACCAAAAGAGAGAGCAGCAGAGTGCTAACGACATGCCCTGTGCGCTCTCCCATCCGCGGGATTAGGACAGCTTGGCGAAGGGCACCATTCACGATGGCGAGAACGAGTATCGCCAGCCAAGCCAGCAATGCACGAACTGTCATTGGGTTTTTGTGAGCCCGCCGCCTAAGTAGTATTAGACTGCGAGCCTCGCAGCCCAAGTCCTTTGGTTGACCTCCGAACACCTTGAAAGTGCAGCATGGCAATGGGGCACCGCTACCCTCGAGCCTGTCGCTGGACACCCCAAGGGCTTCTGACCATGATCGGAGCCCTCACTCTCCCAGGTGCAAACACTTAGTCAACGTAAGACAGCCTACACTTGGCACCACGGTCCTGCGGCACGATGTCAGCCGCAAAATCTTGCTAGAATCGGCGCTAGAACCATCGGTGGAACGGCCGGTGGAACCCCGCTTGTCACCCTGCTGGTCGTCGCGTTCGCCTAAGATTGCGGGAGGCCGTGGCGGGCTGTCCGGCGCGGGCCGCGCTGAGCATGACACCGTTAGCCGAGAGACTCTCCGGCGGTCTCGGGGCAGGGGTTGTCATTTTAGATTGCATGTGCTATCTACTACGCATGCCTCGACCCCGTGGCCCCGCTACCGAAATGGTCCGTCTCCCAGTGGATGTCGCTCGCGCCCTGCGGCGTCGGGCCGCAACTGCGGACATCACGATTGCCCATGCTGCCCGCCAGTTGATGCTCAGCAAGAAGGGCGCGCGGCAAGATCTCGGTTTGCTCGAGCACGTCGAATGGCTTTGGAGCCGGCTGCGTCGGCGTCAGGATGACTTGCACGATGTCTTCGACGGTGGAGGTGCCGACTCGCAAGTGATCGACCGAGCGATCAGCGCGCTCGCTCAGCTCCGTGACGAGTGGCCGGAAGAGGGAAGCGAATACGACTTCACCGCGCATGGCGCGGGGCAGCCAATGTAGAGACCCTCCAGACCTTTGATTCCACCAGCCGCGCTTTTCGCGCGGCTTTCTGCTTCATGAGGGCACTTGAGTCCCTCGGAGGCTACGACACGCCAAGGAGGAGCATGAAAACGAAAACGAAGACGAAGACGACCAGGCCGAAGAGGCCGTTTAGGTACTTCCCCGACGACATCGAATACATCGTGCAGGCTTATGGCTCGCGGGCGCGGGTGGTGCAGCTGTGGCGCCTGGCGGACGGCACGTCCGACCGGTGGATCTATCTCGCGCGCATCACTCCGTATCAGTGCACGATCGAGTACATCGCGAACAGGTTCGGCGGCGGCGACTACCGCGCGAAGATCCTCGGCGACTGGGACCCGGAACGCCGCTGCGAGCAGTACTTCGAGCGGGTGTCGTTCGCAATCGACGGATGCTTCCGGGTCACTGACGAGACACTCGCTCGCACCCGGAGCCAGCAACAGAAGTAGTTATGCCCGACGCGCGGCCGGTTGTCGATCTGCCGGACGGTTTCCCGCCCTGGCTCGCTGCCTTCGTTCTCGAAGCGCAGCACGAGACGGATACGCTTCGGGAGAACGGTGCCGAGCAGGCGGCAGTGGCTCGTTTAGCACTGCTTCGGAAGCTCGTTGTTACGGCGCAGACCTACCTCGACACCGAGCTCGACGCCACGGAAGCAGCCGTGGAAACGGGCCGGTGCGAGGAGACAATCCGCCGTGCGGTCCGTGACGGGACCATCCCCGACCGCCGCGCCAACCCCAAGGGCCGTCACCGCGTGCGCCGCGGCGACCTCCACAAGCTTGCCACGCCTCCAACGCACCCGTATGATCCCGATGCCGATGCCCAGGACATCGCCAGACTCCGGAGGAAGGTATGAAGCACCGGAAATGCTGGTCGAAGTCCATCGGCGAACGCGGGACCAGTGTGCGATTGTACGAGGACCGCCCGGGTGGCCCGCTCTGTCGGTCGGTCTACGTGAAGGGAAGGGAGGTGCGGAAGTCGCTAGGGCACCGCGACAAAGAGCTGGCGATCCGGCAGGCCTACGAGCTACTCCACTCGTTGCTCTCAAACGAGCAGGCGTTGGACCAGGAGACGCTCACAGTTGGCATGACATCGCAGCTCTATTTGGAGAGCCCTCAGCACCTGAGTAAGAAGCCGCGCACGCAACGCTGCGACCGGCGCGATCTGGAGCGAGTGGTGGCCTTTCTTGGCGCGAGTCGCGATGTGGCGACGCTGTCCGAGTCGGACGTGCGGCGCTACACGATAGCGCGACGCCAAGGGGACCCGAGTCTCAAGGGCGTGGCACCGGGCAAGCCAGTCCGGGACCGCGCGATCGAGCTGGATCTGGTGCTGCTCATGACGGCCCTGAACTGGGCCGCTCGCGAGCGAACCAGCACGGGCCGGCGGCTGTTGCGGGAGAACCCGCTCACGGGGATTCGGCTCCCCAAGGAGAAGAACCCCGAGCGGCCGGTGATGTCGCACGACGTATATCTCAAGCTGCTCGAGGTGGCGCCGCGGGTACATTCGCTGCTTCCGTTGGCGCTCATCGTGGCCGAAGGAACCGGCCGGCGGATCTCGGCGTGGCGGAACCTGGTCTGGGACGATGTCGACTTCGAGGCCGGGACGATCCACTGGCGCGCCGAGCACGACAAGAAGGGTTACGAGCAAGTCGTGGTGATGAGCGATTCGGTGCGGGACGCGCTGGCAGCGCAGCAGAAAGCGCAGGCGGCAATCGGGAAGGCGGCGGTATTCCCGTCGCCGAAGGACCCGACGAAGCCCTGCAGTCGGCATCTGTTGGACGATTGGCTGCGGCGAGCGTACAAGTTGGCGAAGGTGGTGCCGCAGCGGCGTGGGATGTGGCACTCGATTCGGCGGAAGTGGGCGACGGAGCGGAAGGGCTATCCGGTGAAGGACGTCGCCGCCGCAGGCGGCTGGAAGACCGAAGAAGTGCTGGTGACGTCGTACCAGCAGGCCGACGCCGAAACGATCAAGAACGTCGTACTGCATCCGACGCACCGGATCGTGAGCCGGTAGAAACTCACAGCATTACTCACAGCACGGGGCGCGACGAAGAAAAAGCCCCACACCGCAACTCAGTGTGAGGCTTGATCTTCAACCAGTCGGGACGGCGGGATTTGAACCCGCGACCCCCTGAACCCCATTCCGTCTAGCCCCGAAATTGAAAACGCAGTGACTGCTCGGCGCTCCTTGGCAATTCACGGGATTCTCCTGTATTGGGCGCCCGCGAACCAGGAACAAATCGGGGAGTTTCTGATCCAAACTATTGAGCATCAAGACTCACCGCAACGATGGTACTAGATTGCCACGGTGCTCCTCCAGGTCATCGGTATCGCAATCGGTTTTGTAGCACTACTCGTGGCGACCTACGCCACCTCGTTGAACCTCCAGGCGCACCGTCTAAAGTCCGGCCTCGAACTACGCGGATCATTCTCGCTATGGTCAAGCGTGTCGTGCGAGGACAAGTATGTGGGGAGTGTGACGATTCAGAACCTCAAGGACCGCGCTGTCATTTTGTTCAAGATTTTCCTGCAAATCGGTCACAACTATTACGTCGAACTAGAGGACTTCACCAACCAGCCGGTTACGCTAGAACCGTTTGGTATCCTCCACCGCGAATACGACCCAATTGACCACTACAGCAGCGGAACCCACCGGGTTCACCTTAACGACCTTCTCGACGCTAAGGGCGTGAGACGACGATTGGTACTCGCGACGTCCGATGGTCGATACGTGATTCGTCATTGGATTCGACGGTGGGATGCTGTTCACCTTTTCTTCAAGAATCACTACACCAGCATCATCCGGCCGCTGCGTTCCACGTATAAAGGGAAAGCGTACGGGTCGAATGCCAAGTACGTGGTCAACATCAAGCTGTTGGATGGTAAAGAGGAAGTCATCCCCATCCACGCCCACGATTACAGGTATCGAATCTTCCGCAAGTTTCAACTCACGAGCGATGTGCTGCTGTCGGCGGTCGCTCTTGAGGAATTTCTTTTGGAGCGGGCCATCGCGGGTGATCTGAACTGCTCAGACGTTTCTGTCGTCGATATGGAGAACTGGCGCAAGCAGAGCTACAACGAACGAGACATGGAACCCTTCCAGGCTCCCAAAGTGGGGTGGATCACCTACCACATCGTGGGACGCTTACGTACGTGGTGGGATAACTGGCAAATGCATCGGCAGAACCGCGGGCTCGTGGCGCCACTCCCCAGTAATTTTTGTTCGTGAGTAGCTTTTGTTCGTGCACATCTTCATCGACGAATCTGGCCAATTCATTCCGCTCGATGGAGCCAAGTCCCGCGCCGCAGCAACGGTGGGCCTTGTTGTCCCCTCGTCGATGCAAGGCGCGTTGCGGCGGTCCTTTCGGAAGCTGAAACAGCGCCTCGGAGCCTCGGGGGGAGAGATCAAGGGGGCCTCGCTCTCGGAGACCGACGCAGCACAGGTTATCGCCCTGCTGCAGCAATACGACGTCATCCTAGAAGCAGTTGTCGTGGATGCGGGGGAGTACAGAGACCTGGACATCACGGACTTCAAGGTCAGGCAAGCTGACCGACTGATGTTGCACATCACTCGCGAGCATCAACCCACCCTCATCCAGGAATTGGTCACATCGCAAGAGACCATGAAGGCATTGCCCAACGTACTGATGGCCGTCCGTCCCGCCGGCCAGCGACGCGGGATCGCACGGCGGATGACGCAGTGGCTCCTGGAGACCGCCACGATGTACTACGCCCAGCGGCGACCGACAGAACTGGGCTCGTTCGTCTGGCGTGTGGATGCGAAGGATGCCTCGATAACCCCTATGGAGAACCTGTGGACGTCACTCATCCCACCCTTGATCATGGCGAAGACCACCATGAGTCCGATGGGGATGATCCCGGGAGCTGACTACTCGTTCCTCGAACGCTTCGACAGCGCACCAGTTGATGGGAGTGCGCCAATCCCGGGACACTACTACACCGATATAACGAGAGTCCTGCGAGACGATTTTGCATTGACTCCCTCCGAGGACGACCTGGGACTTCAAATGGCTGATATCTGTGCGGCCATCTTGACGCGGGCCCTGAATGGCACGCTTCAACCTCCGGGATGGCAATCGCTCGGCTCGCTCTTCGTACGGCGCGAAAGGCAGACCGTCCGTCTGATCGCACTCTCGTTGGACCGCGAACAGCATTCCCGGGACGTTGCCAACCCGCGTTGGCACGCAGTCGTCCCCACGCTTGAGAAGCGCGCACGTCCGATGCTCACTAGGCGCACGTGGCAACTGGTCAAAGAGAGTGGCACCTAACCCTAACGGCGCGTCCCGGAGTCGAATCGGCCGGACGGTCAACGGGGGTACAACCGGCGACCCGACCTGCCACTCGCCGCGAGTTCCCAGATCTCCACGCCCCGTGGGACCAGATGCCCGTAGTGTTCGAGGAAGTACTCCGCAATTGACTGCCCTCGCCGTACGTCCCGCAGAACGGCCAGTATCCGGCGATACCGGCGTGGGGCGGCCTCGAAGTACAGCATCGCTTGCATCCACACCGCGAGCTTGGCCGCTGGCGTGTTCCCGGTTGCGGTCCACGTGTGCCGCTTACACTCGACCACCACACGCGCCGATCCCAGGTCGAAGCGGTACGGACGGCGCTTCCCGTCAAACCCGACTGGGATCGAGTAGTTGAGTTGCAAGGGCAGGCGACGGCGGGCGAAGAAGCGCTGTACCAGCCGTTCAAACCGCGCGCCACGGCCTGGGTTGTCCTTGTTCGCCATGCGCGTTCCTCTCGATGTGGGGGGCAGCGATCCACTCGCGCGACGTCACCTACTTCGGCCAGAAGTTGTATTCCTTGCCTTTCGCGATGAGCTGCTTGACGGCGTCGGGGCCCAGGGCTGGTGCCGACCAGTTGAGCGCCAGAAAGATCGTCTTGGCGATCTCACCCACGACGCTATCGCGATCGGTTGCGAGCGCGGTGCTCGACGTACCCACCTCAAACGATAGCGTATCATCGAAGGGCGCCGCGCCAACCTCCTTAGGCGCGTTGTACGGGAATGCCAGAAACGGGACGCCGCGGATACGCACCATCTGGACGTTGACGAGCAGCGGCCCGTCATACCCCTGCGCCTTGAGCACGCTGCTCGCATGTTCCAGGAATACCAACAGGTAACCGACAATGGCGTTCGAGTGGATGCCGCGCGCCTGTTCGGCGCCCTTCTCGTCCTGATGCAGGTCCTCCAATTCAACGGCATAAAACAGGTGACCCCACACCGTGATCTCGATGAGGGAAAAGCGGTACGCGCCGCCCGGAATCAGCAGGCTCTCGTGCGCGCTGATCTTCGGCCTGTTGGGCGTCGGGAATCCCTCCTGCCGCCAGCTGATGTGGTGGGTTGTGAAGTGTGTAAGCAGGGTCCCGTGCTCCACTAGCTGACGGTGCGGAAACTGGGGCGATATGGACACGAAGATCGTCGCTCCGATATCCCCTTTCGTGTTCGCCTTCCCGTAGTCGGTCCCCACATACGTGTTGAAGCGCTCGATGGACCTGCGGCCGAGCGCTTCGCGCCGTTGCACCAGAGCGGCGCGGCGGTTGCCGAGGTGGGTGAGCTCGTCGTAGGTGGCAAGTTGCGGCTCAAACCTTTGGCTATGCTCGTCCGTCCGTACGTATGCGCCCTTGCGACCGTTCAAGAAGTGTGGTGCCTCCGCGCTGAGCGGCACCTCAATCACATAGCAGACCTTCGTCGCGTCCTGGGGGGTCGGGATGGGGTCCGAAACGAACACTTCCAGCGGTGGCCATACGCCGTCGTAGCACCATTGCACGATCTGCTGCCGATATCCGTTGATCGCGGCGACGCCCGGCAGGCTTTGCAAGCGGCCCTTCCCATCTTCCGTCGCGCCGACGACCACGTAGCCACCGTACGTGTTCGCGAACGAGCTGAGCTTCTTAAGCATCTCCTCCTTTGACGGCGGTATGCTCTTAAACTCTAGGCGGATGTTTTCGACCGCCTGTTCCGTCAGCAGTTCTTGCAGGTCCGCTGTCGCGAGCGCCGTGATCGACTTATCGAAGATGGACATGCGCGTCACGATGGCCGTGTTCGGCCCGCCGGAGGTCGCCGCGGCCGCGCGACGAGGCGCAGAGCTGGCTTGGGCCCAAGCGGGTTGACCGGCTCACCTGTCACAGCGTGCAATTCGTCGTCGGTCACTTGGTAAATCTCGTTCACGAGCTCGTCAATCCTCTGATCAAAGGCATCGATCTGCCGCTGCAAGGCTTGCTGCTCGTGGGCGGTCCTGGCTCTTGCGAGCTGTTCGTGACGTTCGGTGATCGAACGCGCTAGCTCGCTGATCTCCTTGTGCCGATGGTCTTTCGGGTCAAAGCGGTGCACGGGGATGCGGCGAAGCTCGGCGAGTGTGGTCTGTCGAAAGTCGTCCTTCGTGGCGATGGAAGACGTCTTGACGTACAGATACGAGACCAGGTGGCTGTTGAGGATCGCCAGGACGTAGAACGGGTCCCAAGTGTCGTCTGAAAGGACAAACGGGTTGACGTCCTTCTTGAATACCATGCGGCGATCAGTGTATGCAGCCATTAGGCGGTCTTGCCGATTTACCACGCGGCGGATCAGGAGCTTAGGGGCAGCCTCGTAGAAGACCTCCAGCGATGGTTTGTCCTTCAGGCTTGTGTACGTGGTCGCTTCAACCGCAAGGCTGTAACGGTAGACCTGTCCCTCCTCTAGGAACGGAAAAGAGGCACTGCCCTTCGCCTTTCGTACTCGCGAGAAGCGGTTCCCCGCCAGACCTTGAGTTGACTTTGTGAAGTCTCCGAGCGGCACCATTCGTGGACGACGTAGCACTCGGGCGAGCAGGGCATTCGCACCGGCATCGAGTACGATCTTGAACGTGGGAGGGCCGATTAGCTCGCGTGGGACCTGTGCGAACGTGATTCCTTCGAGAGACGTAACGCGCGCCCTCTTCGGAAACTGGTACACTCGATACGTAGGCTGGCGCGTCCGGGTCAGGACGTAGACGCCCGTGTCTACATACGCTTCCTTGAAAACGTCAAATGGCAGGTTTACCAACTCCTCAAGGCCATACTGCGCGAAGATGTGCTGCCGAGTCTTCGCGTAGTTCTCGCCTGTCTGCCAAGTGACTGAGGAGATAAAGCCAAGCCGACCGTTCGAGCGCAATCTTGGCAGAGAGGCCAGAATGAAAATGACCGAGGTGTCGTACTTCCCTTCGAGCTGCGGGTAGTGCTGCTGATAGTACCTCCCCTCAGCTTCTGTCATGAGCTCAGTTGGGATGTATGGGGGATTTCCAATGATCGCATCAAACCCGGGGTCTGCGCCTCCGAAGATGCTGGGGTATTCGGCCTGCCAGTCGAATGCGTTGACCCGTCGACGCGACTCGTCTTC
>Ga0209801_1000084_pt1 | contig 64398 bp, 59 predicted proteins | sample GraSoiAngelo_127_FD_185884 | JGI IMG/M metagenome (GOLD analysis project Ga0209801, IMG submission 185884) | Grasslands soil microbial communities from the Angelo Coastal Reserve, California, USA - 14_0927_09_40cm (SPAdes) (version 2) | ecosystem: Environmental > Terrestrial > Soil > Grasslands ... | reverse complement strand
CTGCTTGGTGCGCATCCCACGCTGCCGGCGACGGTCGGTGGTGGCTTCCAGCGCCATGTTGTGCCGAAATATTAGCACGACCGGTCGGATACTCTTGACTTTGCACGACCGATCGTGCTATTTCTTACTCAGGTGGAATTTTGATCCAGATCCAATCCGCAAACGCGCACCGTCCAGGGCTGGTGGCGCTCGAGCCGTCGGACGGCGCACCCGTCGCCCGGCTGTTCGGCCGCCTCTCCAACGAGTCGATCCACCGCCGGTTCTTCAGCCCCATCTCCCGACCTGAGCAGTTCGTGGCCGCCATCCTGCGGGTGGACCGGCGGGACCGGGTCGCGATCGCCGCCGTGGAGAACGGCGAGATCGTCGGCGTCGCGCAGTACGCCCGGACGCAAGGCAAGTCCGAGGCCGACCTGGCGATCGTGGTCGCCGACGGGTGGCAGAAGCAAGGTCTGGGGAGGCGGCTCGTCGCTTCGCTTGCAGATCGTGCGGCCAGCCATGGCATCACCGCGTTCGCGGTGGATGTCCAGGGCGACAACTACGGGGTCATCAAGCTGCTGCGCCGCGTCGCGCCGGGGATCCATCTCGCGTTCTCCGGAGGCGTCGGCGAAGGCTCGTTCCCGCTGACGGCGAAAGAAGGCTCGTGAGCAACGCCGATCGGTTGCGCATCTTGCTGGCCACCAAAGAACTCGCCGGCTTCACCGCCACGAAACTGCAGGACCTGCTCCCATTCGTCGACGAGCTGTGTGTGCCGGCGGGCGCCGAGCTCGCCCGGGAGGGGCAGCTGTGCCACCAGCTGCTCATCGTCGCGGAGGGGTTGCTCGCGACACGTGGCAAGCGCGGATCAGGAAGGCTTGGTCCCGGTGACACTTTCGGGTGGACCGCGATGCAGGATCGTGGCCAGAACGACGCCACCGTCGAGGCTCTCTCCCCCGCATACGTTCTGGTGATGAGCCATCAACAGTTCCGCGCCGTCGAGGGCCTAGCCCGCTGCGCGTGAGTGCATCATGCCCGCGCCGCCGCTGAGCATCCGGCGCAGGCAGACCGCGACCCACATCCGATAAGGTCGCCATTGCTCGGCGATTTCGGTCAGCTTCGTGATATCGGGCTCTCGCGAAAGCCCGTAGGCAGTGGCGACGGCGCTCAGCAATCGAGCCTCACTGGTCGGCAGCTCGTCGACAGCGCTGAGCGCGCGCAGTCGCACCAGCTGCGATCCGAACTCGCCTATCCCTTTCAAGCGCTGGAGGGTCTCGAGCGCTTTCTCGTGTGACATCGCACGCAGGGTTTCGGTGTCGATCTCGCCGCCCAGCGCGGCATCACCAAGCCCGTTGAGATATTCGACCTTGCGCCCAAAAAGCCCCTTAAAGGTCTGCAAGTGGATCAGAGCTTCAGGTCCGGGAAAGCAATACAGGCGATGCCCATGGATGTCGACGGACGCGCCGAGCTCGCGGCACATCCTTTCCTTGACGGTCTGTGCCTGGCGCATCGCGATGCGCGACGAGATAAGGCACCACGCGGCTGCCTCATACGCATTCGACCAGTTGACTGGACGGAACCCTGGGAACATCGTCTGCAGCCGGGCGACGGCCGGATCGCGGTTTGCGACCTCCGGCCACTCGCGCCCATCGACGTCAAGACTGAGGATGCGCGTGGTCTGTGCCCGAACAGCGTCCACCGGCGCATCGCCGTAAACGGTCCCGGCTACTCGACCGCTGTCACCTTGGGTCAGGCACACGCCCGCCGGCGTCCATTCCCGGTCGGTGAGAAAAGCTAGATGGAGATGCCCATCCGACTTGTTTCCTTCGGACGGCGCTTCATGCCACGCGTCGATGAAGCCCGCGCTCTCGCGCAGCGAGTAATCGCCTAGTGGATCAAGAATGAAAGTTGGCGGCCCGGCGGCGGTGCTCACGCGAGGCAATCCTAGGTGGAAATGAGCTGACTTCGGAGGTTCGCGGGAGCCTCGAAAGTGGTCAATTCCGTGAATTGTTAGTGAGGCCGGCGGGACCATACGATCGCCCTTTCCGTGACGGGGCACAACGCCGGGATGCGCGCTGGATATTGCGCGCAGCCGCATGGTGTGCGGTGCCGTGCCAACCGGCGGTCAGGTCAGCGTGTACCTTTCGGCCGACACCAGCAAGCCGGCACATTCCATTACGGAGTGAAATTCGCCGACATCTCTGGCGGGACCACGGTCTCTGTCGACCAGAAAGTGACGGTACGCATCAGATCGTCTCGTGTTCCGAGGTCATCAGCTCGGCCTCGGCCACAAAAAAAGCCGGCCGCTACAAGGCGACCGGCCACGAAGAGCAGTCGGTCAGGCCAGCTTGATGCGGTTGGCTCGCGGACCCTTCTGGCTTGGTTCGATCTCGAAGCTGACGCGCTCGCCGCCCGCCAGCGAATCGAAGTTGACGCTCGAGTCAAGGCCCGTGCGGTGGAAGAAGTATTCCTTCCCGTCTTCGGCCGCGATGAAGCCGAAGCCACGGTCGGAGACCAGCTTCTTGATGGTCCCTGTCGGCATCCCCCTAACTCCTCTTCTCGAAAGCTAGTCGCGAACGCACGGGTCCTTTCGAGAAGATTCCGACCGCGGCGAACATCGCCCGCCTACCGGGGACAAAAGTACCTTACCAGTCGAGCCTCTAGCTGGCCAGCAGGGCGACCCCGGCCAGGGTGGCGAGGGCGCCACTCAACTTGATGGTCGTGCGGCTTCGCTCGCGCAGCCGCCACACGCCCCACACCGCGACCGCGACCACTGCGGTCTCCCGGACGGGGGCGACGATCGCGAGGGGAGCAAAGCTCAGGGCGAAGAGCACAAGCACGTATCCGGCCAGAAAGAACACGCCGATGATCACTGCCTGGCGCCAGGTTGGACCGGAATACGGATCCGGCGCGCGGTAGAGACCAAGTCGCGCCGCAACCCACAGCGTGATGGGCAGCTCGATCGCCATCAGCGTGAACAGCAGCCAGCCGTACATCCATGGCTCGGTCAGTCGAACGCCGACACGATCGACAGTCGTATAGGCGGCGATCGCGACGCCGGTGAGCAGGGCGGGGACTGTGGCACGACCGCTGGCCTGCGACAGCGTGACCGCGAGAATCCCAAGCAAAAGCAGGCCGACGCCGATGAGCTGCAGCGTTGCCAGTCGTTCACCCAGCACAGCAAGACCGACGAGCACGCTGAGGAGCGGTGCGGAACCGCGCGCGATCGGATATACAGCCGAAAGCTCTCCGCGCCGGAACGCAGCCGAGAGCAGCCAGAGGTAGAGCGTCTCGAGGAGCGATGAGATCAGACAGAATCCCGCTGCCGCGGGATCCAGGGTCGGCCTGCCCAAAAGCAGCCAGGCCGGCACGAACACGATCGTCGCGATCAGTCCAGCGACAAGCGTGGCCCGGCGAAAGGTCGCGATCGGATCGCCGCTCACTTTGACGAGGACGTTCCACGTGCCATGAAATGCGGCCGCCGCCAGCGCCATCCCGACGGCGATCGCGATCACGGACGGGCCGGTCGCGCGAGAAGCCTTCCCACCAAACGGAAGACCTCGGGGTTGACCACCAGGCCGTTGTGGGTTCCCCACACCTGCATCGCCGGGATGTCGGGGCGGAGGCAGGATCGAAAATTCACGACGTCGTCCGCCTTGGTGTAGATCGATGTCGTCGGGACGATGGGAGCGAGCTTGAGGTCGTAGGTGAAACGCCCTTCGGCATTGAACCGCCGACCGAAGGCGAGCTCGTTGGCGGTGCGCACGACCCCCACGGCGTGATGCGTGATCGACGCCAGGTCCGTCCAGTCCGCAAGCGGCGCGCCAAGGGCGAGCACCTGCTCGACACCCTCGGGCTTGCGCTGCGAGTAAACCTTGGCCAGCAGTCCCCCGCGGCTGTGACCGATAAGGCTGACCCGCGACCCGGTCTCTTTCTGGATGGCGCCCACCTTGCGGCGAAGGCCCGCCAGCATCCGCTCCGAGTGCTGCACGTTGAGCACGATGCCGGAGAGGTACGCGCGGTATCCGACTCGACCCAGCCACGCATGCATCATTCGGAGCGTCCAGTCGCCGGCGAGGAAACCCGGGATCAAAAGCACAGGCCGGCCGTCACCGTGAGGCACTCCCCGGCCGCGGAACACGGGGTCCTTGAGCAGCGCCGACAACTCGCGGATCGCGAAGGGGTCCCACAGCCTCATAGCGTGCGATGGTAGTTGTCGAACCCGCTTGGCTTAATCAGCCGCGACACCTCGATCTCGATCAATTAGTTATACATACAGCATGTTAAATTAATGTCGTGACCCGGCCCTATCGGTTGGGGCGAAGGCAGCCCGCGATCGACCGGACGTCCCGCGCGATCCTGGAAGCGGCCCGTGACCTTGTCGCCGAGCAACCCGCGGCGGCGGTCAGCGTGGCCTCGATCGCGCGGCGGGCCGGCGTCTCCCGGATCACGGTCTACAACCGTTTTGCGTCCCGCGCGGGCGTGCTCGGGGCCCTGGTCCCGCCCAAGACCGTGCCCGCGCCGCGGGTGGAGGACCCATACGACGCGCTGCGCGTTTTTCTCCACGCGGCGACGGCCGGTTGGTCCGCCAACCCCGCGCTGTACCGTCACCTCCCCGCCGTCCAGGACCCCACCCAGCCTGATGAGGTGCGCGGCCTCGCCGAGCGACTTGCGGCGTCGGACGCGCTTCGGCCCGGGTGCTCATTGCGAGAAGCGGAAGATGTCATCGCTGCGCTCAGCTCGTTCGTCATGTTCGACCGTCTCCACAGGGACGGGCGGCGGCCGGCATCTGCAGTGGCGGACGTGCTCATGCGTTTGGCCTCCGGAATCCTGGCGTAGGATCTTTTGACGCAGTGCGGCATAGAGTCGCGGATGTCGGCGGGCCGGTGCATTACGTCGACTTCGGCGGCTCGGGCCGGCCGGTGCTCATGGTCCACGGTCTCGGCGGAAACGCGCTCAACTGGATGGCTGTGGGTCCAGCGATCGCGGAGACGCGCCGCGCGCTGGCCATCGACCTCGCGGGATTCGGCCAGACGCCACTCTTCGGACGCGCCGCCACGGTCGGCGCCAACGTCGCGCTCGTCCACAACTTCATCGATGGCGTGGTCGGCGAACCGGTGATGCTGATGGGCAACTCGATGGGCGGATACATCTCGGTCGTCGAGGCGGCCGCGCACCACGGTGCAGTGACGTCGATGGTCCTCGTCGACCCCGCCGTCCCGGGCCCTCACGTCCGCTGGCCAGAACCGCTGATGCTGGGCGCGATTGCCGCGCTTTCGATTCCAGGTCTTGCGCAGACACTTCTCGATCGGAGGCTCCGCGTGCTCGGCCCGGAGGCGCTCGTCAAGAACACGCTTGCCCTGGTCGCCACGGATCCTTCGCGCATCGACTCCTCGGTGGTCGACGCGCACGTACGGCTGACGGAGGAGCGCCAGCATCTGGGACGGCAGAATGCGCGCGCGTTCATCCAGGCCTCGCGATCGATCGGTTTTCGCATGACGGATCCGCGCTTTTGGGCACGGGTGGCCGCCGTCAGCACTCCTACCCTCGTCATCCACGGAAGCCTGGATCGATTGATCCCGCTATCGGCCGCCCGCGAGCTGCAACGCCGCCGCCCTGATTGGAAGCTCGAGGTCCTCGACGGAGTCGGTCACGTGCCGATGATGGAAGCGCCGGATCAGTTCATGGACGCGCTGGAGGCGTGGAGCGCGTATAGAATCCCAACCGCCGCCGCAGTTTCATGACGGAGTAAGCGCTCAGCAGCACGAAGTGGCCACAGCCTCCGAACCTCCCCATAGCAAGCGCGCCGGCCGGCTGAACGCTTCCGCGTCGATTCTTCCTCAGCTGCGGCACCTGGGCCGTTGGGACCCACTACCTCCGATGTGGCTCGAGGGCCGCTTCTCTTTCGAGTTCCTTCGCCTGATTCGAGACCCCGTCTTTCGCGGCGATGACGTGCCGCCGGGTTTGCGCAAGCCCGTGCTCCTCATCCCCGGATTCCTGGCCGGCGACTGGACTCTCCGTACCCAGTACGACTGGTTGAAGCGCATCGGTTATCGCCCGCGGCTCGCCGGTCTCGCCTTCAACGTGATGTATTCCGAGGTCATGCTCAAACCTCTCCTCGACACGTTGCTCGCTCAGCATCGCAAGACCGGAGCGCGGATCGCCGTCGTAGGCCACAGCCGCGGCGGGGTGCTGGCCAAGGTACTGTCGCACCGCAAGCCGGACCTGGTGGAGCAGGTGATCACGCTCGGCTCGCCGCTCAACGACCCCTTCGACGTGCACCCGCTCACGATGGCCGGAGTCCACGCCGCGCACCTCTTCAACGCGGTGCGCTACCGGCATCCCGCCTCGGTCGAGATGCGATTCCTGCGCGACCTGAAGGCGGCTCCGCGCGTCCCGACCACGTCGATCTACTCGCGCTCGGACGGCGTGGTCAACTGGAAGGCCTGCCTGCGGCCGGACATCAACGCGATCGAGGTCCACGGCAGCCACGTTGGCCTGGCTCTCAATCCCGAGGTGTACCGCATCCTCGCCCATCTGCTCCCCGCTCCCTGGCGCCAGCCGTAGCCCGCAAGTAAGATCGATTCCAGCGGGAGCTCGCGCGTAGCGGGCTGAGAGGGCGCCGGGCGCCGACCGCATGAACCTGAACTGGGTAATGCCAGCGGAGGGAGACCCATGAGCGATATCGGGGCTCGGCCGGCCGAGGCGGACGCCTTTGGCAAGGTGGAGGCGCACGGCATCGAGGCGATCCCCGCGGCCGATCGCCACGGCAGGCCACGCGAGCTGGCGTTTCTGTGGGCGGGCGCGTTCGTCAACTACGCGAGCCTTTTCACCGCGAGCCTGCTGACGACGTACTACGGGCTCGGCGTCTGGGACGGCCTTGTCGCGACGGCGCTGGGCACGGTCGCAGCCGCGGTGATTCTCGGCCTGCTGAGCAACACCGGCCCGCGATCAGGGCTGCCGCAAATCGCGTTCACGCGCAGCATCTTCGGCCTGCGCGGCTCGTATGTCGGTGCAGCCCTGACGCTGTTTCTCGCCATCGGCTGGTTTGCGGTCGACTGCGTGATCGCGGCACAAGCCGGTGCTCAGCTCTTTGGCGGAGGTAACAGCGCGGCGACATTCGGCCTGGTCCTGTTCATCGCCGCGATCAGCGTCGCCGTCGCGATCTTCGGGCACCAGACCATCAAAGTCCTCGAGACGTATGGCGCCGTGACATTCGCCTTGCTGTCGGCAGCGCTATTTGTGTTCCTGGCCCCGCAGTTCCACTGGACGCAAGGCCCGGCCGCGTCGGGTTCCGACTACGCGGGCGCCTTCGTGCTCGGCTTCATGACCTGCTTCGCCCTCGTCGCGTCCTGGTATCCGTTCGCCAGCGACTACTCCCGATACCTGCCGGCCGCGAGCCCGACCCGCGCGGTCACACTGTGGCCGGTCGCGGGCATCGCGATCCCAATGGTGCTGCTCGGCCTGTTTGGCCTGCTGCTGCCGACCATCGATGCCGGACTGGCCCAGAACCAGGGCGTCCTGGCGGTGATCACCGCGCACGCGCCGCCGTGGATCGCGATTCCGTTCTTCGTGTTCATCATCGTCGGCGAGATCTGGGCCAACTACCTCGACGTGTACACCGCAGGCCTCGTCACGCTTGCGATGGGGATCCGGCTCCAGCGCTGGCAGACGGCGCTGGGCTGCGGTTTGCTCGGCACCGCGCTCGCGGCCTACGCGGTGCTCATCAGCGATTTCCACGTCGCTTACGAGGACTTCCTGATCCTCACGTATCTCTGGGCGCCCGCGTGGGCGGCCGTCGTGCTGCTGAGCTTCTTCGTCTTCGAGGGCAAGAGCCGCCCGGGCCTCGCCCTCGCGGCATGGCTCGCGGGCACCGCGACGAGCCTTCTGTTCGTCAACTACGCGAACCTTTTCGGCAACGTCTTCGCGGGAACGCGATTCTTCAACGATGGATTGACGTCGGCGCTGCACGGAGCTGATCTTTCAGGCGTGATCAGCGTCGGCGTAGCGGCGATCGTTTACTGGACAGGCCGGCGGTTCAGCAACGCATGAAGATCCCGGTCGCGCTGACGATCGCGGGCTCCGACTCTGGTGGCGGTGCCGGCATCCAGGCGGACCTGAAAACCTTCGCGGTCCTCGGCGTGCACGGCACCTCCGCCATCACCGCGATCACGGCCCAGGACACAACCGGTGTCACCGACATCCTCGAGCTGCCGACCTCTCTGATCCGCAAGCAGATCGCGGTCGTGACCGGAGACATGGGGGTCCAGGCTGCGAAGACCGGGATGCTGTCGAGCGCTTCGATCATCGCCACAGTCGCCGGCGCGATCACCGAATTGCGCATCCCAAACCTGGTGGTCGACCCGGTGATGGTCGCCAAAGGCGGCGCCAAGCTTCTGCGCGATGACGCGGTGGCAGCCCTTCGCGAGCGCCTGCTTCCCCTGGCTGCGGTGATCACTCCGAACATCCCCGAGGCGGAGGTCCTGCTGGGGCGCCCCATCACGAGCCTCGACGAGCGGCGCGTGGCGGCGCGCGACCTCGTCGCGATGGGGGCGCGAATCGCGGTGGTGAAAGGTGGGCATGCGGACGGCGACGCGACCGACGTGTTCTTCGACGGAACGCAGATGATCGAGATGGCGGCGGAGCGGATCGCGACGCCGAACACACACGGGAGCGGTTGCGTGTTCTCAGCGGCGATCACGGCCCACCTGGCCCGCGGCGCAGAGCCCCTCGCGGCGGTGCGGGAGGCCAAGCAGTTCATCACGATGGCGATCGCGAACTCGCTCGAGATCGGCCATGGCCACGGTCCCGTGAATCCGGCGTTTGCTCTCGGGGGCGGCGGTTAAGCTTTTCGTCCCATGAGCAAGCGAAAGCGCGCCACGATCGGCAAGACTCCGGCCACGCCGTCGACCGAAGCGGGCGTCGAGGAATCAGCGGACGACACGGCGGTCAAGGACGATATGGTTCATGTCACTCCCGACCTCCTCGCCGGAAGCCCCGATATCTTCGCCAGCAAGAAGACCGAGGCAACCGAACCGGAGCCGGAGGCGGAGCTAGCCGCACCCGAGGTCGTCTCAGAACCGATCGAACCCCTCGATGCGAGCACCACGCTGACGCGGGAGGAACCGCCCGCGCTCGCCCCCGAGCCACCGGCGACTTCGCCGCCGCCATTCGTCAACGCGGTGGCGTACCAGGCACGACCACGTCGTGGCGGGTCCACCAGCGCGATCGGAATCGTGCTCGTGGTCATCGGCATCTTCGCCCTGGCCGTAGTCCTGTCAGGTGTCGACTTCACGCAGAGCGGCTGGCCGCTCTTCGTCATCATTCCGGGTCTGACCCTGCTGGTCGTCGGCTTCGTCAACGTCGGCGCGGTGGCGACGATCCCTGGGGGACTGTTGAGCGTGCTCGGCGTCGTGCTCGCTTACACGAGCAGCACCGGCGACTGGCCGGCGTGGGCTTACGCGTGGGCCCTGGTCGTGCCCGGCGGCATCGGCCTCGGCATGTACCTGCAGGCACTGCGGGACCACGATCAGCAGTCGCTGCGCACCGGGCGGACGCTCCTGGCGATCGCCGTGATGATCTTTCTGGTCGGCTTTGTGCTCTTCGAGTCGATCCTCGGCATCAGCGGTCGCGACTACTTCGGACCGGTGGGCAAGGCAGCGTTGCCGGTGCTCCTGATCCTCGTTGGCGTGATCCTGCTCGTGCGCAGCATCCAGCGGAGCCGCCAGACCTAAAGCCGCGCCTCCAGCTGCTCACGCGTCATTTGGTACTCGACCGCGGTCCGGTAGGCCTTGAAGCCCATCGTCCGGTTGATGTTCAGCATCGGACCGTTCGAGTGCGCGTTCTCGGTCACGATCCACCTGGCGTCGGGATAGAGCTCGCGGATGTGCAAGACCATGGCGGCCTTGATCCATTTTCCGAGGCCGCGACCGCGCGCGTCGGGCCGGACGCCGGTGAACTGCTGGTAGATCAGCGTGCGCCGGTAAGGCGCCCATGTGATATCGGTCATGCCGGAGATCACGCCATCGGGTTCACGCGTGATCACCGTGTGCTGGACCTCGCCGACGAGCGCCTGCCGCTCGTTCCAGTCCTTGATGCGTTCGGGCGTGACGATGATCTGGCCGATGTCCAGGCCTTCGAAAGGCATCGTGTTGAGCAATGACGTCAGCTGGGGCGCAAAGTCGGCGAGCACCGACGCGGGCAGCACGCCGTCGTAGATCTCAAGCTTCGTCTGCGGGGAGCGCTGCGCGCCTTCGGCCATCCAGCGCTCGAGCATCGGCCAATCGACCTCCGAGAGCTTGAGCCGGCTTTCGATCTCGGTCAGCTTCTGTTCGGCCCCGAGCCACTCGAGAAAGCCGTGTCCTGGCTCTTCCTCGGTGCTCATGCCCACGACTGTGCATCCGTGCTCGTCCATCAACTTCGCGATGACAGGCACCCATAGGGCGCCGATGCCTTGGCGCCGGGCGTCCGGTCTCACGTATCCGTCCGCCCAGAAGAGGTGCTTGTTGGTCTCATACTCCGCATTCCGCGGCGTCACCGTCTCCCCGTAGAACGAGCTGAGCATCACACCGTCGCGCGAGATCTCGTAGAAATGCTGAAACTCGAAAGGATTGCCTTTTTTCATTCGGGTTTCGACCTCTTCGTCGGGCTGCACCGGATCGTCAGGGCGCGATTCGTTCTGCCGCACACGGCGAAGCTCGTGAAATCGATTCCAGAACGCTCGATCGGTGCTCGCAACGTCGATCCGGACCGGCGTCAGCTCCCCCACCATTGAGCTTGGATAATCTCACAGCGGTGTCGGAGACTCGGCCGTTCAAAGTTGGCGTGACCATCCATCCGCAGCAATGCACGATCCAGGAGCTGCGCGATGCGTGGCGGCGCACGGATGAGCTCGGAGTCGACAGCATCTGGTTCTGGGATCATTTCTATCCGCTGTACGGCAATCCGAACGGCAACCATTTCGAGTGCTGGTCGCTGCTGGCGGCCGTCGCGATGGACACGAAAGTCCCGCAGATCGGACCCATGGTCACGTGCATCGGGTATCGCAACCCCGACCTGCTCGCGACGATGGCCACCACTGTGGACCAGCTGTCGGGCGGTCGATTCGTGTTCGGCCTCGGAGCCGGTTGGTTCGAGCGCGACTACGCCGAGTACGGGTACGACTTCGGCGAGACGCGCGACCGCGTGCGGCTGCTCAAGGAGTCCCTTCCCCGAATCAAGCGGCGGATCGAGAAGCTGCGGCCTGGACCGGCGGGCAGGATGCCGATCCTCATCGCGGGCGGGGGTGAGAAGGTGATGCTCCGCCTGGTCGCGGAGCACGCCCAGATGTGGAACGCGATCGGGTCAGCCGAGCAGTACGCGCACAAGTCGAAGGTCCTGGACGGGTGGTGCGAGCGGATCGGCCGGGACCCTCGCGAGATCGAGCGCACGGCGAACGTGCCGGCTCTCACGGCGAAGGCAGTCGACGAGTGGCTGGAGGCAGGCCTTCAGCACTTCGTGCTCCGCCTTGCGCACCCGTTCGACACCAAAGACCTGGAGCGGGTGCTGAAGATCAGAGATTCCTGAGAAATTCCCAGGAGGCCGCCGCCAACCATCCTGATCCCCACAATGAAAACGGGGCTTTATTGTGGTTGGCGCACTAACACAATCTGGGCCGCCGGCGTAGCATTTCCTTCACCACACCCTCTTCGCGGCGCGAGCCTCCTACCGCATGGCAGGAGGCTCGTCTTATTTGTGGCATACCGCGAGCGCCGGCGGCCGCAGGTAATTCGAGGACCCGAAAACCGCGAGTGCCGGCGGTCGCGGATTACGCCGCCTTGACGGCGGACACGAGCTTGGTCAGGGAGTCCTTGGCGTCCCCGAAAAACATCACGGTATTCGGTCCGAACATGAGGTCGTTGTCGATCCCCGCAAACCCGGGGCGCATCGAGCGCTTCATGAAGATGATGTTCTTGGCCTGGTCGGCGTTCAGGATCGGCATCCCGTAGATGGGGCTGCCCGGCGTGTTGCGCGCCGCAGGGTTGACGACATCGTTGGCGCCGACGATCAGGGCCACGTCCGCGTTCTTGAAGTCGTCGTTGACCTGGTCCATCTCCTTGAGCTGCTCGTAGGGCACATTGGCCTCGGCGAGCAGCACGTTCATGTGACCAGGCATGCGTCCCGCGACCGGGTGGATCGCGTACTCGACGTCCACTCCTCGCTTCTCGAGCACGTCGGCCAGCTCGCGTGCGGCGTGCTGGGCCTGGGCAACCGCCAGTCCGTAACCCGGGACGATGATCACGCGCTGCGAGTAGGCCAGTAGGGTGCCGAGGTCTTCCGCCGAAGCGGAGCGAACGCTGCGGCCCTGTGCCCCTGCGGCGGCCGTGGCTGCCGTATGCGCCTGGCCGAACGCACCAAAGAGGACATTGCCCAGCGAGCGACCCATTGCATCGCTCATGAGCTTCGTCAGCAGGCTCCCGGAGGCCCCGACCAATGTGCCCGCCACGATGAGCGCGAAGTTGTTGAGCGTGAACCCGCTCGCCGCGACGGCCAGACCGGTGCACGCGTTGAGAACCGAAATCACGACCGGCATGTCGGCGCCGCCGATCGGAAGCACGAACGCCACACCGAGGATCAGCGCGAGCACCATCAGGGGAAGGAAGGTGAGCGGTACCGACGCGAGAGCGAGGATCGCGATGGCCAAGCCCACGATCGCCGCCGCGAGGACGCCGTTGACGATCTGCTGGCCCGGATACGTGATCGGAGTCCCGGTCATCAGCTCCTGCAGTTTCGCGAACGCGACGGCGCTGCCCGCGAAGGAGATCGAGCCGATCACGATGCTGAAGACGCTCGGAAAGAGCACGGCAAACTGCGGATGGACGCCGAACTTCAGCAGCTCGGCGACCGCGACCAGCGCCGCGGCGCCGCCTCCCACGCCGTTGAACAGGGCGACCATTTGGGGAATCGCGGTCATGCGCACCATGCGCGCCCCGACCGTCCCGACCAGGCCGCCGATCGCGATCCCGATCCCGGTGATGATCAAACCTGCGCTCGTGAAATGGAGCAGTGGAACCGTCGCACCGAGCGCGACGACCATGCCGGCGGCGGCCGTGAAGTTGCCGTTCCGCGCGCCTTTGGGCGAGCTGAGCTGCTTCAGGCCGAGGATGAAAAGAACCGCCGCCAGCAGGTAGGCCAGCGTGATCGCAACAGTCACGGCCCGAGCCTTCGACGAGAGATTCGGTGGCCAGGCGGCCCAGATGCTAGGCGCGGCCGAGCACCGGAGCGAGCGCGCACCTCCCGGGCTCCCCGCGCCGTGGTTGCGCGGGGGGGATGAGGAGCGGAGGTCGCAACAACGCAGATGGGCTGCATGGGCGCCGAAGATCCGTCGACGGTCTCTGGCCGGGACTGTCGAGTCATTTCTTGGCCTCGGCCGGAGTCGGTGCCTTCGGTGGCTGGCGGCCCTTGAACATCTCGAGCATGCGGTCGGTGACCACGAACCCGCCGACGACGTTGGTCGTGGCGAGGGTCACCGCGACCAAACCGAGGATGATCGTCACCGGTGAGTCGGCGCCAGCTGCGATGAGAATCGCGCCTACCAGGATGATGCCGTGGATCGCGTTCGTGCCCGACATCAGCGGCGTATGCAGGATGGTCGGCACCTTGGAGATGACCTCGAAGCCGACAAAAATCGCCAGCACGAAGAAGGTCAGCTCGTTGAGGAGCTCGTTGGTCACGCCGCGGAAACCATCTGTTTCGCGCGCTCGTTGACGATCTCGCCGCCATGCGTCACGCACGCGGCCTTGGTGATCTCGTCCTCGAAATCCAAGGCAAGGGCCCCGTTCTTGACGAGGTGCAAGAGCAGGTTGGCGACGTTGCGCGCGTAGAGCTGGCTCGTGGTCTGCGGCATGGTCGAAGGCACGTTGCGAGTGCCGATGATGGTCACGCCATCAACACCGATCTCCTTGCCGGCCTGGGTCAGCTCGACGTTGCCGCCCGTCTCGGCGGCCAGGTCTACGATCACCGAGCCCGCGCGCATTCCTTTAACCATTTCGGCGGTGACGAGTAGCGGTGCCTTTCGCCCTGGCACGGCGGCCGTGGTGATGACCACGTCCGCCTTTGCGACGTGCTCGCCGATGAGCTGCCTCTGCTTGCTCAGGAACTCTTCGGACTGCTCTCGTGCGTAACCGCCCTGACCCTCCTGAGCCTCGAGGGGAAGCTCGATGAACGTGGCGCCGAGCGACTGCACCTCTTCTTTGACCGCCGGGCGCACGTCGTAGGCGGAGACGACGGCGCCGAGCCGGCGCGCGGTCGCGATCGCCTGCAGCCCCGCGACCCCCGCCCCCATCACGAGGACTCGTGTTGGAGCTACCGTGCCCGCCGCGGTCATCATCATCGGAAAGAGCTTGCCCAGGCGCTCCGCGGCGATCAGCACGGCCTTGTAACCCGACGCGGAAGCCTGTGAGGAGAGCGCGTCCATCGACTGCGCTCGCGAGATGCGCGGCAACAGCTCGAGGCTGAAGGCGGTGATCGCGTGTTGGGCCAGCGACTTCACGGTGTCGCCCTGGGTCGCCGGCTGCAAGAAGCTGATGAGCACCGCACCCTTTTTCAAAAGAGCGATCTCGCTTTCCCTCGGCGCCTGCACCTTGAGTACCGCGTCCGCGTAATGAAGCATCGTGCCGGCGCGGCTTTCGACCTTAGCCCCGGCGTCCTCGTATTGCTTGTCGGTGAGGAAGGCGGCCGCCCCGGCTCCGGCCTCGACGCTCACCTCGAGGCCGGCCGCGGTGAGCATCTTGGCGGTGTCCGGGACAATCGCCACGCGGCGCTCGCCCTGCTCGATCTCCCTGGGAACCGCCACCTTCACGACTCGACGACTCTAAGGAATCGAGGGTCCCTCCTGCACCCGCGTAGAATCCGTAGTCCGCCAACCCAAAATCGAAGTGACCGAACCAATCGTCAACGACCTCACCATCCAGGCCGCCACCGTCAACGGTTCTGGCAGCCAGACCGCAAACCTGGTTTTGACCAGAGCGATCTTCCATATGGGAGTCCCGGTAGCGCCCAAAAACGTCTTTCCCTCCAACATTGAAGGCCTCCCCACGTGGTACCAGCTGCGGATCACGCCGGAAGGACATATGGCGCGCTCGGACAAGGTCGACGTCCTGGTCGCGTTCAACGTTGCCACGTGGCGCCAAGACCTGACGACGGTACGCGCCGGCGGCGTGGTCATCCACGAGGAGGCGTTTTCTACCGCCGAGGCGCGCACCGACGTCACCTACTACGCGGTGCCCTTCTCCAAGCTGGCCAAGGCGAAGATCCAGAGCGACACGCTCCGCAAGCAGCTGGCCAACATGATCTATGTCGGCGTGGTGGCCGGCGTGCTCGGCATCCCGTGGGAGGCGCTCGAGCACGGGGTCAGGCGCCAGTTCCTCGCCAAGCCCAAGGCGGTACCGATCAACCTCGATGCGATCAAGGTCGGGTACGACTACTGGCAGGACAACTTTTCCAAAGAGGATCCCTACCGCCTCGAGGCGATGACCGGCAGGGTTGAAGGAAAGGCCCTCGTCGAGGGCAACCAGGCGGCCGCGCTCGGTGCCTTGATGGGCGGCGCCAGCGTCGTCGCGTGGTACCCCATCACACCGTCGTCCTCTCTGTGCGAGTACTTCATCGCTTACTCGGACCGATTCCGCGTCGACCCGAAGACCGGCGAGAAGCTGGTCTCGGTGGTCCAGGCCGAGGACGAGCTGGCGGCGGTTGGGATGGCGATCGGCGCCGGCTGGGCGGGCGCACGGGCATTCACATCCACCTCCGGACCCGGCATCTCGCTGATGGCCGAGTTCTCCGGTCTCGCCTACTACGCCGAAGTCCCGGTCGTGATCTTCGACATCCAGCGCATCGGCCCGTCGACTGGTCTTCCGACGCGCACGTCGCAAGCCGACATCGGGTTCGTCTACACGCTGTCGCACGGCGACACCAAGCACATCGTCCTGCTGCCTGGAACGGTCGAGGAATGCTACGAGTTCGCGCGCGATGCATTCGACTACGCGGACCGATTCCAAACGCCAATCTTTGTGCTCTCCGACCTCGACCTCGGCATGAACCTGTGGATGACTCCGGAGTTCAAGTACCCGGAGAAACCATTCGACCGCGGCAAGGTGCTGTCGAAGGACGACCTCGAGAAGGTGGCTGGCGAGTGGGCACGCTACCGCGACGTCGACAAGGACGGCGTCACCTACCGCACCCTGCCCGGGACCGACCATCCGGCGGCGGGCTACTTCACGCGCGGCTCAGGCCATGACGAGAACGCCCGCTACACCGAGGGCGCGGACGCATACGCAAACAACATGGACCGCCTCGTGCGCAAGCTGGAGACCGCACGGCACGCGCTTCCGGCGCCTGTGATCGATGAGGCCGGCTCATCCGTAGGCCTGATCGCGTTCGGGTCGACCCACGCGGCCGTGGTCGAAGCCCGTGAGACGCTGCTTTCCGCCGGTCAGGCGATCGACTACCTGCGCGTGCGAGCCCTGCCTCTGTCGGATGATGTGGCCGCGTTCGTGGAGCGCCATGAACGCGTGTACGTGGCGGAGCAGAACCGCGACGGCCAGCTCTTCGACATCGTTCGCCTCGCCCTCCCCCCCGCGCTGGTCGACCGGGTGCGTTCGATCCGCCACTACAACGGGCAGCCGATCCCCGCTGCTGCGATCATCGAGCCACTGATGGACCGCGAGGCGGTGCCCGCATGAGCGCGACGGTCAACCACGTCGGGCTTCCGCGCGATGCTTACAAGGGCGCCGCGACCACGCTGTGCGCGGGGTGTGGGCACAACTCGATCACCAACCACATGATCAAGGCGCTCTACGAGCTCGGTGTCGAGCCGCACTTGCTGGCGAAGATGTCGGGCATCGGCTGCTCGTCGAAGACACCCGCGTACTTCGTCGAGACGGCGCACGGCTTCAACGGCGTCCACGGGCGCATGCCGGCGCTCACGACCGGGGCCCACCTGGCGAACCGCCAGCTGATCATGCTCGGGGTGTCCGGCGACGGAGACACCGCGTCGATCGGCCTCGGCCAGTTCATGCACCTGATCCGCCGCAACGTCGACTGCACGTACATCATCGAGGACAACGGAACCTACGGCCTGACGAAGGGCCAGTTCTCGGCGACGGCCGACCTCGGATCGATGCAGAAGAAAGGCGCTGTCAACACATTCCAGCCGATCGACCCTTGCGCGGTCGCGCTGGCGCTCGGTTGCTCGTTCGTCGCGCGCTCGTTCAGCGGCGACGGCAAGCAGGTCGTGCCGTTGATCAAGGCGGCGATCGCCCACCGCGGGACCGCAATCCTCGACATCGTCTCGCCGTGCGTGACCTTCAACGACCATGACGGCTCGACCAAGAGCTACAGCTGGGTGAAGGACCACGAGGAGTCGATCGCGGACGTCTCGTTCATTCCTTTCTTCGAAGAGGTTCACGTCGACTACGAGCCCGGCACCGTGCGGGACGTGCGGCTGCACGACGGGTCGCATATCGTGCTGAAGAAGCTCGGCGAGGACCACGATCCGACCAACCGCCAGGCGGCGATTCGGGTGATCGAGGACGCCCGCGCCGAGGGTCACCTGGTGACGGGCCTGCTCTACGTCGACACCGCGATGGCCGATTTCGCCTCGACCGAGGAGATCCCGCAGCGCCCCTTGAAGGACCTGGGCGAGGCCGAGCTCCGGTTGAGCCGCGAACAGTTCGCGCAATTCATGTCCGAGTTCGCCTGAAGGCTTCTACCCGCGGTCGTGCGGGGCGCCACGCCCCCTCCGGCGCCCTCCCCATGAATGGGGAGGACATTGCCAAGGGGACTCGACTCGTTGGACGACGTGATCCGGCGATGGCCGCCCTCATCAAGCGCACCGGTGCGATGGAGCTGCGCGACCCGCTGGACGACAGCTTCTCGGCGCTGGTCCGCTCGATCATGTACCAGCAGCTCGCGGGTGCCGCGGCGACCGCGATCCACGGCCGGTTCCTGAAGCTCTTCGCCGAAGCGCTCTCCCCCTCCGCAGTCCTCGCGCTGCCCGTGGGCGTGATGCGCGGAGCGGGTGTCAGCGGGCCCAAGGAGGCCGCGATCACAGACCTCGCGCGGAAGGTGGCGGACGGCACGGTACCGCTGGGGGACGTGGATGCGCTGAACGACGACGAGCTCGTGGCGCGACTGGTCCAGGTGCGCGGGATCGGGCGCTGGACGGCGGAGATGTTCCTGATCTTCCAGCTGCGGCGGCTCGACGTCTGGCCCGTGGACGACTACGGCGTCCGTAAGGGATGGACCCTTGCCCACCGCAAGCGGGAGATGATCACGCCGAAGGCGCTGCAGGCCGAGGGCGAGACATTCCGGCCCTACCGGACGATCGCCGCGTGGTACTGCTGGCGCGCGGTCGAGAACTTCGTCCTCCCAACTTGAGGTGCGCCCTGCGCGCGCCCGGCGCCTAGCGGGCGTACTTCCGGCGCAGCTTCTCGAGCGCCTGCTCGGTCATCGGCGGCCACCCGTACGCGTCGAGGAAGGCGCCGCCGAAACCTTTGCCGTAGTTGTACTGCAGTGTCCAGACGCCGGCCGCGAGATCGTCCTCGGGATTCCCGAGGCCGGCCCCGCCGACGTCGACCAGGCCGCTGAGCTCGCCCTGGTGAACCAGGACGTTCGGCAGGCAGTAGTCACCGTGGATGAGCACGTGGCCTGGCTTCTTGACGCCGAAGGGGCAGTCGGTCGCTTCCGTCGCGTGGAGCTTGCGCAGGATCTGACCCAGCTTGTTTGCGACCTGGACCGGATCCCACCCCACGGATTCGTGGAACATCGGCACTCCCAGGACCGCGTGCGTGACGAGCCAGTCGTCGTCAGCTTCGTGGAAAAAGTCGATGACTCCCGGCACGGGCCAACTTCCCTCGAGCCACGCCAGGCGATCACGCTCTCCGGCCAAGTTGGCCGCGCGTTTGACGAAGACCGTGCGGTCTGCAACGGCCAGGCGCCAGACGGTGCCGGACCAGCTCATCCACGCGAACTCCTCCGCCACTGGGGATGCACCGAGCGCCGACACAACCGCTTCGCGCACCGCGGCGGGCAGGGAGGGCGATGACGATTTCACATCATTCCTCTCTGTAGCATGTGCGCGGGGTGGTGTGGTGATTGCTCTGCCTGAGTCGCCTGACGCATTCAAGACCGCGACGTGGGAAGACGTGGCGCCGTACTACGAAGACCTTGCGACGCGGCCCCTGGACAAGACCAATGTCGAGACGTGGCTGAGAGATTGGTCCGATTTCGAGTCGATGCTCGCGGAAGCGGCCGCCCTCGCCCACTTCGCGTACGCGTGCAACACCGCCGACGCGGAGAGCGAGCGGGCGCAGCTGAGGTTTGGAAGCGAGATCGATCCCAAGGCCGACGAGCAGCGGACAAGGCTGCAGCGCCGGTTGGTCGAGCTTGGCTACGCGAGACCCGACATGGAGACGACGATCCGTCGATTCCGCAACCAGATGGAACTGTTCAGCGAGGCCAACGTGCCCCTTTTCGCTGAGCTGTCAAGGCTTTCAACCGGCTGGGCTAAGGCCATCGGAGCGATGACGGTCGACTGGGATGGCCAGGAGATGACGCCGCTGCAGATGTGGCCGTATCTCGAAGAAAACGACCGGACTGTCAGGGAACGCGCATTTCGCAAGCAGTTCCAGCCCTACGTCGAACAACGCGACACGCTCGCCGACTTTTTCGACCGCATGTACGACCTGAGGCAGCAGATCGCCAAGAACTCTGGATTCGCCAACTTCCGCGACTACGCTCACCGCGAGAAAAATCGCTTCGACTACACCCCTGACGACTGCTTTCGGTTTCACGAAGCCGTCGAGGAGGTGGTTCGCCCCGCGGCCAAACGCCTCCTGAGGCGCCGCCGCGCCCACCTCAAGGTGGACCCGCTACGACCGTGGGATCTGTGGGTGGATCCCAAGGCGAGGCCGGTCCTTCACCCGTACCGCGACGTGCGCGAGTTCGTCGACATGTCAAAAGACATCTTCGCCAACGTCGAACCCGATTTCAAAGGCTACTTCGAGCGCATGGCCGAGGCAGGGCTGCTCGACCTCGACAATCGCAAGGGCAAAGCCCCCGGCGGCTACTGCGACTCTCTGCCGTATCACAAGCTGCCGCTCATCTTCATGAACGCGGTCAACATCGACGAGGACGTGCGCACGCTGCTCCACGAAGCGGGTCACTCGTTTCACGTATTCGAAGCCGCCAACCTTCCTTATCTCTTCCAGCGCCACCCTGGCGCGGAGATGGCAGAGGTCGCATCGATGTCGATGGAACTCCTGTCGTCGCCGTACATCGATCGCGACCACGGTGGCTACTACGACGAGGCGGAGGCGCTGCGCTCACGGCGTGGATTGCTGGAGCGGACCGTCCTTTTCTTCACCCACTGCGCGTCGGTGGACGCATTTCAGCAGTGGATGTACACGACGCCCGACGGCCGCGACCGCGATGCGCGTGATCGCAAGTGGCTCGAGCTGCGCGACCGCTTTGAGGGCGATTCGGTCGACTGGAGCGATCTGGACGCCCAGCGTATCGCGCGCTGGTACTTCCAGCCTCACTTCTTCGATTACCCGTTCTATTACATCGAGTACGGCATCGCGCAGCTGGGAGCCCTGCAGGTGTGGCGTAACAGTCTGTCCGACCGGCGCGGGGCGGTTCGCAAATATCGGGAGGCGCTCGCGCTCGGGGGAACCAAGCCACTGCCCGAGCTCTACAAGGCCGCGGGCGCGCGACTGATCTTCGACGGCGATGGGATGCGCGAGCTGATCGACCTGGCCGAGGAGGAGCTCGCCGGCTTAGACGCCTAGGCTCGCCCGACTGCTGCGGCGGGCAACACCCCTCACCCCAATCCGCTCCCCGCCGGGAGAGGGAGGATTGGCTACCTGTTGGTGATGTTCCTGAGGGGCTTACGCGGGCCGAATCGGGGAGCCCCGATTCCCGCCGCCATGATCAAGCGGATCACCCGTGCCCGGTGCCCGCGGTACGGCTCGAGGAGCTCGAGCATGCGCGCGTCGGTTGAACGCGGCGTGCCTTCGAGCGCGAAGCCGATCGAATGCGGCAGGTGGTAGTCGCCCACCGGAACCGCGTCGGGGTCACCCAGCGCGACCATCGCGACCTTGGCGGCGGTCCACACCCCTACTCCCGGAAACGCCTGCATCCTGCGATACGCGCCGGGCATGTCCATCTGTGTGACCTGCTCGAGCCGCTTGGCGCTCCGGGCGGCGCGGATGATCACATCGGCCCGGCGCCGCTCGATGCCGAAGCGATGAAAACTCCAGTACGGCATGCGCGCCAAAACCTGGGGCGAAGGCGGCAACCTCAGCGGAAAGGGGCCGGGCGCTTGCTCGCCGAGCGCATTCACCAGGTGTCGATACGAGTCGCGGGCCTCCTCGCTCGTTACCTGCTGGCCCAGCACAGTCGGCACAAGGGTTTCGAACACCGCAAGTGTGCGCGGCATGCGAACGCCGCGAATCTCGTGGTGCAGGCGTGCGACCAGTGGATGCGCGGGCATGAATTCGCTGTCGTCATCGCCCTCTCCGCATGAGGCCGGCGCATTGGCGGCCGCCCATTCCGCACCGGGACCCCACGCGCGCACGTCGACCGATCCGTTGGTGCGCTCGAGCCTGACAGTCGCAGGGCCGGCGGGGGTCCGGGTGGCCCGCCAGATCGCGCCGCCTTGGTGGCGCAGCCATGGACCGCTCCCGAGCGGCGCCAGGGTCAGGTGGAGGTCGAGCGGGCGGCGCGGCTCAAACCGCGCCTGGGCATCCGGGGTCACGATCCGGGACTTTACTTGCTGACCGGCACCGTGAACCTGAAGGTGCTCCCCTCTCCCAGGGTTGACGTGACGGTCAGGTCGCCGTCGTGCATGCGCGCGATCTCACGAGAAAGCCACAAACCGAGCCCCGTTCCCTGCACGTGGACCGAGCTCTCGATGCGCCCGAATCGCGAGAACAGCTGCTCCTGGTCACTTTCGGCGATGCCCACTCCACGGTCGGTGACAGAGACCAGCGCTTGGCTGTCAACGCGCCGGACGTCGACGGTGATGTCTGTTCCCGCGGGCGAGTACTTGGCTGCGTTGCTCAGCAGGTTGCGAACCACGATCTGGAATCGATCGGGGTCGACCTCCGCCTCGATCGCTTCGACGGGTGCGTCGACCTTCAGGTCGTGGTCGCTGAGCAGCATCCTGACGCCGTCGATCGCCGAATCCGTGAGCTCGACGATGTCGACGTGTTGCCGCTTCAGTGCCAGGCGTCCTTCCTCGAGACGCGAAGCCTCGATCATCTGCTCGACCATCCAGTTCACCTCGTCGGATTTGGAGATCAGCAGCGGGAGGACCGAGCGTGCTTTCGGGGAGAGCTCGCCGAGTGCTCCCGCTTCGAGCATCGTCAGGTAGCCCTTGATCACTGTCATCGGGCCGCGCAGCTCATGCGAGGCGACGTTCAAGAAGTCGGTCTTGGCGCGCTCCAGCGCCGCGATCTTCGAGCTGAGGGTCACTCGGTCGATGCCGGCCGTGATGCTCACCGCGTACTCGCGCAGGCGGGCCAGCTCGTCGTCGCCGAACAGTGGGCTGAGGCGTCCGGAGACGATGACCATTGCACCGCGGCCCGGACGCAGCTCCAGCGGGACCACAAGGCTTCGGCCTGCGCGCCATGGCGCATGGCCGTCGCCCCTGCCGTCGACACTGAGATAGGAGAATCGTTTGCTAAGCGAGGCGGCATCGTCAGAGCTGATGCCACGTGCCGCCAGCACCGATCCGTCTGAGTCGAGCACAAAGGCAGCTTCCCCGCCGACGAGGCGTTCCGCCCAGACGAGCGCGCGATCGGCGAGCGTGGCGCGATCGGGGCTGTACAGGAGCAGGTCATGCATCGCGTTGCGGAACTGGTCCTCTTCCGGCTGTCTCCAGATGCGACGCAGCCAGACGGGAGGGAAGAAGGCGACATAGAGAACCGGCACCGTGGCCAGGGCAAACAGGTCGATCACAACGGAGAGCGCGTCGTTGGCGGTTCCGGCGACCGTGCCGATGAGGACGACGAGCAGCAGACCTGCGTAGCCCGCCGAGATGGCACGAAGACGAGCCTTTTCGACCTCGGGGCGGCCGCGCGAGGCGATCCAGAAGGTGACGATCGGCTCGAGGATGCAGAACGCCCACACTCCCACCGTCGAGACAAGAGCGAGCGATTGCACGGCGTTGTGCGGACTCTCGGGATCCGCGGGCAGCTGGACGGCGATGTCGAGAAGACCGACAGCGACGATCAGTAGCGTGACGAGACGGGTCTTGGCGACTCCGAACGGCACAAACGAATCCCGGAACATCAGCAGGCCGTAGCCGGACACAAGAAAGATGACCGCCGCGAGATCGGTGAGCAGCTGGGTGTTGGCGCCGGTGCCGGTCAGGCTTGGCGCCAGCAGCATCACGATCGCCAGCGAGCCGATCGCGATCGCCAGGTTTCCGTGGCGGCGGTCGGGCTGGTGGATCCAGGCCGCCACCGTCCTGATCGCCAGGACAGCGAACGCGATTTCGATGGCAAGCAGAAGCACCAGGAGGACTTCGGCCATTGCGGCAGAATAGCCTACCCGAGGATTTTTCAAGGATATGCAACACGTTTTATCTGCTCGGTTGGCGACAAAACGACAGCGCGCCCTGGGGAAACTAAAGCAGGGGCGGCGCCAGCAGGATCCCGTTCGGGTCGGTCTGGTCCGCCTCGAGGCGGCGGATCTCAAAGCTCCGCAGCCCGCTGACATCGGGAGTCACGGGCGCGGCGTCGCGCCCCTCCAGCAGGTTGATCCCCAGGTGGTGGTGGTAGCCGTCCCAGCTCATGAAGCGCATGATGCCGCCGGCCTCGGCCATCAGCTCCATCCCGAGCGATTCGTAGAAGGCTTGGCTTCCGTCGAGGTCGCTGACGTTCAGGTGCATGTGACCGAGCACAGTGCCGGCCGAGAACTTGGGCTGCGGCGGCGCGGCGATCCGCAGCAGACGTTCGAAGTCGAGATGCTCGATGCCGATGCTCAACCGCCCATTGGGGTATTGCCACGCGCTCCGCGGCCGATCGGCGTAGACCTCTATCCCGTTTCCTTCCGGATCGTCGAAGTAGAGGGCCTGGCTCACCAGGTGATCGGACGTCCCGGTAAGCGGAAGCTTCTCCTCCAAGGCGCGACGCAGAAAGCCGCCCAGCTCCTCCTCCGACGGAAGGAGGATCGCGAAATGGTAGAGGCCGGCGGTATGCCTCGGCCGCGGGCGACCGTCCGGGAGCGCCGTCAGGCGTAGCAGTGAGGCATCCCCGGCCCCCAGGACCGCGTAGGCCGCATCGCCGGCCATGCGGGTCAGGCCGAACCACTCGTAGAAGTCGACCTCCCGTTGAAGGTCGAGGACCTTTAGTTCCAGCGCGCCCAGAGGCCAGTCAGTCTGCAATCAGTACCAGTAGTTGGGGCCTTCCGACCGCGAGCCGCCGGGCGGCGGGTCGACCGCGATGCCCTTGGGCCCGGCCAGCTCCCTGACCGCCCGTTCCGCCCGCGCGATGAAGGATTCGTAGTCGTCATCCTCGGCGGCTGCGAGGGGCGATCCGAAGGTGATCGTCACACGCCCTCGCTTCGGCACGCGCCGGAATCGGGGCATCACCTCGTACATGCCGTCGACGTAGGCCGGCACGATCGGAACGCCGGCGTCCATGGCGAGGATCGCCGCGCCTTTACGAAACTCGCCGATGGCGCCTGTCGCGGTGAGACGGCCTTCGGGAAAGATGATCACCGACCAGTTCTTGCGCAACAGGTCTTTCAGGTATTCGAGGTGAGCCCTGGCCCCGCCACTTCGCGGGATCGGAAACGCATCCACGGTGACCTGCGCGAGGCGTGCCTCCCACTTCCTCTTGAAGATCGAGTCCGCGGCCGCGACCACCACCGAGCGATGGCGATACCGCGGCGGCAACGCCTCGGCCATGACGACCGCGTCCAGCGCACTGACATGGTTGGCGACAAACACGGCGGGGCCGTCCAGGCTTCGCAGCAACTCGCGGTCGCGCACGGTCAGGCGGCAGAAGCTCGAGAGCGCGGGAAACAAGAGGCTTGACTGCAGCGCGGCGCGCATCCTGCGCATGCCTCGAGTGCGAGTCCATTCCGCCGCGTCGACCGCGTGCGTCTCCACCGGCGATGAGTGTATGCGCGCATACGAGTGATGCAAGCGGCAGGGGAGGAAGGATTCGAGCCTTCAACCTCAGCCGAGAGCGCGGCCCGCGCTCGACTGGTTCGTGGTCGCGTATGAACCTGGCCAGAACCCCCGGCAAATCGCCGGGGGCTGACCTCGCCACGACCTGAACGTCGCACCTCCTCCACTTCGCGCCCGATTGGTGAGGCGCGATCTTTTCGCAGATACCTTAGTGGCCCCGGAAAGCCTCTTCGAGCCATTCGGCGAACACTCCCGGCGCCACCTTGGCGTCCAGGACCAGGCCGGGTCGGTGCTTGCGTTCGGCCCATTTTCTGACCCCTGCGAGATCGGCCGGCCGGCGCACGGTGATCCCCTCCAGGCCGAGGGCCCGCCCTATGGCGGCGAAGTCGGTGTCGGGGAAGCGGACGATGTCGAGGGGATGCCCCGCGGGGGCGAAGTGGTGCACCTCCGCGCCGTAGGCCGCGTCGTTGTAGATCAGCACCAGCATGTCGAGGCCCAGGCGCGCGGCCGTCTCCAGCTCGGGCAGCGCCATCAGCGCGCCGCCGTCACCGAGGGCTGCAACGGTCATTCGGTCGGGGCGGGCGACGGCGGCACCGATGGCGCCGGCCAGGCCCAACCCGACGGACATGAAGGCCTGGGCGAAGACGAAGGCATCTGGTCCGGGAACCCGCAGGTACATGGCCGGATAGCCCATGAAGTGCCCTGAGTCCACGGCCAGCGTCCGCTGCTCCGGGAGGATGGTGTCGAGCGCGATCGACAGCGTCCGGGGATCGATGTGCTCGTCGTCGCCCCTGTCCGCGTACGTTTCGTCGCGCCAGCGGTGAGTCCGGATGCGCTCCGCCAGCTCCGTGCTCCGCCAGCCCTTCCGGGCAAGCGACCGAGCGGCCATTTCGGACACGAGCGCCGATGCAGTCTCCGATGCATCGCCCAGCACTCCCAGGTCGACCTTTCGATGGACTCCGATCGCCCGGGGCTCTAGATCTACCTGGATGACCACGGCCTGTGGCCCGATGAGCTTGCCGTGGGCGGTGGTCCACGCGTTCAAGGAGGCCCCGAAGGCGAGCACCAGGTCAGCCTGGGCGATCAGCTCCGACGCCAGCGGCGAGGCGAAGCCTCCCGAGATGCCGAGGTTCCATTGCGAGCGGGAGAAGAGCCCATTGGCCACCGCCGAGGTCGCCAGCAGTGCACCCACGGCGTCACCCACCCGCTCGAGCGGTTCGCCAGCCCCCGCCAGCACCGCGCCGCGTCCGGCGAGGATCAGCGGGCGCTCGGCGCCGGCCAGGCGGTCCGCCACCTCGGCGACCGCCGAGGCCGCCGGCCGCGGCGGTGGCAAAGGAGCCGCCGAACGCGGGCTCGGAGCGCTGTCCGGCTGCTCGACTGCCTGGACGTCGAGCGGCATCATCAGCACGACTGGCCGCCGCTCCGTTTGCGCCCGATGCGCGGCCCGGACCACATCGGCGACCGCCGTGGCCGGTCCGTAGATCCGCTCCGGGATTGCCCCTACGGAGGCCACCACCGAGTCCTGGTCCAGCCGGAAATTGGAATTGATCGCCGCAGCCGCGGTGTCGCCGGCCAGTACCAGCAGGGGAGTGCGGCTCTTGGCTGCTTCTGTGAGGCCAGTGATGGTGTTGGTCAATCCCGGGCCCTGGTGGACACTACAAACACCGAGCCGACCGCTTACCCGCGCGTACGCGTCGGCCATTGCGACCGCGCCGCCCTCGTGTCGGGACGCAATGAACGCCGCCCCCGCGGCCACCAGGGAGTTGGTGACCACGAAGTTGCCGCTCCCGACCAGACCGAAGACATCGCGTACGCCAAGGCCCGCGAGCACCGCGCCGACGGCCTCGGCTACCGTCGGCAGCGGGGGGCCTCCCGATGAGTTTGGACGCGGACTCGGCTCACGCCAGGCTGCGCCGCTTGGCGTCCCAGTTCCTCTCCAGGTTGTCGATCAATCCCGGGCTGTACAGGCACCGGGCCTGCTCGATCGCATACGTGGCGAGGTAGCGGCGAAACACATCAAGTGGCTCGTGCGCGGCGCGCAACGCGCGCCGGTTGGCGACCAGGCTGGTGGGGCCCGCGGCCGTCAGCTCACGAGCCAGCTCCAAGACCTCAGTCTCGACCCGGTCGGAACCCACCACACGATCGGCCAGGAGCCTTCCGGAGGTCGAGTCGGCCTGGAACTCCAGGTTCATGAAGATCGCCTGTTGGGCCAGGCGCTCGCCCACGAATCGGGGCAGGCGTAGGTTGGCGCAGCCGGGGATGATGCCCTCCTTCCGCGCCGGCAGGTTGAAGAAGGAGCCGCGTTCGGCCACCACCGCGTCCATCACGAGGAGCCACTGGCAGGCCCCGCCGATGGCCCAGGCGTCGACGGCCGCAAGGAAAGGCTTCTCGGTCCGGCCCTCCTCGAGACCGTCATCCCGCACCCTCTCTGGTGACAGACCGCGAAGCATCTTGCTGACACACCCGAGCTCACGCTCGAGCATGAACTCGACCAGCGAGATCTGGCCCTGGTAGAGCTGAGTCAGGTTGATGCCGGAGCCGAATATGCGTCGGCCGCTGTGCTTCGGATGAGTCATGGGGGCCCCGCGGAGCACTCCCACCTCGATCCTCGGATCGATCAGAACCAGGTCCACGGCGGTCTCCAGGGCCGCCGTCGAAGCGTCGTCCTCCGCGTTGAGCGAAGCGAAGTTCTGGAGGGTGATCCAGCCGACGTTCTCGCGTCGCTCGACCGCCACCGTCCCGAGCTCAACGCGACCCGCGACCTCCAGCTCATGGAGACCAGCCTGCGCCTCACGGCGGGGACGGCCCATGGCGTGGATCAAATGGGGCCCGGTCGTCGGATCGGCCAGAACCTGGGCGAAGAACTCGCCCTGGGCGACCTCCAGGCCCCGCTTCTCCTTTTGCGGGTGAGTTCGCTCTTCTTCGATCTCGGCTCTGCTGGGCACGAGGCCGGGAAACCTCTCGGCCACGTCGTACACGAGCTCGGCGCACCGGAGCTCGCGCCGACCGCCATCGGTGACCTCATCGAACGCGGCGACAGGATCGATCAAGAACCCCTAGGCTCCCGCCACCCGCGCCTCGACGCCTCGCCAGTGGGGCTCGCGCAGCTCACGCTTCAGGACCTTGCCGGCTCCAGATTTCGGCAACGGCTCTTCGCGCAGCTCGATCGTCTTTGGGATCTTGTAGCCCGCGATCAAGGAGCGGCAGTGCGCCATCAGCTCCGCGGGCTCGACCGCGCCGCGGGGTACGACCACCGCGTAAACGGCTTCTCCCCAGCGGGCGTCGGGGACACCGAAGACCGCCGCCTCGCGTACGGCCGGGTGGCGGTAGAGGGCCTCCTCCACCTCGGTGCTGTACACGTTCTCCCCGCCGGTCACGATCATGTCCTTGGCCCGGTCCACCAGGTAGACGAACCCGTCACCATCCTGGTAACCGAGGTCACCGGTGTGGTACCAACCTTCCACCAGTGCCGCCGCGGTCTCGACTGGCTTGTTCCAGTAGCCGGCCATGACGTTGGGGCCGCGGACGACAACTTCGCCAATCGAATCCGGCGTCTGCCAGACGCCGTCGAGGCCGCGGATGCCTACCTCCACTCCGACCGCCGGCCGACCGCAGGATCGCGCCTGGGGCACGTCGAGGATCTGCTCCTCGTGCGGGAGGAGCGTCGCGATGGGCGCCGTCTCGGTGGCGCCGTAGATGTGGAGCATCTCCGCCGCCGGGAAGGCGGCGTGGGCTCGGCGAAGCGTCTCCGTCGCGACCGGCGCGCCTCCGTGGCTCAGGTATCTAAGCGACGATACGTCGCGCGGCCTGGCCAGCTGCTCGTCACTCAGCGCGGCCAGCATCGTCGGCACGACCAGCGTGGAGGTGATGCCGTGCTGCTCGATCAGAGCGAGCGCACGCCCGGCGTCGAAGGCAGGCAGGATCACGTGCTCGCCCGCGTTCCAGACAGTCGACAGCACGGCGATCGATCCAGCCGCATGGAAGAGCGGGGCGACGACCAGCCAGCGCGTTTCGGAGGTGAAGGGCCAGCACATGCCGAAATGCTGGGCGTTGGCGAGGAGGTTGCGGTGCGTGAGCATCACGCCTTTGGCTGCTCCCGTGGTGCCACCGGTGTAGAAAAGCCCCGCGACCGTGTCTTCGGGAAGGTCGTCCGGAAAATCGGCCGGCGGGCCCGCGAGCAGCGCCTCATAGCCATCGCCCAGATCGAAGATGTGCTCGACCGTGCCTTCCAGGCCCTGATCCCCGACGCCAGTGAACAGGACCCTGGCGCCCGAGTCCTCGAGCGCATACCTCAGCTCGGCGACCGCGTGACGGGGGTTGAGAGGCACGAGGTTGAAGCCGGCGCCTGGAACGGCCTGATACAGCTCGAGATAACGGTGGCAGTTTCCGGCGATCACCGCGACCCGGTCTCCCGGCGCAAGCCCCAGCTCCGAAAGTGCACCGACCAGGCGCCTGCACCGGTCCCACGTCTGCGCGTATGTCAGCTCGACGTCTCCACATACGACCGCGGTCCGGGTCAGTCCAACCTGTCTCGCCCGCCGCATGGGGGTGATCACAGTTGCCATCGCGCTTTTCTCCGTGTTGTCCGCGCCGACGTGCAGGAGGGCCCGAGGACAGAAATGGGAGGCTCCCGTAAGGGCCGCAAACCCGGCGGCCGCGACGCGATCGTACACCTGCAACAGCGCCGCGTCCGGGGGCCCGCCGCGGTACGGATCACGCGCTCGATTCCCGTTTGCAATCTGCCGGCTGGCAGGTCGGTTGACACCAGGTGAAGGCTGGAGCCATGGTGGGGGCGCTTGCCTCGGGCGGCCTTCGTCTCGGGCCAGACTCCGATTTCCCTCCAAACACAGACGCGCTGAGCTCGCTTCGCCTGGACGCTTAGTCGTAGCAGGCAATCAGCGGCTCACGCGATTGCGCCGCGCATTACTTGTGCACGGCATCAACGAAATCAAACCTGCGCACACATGAACAAAGTCAGGCAACACAGATCGAGCACAAATCGGCGCGTTCAGCAGGTGGTGGCTGGGGAGGAAGGATTCGAACCTTCAACCTTCTGATCCAGAGTCAGCTGCGCTACCGTTGCGCCACTCCCCAAGTCCGAGCGCTCGGTCCGGGCGAATCATTTTAAGCGGCGTCCTGCGCGCGCCCGGCGGGACTCCTGGTGGCTAGCCCGCTAGTCCCTCCGGCCGCCTTCGGATCGCGCGCTCATCCGGATCGACAACGACTCCTTGGTACCCATCAGCTGTCGGAATGCCTCCTCCATGAGCGTTTTCGCTCTGTGGAGGTTCACCGCCCATCCGACACCGAACACCCGGTCGTTGAAGAGACGATCGGATTCAGGATTCCAGTAAGCGTTGCGGATGCGCCGCCAGGTTGGCGGCCTAAAGTCATAAGGCACAATGTCGAACACTTTGCCGTGCCATGTGCGTTCGGGCGCCGGCTTGGAGAGCTCCGTCGCGATAGCGGCAGCGATGAGGCCAAATGCAACAACCCGAACAAGACGACGGATTCCGCGTAAAGTCCCCATACTTCAGTTGAACCGTAGTACCAGAGTAACCTTGCACGTTTTCCATTCGTTGCTGCAGGCGCGGTAGATGGCCAATAGGCTTCCTTCATCCGCGAGTTGGCTTCGCTGGCTCACGCCCGGGCTGCAGATCAAACGCTGGCTCCTCCTGCTCATGGTGTCCGAGCTGGTCCTCGTGCTCGGCGTTGCGTACGCCCTCAAGGAGATCTACCAGACAGCCCACCTGCCGCAGAGCTTCTACTGGATCACGCTGCAGTTCCTGCCCTACTGGGCGCGTGCGGTCGTGTTCAGCATCTTCGGCGTCGGGCTGCTCGTGGTCAGTTACTTGAAGCTCACGCAATCCGTCCTCGGCCCATTTCTCCCCGGGACGAACACGGGCAGCGTGGTCGAGGTGATCCACGCATTCCGGCTGCGCGGCCGCGGGCCGCGCATCGTCGCGATCGGCGGCGGCACCGGTTTGAGCTCTTTGCTGCGAGGCCTCAAGACCTACACCTCCAACCTGTCCGCGATCGTGACCGTCGCCGACGACGGCGGCTCGTCGGGCAGGCTGCGCGACGAATATCGAATTCTTCCGCCGGGTGACTTCCGCCAGTGCCTGATCGCGCTCGCGGACGCCGAGCCGCTCATGAAGCAGCTCTTCGACCATCGTTTCAAAGAAGGCTCCCTCAACGGCCACGCCTTCGGAAACCTCTTCATCATGGCGATGGCGGACGTCACCGGAAACTTCGAACAGGCGCTGCGCGAATCCGGCAAGGTGCTCGCGGTCAAGGGGACGATCCTCCCTTCGACCCTGCGGGACGTGACGCTCGTGGCATCCATCAACGGAAGCACCGTCGAGGGCGAGTCGCAGATCCCCAAGCAGAACTCACCGATCAGCCACGTCTTCCTCAAGCCGGACGGCGTGCAGGTCAACCCCGAAGCCGCGCAGGCCATCCTGAACGCGGAGCTGATCATCGTCGGCCCGGGCTCCCTCTACACCTCGATCTTGCCGAACCTTCTCGTCGAAGGCATGGTGGAGGCGATCAAGGCGTCCGCGGCGCTGAAGCTCTACATCTGCAACCTGGCGGCCCAGCCGGGCGAGACGGACGGATACGGAGTCCAGGACTACCTTCGCGTCATCCGCGAACACGTCGGATCGAACCTCTTCGATTTCGTGCTCGTCAACTCGAACACGACGCACGCGCCGACAGGCGGTCAGGAAGCGGTGATCTTCAGGCCGGCGGACATCACGCGCCACCCTGAGGTTCGGTTCATCGCCTCCGACGTGGTGAATACGCGCAAGCCGTCACACCACGATCCGGAGAAATTGGCGCGAACCATCATGCGGAAGGTCTGGCAGGCTTAGCCGCCGCCCGTCGCGCGCGCCATCGCACGAAGCCCTCGACCAGGATCGTCGCCGCCACAACGTAGAGGAGGCCATCGAGCGCGTCGACGATGTAGTGCTCGCCCAGGTAGACGATCGATGCGATCACCGCGAGTGACCAGAGGATGAGCAGGATCGCCAGCCAGCGGTAGCGACGCCACGCGTAGACCGCGCCAAGCATGGGAAACGCGGCGTGCAGCGATGGAAAGGCCGCGAACTGGTTCGGATTCAGATGCGTGTAGAGCGGCGTGACGACGTAGTTCTTGCCCCAGATCTTGTCGACCGTCTCGTTGAGGATCTTGTGCACGACCTCGCCCGATGGCACGCGATCGGAGCTGAACTGCCACCACGGCGGCGCCGATGGCCAGAAGAGGTATGTGATGAAAGAGAGAAACGCCATCAGCAGCAAGGCGGCGATGAAACGGTGGTAGTGATCGCGGCTTCGCAGCCAGAACACAAAACCGACAAGGATCGGCAGCGGGAAGTGCATGAAGTAGAAAAACATCGCGACCAGGTCCTGCACCCCGATCGAGTCTTGGTGATAGAAGGCATGCTGCACGGTCAGTGTCGGCAGCGTGCCCGCAAAGACCGCCCGCTCAAGTCCGGAGAGGTCATGCGGCGCGAATCCAGTCTTGGCGGCGAACCCGCGCATCGCCTCATACGCGAAGAAGAGCAGCAGGAAGGGAAGCCAGTCCGCGAGAAAGGTTCGGCCTCGACCCATGGCGACGGCGATCAGGAGCAGCGCGAGGACGACCCACTCCGGCTCGATCGAGATGCCGCGCCACAGCATCACGCCGAAGAGGATTGAGAGGTAGACAAGAGAGCCGATCAGGAGGGCGCCAGGCTTGCGCATTCGTGCGCGGAGGTCAGCGAGTGCGGACAACGGCCACCGCCGCAATCTCGATCGTCACGTTGAAGGGCAGCGAGTTGGTGCCCAAAGCCGCCCGGGTGTGCTTGCCCGCCTCGCCCAGCACCTCCACGAGCAGATCCGACGCCCCGTTCATGACTTTGGGCTGATCGCCGAAGTCATCGGTCGACAGGACGAAACCGATCAGCTGCATCAGCCCTTCGACCCGATCCAGGCCAACTGCTGACTCGATCTGGGCGAGGACACGCAGGGCACACAACCGCGCGCGTCGCGTCGCTTCCTCGACCGAGATCTCATCTGGACAGCGGCCCTTCAGCAGCTGATCGCCGTCCGCCGACACCTGTCCCGCCACGTACAGCAGCGCGCGGCCATCGGCGATCGGCACCAGTTTTGTCTGAACGTAGGAGGCAGCGGGTGGGGGCGGCGCCGGCAACGCGATGCCAAGCTCGCGCAAACGCTCGTGCGGATTCGCCAAGGGAATCCGAGTCTAGCGGGCTACCTGTAGCGGCCGCGCAGGTGCGCGGCGATCGCGGTGAAGATGACCGCGAGCGCTCCCAGCCCGAGTCCGATGTAAGGCAGCTGCGGGGAGGCAAGGAGCTCGTCGACGATTGACCGATTGCCCAAGGGCGTGGCTCGAGCGCCGCTCGCGACCGGTGATGCCGTGCCAGGGGGACCCTGTGGCGTACCACCCGTGTCGTGATAGGCCCACAGCGCCGCGGTGTGACTCGACGGTCGAAACGTCGCCACGTAGAGGACCGGCTTCTCGTCGTTGGAGACCGCCAGCGCGGTGATCGACGCATCAGGCGGCCGCAGACTCGTGAATGTCTGACCCGAGTTGTTCGTCCGCCATAAACCGCCCGACCCCGACCCCCCGCCATCGCTCGCCACGTAGAAACGGTCGTAGTGGACGGTGATGAAATCAGTCTGCGTGTAATCGGTGGTGGGGAGCAGTCCACCGCCGCTCAGCGGAGTGAACGTCGCGCCGTTGTCTCTCGATTGGAACAGGCCTGTGTTCGTACCCAGGAGGAGCGGCCTCACGTTGCCGGTCGGGGGGAGCGGCCCCGATGTGAGCCTGACGGCGATCGTGCCGCTGATCGCCGGGCTGATCTGTTTCCAGATGGCTCCACCGTCGAGGCTCTCGTAAAGAGGCAGGCTGCTCCCCGACGATGGCGAATCGCCGCCCGCAATGAGCCTTACAGGTGCGTGGATCGCCTCCACCGCAATGGCATTGATATTGCGGTTGGCCAACCCGGACTGCGCCCAGGACAAACCGTCTGCGCTCACGTAAACGCCATGGTCCGTACCCGCGGCGACAAAGGTCAACGCAAATGCAAATGCGTGGACCGTGCGGCCATCGATGCCTCGCGGCGTAGTCCACGTGGCCCCACTGTCGCGGCTCAACAGCGCGCCCGACCCGCGCGTACCGGCGAGCACAACGCCTTGTGCTGACAGACTGAATGCAATCGTACTGATGGCCGACCTCCCGGAATGAACCGGGGTCCAGGTCGCACCGCCATTCGTGCTTCGGAAGAGCGAGCCCCGCGCGTCGCCCGCGATGACCAGCTGGCTGTTGAAGGGATCCGCGGCGAGCGCGAACAACGCAGATCGCGGTTGGTTCGGCAGCGGTGCAAGCGCGACCCACGTCGAGTCCGGTAGCGCGGCGACAACCACCGGTGATCCCGGGATCGCAACCACCCACAGCGCCACGATCGTCGCAAGAAGACGTTGGCCAAACAGCGACACGAGCCTGCCGATTATCACCTCATGCGACATTCCGATCAAATGGAAGAGCGCCCGGCGCGATCGCGGGTCTCGCCCGGGCCTTTTGCCTACAATCCGCAGGTGCTGTCCCGAGGACAACGCGAGCTCAAGGCCAGGGCGCCTGGTTCGTGGTTCAAAAGTGCAGGCTCCTGGCTGGATCGCGCTGCGTTCAAGCCGGCCACGCTTCCCGACGATCTCGTGACCGCGATCGCTCTGATACCTCCAATCGCGGCCGGGCTCATCATCTTCAAGCTCCCCGCGCTCCAGATGCTGGCGATCGCCGCCGCGGCGGGGACCCTGGGCTTGATCGCCGCGCGCGTTTTGATGCGCGGCCAATCACGGCATCCAGGAATCAGCGTGCTGCTCGCTCCCCTTTTTGGCGTCTCCCTCGTTGGCACGGGCGCCAGCTTCATCGTGACAATCGAGGTCGCTGTTCTCGCCGTGGTCGTCGATTTCCTGCGCGCGCAATATATGCCCGCGCTTCGTGCGCAAGCTGGTCTGCTTGCGTACGCAGCGATCGCGCTCGTGACGCGCGGCGGACCTTCCGCTTATGTCAATCCCGCGAGTGGCGGCGCGTTCGCCGATCCGATCGCGATCTGGTACCAGTTCTTCACGGCCGGTTCTGCGCCATATGACCCAATCAAGCTCTACGTGGGCAATGTGCCCGGCCCGGTCTTCGCGACGTCGCTGCTCGCCGTCGCGGTGGCAGCCGCCTGGCTCGCCTACGCCCGTCGCGTGAGCATCGTTGTGCTGTTCGGGTTTCTCGCTGGATCGCTGGTCGCGATCTACACGTTTCACTGGGATCCGCTGTTTCAGCTCGACAGCGGCCCGACATGGTTTGTCGCCGCCCTCATCCTGGCCGACCGCCGCCTCCTCCCAGACTCACGGGCGCTGCGGCCGACGCTCGGCTTTGCCGCAGGGCTGTTCGCCGTCGGGCTGAGGCGGCCACCCCAGGGCACGTGGTTCGGAAGCCATGGCCTCGAGGTCGCATTCTTCACGGTGGCGACGATCCAGGCGGTGATGGCCATCGTCGTGATCCTGTACTGGTCGGCCTCTGTCGCTAGGGAGCGCGAGAAGCGAACCCGACGGCTGCGTCAGCGCGAGGCGAACCTACGCGTGGTCAAGTCGATCAGCCGGGTGTCTTAGGCGAAGCTGACCTCGGTCTTCGACTGATCTAGTGCGCGCGCGAGCTCTTTGGCGCGCTTACGGACCGCCGCGGTCTCAGACGAGGTCAGGCGACGGAACTGTTGGACGCTGATGCTCATTGTGTTTTTCGCAACGGTGTGCGTCCAGGTGCCGGCCACGCTGCCTTCAACCAGCACGACGGCCGAGATCCATCCCGCGGTGCGGCTGACCTTGGGTGCGTGGATGCGCTCGAACAGGTGGTCGCGCGAGGCGTGGCCCAGAAGATACGGGTCGAACAGAGGAAGGAGCTGCACGGGCTCGTCGTTCATCGCGCCCTTGATTGCGTCGAGGTCCGCGGCCAGCGCATCCAGGCGTGCGCCGTCGACCGAGACGTGTACCAGCTCATCGGCCAGACCTGACCAGGCGGCGTTGCCGATGCCGGGCCAGGCGCCCCACCACCGCGCGAAATCGTTCTTCGTCGCCGGCCCGTAGGCGTGCAGATAGCGGCGCGCGGCCTCCACGAGCGCGACCTCGGGGTCGACGTCACGCCACTCGTGCAACCACTTCCGCGGGTTGACGAAGGTGACGCTCTGACCGCGGTTGGGACCGAAGCAAAGGCGGCCGTTGCGGGCCGACGGCTTGAGCATCCCTCCCCAACCCGACCTGAGCGCCTCGTGTATACGCGCCGGCTTGCCCTTGCCGACGACCGCGATCAGCTCTTCGCGACTCATGGGCTTACCGTCGAGCGCGCCGCCAATGTCGTCGACCAGCTGCCAGAGCTCTGGCTCTTTGACCTGGACGAACTTCAGCCAGGCGTTGCTCGCCTTGATCCAGCGCCGGCTCATCGCGGCCGTGTAGAGCGGCAGATCATCGGCGCGCGTGAGGTGCAGCGTGCCACGCATCAGCCACGTCTTCACGAGGGTGCGGTCGGTCCAGAGCGCCTTGCGGACATCGTCGACGGCGCAATCGACGCGGACGGCGATCTGGAGCTCCGCGGCGGACATGAGCTGCGCCTGGGCGCCACCGATCTCGCCCACGATCCGCGCCAGGTCTTTCTTCGATGCCCTGCCAGTCAGGTGGTGACGCTGCAGGCGGAACGCGTGGACCTGGGGCCAGGTCAGCTCGGCTTCCGGCTTCGCCAGGGACTTCAACGCGCGTCAGTCGAAGAGCGCGGGGCCCCGAGTCACGAACTGGTCGCGGCGCGGGCCGGTGCCGATGAGGTGGATTGGCGCGCCGATGAGCTCACCGACCCGCTCGACGTAGTCGCGGCAGTTCGTGGGCAGATCGTCCCAGCATTTCGCCGCGCCGATCCCCTGCTCCCAGCCTGGAAATTCCTCGTAGAGCGGCGTGGAGTGTTTGTAGTGGGAGATGTTGGCCATCGGGTGGTCGTACCTCGCGCCGCGAAACTCGTAGCCGGTGCAGATCTTGAGCTTGGGTTGGTCATCGAGGATGTCGAGGCGCATCAGGGCGGCGACGCTGACGCCGTTGAGGCGGACGGCGTAGCGCGCCACGGCGGCGTCGAACCAGCCGATGCGCCGGGCCCGGCCGGTCACCGTGCCGAACTCGTGGCCGCGCTCACGGATCTGGTCCCCCACCTCGTCGAGAAGCTCGGAGGGAAACGGTCCGTAGCCGACTCGTGAGGTGTAGGCCTTGAAGACGCCGATGGTCAGGTCGACTTTGGTCGGCGCGATGCCGCTGCCGGTGAGCGCGCCGCCGGCGGTGGGGTTCGAGCTCGTGACGTAGGGGTAGGTGCCGAAGTCGAGGTCGAGCATGGTCGCCTGCGCGCCCTCGAGCAGGATCTTGGCGTTGCGGTCCAGGGCATCCTGGATGATCGGGAAGGTGTCCTTGATGTACGGGTCTAGCTGTTTGGCGTAGCCGAGGTATTCGCCGAGCATGCTCGACCAGTCGTAGGCGTCTTTGCCGTAGAGCTTTTCGAGGATCGGGTTCTTGACCTGGTCGACGACGAAGGCGAGCTTCTTGCGCATGAAGCCTTCCTTCTGCAGGTCGCCGATCCGGAAGCCGATGCGGCGGATCTTGTCGGCGTAGGCGGGGCCGATGCCGCGCCAGGTGGTGCCGAGGCGATCGTCCCCTCTTACTTCTTCCTCGAGCTGGTCGAACAGAGGGTGGTAGCGCATGACCATGTGGGCGCGCTCGCTGACGATGAGGTTTTGGGGCTCGATGCCCCGCTCACGTAACTGAGAGATCTCTTTGACAAGGACGATGGGGTCGACGACGACACCGTTCCCGATGATGCAGGTGCAGTGGGGGTAGAGGATCCCGCTCGGAATGAGCTGGAACTTGAACTCGCCGTGCTCGGTGATGACGGTGTGGCCGGCGTTGTTGCCGCCCTGGGAGCGGATGACCATATCGGCCTTTGCCGCGAGGTAGTCGATGACCTTGCCCTTGCCTTCGTCTCCCCACTGGCCGCCGACCAGGATGATGACCAAGGTGTTTACTCGGTGCCCGGTTCGGGGCGCCTCGTCTCCAGGTTGTAGAAGCGGGTGTGGTCGCGGCGGAATTTCAGCTCAATGGTGCCCGTCGGACCATTTCGGTGCTTTGCCACGTGGACTTCAGCGACACCGGGCTTTTCGTCGGATTTGTAGTACTCGGGGCGAAACAGGAACATCACGAGGTCGGCGTCCTGCTCTATGCTGTTGTGAACAATTATGTTGTTGGCGACAAAATTATGAAGAGATTCAACCGTTAAGTCGTACACCTCGTCGACACCGTCCGGGCTGATTGACGCGATTCGATCCCAGTAGACGTCACTGGACCCGAGCAATCCGATTTCCCGAGATTCAACAGCCTCAGAGAGTCGACGTGCACGGGAGCGACTCAAATTCTGGCCGAAGATCGAGTGGCCCATGTATGACATCCCAAGACGCGCCTGCATGTTCCGTTGTGTCATTCCTGCGGCAGCCATGGCCGGCCGAGCGAATAAGTGCCACTCAGCAGAAGGGATGATGTCGCGATTGGTCTTACCTTCCCGCGTTTTCAGATACTCGAGAATCAAGGCCTTGTGTGCGACCTTCTCCTGGCCCACGACGTCGATGATCGTCAGAAACGCGGGCATTTCGGTCTGACCTGAAAGAGTCACATGGAATTGATCGCGACCCTTGACGCCCTGACTGTGCCGCGAGATCCGAGCGTTTATCCCAAGGCGCAAAAGCAACGATAGAACGTCACGCGCCAGTCGCTCGCTGCTTGATGCGTAGTAGATCGCCGCGTAGTGGTCTCGCGTCAACCGTACGCAGCCATCGGTCGCCCAAAGGTGCTTGAGGAAACACGCGACCCCTAGGGCGGATTGCCGGAAGACTTCTTCAGGGACGCGCTTTTCGTACGAACGGAGCCCGAAGCCACCGAGGTTTTCGAGCCAGACTCGTATTGGGTTGCGCACGCCGTGGGTGAGATGCCGTGCCGGCGGCAGATAAACCTGGATCCAGGTCCGCTCCTGATGAATCCTGGGTCGAACCGTTTCGCCGAAAACTTCCGTCGCGAGGCCTACAACCTCTTCGGCGAGGGTCGGGTCTTTGGTCGTGTACTGAATCGCGTGTGTTGGCAGAGTGCAGCCATCGCCGATCAGGTGCCCAAGCAATCCAAGCTCGGCGTGGCTCATCGTGTCCTGGTCCGGGCCTTGAAGAATTCGCGGTATCGCTATGTGGTCATCGACCTTCAACTCGTCCAGCCGGCGCCACCCCTCCATGGTCAGGAACTTGTGATTGGCAGTGGCGCGAACTGAGCGCCCCAGCTGCGTCGTCACCTTGAAGACAGGCTTAATCCCGGTCGCGAATACGTTCGTGACGCGTTTGCAATCCATTCGCCACCAGCCCTTGTCGAGGGCTAGGACACGAAAGCCACTTTTGCCGACCAGATCTTTGATTGGTACGTGTGCACCTGTGTCTGGCAGGTAGACCGGCGTATCCCCTGCGAGACATCCTGACTCGCGAAGGTCGCTCAAGATCGGCCGCTTGTCAGGACGCTGCTCGGGCGCGCGGCTGAGCTGCGAAATCGCTAAAACAGGTACGCGCAATTCTCGGGCAAGACCCTTCATTGCTCGGGAAATCGACGAGACCTCCTGCACACGGTTGTCATCGCCGCGTGTCCGTCCATGCATCAATTGCAGATAGTCGATGACGATCATGTCGATGTTGTGCCGCATCTTCGCCTGGCGAGCCTTGAGCATCAACGTGAGCTCATCCATCACCGGCGTGTCGTCTATGAAGATCGCAGCCTCGCCAAGAGGCCCTAGTGCGTTTGAGACTCGGTCGAATTCAGCCTCTGTCAGTAGGCCTCTGTGCATACGCTGGGCATCGATCTGCGCTTGTTCCGTAAGGAGGCGCTCCGTGAGCTGCTCTTTGGACATCTCAAGACTGAAGATGGCAATCGATTTCTTTGCTTCCAGGGCACTGTGGAGCGCAACGTTTAGTGCCAACGCGGTTTTGCCCATCGACGGGCGACCCGCGACGATGATGAGGTCGCTGTCCTTGAACCCCCCGGTCATACGATCCAGGTCGTGGAAACCCGTCGGGATCCCAACCACTCCCTGCCCGGTCTCCATCTGCAAGGAGATCCGCTCCATCGCCGGACCCAGCAGGTCGTACAGGCGCGCCAGCTCGCGCTGGTCCCGGTCGTCCGCGACACCGAACACCAATGACTGCGCCTGGTTGATCGCGTCCTCGGCCTCGATCGAGTCGTCGTACCCGTAACCCGCGATGTTTCCGCCCGCCGAGATCAGCCGCCGCTTGTACGCCTTCTCCTTCACGATCCGGCCGTAGTACTCGATGTTCGCCGCTGTCGGCACCGCGCTCTGCATCGATGCCAGTTGAGCCCGCCCGCCGACACGGTCGAGCAGCCCCATCGTCTGCAGCTGAGACGCCAGCGTGACGTTGTCGATCGGCTCCCCGGCCGCGAAGAGATCCAGCGCCGCCCGGAAGATCTGACCGTTGTTCTCCCGATAGAAGTCCTCGGGATGCAGGAATTGAAGGACCTTGGCGATCGAAAGCGGGTCGAGGAGGATCGATCCGAGGATCGACATCTCCGCGTCGAGGTCGTGCGGTGGTACTCGCCCCGCGGCGAGGGTTAGCGTGGTCGCCATGCCGGGTTCCTAGCGGTCCTGCGTGACGATCACGTTGACGTGAGCGCTCACGTCACGGTGCAGCTTGAGCGAGACCTGGTGCTCGCCCAGCGTCCTGATCGGCTCCTTCATGTCGATCTTGTGCCGGTCGATCTCGACGCGGTGCTGCGCTTTCAGCGCGGCCGCGATGTCCTGGTTGGTGATCGAGCCGAACGCCTTGTCCTCGGCCCCGACCTTCAACCGCACGACCACGGTCTTGTTGTCGATCTCGTCAGCCACGGTCTGCGCCTCGGTGCGCTCCTTCGTCTCCTTCTTGGAGGCAGCGTCCCGCAGGCGCTTCGCTTCGGCCTCCGCCCCCTTACCCGCCGCGACGGCCAGCTTGCGACGAAGCAGGAAGTTGCGCCCGTATCCGTCGGCGACCTCCCTGACGTCGCCGGCTCGGCCGACATTCTCGACATCCTTCGTCAGCAAGACCCGCAATTCACCCGACCTCCGATATGGATTCATATTCGTCGCGGTGGCGGACTCGCGAACGGATTCGATCGACAAAACGCCCCACCCCATGGCGCGTGGCGGCCAGGGTGTCCTGGACATCGCGATCCCACACGCTCTGCTTCGCTTTCAGCGCGGCCTCGTGCTCGCGCCTTATGTCTTCAGGGCACGCGGCGACGAACGTCTCGATCGCCAGGATGCCCAGCGCCAGCATGTCCAGCTCGCCCAAAACCGGGATCCATGCCGGGAAGTCGAGCGGGCTGACGATGATGCAAAGCGCGCCCAGTAGTACTGCTTTCGGCGCCGCGGGCACACGGTCGTCCCGCAGCAGGCAGTAGGCCAGCTTGCCGTGTCTCGGCACATCGACCAGGACGGATTTTGCCCGCGAAAGGATGGATGGCATAGGGGGCCGGCAAAGCCTAACAGCAGTTATGGATGGTCAGAAACCCCATTAACAGTAGCCGCCCTGCTCCGCCTGACGGCGATCAGACATGCGAGCCACAAAGCAAGAATCCCGACCACTCCGAACTCCGCCATGAGGCGCAGGACGATCAAATTCGAGTACCCGGTGACGAGAAGAGCCTGCATCAGCTTGTGAGCGGGACCGATCAAAAACCAGGAGACGCCGACCAGCCCGATGACGGTCCAATCGCGGCGACGTATGGCCCACATGATCAGGACAAAAATCGGCAGCAGCAGCAGAACAAGGTGCGTTCCCCACGAGTACGACGCGATGAGCGGCGTCGCGGCCACCACCGCGGCCGCCTCCAGCGCGCGTCCCATCGCCGACGTGGCGCGGGGTCGCAACACGGCGAGCGTCAGCAGCAGGACGATGAACGCGATCAACACGGTCAAGACGCGGGCACCCGCGGGACTTCCGCGAACCGTGAGGAACGTGTCCGGGTCGAACAGTCGGGCGAGCGTGCCGCCCGGCGAATGATTCTCGAAGAAACCCGTGCCCGCACTCACCGCCGGCAGCACCTTGAAGAGGTAGTCGAACAGGTATTGCGGCGCACCCATTATCCACAGGACCAGGCCGGCTGCGGCGGCAGCGACTAGCATCGACCAACGCCGCGCCCAGAGCACGAGCAGGACCACAGGTCCCTGGATCAGCTTCAATGCCGCGGCTACGCCAAGCGCCGCGCCGCCCCACCACTGCGCCCTCGAATCGTTCTCCTGGACCCAGGCCCAGAACCACAACCCCGACAGGCCGAGGAGAACAAGGTTGATCTGGCCTTCCGAGATGTTGCCGATCACGGGCTCGAACGCGAGCGCGAGCAAGACCAGGAGCGCGGCGAGCTGCCAGTCGTCCACACGCAGGGCCTTCAGCGCGAGCCAGATGAAGACGGCCAGCGAGGCGTTGAGCACCAGCACCGCACCGACAGTGATGACGCCGCCGCTCACACCGACCAGGGGCTGCAGCATCCAGGCGAGCACGGGCGGCATGACGTATTGCGGGCCGGTCGGCTCGAGACAGCCGATCGTCGCGCAAAGGTCGTACGGGTCCAAGCCCGATGCGAGACGGCCGGCCGCACGCATGTAGCTCTCCTGGAAGTCGCCGAGATACCCACCGAAGAAAATCGGCTGAACCAGCGCCTGCCAGAGGTAGGTCGCGACGATCGGTACGCCGGCGATGCCGAGGAGCACGCTGCGGAATCGCCGGTTGTCGAGCGCCGACGCCCGGGGCCGGGCAGTCGAGGCGAGCTCTCCGATCACGAGGGCGAATTATCCGGCTGTGGTCAGCCCCTCCGGCGGCTTCGCCGCCACCTCCCGATGAACGAGGAGGAGTTCCCTAAGAAGAAAACGAGGCGGCGCCTGCAGCGGACACCGCCTCGACCGGGGGCCATCGGGTGACACGCGTTTGGTTTTTTTGCGCCGCTTTACGGCCGTTGCCTACTTTTGGAGGCCAACCTTTGCGCGAACTGTCGACGGTCCCGGACGGAGAACGAATTGCCTCCACCTTGCGACGAACCGACGACAATGTCAAGGGGGTATTGCGCATGAATGTGCCGAGCTACGTTCACGGGGCAAGCGACAGGCCGCTCCTTGGCGAGCCGATCTTCCAGAACCTGCGCCGCACGGCGGCCCGCTTCGGTGATCGCGAGGCTCTGGTCGTCGCGCATCAGAGGTATCGCGCCACGTACGGCGAGCTGGTCGCCCAGTGCGAGGAGGTCGCCCGCGGGCTCATGGCGCGCGGCGTCAAGAAGGGCGATCGGGTTGGCATCTGGTCGCCCAACCGATACGAGTGGGTCATCGTCCAGTACGCGACCTCCGCGATGGGCGCGATCCTCGTCAACATCAATCCCGCCTACCGCACCTCGGAGCTCGAGTACGCCCTGAACCAGTCGGGCATCAGCTTCTTGATCCTGGCCGCCCGCTTCCGGCAGGCCGATTACGTAGCGATGCTCGGCGAGGTCAAAGGCCGATGTCCGGGCCTCCGCGAGGCTCTTGTCATCGAGGATGGTTGGGACGCCCTGAAGCGGGATGGAACGAAGGTCGAGCCAGGCGAGCTGCACGAGCTCGAGGCGACGCTGCAGTTCGACGACCCGATCAACATCCAGTACACCTCCGGCACCACCGGCTTTCCCAAGGGCGCCACCCTTACCCACCACAACATCCTCAACAACGGATATTTCATCGGCGAGACGCTCCGGTACACCGAGCAGGACCGCGTGTGCATCCCCGTGCCCTTCTACCACTGCTTCGGCATGGTTCTCGGCAACCTCGCCTGCACGACGCACGGTTCGACGATGGTCATCCCCGCGGAGGCCTTCGATCCAGTGCTCACGATGGAGACCGTGCAGCAAGAGCGCTGCACCTCGCTCTACGGCGTGCCCACGATGTTCATCGGCGAGCTCGAGCACGCTCGCTTTAAGGACTTCAACTTCAGCTCGCTACGAACCGGGATCATGGCGGGCTCGCCGTGCCCCGTCGAGGTGATGAAGAAAGTCCAGACCGTGATGCACATCCCTGAGATGACGATCGCGTACGGCATGACCGAAACCTCGCCTGTATCCACCCAGTGCACGACCGACGACCCGCTCGAGCGTCGCGTCTCGACCGTCGGCCGGGTCCATCCTCACGTCGAGATCAAGATCATCGATCCGAGCACGGGCGCCGTCGTCCCGCGCGACACTCCCGGTGAACTATGCAGCCGCGGCTACATCGTCATGCGCGGCTACTGGAACAACGACGAAGCGACGCGTCAGGCGATCGATCCCGCCCGGTGGATGCACACAGGCGATCTCGCGACGATGGACGGCGACGGCTACATCAACATCGTCGGCCGGATCAAGGACATGATCATCCGCGGGGGCGAGAACATCTATCCGCGCGAGGTCGAGGAATTCCTTTACAGCCACCCCGACATCGCGGACGTCCAGGTCATCGGCGTGCCGTCGGAGAAATACGGCGAGGAGGTCATGGCCTGGGTCAAGCTGCGCGAGGGGTCCTCGGCCGCGGGCGATGAGATCGCCGCTTGGTGCAAAGGCAAGATCGCGAGCTACAAGATCCCTCGCCACTGGAAGTTCGTCGATTCGTTTCCGATGACGATCACCGGCAAGATCCAGAAATTCAAGATGCGCGAGACGGCGGTCGAAGAGCTCGGGCTCAAGAAGGCCGCCGGAGTCAGGACCGCCTAGGCTGTCCTCTCTCCGAGTAGACGCGACACCTGGAGGCTCTTCCACGTAAGACGCGGCGGCGCCATTCTGTGGGTACTTCACCACCCCAGAGGAGGCGCCACCTATGACCAATGATGACGTCATCTATCGCAGTCGACTTCGTTTGTTCGCCCTGGCCAAGGAGATGGGCAGTGTGCGAGCAGCCTGCCGGATGCTCGGTGTCCACCACTCCACCTATTACCGCTGGCGACGCCTGCTGCTCCGATACGGCCCCGAGCTGTTGCGGCCGCGGGAGCGGCGTCAGCCGCGGATGCCGAACGCGATCTCGCCCATGGTTGAGCAGCGGATCCTGGCTATGGCAATTGCATTCCCGGGTTGGGGTCCGAACCGGATCAGCCTGGAGCTGGGTCGCCCGAAGTGGGGCGGCATCAAGGTCTCGGGCAACGGCGTGTGGCGTCTCCTTCGTCGCCATGGGCTCGGTCACCGCGCCCAGCGCCTGGCTCTGGTGTGCGGATATGCAGCACCCCCAGAACCGGAGCAACGACGACCACTCCCGGACCTTCACATCGAAGCCGACCGGCCCGGTCATCGAGTTCAGATGGACTGTTTCTACATCGGCCGGCTGTCGGGCACCAAGGGCGTCGTCTGGCAGTACACAGCCATCGATGTCGCCAGTTCATACACGTGGGCCGAGCTGCGGGTCACTCCCAAGAACCCGGCTGCTCAATGGACCTCAGCCCTCGCCCGTCGAGTCGCCGGGGAGCTGGCCAAGAAGGGTTGGAAGCTGGAGGCGGTGATGACCGATAACGCGTCCGAGTTCCGCTCTCGCGGCTTCAACCACGCCCTGAGCGAGCTCTCGGCCAAGCACATCTACATCCGTGCCGGCAGACCTCAGAGCAACGGCTGCGTGGAGCGCGTCCAGCAGACGCTCCTCGAGGAGTGCTGGAAGCCCGCCTTCGCCCGCTACCTCGTTCCCAAGTACACCGGACTGCAGCGCGACCTGGTTCAAGAGCTGGAGATCTACAACTCCGACCGTATCCACCAAGGCCGCCGCATCAAAGGCATGACGCCCGAGCAGGCCATCGACAACCGTACGCTGTGGACCAGCAACCCTCAGTGAGGCGTCGCTACATCTCGGTGAGAGGGCAGCCTAGGCGGCAAGCGCCGCCGCGACCTTGGTGAACAGCAGCTCGACCATGTCCCGCACGTTTCCACCCGCGGGTGCGAACGGCAGGATCGCCACCTCATCGATGCCTCGGTCCTGCAACCGGCGGAGCTTGGCCACGCATTCGCTGGGGTCGCCGGCCACGGTCAGGTCATCGACCAGCTCTTGCGACAAGGTGGCGACCACCCAGTCCACCTCGTTCGCATCCCACGTATGCCTGCTCTTCTCGACGAAGTCGAGGACGTCCGCCGGGATCATGTAACCGATCTCGGTCAGCATCTTGTGGCTGCTCCGCAGGGCGAGAGCGAGCCCGCGCGCCGCTCCGCGTTGAGCCGCCGTCGAGTCGGGGCTCACCGAAAGGTAGATCCAGCAGGCCTTGCGCAACGGAGGCAATTCCGGATCACGCTCCGGCTCGGCTTCATCAATGGTCCTGAGGGCGTAGTCGAGACCCAATCCTTGAACAAAGCTGCCGATCAGGACGGCATCGGCCAGTCGCGCGGCGACGGCCAGCATCTTCGGACCGCGAGCCGCGACATAGATCGGAATCGGATCTGATTTGAAGTCGAGGCAATCGTCGAGAAACTGGATCTGCCGCCCGCGATACGAGAAAGTCTTTGGCTCACTCCAGAGCATCCTGCTGAGCTCGATGCATTCCGTGACAGCCTGGGCGGGCAATCGCGGCGTCAGCCCCAGCGCGGGAAAGCCCGTGGACCCGGCGCCGAGCCCAAGCAGCGCGCGTCCACCGCTGAGCTCTTGAAGGGTTGCCGCAGCGGCTGCCGTCAGCGCCGGGTGCCTGATATACGGATCGGTGATGCAGATCCCGATCGAAACCCGTGAAGTAACTGCGGCGATGGCTCCGAGCTGCACCCACGGGTCCCGCAGGAAGTGCTCGTCAGCGACCCAGAGCCGGCTCAGGTGCTCGTGTCGTTCGAGCTCCCGCGCCCATTGGACCACTCCTCTCGAATCCTGGTCGCCGAGGAATGCCAGCCCAAACCGCATCAGGACACGCTTACTCTTCGACGAAGGCGACGATGCGGCACGGCGAGGCCTCGCCACCCTCGATCGGAATCGGGAAGGCGCCGATCATGCACCGCTTGTTCAGCACCTGCTCGACATCCCCGCCCAGGTTCTCCACGTGTGTGATGCCTTGACGGAAGGGGACTCGATGCATCACGAACAGGTCCTCCTCGGGCCAGATGTCGTTCACTTTCTTGCCCATCCGCTTCTCGTACTCGCGTGTTGCGTCCGGCCTTTTGGTGCGAATCGTCGTGTTCATCGGGTGGTCACCCGAGCCGGTGTCGACCGCGGTCCAAGCCAGCTCCATCTTCACGATCCATTCCGCGAGCGAGCGATCCCCACCAGGGTGGCGCAGGAAGTAGCGCTCCTCGTCCTCTTCCGGCCGTCCGTTGAAGAAGCGATGCCAGCCCGTGTGGAAGACGACGATGTCCCCTTTCATGACTTCCATACGGTCGGTGACCTGCTTGGGCGTGATGACTGACCAGTCCTCCATCTCGTCGGAGAGGTCGACTATCACTCCCTCCCGGCACAGTGTGGTCAGTGGCACGGAGGCAATGTCCTTGCCTCCGGACACGATGTGCATCTGGCCGTCGAAGTGCGTCCCGGCATGCAGCGGCGTCTCCAGGTACTGCGAAACGATCCCGTTGGTCGCGTGTCGTTGGAAGTAGCTCAATTTGGGGGAGGGGTAGCCCACCCAACCTGGAGTGTGGATCGAGAACGTGTGCGTGAGGTCGACCAGCTTCATTTAGCGGCTCTCCGGCCGACGCGCGACAGCGTCGATCTCGACTAGCGCGTCTGGCAGCGCCAACGCTGAGACCTCCACGAGCGTGCTCGTCGGCCGGCTCTCGCCAAAGAATTGGCGCCGCACGGTGTTGACCGCGGCGCGGTCTTCGATGCGGCGTAGGTACACGGTGACTTTGACCACGTCTTCGAAACCCGCGCCGGCCTTCGCGAGCACAGCCGCGATGTTCTCATGCACACGCTCGGCCTGCGCGACCACGTCATCGCCGCCGATCAGGGCGCCAGAGGCGTCGAGGGCGAGCATTCCTGAGATCCAGATCCACCCGTCGGCGACGACGCCGTCCGTGTACTGGCTCATGGGCTCAGGGAGCTGTTCGGGAACTCGCAGCCGTTGCAGCGGGGTCATGGATTGCCCTCCGTTCTGTAGGCGCGCGGATCAAGGTTTCTTGACACGCCTTCTGGGCGACTATATAGTCCGACCGAGTAATTGTCGGACAAATTACCGAATTCTGGGGGCCAGGGAAGCAGATGAGTGATCGATTAACCACGTCCAAGGTGGGTCTCTCGTTGGCCATCGCGGCGGTGCTGGTGTTGGCCGCATGCGGGTCGAGCACCCAGGGCGCCAAGCCCAAGACCTACACCGGCACGCTGACCTTCGCCAGCTTCAACCCGTTCACGGGTCCGGATGCCAGCTTTGGCCCTGAAATGGCCGCAGGCTGCATACCGGCCGCGAACACGATCAACCAGGCAGGCGGCGTGCTCGGGCACCAGGTGCAGTGCATCGCCGTCGACACGCGCGGCGACCCTGCCGACGCCGTCCCCGCCGCCCAGAAGATGATCGCTTCCACGGAAAACCTGGTTGGCATGAACGGGCCGAGCTCCGACGAAGCCCTGGCGACGGTTCCCATCATCGACCGGGCGCATTTGCCGATGTTTGCGGACTCCGGGCAGGCCGCATTCGACAAGAGCACTTACAAATACTTCTACCGTCTGACCCCGCCCGACGACGCGGCCGGCGTCGCGATGGCGATCTATGCCTACAACAAGGGCTATCGCAGGGGCGCCGCGGTGTTCGGCAACGACCTCAGCTCGCAGGGGAACGTCCCCAACCTCTTGACCGCATTCGCCAAGCTCGGCGGCCAGATCGTCATCAATCAAACCCTTACGCTCGACCAGAGCTCATACCGCACCGAGGTCACCGCGCTGGTGGCGGCCAGTCCCGATGTGATCTTCACCGAAGCCGACCCCCAGACCGATGCGGCCTATCTGAGCCAGCTGCAGCAGCTGCACGGCCTGATTCCTGTCATCGGCACCCAGCCGACCGTTCAACCGCCCTGGATCAAAGCCGTCGGTGGGGCCGTCGGCAGGGACGCCCTTTCGAAGAACTTCGCGGCCGCCCAACCGTTCTCGACGTCCCAGGGACCGGCATGGGATGTCTACAACAAGGCGCTTCTGGCCGCTGGCTCCGAGGTGCCTCAACCCGACCAGTGGAGCCAAGACCCGTACACCGAGACCGACTACGACGCAATCATCATCATGGCGCTGGCCATGCTCGAGGCGAAGACGCCCGATCCCAGCTTCTACAACGCGTTGATCCCGGCTGTGGTCGGCAACGCGACTGGCGCAACCGAGGTGCATTCGTTCAAGGAAGGGATGGATGCGATAGCGGCCGGCAAGAAGATCAACTATGTGGGCGCCGGCGGCCCGATCGCATTCGATGAATACCAGAACTCCACGGGCGCTTTCGAGCTGATCGGGTACTCGACCAACGGCTCCAACCCTCAGCTTGCCGTCGTCAGCGCCGAAGACATCGCGAAGCTGCGTAGATGACCGCGAGCGGACCAATCACAAGCTGACCACCGAGCAAGCAGCCGCGCGGTCAATTCGCGTTTCCCAAGTGTTGACGTGCAGCAGCTGATTCCGGCGTTTGGCTTCGGGCTTATCACCGCCTCGATCCTTGCAATCGCGGCGGTCGGGTTCACGCTGCAGTTCAGCGTCACCAACATCCTGAATCTTGCCTACGGGGACATCATGACCGCCTGCGCCTTTGCGGCCTATCTCGCCAACCATGCCGGTGTGAACATCTGGATCAGCCTCGTTGTGGGTGCGCTGTTCGGCGCCGTCTTCTCGATGCTGCTCAACCGCTTGGTGTATTTCGGTTTCGTTCGGAGAGGCACCAGGCTTTTCGGGATGATCATCGTCACGATTGCGGTGAGCCTCATCATCCAGAACCTGCTGCTGGCGATCTTCCGGCCGACCTTCTTCACCTACGAAGCGTCGCAAGGGCCGTCGTACCAACTGGGCTCGATGGTGTTCACCGCGAGCCAGCTGGCGATCATGGGGATCGCGGTGGTGGCCATGGTTTGCGTCCACCTCCTGCTGACGCAAACCCAGCTAGGCAAGGCGATGCGCGCGACCGCAACCAATCCTGGCCTTGCGCGCAGCTGTGGGATCCCCACCGACCAGGTAATCGACGCGGCCTGGCTCGTCTCCGGGGCCCTTTGCGGCATCGCGGGGGTGGCTCTCGTGCTGAACACGGCGACTTTCAGCGAAACGACCGGCGCCGCCTTCCTGGTGCCGATCATCGCATCGGCAGTGCTGGGTGGCATCGGCCAGCCGTATGGGGCGATGCTCGGCGCGCTCACCATCGGCATCGCCGGCGAGACGGCGGCGGCGCTCATGAGCCCGGCATATAAAGACGTTGTCGCATTCGTGATCCTGATCGTGGTCCTCCTCGTCCGCCCGCAGGGGATCCTGTCGGAGATCGCGGCGGCCAAGGAGGTGGCCGCGTGACCGACGCGATGCAGTTCTACATCTCGACGCTGCTGATCTATCTCTTCATCGACATCATGGGCGTGCTCGGCCTGAACCTGCAGTTCGGAGTCGCAGGCATCATCAACTTCGCCTACATCGTCTTCGTCGGCGTCGGGGCGTACACGGCCGCGGTGGTGTCGCTCGGTCCCGACTATCCGGGCAACTTCCAGCACTACATGTTCGGCGCCAGCTGGCCTTTCCCCCTGCCCATCCTCGCGGGTGGCGTGGCCGCGGGCCTGCTGTCGCTGGTCGTCGGCGTGATCAGCCTGCGGCGCCTCCGCAGCGACTACCAGGCGATGGTGATGCTGGTCCTCTCGCTCATCGCCACGCTTGTCGCCTCGAACGCGACCGGCCTCGTCAACGGGCCCGCCGGGCTCGCCACGATTCCACAGCCGCTGTACGACCAGCTGGGCCTCAACCCTCTCGAGTACCAATGGGTGTACGCGGGCTGGTGCCTGTTCCTCACAGTGCTCGTTTTCCTGTTCGTCCGGGCGATCACGAGGTCTCCGCTCGGCCGGACCCTGAGAGCGATGCGCGACAACGAGCGGGCCGCCTCGGCGGTCGGCAAGAACGTGACGTTATTACGGCTGGTTATCTTCGTCGTCGGCGGCGTCATCGCCGGCATCAGCGGCGCGGTTTTCGCCGAGTTCATTCAGGCCTGGTCGCCGGGCTCGTGGCTGTATCCCGAGACGTTCGTCTTCCTGGCGGCGGTTCTGGTCGGTGGAGCGGCCAACAACTGGGGCGTCATTCTCGGCACCCTTCTGGTTCCTGTCGGCTTCCTGGAGGCGACCCGCTTTCTGCCGCCGATCTTCTACCAGGGATTCATCGAGGCGATGCAGTGGGTCTGCGTGGGGCTGCTGATCCTGCTGTTTTTGTGGTTCCGACCCAACGGCATCTTTCCCGAAAAACCTGGCCGGTTCAAGCCGCGCGCCACCGCACAGTCGAGGCCTGCCGAGTAGATGGAGGCGCAGCCCAAGCCAATCCTCGCCGTCAGCGATGTCCGGCGTGACTACGGGGGCCTCAAGGCTGTCGACGGAGCCTCGTTCTCGGCAATGCAAGGCCGTATCACCGGCTTGATCGGCCCCAACGGCGCCGGCAAGTCGACGCTGATCGGCATCATCGGCGGCCAGATCAAGCCCAACGCAGGTTCGATCACGTTCGATGGCCGCGACATCACAGGCCTGGCGCCGCACAAGATTGCGGGGCGCGGGATGGTCCGCACCTTCCAGCTGTCGGCCGAGTTCACCAAGCTGACCGTGCTGGAGAACCTCCTCGTCGCTGCGCCGGATCAGAAGGGCGAGTCGCTGCTCGGTGCGGAGCTCAGCCGCCTCTACTGGGGTCGCAACGAGGCCGCCAACGTCGATGCGGCGCGCGACGTCCTCGACCGGTTTGAGATGACCCCCAAGGAGGACGAGCTGGCCGGCAACCTCAGCGGCGGCCAGAAGCGGCTGCTGGAGATCATGCGCGCGCTGATGACGAAGCCCACGATGCTGCTGCTCGACGAGCCGTTCGCCGGCGTCAACCCGACGCTGGCACGCCAGATCGAGCAGTACCTGCTCGACCTTCGCGATGAGGGGCTCTCGATGATCATGGTCGAGCACGAGCTCGCGGTGGTGGAACGGCTGTGCGAGCCGGTGGTGGTGATGGCCCAGGGCAAGGTCATCTCCGAGGGTTCGATGCGTGATGTCAGCGCGCGAAAGGAAGTGCTGGATGCCTACCTCGTCGGCTGACGAGACGGGCCGGCCGCCAGCGTATCTGCAGGTCGATGACCTGGCTGCCGGCTACGGAGCCTCGGTCATCGTCAACGGCGCCTCTGCCGGCGTTGGGCACGGAGAGATCGTGACCATCGTCGGCCCCAACGGAGCCGGCAAGAGCACGTTCCTCAAAGCCATCGTGGGCATGATCCCGGCGCTGAGCGGCAAAGTGCGCCTTGGTGAGGAGGACGTCACCAACATGAAGGCGAACAACCTCGCCAAGCGCGGGCTCGGCTACGTGCCCCAGGTGAACGACGTGTTCGAGACACTCTCGGTTCTCGACAACCTTGCGATCGGGGGCTACCTGTTGAGCAGACCCGGCGCTGCGAGGCGCATGGAGGCGGTGCTCGAGACTTTCCCCGCCCTCAAGACGATGCTGAAGCGAACTGCCAGCAAGCTCAGCGGCGGCGAGCGGAAGATGCTGGCGATCGCGAGGGTCCTGATGCTGGAGCCCCGCCTCCTCGTCCTCGACGAACCCACCTCCAACTTGAGCGCGGAGCTCTCGAGGATGCTTCTCGAGGAGCACGTTCGCCGCCTCGGAAAAGGCGGTACCGCTCTTCTCATCGTCGAGCAGAAAGCACTCGCCGCCCTGACGATCTCCGACTGGGCGTACGTGATGGCGGCGGGGACGATGAAGGTCTCATCTGCCGCGAAGGACTTGTTGGCGCGAAAGGACATCGGCGAAGTCTTTCTCGGGCGCAGTACCGAGGGGCCGAACGTTCAACGGGCATCAGGCGGGATTTGTTAGAGGAGAGCGAGATGGAGACCGTCAACAGCAAGACTGTCCTCGACGTCGTCATGCCACCCAAGAGCGGCAAGGCGGTCGAGATGAAAAAGGGCCAGCGCATCCGCATCACCGATCTGGAGGGCAAGCAGGTATGCGATGTGGCGTTGTTTAACATGCTGAACCTGCGCGAGAAGCTCTCCACCTCCTACTCGCGCACGCGCTATCCCATGAAGGTGACCGGGGATTACATTCCGCGTGACCATCTAACCGAAGGCGACACGCTCATGTCCACGTTGTGCCGACCCATGATGACCATCGTCAAGGAGACGGCCAAGATCAAGGGCGTGCATGACACGCACCACCGGATGTGCAATCGCTACCTGTACGAGTCAAACGGGTACGGGCCGCGCGACGGATGCCAGGAGCAGATCGCCGCGGCCGTTGCGCCGTACGGCATCGCATCCGAGGACCTGCCGGACACGTTCGACCTGAACATGAATTTCAAGCATGACTGCGACAACCACCGTTGGTGGATCAAAGAGCCGGTCAACGAGCCCGGCGATTACGTCGAGATGCGGGCCGAGATGGACGTGCTGGTCGGGCTCTCGAACTGCCCGCTCGACGTGATGGTGCCGTGCAACGCGTTCAAGTGCACCCCGCTGCGCGTGCAGGTGTTCGAGGCCTGACGTCATGGATCTTGGATTGACCGGCAAGATCGCGTTCGTGACAGGTGCCAGCAAAGGCATCGGTAGGGCGGTCGCCGAGCAGCTCGCCTCAGAGGGCGCCGACATCGTGATCACGGCGAGGACGGCGGGGCCGTTGGCGCAGGTCGCAAGCGATATCGCCGCCAGGACCGGGCGGACCATCGTCGCGCTCGCCGGTGACATGAGCAAAGCCGAGGACGTAGACCGCTGCGTGAAGGAGACCCTGGGACGCTTCGGCCATATCGACATCCTCGTCACCTGCGCGGGTAGCTCCCCGGGCGGTCTGCTCGAAGAGCTCACCGAAGAGCACTGGCTCTCGAGCCTTAACTTGAAGTTCATGGGTTACGTCCGTTCGGTACGCGCGGTCATCCCCCACATGCGCGAGCGTGGGGAAGGGGCGATCGTTCTGGTGGTCGGCAACGACGGCTTGAAACCGAGCTACTGGGAGATGACGGCGGGCGTGGCCAACGCCGCCGACATCAACTTCGCCTCTTCCGTCGCCGAGCAGTACGGCCGCTATGGCGTCCGCATCAATACAGTCAATCCCGGCCCCGTCAACACTGACCGCTGGGACGGTCTCGAGAAGGCCTTTGCCCGCGACAAGAAGGTGGACCAGGTCCGCGCACACGAGCTTGCGATCTCGTCAATCCCGCTGAACCGAATCTGCGAGCCGCAGGAGGTGGCGTCCCTGGTCACTTTCCTGGTGTCGCCGAGGGCCTACTTCATCAACGGCGCGCACATTCCAATCGACGGCGCCCAGCGCAAGGCCCTGATGGACGTTTGATGGGAAACGTGACCGAGGTCCGCATTCCTGCGGCCGAGGGTCGCGCCTTTCGCGTGCCCAATGGCGCCCTGCTGGAGATCGTCGACGTCGAAGGCCAGCAGGTGGCGGATTTCATATCGATCATCGAAAACGATCCCAAGGAGTGGCTTTCGGCCACCCACACCCGATCGACCACGCTGCGACTGAACTTGAAAGTTGGCGACCGCCTCCAGACCAATTGGCGGCGCGACATGTACGAGGTTGTCAGCGACGACGTCGGCATGCACGACCTGATCACATCCATGTGCGACGCCCGCCGCTACCGGATCGATTACGGCGTGGAGAACCATCGGAGCTGCCGCACCAACTTCACGGAAGCGCTCGCACCATGGCGATACGACGAGTGGCAGATACCTGACGTGATCAACATCTTCCAGAACGCGCCGATCCATGCCGACCGCACGTTCGGCAACGAGATCCCTACGAGCAAGCCTGGCGACAAGATTATTTTGCGGGCTCTCGTGGACGGGATCGTCGCGGGCATCTCGGCGTGTCCGCAGGACCTGAATCCGTGCAACGGATTCCATCCCAGCCCGATCCTGGCCAGGATCCTTACCTAGCCTCGGGACTCCCGGCCGATGCTCGCAGCTTGCGCCGGTCGACCTTGCCGGCCCGGTTATGGGGAAGCGCATGCAGACTGAAAACCTGCTTGGGGCACTTGTACGCGGCGAGCATCGAGCGAGCGTGAGCGATGAGCGCGTCCGCGTCGAGGGCATGGCCCGGTTCGAGCACCACCCAGGCGGTCACCTGCTCGCCCCACCTTTCGTCCGTGATCCCGGCGACTGCGGCCTCTTCGACGCTCGGGTGCTTCTCGAGGACGATCTCGACCTCGCGCGGAAATACGTTCATCCCTCCGCTGACGATCACCTCCTTGCTCCGGCCTCGGATGACCAGGTGGCCGGAGGCACTGTCGAGTCCCCCAATGTCGCCGGTGCGGAACCATCCCTCGGCTGCAAACGCCGCCGCGGTGGCTTCGACATCGCCCCAGTAACCGCCGAAGACCTGCGGCCCGCGAAGCTGGATCTCCCCGTCGGCGCCGGCTTCCACCTCGGCGCCGTCCTCGCCCGCAAGACGGACCTCGAGCCCAGGCAGCGGGACCCCGATGGTTCCCGAAAGTCCGAGCTCTCGAGGCTCGTGGTACACGTGCGAGGTGTCGAGGCCGCTCTCAGTGGTGCCGTAACGAACAAGCGGGATTTCGCCCCACGCCACGGCGAGCCTGGCGCCGGATGCGCCGATCAGCTCATCGAGCTCGGCGGCGGTGTACGCAGGGTTGGCGAGCACGGCCACGCCGCCTGCCCGCAGCGTTCCCAGGTAGCACGCCGCCCAGTCCAGTGAAGCCGCGCCGGCGATCAGGACGCGGTCACCCGGAGCGATATGGGCGGCGAGCCAGCCGGCGGCAAGCGAGGCTCTGTCGTCGAGCGCGCCATGGGTGAGCTCAACCCCGTCGATGCTGATGGCCGGCCGTACGGGCTCGCGGAGCGCCACGCCGTGGGCGAGGCCGTGAATGGTCGCCTCGCCCAGACCAGCCACGAATTCCTCGTGATCCGGGATTTCAGGCAGATGGCGGCTCCAGCCGGCGCGACTCCACTCGCGCCACGACCACGTTCGCGAAGAGGCCATCATCACATCATGGGTTGGGGGCGCTCGAAATGAAGGCGCCAACATCCGACGGCATCGAGCTCTACTACGAGGAAGAGGGCCGAGGCTTCCCACTGCTGTTCATCCACGAGTTCGCGGGCGATCACCGCAGCTGGGCGCCCCAGGTGCGTCATTTCTCTCGTACGTATCGCTGCATCACCTACTCGGCGCGCGGCTATCCACCCTCGGACGTCCCGGCGGACGCGGCGGCCTACTCCCAAAAACGTGCTGTCGACGACACCGTCGCAGTCCTTGACGCGGCCGGTGCCAGGCACGCACATGTCGTCGGCTTCTCGATGGGCGGGTTCGCTGCACTGCACCTGGTCCTGGGCCATCCGGACCGCACTCGATCTGCGGTGATCGTAGGCGTGGGGTTCGGCTCGCAGCCGGAGAAACGCGAGCAGTTCCGCCGGGAGAGCCATGCCATCGCGGATGCGTTCCAGTCGCAGGGCTCGGTCAGGGTGGCCGAGACCTATGCAGTCGGACCTGGTCGCGTGCAGCTCCAGAACAAGAGCCCTGGAGCGTGGCGTGAGTTCGCCGACGCGCTCGCTCAGCACGACGCCACCGGCGCCGCGCTCACCATGCGCGGCGTCCAAGCCGGGCGCCCTTCGCTGTACGACCTTCGAGATGAGCTGCGAGCCATCACCACGCCGGTCCTGATCATCGCGGGCGACGAGGACGAGGGCAGCCTCGAGCCGTCGCTCATGCTGAAGCGCACGATCCCGACCTCGGGCCTGGTCATCCTCCCGCGCACCGGCCATACCGCCAACCTGGAAGATCCCGACGCGTTCAACGACCCGGTCGGCCGGTTCCTGGCCGCGGTGGAGGATGACGTGTGGCGGGCGCGTGATCCACGCTCGGTGTCGGGTTCCATCACCGGCGTGACAACCCCATAGGTGTCCTGACGCACCGCTAACGCTCGACGACCTGCGGGCGCGCTGCCATGAGCCCGGTCGCCAGCTGGGCGCCGGCGATCGCGATCGTCGCGATGACCGGCAGCTCCCACCCGCCGCTTACCGAGTGCAGCAGTCCCGCCATCAGCGGACCTGGCGCGGAGATCATGTAGCCGATACCCTGGGCCATGCTGGACAACCGAGCCGCGACCACCGCGTCCTTCGCGCGCGATGCGATGAGCAGCAACGTCACGCTGAACGTCCCGCCGGTGCCGATGCCAAGGAGCATCGCCCAGATGAGTGCGAGCTGGCCCGGGGCGATCAACACACCGAGCAGGCCGGCTATCGTCAGGACGGCGGTGCAGGCAACCGCGAACTGTGGCCTGCCGAATCGGTTCGCGACAAGCGGCGCGCCGAAGTTTCCAAGGATGCCCACCGCTGTCATCACCGCCAGCACTGCCCCTGCGGCTGTCGGGCTGGCGCCGCGATCGCGGTAGATCGTCGGCAGCCACGAGAGCAGCGTGTAGAAAAGGGCCGACTGCAGCCCGAAGAAAACCGTGATCTGCCACGCCGCAGAGCTTCTGAGCACGCCGATGCTGGCCCCGGCCGCGGGACCCCTGGGCCGCGGGACACGGACCTGGGGCAGCCACAGCACGAAAGCCATGGCCGCCGGGATGGTCCAGATCGCGAGGGCCAGCGCCACCGATCCACCCAACACGTGCACCAAGGGCACCGTGAAGCCCGCGGCCAGGCCGGCTCCGATGGACAACGCCATCGTGTAAGCGGCCGTCATGTCACCCATCTGTCGTGGGAATCGACGGCGCAGAACGCTCGGCATCATCACGTTCATCACCGCGACCGCGAGGGAGCAGACGAGCGTGCCCGCGAACAATGAAAAGGTTGGCCACCAGGGCCGGAGCGCGAGCCCGGCGCACAGCGCTGCGCACGCGATGAGGAGGCCTCTCTCTTCACCCAGACGTGCTGACAGTGGCGGACCGGCGAAGGCGGCGAGGCTGAAACAGATCACGGGGATGGTGACCAGCAGCGAGCGCCCGAAATCATCAAGCGGCAGGTCGCGCAGTACCGGGGGGATCTCGCCGACGGCGATGCGAAGGTTGAGCGCCAGCAGCACGATGCCGGCCTCGGTCAGCCGCTTCAGCGCTGCTTCGCTTTGAGGAGTGTGAGGACCCGGTCCGGGGTGAAGGGAAGCGTGCCGTTGGGGACCGAAAGCGCATCGGCAATCGCGTTCGCAATCGCTGCCGTCGAACCGATGGTGCCGCCCTCGCCGATGCCCTTAGTGCCTAGCTCGTGCACGGTTGATGGCGTGACGAGGTGGACGATCTCGACGGTCGGCACCTCGCCGGCGGTCGGGATGAGGTAGTCCATGAAGCTGCCGCTCAACAGCTGGCCGTCGGATCCGTAGATGATCTCTTCCAGAAGGACGGCGCCGACCCCTTGGGCAATGCCCCCCGCCACCTGCCCATCGACGATCATCGGGTTGATCACCGTGCCGCAGTCGTCCGCAACGACGTACCGGCGGATCTCGACGGCCGCGCTTTCGGGATCGACCTCGACCATGCAAACGTGCGTGGCGTAGGGGTGGGCGGCCTGGACTGGGTCATAGGTCACCGAGACGTCCATCAGGTGCCCGCTGTTCTCGGATGGGTCGCCGGAGGCGAGCTGGGCCAGCGCGAGCCCGGCCGGCACGCCGTCGATCAGGATCCCAGTGCCGCCGATCTCCAGCCGCTCGACCGGCTGGTCGAGTCGCCATGAGGCCGCGTCGAGGATCTCCTGGCGCAGCTGCTGCGACGCGCGATGCGTGGACGTCGCGGCGGTGACAGAGCTGCGGCTCATGAAGGAGCCGGTGCCGCGGCCAACCTTCGCGGTGTCCGTCTGTTCGACGATGACGCTGCCGGCATCAACCCCCAGCGCGGCCGCCGCCACCTGGGCGAGGGTGGTCTGGACGCCCTGGCCAATCTCCGGGCAGCTCGTCTGCACGCGCAGCCGGCCATCCTCGTGGATCCATACACGCGCGGTGTCGGTGCCCGGAATGCCGACCATGCCGCGGCCCTTGAAGGTCGACGAGCCAGCGCCGGTGAACTCGACGTACGTGCTCAAACCGATGCCCACCAGCCGGCCGGACGCGCGCGCTTGCGCCTGCTTGGCTCGAGCAGGCAAGTAGTCGAACGCTGACAGTGCTGCATCCAGCCCTGCGGGATAATCGCCCGATTCGTAAGGATGCCCGGTGGCCGCTGTGTACGGCATCTGCGACGGAGTCACGAGGTTGCGGTGTCTCACATCCGCGGGATCGAGGCGGAGGCGCACTGCGATCAGGTCCATGAGCCGTTCGTGCGTGAGCACCGCGGTGACCATCCCCACCCCGCGATAAGGGCCCTCAGGGCACTTGTTGGTCGCGATCGCGTACGAGTCGTACTCGTAGTCGCGGATGTCGTACGGGCCGGGGATCAGGCCGGCGCAGGTCATCGGGTCCAGCAGCGGGCCGTGCGGCCTGATGCCGTAGGCGCCGATGCTGGAAAGCACGGTGGCGCGAAGGCCGAGCACGCGGCCGTCCTTCCGAACCGCCGCGCTGAAACGGACCTTCTGGTCGCGCGCGTGGTTCGCCGCCTGCAGGTGCTCGGATCGATCCTCGATCCATTTGACAGTCCTGTGGAGGTGCAGGCTGATCCACGACAGCAGGATCTCCTCGGGGTAGACATGTGCTTTGAGACCGAAGCCACCCCCGACGTCGGAGGCGACCACGCGAACGTGTTTCTCGTCTAGTCCGAGGCTCTCTGCGATCGCGTCGACGACCAGGTGTGGGGCTTGCGTCGAGCTCCACGCGATGACGCCACCCGAACCATCAGGCATGGCGACCACGCCACGACCTTCCATGGGCGCTGCCGACACCCGCGGGTGGACGACCTCGCCCTCAACCACGATGTCGGCTTGCGCGAAGGCTTTGTCGACGTTCCCGATGGTGCGGTGGCCCAAGAAGTACTGGTTTTTCGGCACCGAGTCATGCACCAGCGGTGCGCCGTCTGACATCGCGTCCTCGAAGGTGATCACAGGCGTGAGAGGAACGAGGTCGACCTGAATGAGCTCCAGCGCATCCTCCGCCTGGTAGCGGCTGTCGGCCACCACCACCGCCACGATCTCTCCGACGAACCGAACGCGGTCGACCGCGATGATCGGCCGGTCCGGCGCGATGGCTCCAGCGGTGGTGAGGTGGACTCTCATCGGCGCGCACGTGCCCGCCAGGTCCGCGGCGGTGAAGACCGCCGCCACCCCGGGTGCCTCGCGAGCTGCAGCGGTGTCGATGTCGGTTATGCGTGCGCTCGCCTGCGGGCTGCGAAGCATCGCGACGTGGAGGTGGCCTTCGGGCTTCAGGTCGTCGATGAACCGAGCCCGGCCGCGCAGTAGTGGGCCGTCCTCGAGACGTGGCAATCCCGTCCCGATCGGACCGACTGGAACGCTCACTCCTGATCTCTCAAAGTCTTGACAGCCCGGTCAATTAGTAATACAAATCACCGATATCGGCAAGCGGGGGATTCGTCGCGACAAAGCGGTGCTGCCGGTGGGCGGCGCGTCTCTAGCCAACAGAGCCCGCGAATCCATTCTGCATTCGATTCTCGAGCGCCGCTTCGAGGACAGCCGCCTACCCCCGGAAAACGAGCTGGCGGACATGCTGGGCGTCAGCCGCACGACTGTTCGCTCGGCGCTGCAGTCGCTGGAGCAGCACGGGGTGCTCACCCGCAGCCCGCGCCGCGGGACCCAGGTGCACGGCCGCCTCAGCCCGTCGATGGTCGCCCTCCAGCGCCTCATCGGCTTCACGCGAATGCTGGAGGAGCAGGGCTACACCGTGGAAACCCTGACCAACGCGAGGATCACAACGACGCCGCCGGACGAGGTGCTCAAAGCGCTAGGCGCGACGAAAGGAACGCCGGTTTATGCGATCGACCGGCTGTTCGTGGCCAGCGGCAAGCCGGCGATCTGGGCCATCAACTACATCAGGACCGACCTGTTCGCAGAGGCACCCACCGAAGAGCAGCTGGCGCAGTCGCCGTTCGATATGGGTGACCTGCTGATCGGCGGCGGGGTCGATCAGGCTCTGGTGGAACTGGTGCCACGCAAAGCCACGAAGGAGGTGGTGAAGCACCTCGGCCTGAAGCCGGCCGAGGCCTATCTTCTACTCAAGGAATTCCATTTCTCGGAGTCCGGGGAGGTGCTCGGCTTCAGCTTGATCCACGTGAACGACCACTTCGTTCGATTCCGGCTGCACCGAGGCGGGCGGTGAAGACGACCGCAGACAGGATCGATCCTGTGGCCATCAACGGGATCGGCACCTCGCCACTGCGCAAGGAGGACTGGCCGCTCGTGCGTGGCGAGGGTACCTTCATTGCCGACTTCAAGCGCCCTGGCTTGGTCCACGCATTTGTCGTGCGCAGCCCGCTGGCCCATGCACAGTTCCCCTCCATCGATTGCACCGCCACACTCGCCGCGCCGGGCGTCCTGGACGTGATCACCGCGAATGAGCTGCCTGACAGGGGCCGGCCGATCCCGACGCGCCAGTTCGCCGACGAGGGATCGAACCGCTTTCTGCAGCGGCCTGTGGCGGATGGCGTGGTGCGCTACTCAGGTGAGCCGGTGGCGGTGGTGATCGCCGACTCGCGCTACCGAGCCGAAGACGCGGCCGAGCTGCTCGACATCGATTACGAGCGACTCGACGTCGTGCTCGACCCTGACGACGCGGTGGCGGCAAACGCGCCGCTGCTGCGGCCGGACGCCGGCACCAACGTGGCCGGCCACCTGCTGGTCGAGATGGGCGCGATCGATGAGGCGTTCGCCGCGGCCGACCTCGTGATCAAGGAGACGTTCCGCATCCAGCGCCATGCCGCGGTGCCACTCGAGACACGGGGGCTGCTCGCCGAGTACGACGCCGAAACCGAGTCGATCACGGTGTGGGGAGCAGCCAAGATTCCTCATGTCAACCGCACGATCCTGGCCCGATTGCTCGGCTGGAGCGACGAGAGCAGGGTGCGGCTGGTCGAGCTACACGTGGGCGGCGGATTTGGCGCGCGCGGTGAGTTCTACCCGGAAGACTTCCTCATCCCGTTCGCAGCGATCCGGACTGGCAGGCCGGTCGCCTGGGTGGAGGACCGCGAGGAGAACCTGCGTGCCACCAACCACTCGCGCGAGCAGGTCCATCGAGTCGAGATGGCTTTGAAGAAGGACGGCACGTTCCTGGCCCTGAAGGACAGCTTCATCAACAACACGGGCGCGTATGTGCGCACGCATGGCATGACCGTGCCGGCGCTAAGCGTGTCAATGCTTCCAGGACCTTACAAGTGGCCCGCGTACCGCGGCGAGTTCCGCAGTGTGGTGACCAACAAGACTCCCGGCGGCACGTATCGGTCGCCCGGCAGGTTCGAGATCAACTTCGTGCGCGAAAGGCTGATCGACATCGCCGCGCATAGGCTTGGTCTCGACCCGGTGGACATCCGCCGCCGCAACCTGATCGACCGAACGAGCTTTCCGCACGACGTCGGCACGCTGTATGACGGACATCCGGTCATCTACGACAGCGGCGACTACGAGCTGCTGCTTGACAAGGCGCTGCCGGCCTTCGACTACGAGGGCCTCGAGCGGTGGCGCAGCGAGCCGGCGGCCGGCGGGATACGGCGCGGGCTGGGAATCGGGTTCTTCGTCGAAAAGGCTGGGCCCGCCGAACGCGAGTACGCACGCGTCGAGCTGAACGACAAGGGTGACGTGATGGTGTACACGGGTGCGGCCTCGGTCGGACAGGGGGTCGAGACCGTCCTCGCCCAGATTTGTGTGAGCCACCTAGGGTTGCCGTATGAGCGCGTCCGGGTGATTCACGGCGACACGGCCCTGATTCCCGAGGGAATGGGCGCGTTCGGCAGTCGCGCCACGATGCTGGGCGGGGCGGCGGTGATGCGGGCCTCCAAACAGTTGAGGAAGCGGCTCCTGGACGCAGCGGCCGAGGAGCTCGAGGCGGCGCCTGCCGACCTTATGCTCTCGCCCGAAGGGGTGTCCGTCGTTGGCGCGCCGGCACGGAGCGTCTCGCTGAAAACCCTGCTCAGCACCAGCGCGGGTGTGATCATCGAGGAGCACCGCTTCGTCTGCGATCTGCTTGGTTTTCCTTACGGGATCCACGTCGCAGCAGTCGAGGTAGATACGGCATCGGGCGCGATCCGAATCCACCGGTACGCGGTGGCGTACGACATCGGGCGCTGCGTCAATCCGGTGCTCGTCGCAGGACAGATTTCCGGCGGCTTCGCCCAGGGCATTGGCGGCGCCTTGCTGGAGGAGTTCAGCTTCGATGCGAACGGCCAGCCAATGTCGGCGAGTTTCATGGACTACCTGTTGCCAACGTCGGAGGAGGTGCCCGACCTAGAGGTGCTCATCACCGAGGACGCGCCATCGCCGCTCAATCCTCTGGGTGTGAAGGGCGCGGGCGAAGGTGGGACTGCTGGGGTGGGCGCGGCCATCGCCAACGCCGTTTCCGACGCACTGGGCAGCGAGGTGACTCGTCTGCCGCTGAGCCCGCAGCGTGTCGTGGAGCTGGCGGGCGAATGAAGCCGGCGCAGTTCGAGTACGACGACCCGGAGACCGAGGAGGAGGCGCTGGATCTCCTGGCTCGCCATGGTGACGAGTGCAAGGTACTCGCCGGCGGGCAGAGCCTCGTTCCGCTGATGAACTTCCGGCTCGCGCGGCCTGCGCGCCTGATCGACATCAACCGGATCGATTCACTCAGCTACATCAAACGCGAGGATGGGCGGCTGGTGATCGGCGCGATGACCCGTCACACGCACCTCGAGCGTGCCGCGGAGGTGGCACAGGGCTGGCCGCTGCTGACGGAGGCGATCGGGTGGGTGGGCCACGCTCAGATCCGTAACCGCGGCACGATCGGTGGTTCGGTGGCGCATGCGGATCCCGCCGCAGAGCTGCCGGCGGCGTTCACGGCTCTCGATGCGAGCTTCCAGGTACGTTCGAAGCGAGGCTCGCGGACCATCGGCTGGGACCATTTCTTCGTCTCCGAGTTCACCACCGCGCTGGCTCCGGACGAGCTGGTGATGGCGGTTGAAGTCCCGGCGCTCGACCCGGGCAGCGGTGCGGCGTTCGTC
>Ga0209801_1000077_pt1 | contig 67018 bp, 65 predicted proteins | sample GraSoiAngelo_127_FD_185884 | JGI IMG/M metagenome (GOLD analysis project Ga0209801, IMG submission 185884) | Grasslands soil microbial communities from the Angelo Coastal Reserve, California, USA - 14_0927_09_40cm (SPAdes) (version 2) | ecosystem: Environmental > Terrestrial > Soil > Grasslands ... | reverse complement strand
GCAGGAGCACGGGAAAGAGCAGCTCCCGCGCGCGCACCTGAGCGGTCATCGCGGCGAAGAGTGTGCCGACCGCCGCGAGTCCCACCGTCCCCAGGATCATCACGAGGGCGAGCCCCGTGAGGGCGGGTGCCAGGTCCACGTTGAAGAAGACGGCGAAGAGCAGGAGGATCAGTCCCTCGACGACCAGCATCAGGGTGACGTTGGCGGCGAGCTTGCCGACGTAGATCGCCGACTTGTCCCCCGGGGCGAGGATGAGGCCCTCCCAGCAATCGTTCTCGCGCTCGAGGACGAACGTGCGCCCGAGACCCAGGAGCCCGGCGAGCACGAAGCCGAGCCAGAGGAGGCCCGGCAGCGCCGCGGCCAGGCGCTCGCGGTCGGGGCCCAGCGCGAACTGGAAGACGAAGAGGAGCAGGAGCGAGAAGAACGCGAGCGCGTTCAGTGTCTCCTTGGACCGCCGCTCCACGAGCAGGTCCTTCCAGACGACCGACCATGCGCGTCGCGCGAAGATCACGCGCCCTCCTCCGTGTGCAACCGGTAGAGCCGCGCGATCGCGTCCGGCCCGAGGGACGCGCGCGGGGTGTCCAGCACGATCGCGCCGCCGGACAGGATGGCGATTCGGTCGGCGACGGCGAGTTCCCGGCCGAAGCTGTGCGTGGCCATGACCATGGCGCCGCCGCGGGCCTTGAACGCCTCGAGATGCTCCTCGAGCCACTTTTTCGCGCGCTGATCGAGCCCGGCGAACGGCTCGTCGAGGAGGAGGACGCGGGGGCGCGCGAGGACGAAGCGCGCGAGCGAGAGCCGCCGCTTCATCCCCGCCGAGAAGGTGCGCACGCGCTCGCCCGCGAGCCGGTCGAGCTCGACGGCCGCGAGCGCGCCGGCGAGCTCCGCTGGGGCCGCGCGCAGGCCCGCGAGCGCCGTCCAGAATTTCAGATTCTCGAGCGCGGTGAGGTCCTCGTAGACGTGCGAGCCGTGGCCGATCAGCCCCACGTGCGGTCGCACGCGCTCCGGCTCCCGCGCGCAATCGTGGCCGGCGACCAGGACCGTCCCGCGCGTCGGGCGCATGAGCGTCGCGAGGATCTTGAGGAGCGTCGTTTTGCCGGCGCCGTTCGCGCCGAGGAGCGCGACGGCCTCGCCCGCGCGGACCTCGAGCGCGAGACCGTCGAGCACTCGGTGAGCACCGAAGGCTTTGCGGAGACCGGTCACGCGGACGAGCGGGTCGGCGGTCATGCTGAAACGCCTAATTCTCGCTTAGGGGGCAGGGATGGTCAAGGAAACGGCCGGAACTCCGCCCGCTCTTCCTGCACGAGGAACCTGAACACGAGGATCAGCACGGCCGCCATCTCCACCGCGCCGCCCGCGGCCCACATGACGACGCCGCCCCACGCCTGGTCCTCGAGCGCCGTCGTCCCCGGCGCCGCCGGCCCGAACGCGTAGGATGCATAGAGAACGGAGGGGCTCAGCGCGAGCAGGAGGCCGAGCGCGCTCCCCTGGAAGGCCGCGAGCACCAGGTACGCGATCCGCCAGCCTGGATGGAGCGCATCGCTCCCGCGCGGAGCCGGATCGATCACGGGCCACCAGAAGAGGACGGCGCTCAGGAGGAAGGTGACGTGCTGGACATCGTGCAGGAGCGGGTCGGCGAACGCGGCGTCGTACGCGGGCGGGAGGTGCCAGAGCCACATCGTGAGCGCGTAGACGAGCCACGCGATCGGCATCCGGGTCAGGAAGCGCCAGACCCTGCGGACGCGCGCGTCGGTGGCGAAGAGCGTGGCGGCACTCGCGCGCGCCCGCGCGGGAAGGCCCCACAACACCATCGGAAACGGGTCGGCGAGGAGGAGGGCCGGCGCGGCGACCATCGTGAGCAGCATGTGCTGCGCCATGTGGGCCGAGAACCGGCGGTGGGCGAGAGCGTCGAGCGGCGAGAGGAGCGCCAGCGCGATCGTGACGAGACCGCCGCACGCGAGCCCGAGGCGCGCGATCGCCGACCACTCGATCCTCGGCGACCGATGAGCCAGCCGCAGCCAACCAGCGCCGTAGAGGGCGGCGAGGGTGAGGAGCGGAAGCAGGACCTCGACCCTGAGGTGGAAGCCCACGACACCCGTCGCTAGAGGAGCGCCAGGAGAGCCGCGAGCACGTGATAGACGAGCTCGGCGCCGAGCACGAGCAGGTTCACGACGACGAAGCCGGCGAGGATGCGCTCGAGCGTCACCGTCCGCTCCTACGGGCCGAGTTGGAGCCCGGGGCCGAGCCCTCCCCAGTACTTGATGAGGTAGTAGATCGCCCAGACGGTGAGCGCCACGTAGACGACAAGGAGCCACGCGTTCACGTGGCCACGGCGCACGCCGAGCTTGTCGTCCCCGTACTCGCGGATCTCCTCCTCGGGTCGGTCAGCCCTGGCCGCGCTCATCGAAGTCCTCCTCGATCGTCACCACGCGGTGCTTGACCTTCTCGGCGTCGCGCAGCGCCCCGCTCGCGGCGCCCCAGACGAAGGCGCAGAGCGCGGCGAGCCCCATCAGCACCGCGACGACGAACTGGCCGAGCGTCAGGTACTCGAGCATCGCCTCACTCCGAGATCCCCGGATAGACGCGCCGGCGGGCGGCGCCGGCCACGCTCGCCTCGAGTCGCGCGGGATCGAGCGCGGCGCGAGGGTGACCCGCCGGCCGCTCGTTCAGCGCCGCCTTCGCCGCAGCCGGCAGGTGGAGCTTGTCGCCCGTCAGCGGGTCCGCCCACGCGGAGAAGGCGAGCACGTAGTACGCGATCGCCCACCGCGCGTCGATGGAGAGCGAGTCCGCATACGACGGCATCGGGGTGCCGTCGAGCCCGGTCGTGATGGCGCGGAAGACGTCGGCGACGCTCGAGCCACCTTTGAACTGACCGCGGGTGAAATCCGTGGGTCGGCTCGGCAGCTCGTTGTCGTCGCTGAGCCGGGCGGCGGACGGGCCGTCGCCCTTGCCGGACTCGCCGTGACACTCCCAGCACTTGGCTCGGGTGTAGAGCTCCTTGCCGCGGGCCACGAGCTCGGGCGTCGCCTTCGGCGGGCTCGGCAGCGCAACGATCGTCTCCGCGGGCTCCTCCTCCCAGCGCTTGGAGAAGCTCTTGATGTACACGATCACGCCGAGACGCTCCTTCTCGGGTATCTCGTGCCACGTGGGCATCGCCGTCCAGCGCACGCCGCGTGTGACGGTGCGGAAGAGGTCACCGTCGGTCGGCAGCGACCCCGACGGCGTCGAGCGGAACTTGAACACCGCCGCGGTGAAGTCGCGCGGGCGGGGGAAGAGGAACGTCGCGGCGGGCCCGTTGCCGTCACCGCGGGCGCCGTGGCAGCCCTGACAGTGGTCCGCGTACGCGTCCTTGCCGCGCTCGACCAGATCCTGGGTCCGGGGAATCGTCATCGCGGAGACCGTCACGCTCTGAGGCTCGAACCCCTCGCGCCACGCGCCGCGATTCATCCCGAGTTTTTGAAGATAGCGCACGAGGGCCACCGCCTCCCGCGTCGGCACCACGAGGACGACCGCGGCGGCGGGGGTTGCACTCGCGGCCGCGAGCCTGGGCCCGCGGGCGCCCGAGCCCCGCAGGTCGAGCACCGGCGTGCCGTCCAGCGGGAAACCGTCGTCGGGCGGCGGGCGCACGAACGTGAGGCCGGCGTCGTTCGGGAAGAGAAGGATCGGGCGGTTCGGGGCGAACGTGAAGTAGCGCCGGAGCTCTGGCGTCGGCACGAGCCGCGGCGATCCTCCCTCGACGCTGAGCGGGACCGCCAGACGATCGAAGAGCCAGGGGAACCTGGGCATGATCGATTCCGGCAGCGCCAGGCGCGGATCCCAGAAGTGCGCGTAGTGCCAGTCGTCGCTGTACTTCCCGCCGACGCGCGTGAGGTCGGGACCGATGCGGCGGGTCCCGAGGAGATGCGGGAGGTCGTAGGCATACTCGCCCGCCTCCGAGACCGGCCCCCAGCGAAAGTCCTCGCCGGCGACGGGTCTCACGTACTGGCTGTGGCAGTACCAGCAGCCTTCGCGGATGTAGACGGCCCGGCCGCGCCGCTCCGTCGCGGTGTAGTCGCTCGCGTCGTACCGGACCCACTTCAGGTCGCCGAGGTCGGTGCGGACGGCACGCGTCACCTGCCGCGTGCGCGATTCGGGGATGACTGACGGCAGGACGCCCTGGACGAACATCGCAAGCGTGACGAAGAGGAAGCCGGCGCCGACGGCGATCGACGCGACGGATCTCACCGTCCCTTCACCATCGTCAGCACGAGCAGGGAAACGCCGACGTCCATCGCGAGGCCGGTGAGCGTGCGGAGCCACCAGTACGGCCGCATCGCGTTGATCGAGTCGATCCACGCGACGCCCGCCATGAGCATGAACCCCTGCTGGAGGCCCTGCGCGGCCAGGACCAGCGACATGGACGCGATGCCGAGCGTGACGAGCCAGAACCCCCAGTTGCCGAGCCGGAAGCTCCAGAGCGGCGCGCCGCTCACGCGCGGCCAGACGTAGAGCGCGCCCGCCAGCGCCCAGAGGATGAACGTGCCGAAGACCGTGATGTGCGAGTGCGCGATGACGAAGTCGGTGAAGTGCGTGGGCTCCTGGAGCGACCGGAGCGCCTCGAGCGAGCCCTGTGTGCAGCCCACCAGGTAGAGGATCGCGCCCGTGATCAGGAATTTCGCCGGCAGGTTCGGGCCGACCTCGTGCCAGCGCCCGACCATCGTGCCGAAGAAGTTCTGGAGCACCGTCCACACTGGGACGATGAGCATCATCGAGGAGACGATCGCGATCGTCTCGGCCCAGTCGGCGATCGGCGAGTAGAGGTAGTGATGGAGGCCCACGAACGGGTAGAAGAACGCGAGCGACCAGAAGCCGATCAGTGAGAGCTTGTGGCTGTAGATCGGATTCCGCAGGCTCGCGGGCAGGAAATAGTAGATGAGCACGTAGCCGGCGGGCGTGATCCAGAGCCCCACGACGTAGTGGAGGAAGAGGCCGTGCCAGGCCGCATTGTTGATCCCGGGCACGTGGTCGGGGCCGAGAATCAGGAGGACGAGGTTCGCGTCGGTCCAGACCAGCGCCGCGATCAGGTACCAGAGCGAGACGTAGAGCGGCGCCTCGCGACGGCGGCCGATCGTCACCAGGCACTGCGCCGTGAAGGCGATGAGGACCAGGAAGAGCACCAGCACGTTGACGAGCGGCAGCTCCCCCGCCTCCCAGCCCCGGTTCCACCCGAGCGCCATGAGGACGACGGCCAGGAGGAGATTCGCGTTCCAGATCAGGAGGAGCGCGCGGCTCCACATGGCGCCCGCGAGCCGCACCCCGCAGAGCCGCGGGACGATGTAGTGGCAGAGGCCGATGAAGAGCGTCGAGAACGCGCCCCAGATCACGCCGTTGACGTGGAGCGGACGGAGGCGGCCGAAGGACAGCCAGGCGACGTCCGCGAGGAAGTCCGGGTCGTTGAACTTGGCCGAGATTAGCGCACCGAGCGTGGGGAAGACGAGGAGCCAGACGAAGCCCCACGCCAGCCACTTCCGGATCAGGTCGCGGTCGAGCCGATCGTCGTGCGGTGAGGACGCGGTCGCCAGAGGCGCCTACGCCCGCATCGCGCGCAGCCGGGCGATCCGCTCCTCGATGGGCGGGTGCGTCGAGAAGAGCCGCATCAGCACGTTCCTGCCGAGCGGGTTCACGATGAACAGGTGCGCGGTCGAGGGGTTGGCCGCCATCGGCGCGGCCTCGTTGGCGCGCTCGAGCTTCTCGAGGGCCTGGGCGAGCCCCCGCGGCCGGCCCGCGACGCGCGCGCCCGTCGCGTCGGCCTGGAACTCGCGGGCGCGCGAGACCGCGAGCTGGACGAGCATCGCCGCCAGCGGCGCGAGCACTGCCATCAGGATCAGCCCGAGCGGGTTGCCGCCACGCTCCTCGTCGTCGCTCGAGCGCCCGCCGAACATGGCCGCCCACTGCGCCATGTGGGCCAGGTAGGTGATGGCGCCGGCGAGCGTCGCCGCAATCGTGGAGATCAGCACGTCGCGGTTCTTCACGTGCGCGAGCTCGTGCGCGAGCACGCCCTCGAGCTCCTCGTCGTTCAGGATGCGCATGATTCCCTCGGTCACGGCCACCGCCGCGTGGTGCGGGTTCCGCCCCGTCGCGAACGCGTTGGGCGTGTCCGTCGGGATGAGGTAGACACGCGGCATCGGCAGCCCGGCGCGCGTCGTGAGTCGTCGCACGATCGCGTAGAGGCCCGGCGCCTGCGCCTCGTCGATCGGCTGGGCGCCGTACATTGCGAGCACGATCTTGTCGGAGAACCAGTAGCTCGCGAGGTTCATCAGGAGTGCCAGCACGAAGGCCATCAGCATGCCCTGGCGACCCCCGAACGCGCCCCCGATCAGCACGAGCATCGCCGTGAGGACGGCCAGGAGCATCGCAGTCTTGAAGATGTTCGACATGCCGCACAGAGCGTAGCAAACGGCCCGGGACGGGTCAAATACTTGACTTTGTCCGATTGCGGCCGATATACTGACGCCGTTTACTGAAAAAATCTTTAGTTGGCACAGACTTACCCTCCATGATCATCAAGGTCAGCGAGATCCCCGACGAGGGGCTGGCGATCGACGCCGCGACCCTTGAGGGCTCCCCATTCTCGGACCCCGCCTGGCGCCTCGAGGGCCTCTCCCTCAGGCTCGAGCGCGACGATCTGGATGTCCTCGTGCACGGCGAGATCCGCGCGACCGTGCCCCAGGTGTGCGGCCGCTGCCTCGAGCGCTTCGGGGCAAGTGTCGCCGCGGCCGTGGACGTGCGGGTGGTCCCGCGGCCGGCCACTGCGGACAACGTCGAGCTCGCCGCCGACGACCTCGACGTGGAGTTCTACGCAAAGGACGAGCTCGACCTCGGCGTTCTGATCGAGACGGAGACGACGCTGGCGCTTCCCATGAAGCCGCTCTGTCGCGACGATTGCCTGGGCCTGTGCCCCGTCTGTGGGGGCAACCGGAACGTGGTCGCCTGCAGGTGCCGGGATCGCGCCCCCGACCCGCGCCTGGCCGTGCTCCGAGACCTGGCCGCGCGACGCTCACGCTAAACGCTGACACCAACTCTCGAGCCGGGAGACGCGTCCATGCCGCTGCCGAAACGACGCCACTCGAAGACGCGCGGGCGCAAGCGCCGCACCCACTACAAGCTCGCGGCGCCGCCGCGCGCCCTCTGCCCGCAGTGCCGCGAGGTCAAGCTGCCGCACCGGGTCTGCCCCCATTGCGGCTACTACAAGGGCCGGGAGATCGTCGCCGTCGAAGGGGCCTAGCCTGAAGGTCGCCGTAGACGCCATGGGGGGCGACCACGGCCCCGCCGTCGTCGTCGAGGGCGCGGTGGCGGCGGTCCGGGAGTTCGGCGCCTCCGTCATTCTGGTGGGCGACCGGGCCGCCATCGAGCGCGAGGTGACGCGTCTCGGCGCGCAGAGCCTCGGGCTCGAGGTCCGCCACGCCTCCCAGGTGGTGGGCATGGGTGAGCGCCCGTCGCAGGCGCTCCGGCGCAAGCGGGATTCCTCGCTCAGGGTCGCCGCCGAGCTCGTCAAGGACGGCAAGGCGGCCGCCTTAATCTCGGCCGGGAACACGGGCGCGGCGATGGCGATCTCGATGTTCGTGATCGGCGTGCTTCCGGGCGTGGACCGGCCCGCGATCGCCGCCGTGCTCCCGAACCTCAGGAAGTTCACGATCCTCCTCGACGCGGGCGCCAACGTCGACCCCAAACCGTGGCATCTCCTGCAGTTCGCCGTCATGGGGCACGTCTACGCGCGCGATATTCTCGGGTTCGACAACCCGCGTGTCGGCCTCCTCTCGGTCGGCGAGGAGGAGGGCAAGGGCAACGAGCTCACCAAGGAGGCGTACGAGCAGCTCAAGGCCTCGTCGCTGAACTTCGTGGGCAACGTCGAGGGCCGCGACATCTACAACGGCGGCTGCGACGTGGTCGTGACCGACGGCTTCACGGGCAACGTCGCGCTCAAGATCTCCGAGAGCCTCGCCGAGGTGCTGACCGGGATGATCAAACAGGAGCTGACACGCGACGCGCGGTCGAAGATCGGCGCCAAGCTCGCGATGCCTGCGTTCGAGCGCTTCCGCCGCCGCATCGACTATACGGAGGTGGGCGGCGCGCCGCTCCTCGGCATCGACGGTGCGGCCATCATCTGTCACGGGGCTTCACCGGTCAAGGCGATCAAGAACGCGGTTCGGGTGGCCCAGGAGTGGACCAGCGCCGGCCTCAACGAGCACATCAAGGCCGCGATCGAGGCCGAGGTGGCGCGGGCCGAGCAAGGGGGGCGCGAATGACGCGGGCGAGGATCATCGGAGTCGGGTCGTACGCGCCCAAGCGGATCCTGACCAACGCCGACCTCGAGAAGATGCTGGAGACCACCGACGCGTGGATCGTCCAGCGCAGCGGTGTCCGCGAGCGCCGGATCGCCGACGAGAGCGAGGCCACCTCGGACCTGGCCGTCAAGGCCGCCCAGCAAGCCCTCGAGCGCGCGAACCTCGTCCCCGAGGACATCGAGTTCATCGCGGTGGGGACGACGACGCCGGACATGCTCTTCCCGAGCGTCGGCAACATCGTCCAGCACCGGCTCGGCTGCGGCCGCGTCGGCTCCGTGGACCTCCTCGCGGCGTGCGCGGGCTCGATCTACAGCCTCTCGTTCGGCTCCCAGCTCATCGAGACGGGCAAGTACCGCCGGGTGCTCTGCATCGGTGCCGAGACGCTCTCGCGGATCACCGACTGGACCGACCGGGGCACGTGCGTGCTGCTCGCCGACGCCGCCGGCGCGGCGGTGCTCGAGGCGTACGACGGCGACCGTGGCATCATCGATTTCGATCTCTACTCCGACGGCCAGTACTGGGACCTGCTGTACATGCCGGGCGGCGGCTCGCGCCACCCTGCCACGCCCGAGACCGTCGCCGCCCGTATGCACTACGCGAAGATGAAGGGGAGCGAGGTCTTCAAGGTCGCCGTCCGGATGTTCGTCGACTGCGCGGAGCGGATCCTCAAGCGCAACGGGGTCACCGCCGACGACGTGAGCCTGTTCATCCCGCACCAGGCCAACCTCCGGATCATCGAGGCGGCCGCGAAGCGCGTGGGCCTGCCGATGGAGCGCGTGTTCGTCAACGTCGACCGCTACGGCAACACCGGTGCGGCATCCGTCTTCGTCGCGCTCGAGGAGGCCCTCGTGGCCGGGCGCGTGAAGCGGGGCGACCTCGTGCTCGTCGCCGCTTTCGGCGGTGGCTTCGCCTGGGGCGCGTGCCTGATCCGATGGTGATCGAGACCTCGCGGACCCCGCGACAACGGAGCTGAGCGTGCCTTTCTCAGGCCACCTACGATCTGAGCCGGGCTCGCGGACCCCGCTACAACGGTGACCTTGATCGCATTCGTCTTCCCCGGCCAGGGCTCGCAGGCGGTCGGGATGGGCAAGGGCTTCTATGCGACGTCCGCCGGCGCGAAGGCGGTCTTCGAGGAGGCGAACGCGGCGCTCGGCTTCAACCTGGCCCGGCTCATGTTCGAGGGGCCGGAGGCCGATCTCGCGCTGACCGCGAACACCCAGCCCGCGGTCCTCACCGCGTCCGTTGCCGCAGCCGCCGCGTGCGCCGAGCGAGGTCTCAGACCCGCGCTCGTCGGGGGGCACAGCCTGGGCGAATACTCCGCGCTCGTGGTGGCCCGCGCCCTCCGGTTCGGCGACGCGGTGCGCATCGTGCGCAAGCGCGGCGAGTTCATGCAGGACGCCGTGTCGGTGCGGACGGGCGCGATGGCGGCGATCCTGGGGCTCGATCTGGCGCAGGTCGAGCGGGTGTGCGCGGAGGCGGCGAAGGGCGAGGTTGTCGGAGTCGCGAACGTCAACTCGGCCCAGCAGATCGTCGTCGCGGGCCACCGCGCCGCGGTGGAGCGCGCGGTCGCGCTCGCCAGCCACCGGGGCGGCACGAAGAGCGTCATGCTGCCGGTGAGCGCGCCCTTCCATTGCGCGCTCATGGCGCCGGCCGCGGACAAGCTCGCCCGCGAGCTCGGCGGGGTCTCGGTCGCCGATCCCGCCATCCCCGTGGTGCGCAACGTCGACGCAGGCGTCACCCGGACCGCGGCGGAGGTCATGCCCCTCCTCCTCAAGCAGGTCGCGAGCCCGGTCCGGTGGACCGACTGCGTGAGGCGGCTCGCCGCCGAGGGGGCGTCGACGTTCGTCGAGGTGGGGCCGGGGCGTGTGCTGACCGGGCTCCTCAGGCGCATCGTCGACGGCGCCCGGGGGCTCTCGGTCGAGGACCCGGAGGGGCTGGAGAAGACACTCGCCGCGCTCAAGGACGAGGCGCGCCGATGACGAAGGGCCCCCTCGACGGCCGTGTGGCGATCGTCACCGGTGGTAGCCGCGGAATCGGCGCCGCGATCGCGGCGTTGCTGGCCGAAGACGGCGCCGCCGTGGTAGTCTCGGGCCGCGATGCGGACCGGCTCCAGCGCACCACGAAGGAGCTGGAGGCGCAGGGCGGCGCGATCCTCGGCGTCGTCGCCGACGCCGCGATCCGCCAGGACGCCGAGCGCCTCGTCGACGCGGCCAAGCAGCGGTTCGGCCGCGTGGACATCCTCGTCAACAATGCCGGTATCGTCCGCGACGACCTCCTCGTCCGCATGAAGGACGAGGACTGGGACCGCGTCATGGAGGTCAACCTCCGCGGCACGTTCCTCATGACGCGCGCGACGACGAAGCTCATGATCCGGCGGAAGAGCGGCGGCCGGGTGATCAACATCGCGTCGACGTCGGGCGCCATGGGCAACGCGGGGCAGGCGAACTACTCCGCGGCCAAGGCAGGGCTCATCGGGTTCACGAAGGCGGCGGCACGCGAGCTGGCCCACTGGTTCATTCTGGTCAACGCGGTGGCGCCGGGGCTGATCGAGACGGACATGACCGCCGCGATCTCCCCGGAGGCGCGCGAGGGGCTGCTCGCGCAGGTGCCGCTCAGGCGCATCGGGACGCCCCGCGAGGTCGCCGAGGTGGTACGATTCCTCGCCGGAGACGCGGCGGCCTACATCACGGGCCAGGTGTTCCACGTCAACGGCGGGCTGTACATGTAGCGCATCCCTAGCGTGGAGGTGACGGGTTCATGGCGAAGTCGGTGGAGGAGAAGGTGAAGGAGATCATCGTCGAGCAGCTCGGGGTGGAGGAGGACGAGGTCACCCCGAACGCGAAGTTCATCGAGGACCTGGGCGCGGACTCGCTCGACACGGTGGAGCTCGTCATGGCTCTCGAGGAGCACTTCGACATCCAGATCCCCGACGAGGACGCCGAGAAGATCGTGACCGTCAGCGACGCGATCCAGTACATCAAGGACAACTCGTGAGAGCGCCCAGGCGACCACGCGGCAATCGATAGATGGACCCGCGGCGGGTCGTCGTCACCGGCCTCGGGGCGCTCACGCCGGTGGGGAACACGGCGGACGAGTTCTGGTCCGCGCTGACGCAGGCGCGCTCCGGCGTCGGGCCCATCACGAAGTTCGACGCGTCCGTCAAGAACGGCCAGGGCGAGTTCCTCTACCCGACCCGGATCGCGGCCGAGGTGCGGAACTTCGACCTGCTGAAGTACGTGGACAAGCGGGAGGCGCGACGCCTCGACCCGTTCCTCCAGTACGCGATGGCCTGCAGCGTGATGGCCGTCGAGGACGCAGGGCTCGACACCGCGAAGGTGGACGGCGACCGCTTCGGCGTGCTGATCGGCTCGGGGATCGGCGGAATCCAGACCCTGCTCAGCACCCACGACACCCTGCGCGAGAAGGGGCCGGACCGCGTGTCGCCCTTCTTCATCCCGATGATGATCGTCAACATGGCGTCGGGGCTCGTGTCCATGCGCTTCGGCGCGAGGGGGCCGAACTCCGCAGTCATCACCGCCTGCGCGACCGGCAACCACGCGATCGGCGACGCCCTCAGGCTCATCCAGCGGGGCGACGCGGATGTCATGATCGCGGGCGGCTCCGAGGCGATTATCATCCCGCTGACGATCGCCGGGTTCTGCGCGATGAAGGCGATGTCCACGCGCAACGCTGAGCCGACGAAGGCCTCGCGGCCCTTCGACGCCGCCCGCGACGGCTTCGTCTGCGGCGAGGGCGGCGGGGTGCTCGTGCTCGAGGCGCTCGAGCACGCCGTCCGCCGCGACGCCCGGATCTACGCGGAGATCGTCGGCTACGGGATGACGGGCGACGCGCACCACATGACCGCGCCCGACCCCGAGGGGGACGGCGCCGCGCGCGCGATGGCGGCCGCCCTGCGCGACGCGCGGCTCGACGCCTCCGAGGTCGGGTACATCAACGCGCACGGAACGTCCACGCCCTACAACGACAAGTTCGAGACGCTCGCGATCAAGCGCGTCTTCGGCGAGCACGCCCGGCGTCTCGCCGTCTCGTCCACGAAGTCTATGACGGGCCACCTCCTCGGCGCCGCCGGCGGCGTGGAGGCGATCGCGACCGTGCTCGCACTGCACCACGGCGTCCTGCCGCCGACGATCAACTACGAAACGCCGGATCCGGACTGCGACCTCGACTACGTGCCGAACCAGGCGCGCAAGCAGGACGTCGAGATCGCGCTGTCGAACGCCTTCGGCTTCGGCGGCACGAACGCGACGCTCGTCTTTCGCAAGCACCTCGAGTAGTGGATCCCGTCGGGGTGGCGGAGCTCGAGCGGCGGCTCGGCCACCGCTTCCGCGACCCCGCCCTCCTCGAGCGGGCGCTCACCCACGCCTCGTACGCGAACGAAAACCCGCCCACGTCCGACCACGAGCCGCTCGCGCTGCTCGGCGACGCCGCGCTCGGGCTCGTCGTCGCGGAGCACCTGTTCGCCGCCGATCCCGGCGCGCCCGTCGGCGTGCTCACGCCCCGCCGCGCCGAGCTGGTGTCGGGCGAGCGCCTCGCGCGCTGGGCGGCCGAGCTCGACCTCGGCGCGCTCGTGCGCCTCGGTCGTGGCGAGGAGCAGACGGGCGGACGGAGACGCGAATCCATCCTCGCGACGACGCTCGAGGCGCTGCTCGGCGCGATCTACCTCGAGGCCGGCCTCGAGGGGGTGCGCCGCGTGGTCGGCCGTCTGACGCTGTGGTAGGCTGACCCATGCGCTTCTGGCCGTTCCGCGGCCATGCACCCGCCGAGCCGCCCCGAGTCGAAGACGTGCTCGTGAGCGAGGAGCTCCTGCGAAAGAACCTCGAGGACGTCCTCGTCGTGCGCGAGCGACAGATCCGAGGCGGCATCATCGCCTTCCGCGGCGACCTGCTGCGATCGCCGTCACAGGCGGTGGACGTGCTGCGCGAGCGCTTCCGCGCCTTCGGCTACACGCCCTTCATCCGCGCCGACGGCGACGGCGTCGTCGTCCAGGCGTGGCCGCTCGCGGAGGTCGTCGCGCGCCCGCGGGTGGCGGTCAACGTCGTCCTCTTTCTCCTCACATGCGCGTCGACGCTGATCGCGGGGACGTGGTACTCCGGCTCGCCGACCTTTGACGCCTTCCGCGCGGTGCCGGGGCCGGCGTCGCTCCTGAGCGGGGTCCCGTTCTCCTGCACGCTTCTGGCCATCCTCGTGGTGCACGAGTTCGGTCACTACTTCACGGCGCGCCACTACAAGGCCTCGGTGAGCCTGCCCTACTTCATCCCGTTACCGATCGGCTTCGGGACCCTCGGCGCCATCATCCGGATGCGGTCGCCGGCGCGCGACCGGAACTCGCTCTTCGACATCGCCGCCGCGGGCCCGCTCGCCGGCCTGGCCATCGCGGTGCCGGCGATGCTCCTCGGGCTCGCGTGGTCCGGAGTCGCGCCCGTGCCCCGCGGCGGGTATGCCGTCTTCGGCGATTCGCTGCTGACCCGCTTCCTCACCGAGCTGCGCTTTGGCCCGATACCTGAGGGGTCGATGCTCTTCACGCACCCGGTCGCCGATGCAGCGTGGGCGGGGTTCCTTGTCACGGCGCTCAATCTGTTCCCCGCGGGTCAGCTTGACGGCGGTCGCATCGCGTACGCCCTCTTCGGTCGCCACCATCGTGCGGTCGGGAAGGGAACGGTTCTCGCGCTGCTGCTGTTCGGCGTCGCGTCGGTCCTGTGGAACCTGTCCTCGGGGAGGGGTGACATCGGCTCATCGATCAACTGGTTCGTCTGGGCCGCGTTGATCTCCTTTGTCGTCGGCCTCCATCACAGCCCGCCTCTGGACGACGTCACGCCTTTGACGGGGGGCCGGCGTCGCGTGGGGCTCTTCTGTCTGTTCCTCATTGTGTTGCTGACGCCACCCTTCATCATCCGGGTCCAGTAAAGAATCGAAGGGGGCCCCGAGACGCGCCTCTAGAGTTTCGCGGGGGGCTCGTTCCCCGCCTCGACGACCGCTTGCTTCACGTCCACGCGAGCGAGCACGGCAAGGCCGAGCAGGAAGAACGCCGAGAGGGAGAGGATCGCGATCCTGTAGCTCCCTGTGAGCTGCAGCGCCAGGCCGAAGAGGAACGGACCGAGCCAGCTCGTCCCCCGCTCACTCACCTCGTAGAGGCTGAAGTACTCCGCCTCCTGCCCCTTCGGGATCATGTGCGAGTAGAGCGCGCGGCTCAGCGCCTGGCTGCCGCCGAGCACGATCGCGATCACCGCGGCGAGGACGAAGAACTGCGCGCCCGTCCGCAGCCAGCCGTACGCATAGGTGACCGTGGCGGTCCAGATCACGAGACTCACCATGATGGCCCGCTTGGTGCCGATCGCCCCGGCGGCCCGGTTGAAGAGGAGCGCGCCAACAAACGCGACGAACTGCACCATGAGGATCACCGCGGTGAGCGTGGAGATGGGCAGCCCGAGCTCCTCCTGGCCGAACTGCGAGGCGAGCGCGATGACCGTCTGGATGCCGTCGTTGTACAGCAGGTAGGCGACGAGGAAGAGGACCGTCTGCGGATAGCGCCGCGCGCGGCCCAGGGTGCGGCGGAGCTGGTGGAAGCCGACCGTCAGAAAGCTCTCGCCGCGCGACAGCCGGCGCGCGGGCTCGCGGTTCTCGAGGGTGACCAGCGGGATCAGCGTGAAGGCGGCCCACCACGCGCCCGCCGACGCGAGGTTGAGCCGCACGACGACGTCGGTGGAGAGCCCGAGCGTGGCCGCCTGGGAGAACAGGGCGAGGTTCAGGGCGAGCAGGAGCCCACCGCCGAGATAGCCGAGGGCCCAGCCGTTGGACGACACGGCGTTGCGCCGATCGGGCGAGGCGATCTCGGGCAGGAACGCGTTGTAGAAGACGACCGAGGCGCCGAAGCTCACGTTGGCGATCAGGAAGAGGAGGGCGCCCGGCAGATAGCTGGTGCCGGTGATGATCCAGAGGCCCAGCGTCGCGCCCGCGCCGACGTAGGCGAACAGCGCGAGCATCTCCTTCTTTCGGTGCGAGTAGTCGGCGACGGCGCCCAGGACGGGGAGCAGCAGGACCTGGCCCAGCACCGACAGCGACACCACGTACGGGAAGAACGACCCCGCGTGGACCTTGATGCCGAGCGGGTAGACGAACCCGCCCGCGTCGGCGGCGGCCTTGGTCACGGTCGTCAGCCAGGGCCCGAGGAACACCGTCACCACCGTCGTGGGGAACGCGGAGTTCGCCCAGTCGTAGAAGTACCAGCCGATCTGCTCTCGCCGGTTGTTCACGGGTCGCGTGCGGCGCGCGCCGGGAGGATGACACAGGCGGCTGCCGTGCGCTACTATCCGCGTCATGCCGGGCCGTCTCGCGCTCAAGCAGCTCGAACAGCTGATCCGGAAGGGCGAGGTCGACACGGTCCTCACCGTCTTTCCCGACACGTTCGGCCGCCTGATGGGCAAGCGCGTCGTCGGGAGCTACTTCCTCGATCACGTCGCCGACGAAGGCGCGCACGCCTGCATCTATCTCTTCACCGTCGACATGGAGATGGAGCCCCTGCCGGGCTTCAAGCTCACGTCCTGGGAGCGCGGCTACGGCGACATGAAGGTGGTTCCGGACCTCGGGACGCTCCGTCTCCTCCCGTGGCTGGCCAAGACCGCCCTCGTCTTCTGCGACGTGTACACGGAGGAGGGCGAGCCGATCGAGGAGGCGCCGCGGTGGGTGCTCAAGCGGCAAGTCGAGCGCGCCGCGGCGCAGGGGTTCGTCGTCAAGACTGCCGCCGAGCTCGAGCTCTACTGTTTCACGGAGTCCTTCGAGGGCGCGCGCGCGAAGCGCTATCACAACCTGACGCCCGTCGCGAGCTACCTCGAGGACTATCACATCTTGCAGACGACGAAAGAGGAGCCGCTGATCCGCGCGATCCGGAACGGGATGGAAGGCGCCGACGTTCCGGTCGAGACGTCGAAGGGAGAGTGGGGGCGCGGCCAGGAGGAGATCAACCTCCGCTACGCCGAGGCGCTCGAGATGGCCGACCGCGCGGCTCTCTACAAGCACGGTGCGAAGGAGATCGCGCACCTGATGGGCTCGGCGGTCACCTTCATGGCGAAGTACGACATGGGTGCGGCGGGCTCCTCGTTCCATCTCCACTCGTCGCTCTGGGACAAGACCGGCCGGAGGGCCCTCTTCGCCGCCACCGGTTCCGGCGCCCCGCCACGGGGGGGCTCGCCGCTCTTCGGCCACTGGCTCGCGGGCCAGCTCGCGCTGGCGCGCGAGCTCGCGTACTTCTACGCGCCGAGCGTGAACTCCTACAAGCGCTACCAGTCGGGCTCCTTCGCGCCGACGCGCATCGTCGCAGGGTGGGACAACCGCACGTGCGGCTTCCGCCTCTGCGGCGCGGGCCAGGCCCTCCGCGTCGAGAATCGGATCCCCGGCGCGGACGCGAACCCCTACCTCGCGTTCGCCGCGACGATCGCCGCGGGCCTCCACGGCCTCGCGAGCCGGCTCAAGGCGCCCAAGCTCTACGAGGGCAACGCGTACGAGGACGCGACGCTCCCCCAGGTGCCCAAGACGCTGCGCGAGGCGATCACCGAGCTCGAGCGCTCGAAGATCGCGCGCGCAGCCTTCGGCGAGCGCGTCGTCGAGCACTACCTGCACACCGCGCGGCTCGAGCAGCAAGCCTTCGACCAGGCGGTCACCGACTGGGAGCTCATGCGCAACTTCGAGCGGATCTGACGACGGCGATGAGATGGGGACGCCGGTGGGTACGCGCCAGGGGTCGACGGGACCCGTTCCCGCCAACCGGCGACGGACCCCGCGCGGCCAGGTGGAGCCCAGCCGCAACGGGGCAGCGGACGCGTGCCGCGTGGTCCCGCGATCCCTGGCGCGTGCCCGCCGGCGTCCTCGTTCTCGTCGCCGTCGTGGAGCGATAAATGGCCGGACGGCTCGCGGGCCGGGTTGCGTTCATCACCGGAAGCGGTATGGGGATCGGGCGGGAAGCCGCGGTGCTCTTCGCGGAGGAGGGCGCGGGCGTCGTCGTCGCCGACATCGACGCGAAGGCCGCGAAGGAGACGGTCGCGCTCGTCGAGCGGCGGGGCGGGCGCGCCCTCGCCACGACCGGTGACGTCGCGATCGAGACGGACGTCCGCCGCATGGTCGAGGACGGCGCCCGCCACTTCGGCCGGCTCGACGTCCTCTACAACAACGCGGGCGTGCTCTGGAAGGACCGCGACCGCTCGGTGCTGGAGACGGACGAGAAGTGGTGGGACCGCGTGATCGCCATCAACCTCAAGTCCGCCTTCTGGGTGACGAAGTACGGGATCCCCGAGCTCCAGCGTGCCGGCGGTGGCTCCGTGATCCTGATGGGCTCGGTCTCGGCGCTCGTCGGCTTCTCGCGCGCCCAGGACGCGTACACCGCCGCGAAGGGCGCGCTCATCTCGCTGACCAAGTCGCTGGCGATCCAGTTCGCGAAGGACCGGATCCGCTGCAACATCATTCACCCGGGGATCGTGGACACGCCGCTCCAGGCCCCGTACCTCACCGACGCGCTCCGCAAGGAGTTCGAGACCGGGATCCCGCTCGGTCGGATCGCCCGGCCGCGCGAGATCGCGTCGGTGGCGCTCTTCCTGGCGAGCGACGACTCCTCGTTCATGACAGGCGCCGAGCTGATCGTCGACGGCGGCTTCACGGCCGGCTGACGAAACCACCGGGATGCCCACACCGTCCGACGCCGTGCGCTCCGATCCCGGGCCACCGACCGCGCTCCCGGCCACGCGGCCCTCCCGACACCAGTCCCGACTCCAGGCGCGACAAAAAACCGAGGTCGTGGTGGCGGCGACCGTCGCCGCGATCCTGCTCCTGCTCCTCGCCTTCGTCCTCTGGCCGGTCCTCCGGGTGCTGGCGACGAGCTTCGCGGGGCCGGCGGGCCTCACCTTCACCAACTACGCGGAGTTCTTCAGCTCGTGGCGGCTCCTCCGGATCCTCGTCAACAGCCTCGTGGTGTCCACGGTCTCGACGGTCATCACGGTCGCCGTCGCGCTGGTCCTGGCGTATTCCGTGACGCGCACCGACATCCCGGGCAAGCGCTTCGTCTCGCTCATGAGCCTCCTGCCGCTGATCTCGCCGCCGTTCCTCGTGTCGCTCGCGTTCATCCTCCTGTTCGGCCGAAACGGTGTGGTCACCCAGGCGCTCCACCTCGACTGGTCGATCTACGGCTTCACGGGCATCGTGGTCTCGCAGGTGTTCACGTTCCTGCCGCAGGCCTATATCCTCCTGGCCAACGTGCTCGGCAACATCGACGTGTCGCTCGAGGAGGCGGCCGAGAACCTGGGCGCCGGGCCGCTCACGACGCTCCGGCGCGTGACGCTGTCGCTCGCGCGGCCGGGGCTCGCGTCGGCCGCGCTGATCGTCTTCATCCTGTGCATGACGGACTTCGGAAACCCGATCCTCATCGGCGGCCGATACAACGTGCTCGCGACCGAGATCTACGCGCAGGTGATCGGGATGTCGAACTTCGCCGCGGGTACCACGATGTCGATCGTGCTGATCGTCCCGTGCCTCGTCGCCTATCTGGTCAACGCCTACTGGGTGGGGACCAAGTCGTACGTCACCGTCTCCGCGGGGGCGCGGACGGCGGTCCGGCCGACGCCCCCGGCCCTGCGCCGGCCGCTGTTCGTCCTGGCGGGCGGGGCCGCGCTCTTCATCGCGCTCATCTACGCGCTGATCCCCCTCGGCTCCGTCGTGCGGCTCTGGGGCAGCGACTGGTCCCTCTCGCTCCGCCACTACGCCTTCGCGTCGAGCGCGGAGGGCGCGTCGCCGATCTGGAACAGCGTGAAGCTCGCGGCCCTCTCCGGCGTCATCGGCACGGTCGTGGCGCTCGCTGCCGCGTATGTCGTGGAGCGCAAGCGCCCGCCGGGCCGGCGCGCGATCGAAGCGCTGAGCCTCTTGCCCGCCGCGCTGCCCGGCACGGTCATCGGCGTCGGCTACATCCTCGCGTTCAACGTCCCGCCGCTCCTCCTGACCGGGACGGTCTGGATCCTCGTGACGAGCGTCGTGTTCTGGAAGTTCCCGGTCGCCGTGCTCGCCGGCATCAACGCGCTCAAGCAGATCGACCCCGCCATCGAGGAGGCGGCGGTGAGCCTGGGCGCCGGGAGCGTCCGGACCTTCGCACGCGTCGTGATGCCGCTCCTGACCGGGAGCGCGTTCTCGATCTTCGTCTACTTCTTCGTCAACGGGATGGTCACCGTCAGCGCCGTGATCTTCCTCATCTACCCGGGGTTCAACCTCGGGTCCGTGGCGATCCTCAACCAGGTCGAGAACGGGTACCCGGGGGTGGCGTGCGCGCTCGGCACGCTCATCCTCGCGATCGTCATCGGCTCCGTGCTGCTCCTCCGCACCCTGGTCGGAGGAGACCGCGTCGCCGTCTTGAAGCTCTAGCCGAAAGGAGACCCGTCCATGCGCCCTTTGCTTCCGGTGGTGCTGGCCCTCGTCCTGCTCGTGCCCGCGACGCCCTGGCCGGCGCCGGCGGCCGAGGACAAGCTCGTCGTCTATACGGCCTACGAGGAGAACGAGCTGAAGACCTTCTGGGAGCAGTTCAAGAAAGACCTGCCGGACCTCGCCGGGAAGGCGTCGTACATCCGCGGCTCCACGGGGCCCACCATGGCGCGCGTCGAGGCCGAGAAGGCGAACCCGCAGGCGGACGTGATCTGGGGGGTCTTCAACGACTACCTGACGGGCGCGGCCACGAAGGGGCTGCTCGAGCCCTACGCGGCGCAGGAGTCGCAGGCGATCCCGGCGCGCTTCAAGCACCCGGAGAACATGTGGCAGGGCGTGACGCTCTTGACGGTCGCGTTCGCCGTGAACCAGAAGAAAATGACCGAGCTCCGGCTGACGCCACCCCAGTCGTGGGCGGACCTCCTCGACCCGAAGTACAAGGGCCACATCGTCATGTCCAACCCGTCCACGTCGGGCACGGCGTACCTCCTGCTCGCGAGCCACGCGGCGCGGCTCGGCGAGGACAAGATGTGGCAGTACTACGAGGCGCTCGACAGGAACCTGTCCCAGGTCACGAAGTCCGGCGGCGCGCCGGGGCGCATGGCGGCGTCCGGCGAGACGCCGATCGGCGTCGCGCTCGCCTACGAGGTCGAGGTGGCCAAGAGGCAGGGGGCGCCGATCGACGTGATCTATCCGGCCGACGGCATCGCGTGGACGTTCGAGGGCAACGCGCTGGTGAAGGGTGCCAAGAATCCGCAGAACGCCAAGCGCTTCCTCGACTGGGCGGTGTCCAAGGCGGCGATGACCTCGTACGCCGCGTGGCGCGGCGCGGCGCTCACCCGGACGGACGTCCCCGTGAGCGGGCCGAAGATCTCCGAGATGAACCTGATCGCCATCGACTTCGTGAAGGCGGGCGATCCGGCCTACAAGGACCGGCTCGTGAAGCGCTGGCTCGAGAAGTTCTCCCGCTGACGTGCGCATCAGCCTCGACCGCCTGACGAAGCGCTTCGGCGCGTCGACCGCCGTGGACGGGCTCTCCCTGGAGATCGGCCAGGGGGAGCTCGTCTCCCTCGTCGGCGGCTCGGGCTGCGGCAAGACGACGACGCTCCGCGTGATCGCCGGCTTCGAGCGACCCGACGCGGGCGAGATCCGCTTCGACGGCCGCGTCGTCAACGACGTGCCGCCACGCAAGCGCGGCGTCGGCATCGTCTTCCAGTCGTACGCGCTCTTCCCGACCATGACCGTCGCCGAGAACATCGCCTTCGGTCTGCGGGTGGCCCGATGGCCGGCCGCCAGAACCTACGAGCGCGTCGCCGAGATGGTCGCGCTGACGCGCCTCGGTGGCCTCGAGGGCCGGTACGCGAACGAGCTCTCGGGCGGCCAGCAGCAGCGAGTCGCGCTCGCGCGGGCGCTCGCCCGCCGGCCGGAAATCCTCCTGCTCGATGAGCCGCTGTCGGCGCTCGACGCGAAGATCCGCCTTCGACTTCGCGGCGAGATCCGCAAGATCCAGCAGGACCTCGGGATCACGACGGTCTACGTCACCCACGACCAGGAGGAGGCGCTCTCGATCGCCGACCGCATCGCGGTGATGCGGAACGGCCGGATCGAGCAGGTCGGGCGCCCGGTCGAGGTCTACGCGCGGCCCCGCACCGACTTCGTCGCCGACTTCATCGGCATTTCGAACCTCCTCAGCTGTTCGATCGTCTCGGCCCGGGCCGGCGTCGTGGACTGGGAAGGCGAGCGCTTGCGGATCGCCCTGGACGGCGGCGCTGACGGCGACCGGGTCGTCCTGTCGCTCCGCCCCGAGAAGCTCGGCGTCGTCGCCGAGCGCGCGCCGGACGACGGGCGCAACCGACTTCACGGCGTGCTCGAGGTCGCCACGTTCCTCGGGCCCTTCGTGCGGCTCGAGGTGACAGTCCACGGCCGACCGCTGTGGGTGGACGTGCCCCACGCCACGGGCGTTCTCCTCGAGCGCCGGAAGCCGGTCACGCTGGCCTTCGCGCCCGACGACTGCGTCGTGATCGCCGCGACGGGAAGCTCCGCCGATTAGCGCCGCTCGCGTCGTCATCGTCGGCGGTGGCGTCGCCGGCGTCTCCATCGCCTACCACCTGGCGCAGGCAGGCTGCCGCGACGTGGTCGTCCTCGAGCGCGGCGAGCTCACGGGCGGCTCCACGTTCCACGCGGCCGGTCTCGTCGGCCAGCTCCGCTCCTCGGTCGAGCTCACGCGGATCAACATGGCGAGCGTCGAGCTGTACCGACGGCTCCTCGAGGAGACGGGGCGCGATCCCGGCTGGAAGGGCGTGGGCAGCCTGCGCGTGGCGTCCTCGCCCGCGCGGCTCGCCGAGATGGCGGACCGCGAGCGTTGGGCACGCCGCTTCGGGCTCCATCTGGAGCTCGTCGGCGCCCGCGAGGCGCGGGAGAGGTTTCCGCTCATGACCGACGCGTCGCTCGAGGGCGCGCTCTGGCTCCCGAGCGACGGCCACGTCGATCCGGCCGGGCTCGCGAACGCCCTGGCCGACGGCGCGAAGGGGCGCGGCGTGAAGTTTCTGACGGGCGCGCGCGTCGTGGCGATCACGGTCAAGGGCGGCCGGGTCGCCGGGGTCGTCGCGGAGGGTGGGCCGATCGCGTGCGAGGTGGTCGTGAACGCCGCGGGCATCTGGGCCGCGGAGGTGGGCCGCATGGTGGGGCTCGGCATCCCGGTGGTCCCGATGGCGCACCAGTACCTCGTCACCGCACCGATCGACGGCGTCCGGCGCGACTTCCCGGTGATGCGCGATCCCGACCGGCTCGTCTATTTCCGCGAGGAGGTGGGCGGCCTCGTCGTCGGCGGCTTCGAGCGCCGACCCGAGGCGTGGGGGCTCGACGGGATCCCGGGCGACTTCACGCACCGCCTGCTCCCGCCCGACTGGGAGCGCTTCGCGCCGCTCATGGAGGGCGCGATCGCGCGGGTCCCGGCGCTCGCGGGCGCCACCGCGATCCGGCTCGTCAACGGCCCCGAGGCGTACACTCCCGACGGTGAGTTCATCCTGGGCGAGGCGCCGAAGGTCGGCGGCTTCTTCGTTGCCGCCGGGTTCTGCGCCCACGGGATCGCCGGCGCCGGCGGGGTGGGGAAGGTGATGGCGGCGTGGATCCTCGACGGCCGTCCGCCCATGGATCTTCGCCGGATGGACGTCCGCCGCTTCGGCCCCGACGGCCGTGAGCCGCCGCGCGCCGCGGCCGACGCGATCCGCGTGTACGCGACGTACTACGACATCCGCGAGGTGACGGTCCGATGAGACTCGAGACACTCGCCGTTCATGCCGGGCGCCGTGTGGATCCGACCACGGGCGCCGTGACTCCCGCCATTCATCCGTCGACGACCTTCGAGCGCGAGCCCGACGGCTCCTACCCGCGGGGCTTCCTCTACGCGCGCAACGCGAACCCGAACCGAAACGCGCTCGAGGAATGTCTCGCCGCGCTCGAGGGAGGCGAGGCGGCCGCCGCGTTCGCGTCGGCCTCTGCCGCGACGTCGGCGGTGTTCCTCGCACTCCAGCCCGGCGACCACGTGGTCGCGCCGACCGATGCCTACCACGGCACCTCCCGCCTCCTCCGCGAGACCTTCAGCCGATGGGGGCTCGAGGCGACCTTCGTCGACATGACCGACGCCGCCGCCGTGCGCCGGGCGATCAAGCCGAGCACGCGGCTCGTCTGGGTGGAGACGCCGTCGAACCCGCTGTGGAAGGTCACTGACATCGCGGCGATCGGCGCGCTCGCCCGCGCCGCGAGCGCGCGCTACGTCTGCGACAACACGACGGCGACGCCCGTGCTCCAGTCGCCGTTCCGTCTCGGCGCCGACCTGATCGTGCACGCCACGACGAAATTCCTGGGCGGCCACGGCGACGTCATCGGCGGGGCCGTGGTCACGAAGACGCGCGATCCCTTCTTCGAGAAGGTCCGCGCGATCCAGGCCTCGGGCGGCGCGGTGCCGTCGCCCTTCGACTGCTGGCTCGTGCTCCGCGGCATTCGCACGCTGCCCTCCCGGATGCGCGCCCACTCCGAGAACGCGCTCCGTGTCGCGACCTTCCTGGCGCGGCACGCGCGCGTGGAGGCCGTCCACTACCCGGGGTTGCCTTCTCACCCGGGGCATGACATCGCTCGCCGCCAGATGGCGCAGTTCGGCGGGATGGTGTCGGTGCAGGTGAAGGGCGACCGCGACCGCGCGCTGGCCGTGGCGGCCAAAGTGCGTGTCTTCACACGGGCGACGAGCTTCGGCGGAACCGAGAGCCTCGTCGAGCATCGCGCCTCGATCGAGGGGCCCGGGACGCACACACCCGAGAACCTGCTGCGCCTCAGCATCGGACTCGAGAACGCCGACGACCTGATCGAGGACCTCGATCAGGCGCTCGCGTGAGGGAGGGCACGTTGATGAAGCTCCACGGACGCGTGGCGCTGGTCACGGGGGCCGCCCGCGGCATCGGGCTGGCGATCGCGAGCCGCTTCGTCACCGAGGGCGCGCGCGTCGCCCTGGTCGACATCGACGAGAGCGTCGAGGGCACCGCGAAGCGGCTCGGCGAGTGGGCACTCGGGCTCGTCGCCGACGTGACGGCCACGGCGGACGTCGAGCGCGCGGTGACGACCGTGCACGCGCGCTGGGGGAGGCTCGACGTCGTCGTGAACAACGCCGGGATCACGGGCGGCTCGAAGCTCACGTGGGAGGTCACCGACGCGGAGTGGCAGCGCGTTCTCGCGGTGGATCTCACGAGCGTTTTCCTCGTCTCGCGCGCCGCGGTGAGGATCATGCTCGGGCAGGGCAGCGGCAGGATCATCAACATCGCGTCGGTCGCGGGCAAGGAAGGCAACGCGACGCTCGTGCCCTACTCGACCGCCAAGGCCGGCGTCATCGGGTTCACCAAGGGCCTCGCCAAAGAAGTGGCCACCCGCGGGATCCTCGTGAACGCCGTCGCGCCCGCGATCATCGGCACCGATATGGTCCGCCAGATGTCTCAGGAGACCGTAGACATGCTGCTCGCGAAGGTCCCCATGGGGCGCGTCGGGCGGCCCGAGGAGGTCGCCGCGCTCGTGACCTGGCTCGCCTCCGACGAGTGCTCCTTCTCGACGGGCGCGGTCTACGACCTCTCGGGCGGCCGCGCGACGTACTGACGGCTCGCGTACTGCAGCAACGCGACCTTGGAATACGACTCGGTGATCTCGCCGTCGCGCGCCATCCGGAGCGCCTCCGCGAACGACACGATCCGGCGTTCGAGGAACTCGTCGTGGTCGGCGGGCAGCGGGTCCGCCGTGAGGCCGTACGCCGCGTAGCAGTACGCCTCCTCGTCGAGGTACGCGTTCGCGGGGTAGAAGCGCGTCAGGAGCTCGAACCGCTCGGCCCGGTAGCCGCCTTCCTCGCGGAGTTCGCGCTGGGCAGCCGCGACGGGATCCTCCCCGGGCAGCGCGCCCCCGCCCGGGAGCTCCCACGACATCGTGTCGAAGAGGTGGCGGTATTGACCGACGAGAAGAACGCGGGATTCGTCGATGAACGGCAGGATGGCGACGCCGACACCGGCGTGGAGGACGGGGTAGACGACTTCCTGGCCGTCGGGCAGGCGCCAGGCGTCCTCGCGGAGCGTGAGCTTGCCGCGCGTATAGCGCGCAGCGGAGCCGAGGCGCGTCCAGCCGGAGGCCATCGGGTCGGTATGGTATCGTAAGGGGCGCGATGGGGCGAGAACGCCGCACCGACCCGCTCCTCCGGAAACTCCTCGAGGCGGTCGAGGCCTCGCTCGCCGCGGCGGAGGCCGCGCGTGACGCCGTCCAGGAGATCCTCCGTCGCGGCGCCGACACCGGCATCTTCTTCGCAGGCAAGGGGAGCCGCGGCACGGTCTCGTCGGAGCTCACGGCGCAGGACAGGGAGTTCCTCCGCGCCGTCTCCATCAAGCCGGACCGCTGAGCCCCGATGCGGGTCGTGTTGATTCTCTTCTGGCTGGCGGCGGTCCTCGCGCTCCTGGCCCCCGTGCTCCGCCGGCTCACGCAGCGGCCGCTCGGCGCGCGCGCCGCGCTCCCGGACGAGCTCGTGAAGGACCCGGTCTGTAATACCTACGTCGTGAAATCGCGCGCGCTCAGCCGGGTGGACGGCGGCGAGGTCCGCTACTTCTGCAGCGCCGAGTGCGCCCGCCGCGCCGCCAGCGGCTGATCTCCGTCGCTTGACCGCGCCCTCGCTCCACCCCGACCCCTGGCGTGATGTCGACGCGCAGCCCGACCCTGTCCAGCTCGCCACGTCGCTCGAGCTGCGGGCGCGCACCGCGAGCCACGCGCGTCTCCGGCGCCGGTTCCTGCGCTTCGTTCCCATCCGCCCCGGGGACGTGGTCCTCGAGGTGGGCTGCGGCACGGGCGCTGTCACCCGTGACCTCGCCGCGCTGGTGGGCCGGCGCGGGAGCGTCGTCGGGGTCGACCCGAGCCGCGTGATCCTCGGCGAAGCGCGCAAGCTCTCCCGAAGCGTCGGCGGCGGCAGGATCACGCTACGTCAGGCCGACGGCGCCCATCTGCCGTTCGCTGACGGCCGCTTCGACGTGGCGCTCGCGATCACCGTGATCCTGCACGTCGCCGACCCGCTGCGCGTCGTGCGCGAGATGGCGCGTGTGGTGCGGCGCGGCGGCGGTGTCGGGCTGCAGGACCAGGACTTCGGGCTCGTGGCCGTCACCCACCCGGATCGCGCGCTGACCGAGCTGATCCTGAAGGAGGTGGCCTCCCGCATCTACGCGGAGCCCTACAGCGGCCGGCGCCTGCCCGGCTTGCTCCGTGACGCGGGGCTCGAGCGCGTGCGGCTCCTCACCGACGTCTACCAGGACACCACGCTCGAGCCGTGGACCAAGGCCTTCCTCGAGCGTCGCGCCGAGCACGCCGTGAAGTTCGGCATCGTGGACGCGTCGACGGCGCAGCGCTGGCTCGACGGCTTCACGGGGCTCGTCGCCCGGGGCGCGTTCGTGCTGACGATGAACTACTACGGCGCGGTGGGCGTCACGCCGTGAGGGCCCGGCACGCCGTCGCCGGCGTCCTCGCCCTCGGCGCCCTCGCGCTCGGTACCTGCCCCGCACGGCCGGCGCCGCCCTTCGACGGCGCCGCGGCCCTGCGCCACGTCGAGCGGGTCGTGGCGCTCGGCCCGCGCCCGGCCGGCTCGCCGGCGTCCGCACGGACGCGCGCGTACATCCTGGCCGAGCTGCGCGCCGCCTCGATCACCGCCCGGGTCGAGCCCTTCGAGACGGACACGCCACACGGGCGTCTCACGATGGCCAACGTCGTCGCCGTGCTGCCGGGGCGCCGGCCCGACGTGATCCTGATCGGCGGCCACTACGACACGAAGTGGTTCCGTGACATCCAGTTCGTCGGCGCCAACGATGGCGGCTCGAGCACGGCGCTCCTGATCGAGCTCGCGCGAGCGCTGGCGACGCGGCCCCGCGAATTCGCCTACTGGATCGTGTGGTTCGACGGCGAGGAGGCGCGCGAGTCGTGGACCGCGACCGACAGCCTTTACGGCTCCCGCCGGATGGCGCAGGAGCTCGCGCGCAACGGGAAGCTCCCCCGCGCGGTGCTCGTCGCCGACATGATCGGCGACCGCGACCTCGGCATCCGCCGCGACGCGTACTCGACCGACTGGCTCACGGACATTGTCTGGACGGCCGCGGCGCGGCGGGGCTTCGGGGCGCACTTTCTCCCCGACGTGCTGGCGGTCGAGGACGACCACGCGCCATTCCTGCGCGCGGGCGTGCCGGGGGCGCTTCTGATCGACTTCGACTTTCCGCCCTGGCACACCGCCGAGGACACGCTCGACAAGGTCTCCGCGCGGAGCCTCGAGATCGTCGGCAGCGTTCTCCTCGAGGCGCTGCCCGCGATCGAGGAACGGCTCGCGCGTCCACCGGGCGGGACCCGCCCGTGACGGGCGTCCGGGTATAATTCCACTATGCCGCGCGTGCGCGAGATCGACGATCCCGGCGACGAGCCGACCCTCAAGGAGACCTTCGCCAAAGAGCTCGAGACGTTCGGCTTCGTGCTCAACACGACGAAGATCCAGGCGCACACGCCCGGGATCATGAAGGCCGCCAAGCAGCTCTCCGCGGCCGTCGACCGATCCGGCCTCCTCCCGAAGGACCTCCTCGCGCTCGTCTACCTGCGCGTCGCGCTGATCAACGGGTGCCCCTTCTGAATTGACATCAACGCATCCCGGGGGATGCAGGCCGGCGCCTCGCAGGAGAAGATCGCTCAGGTCGCACATGCCGCCACCAGCGATCTCTTCTCAGCGATTGAGAAGGTCGCGATCGAGTACGCGGAGACGATGACGGTCACCGGGCGGAAGGTGGACGACGCGCTGTTCACGCGAGTGCGCAAGCACTTCAGCGAGGCGCAGATCGTCGAGCTGACCGCCGCGGTCGCGCTGGAAAACTTCCGCAGCAAATTCAACACGGCACTCGGCATCGAGGCCCAGGGCTTCTGCGTGCTGAAGTAGTTCGGGGACTTACTGCTCGAAATTCTCTGGCGCCTCAACGACCTGGCGCTGCGCCACCCGCCCTGCTGCTGGACGTAGAGCAGGGGAGCGTTCCGGCTGAGCATCTTCGCTGTCGGCCGACCACGTCTTCACACGGCCTGGTCCTCCTGCTCCTCGCGGCGGCCGTCGGTGACAAGCAGCCCCTGAGGCCGGACGACCATCAGCACCATCAGCATGAGTCCGAAGACGAGCAGCCGGTAGCGCTGGAAGTCCCGGAACACCTCTGGCAGCGTGACAAGCAGAGTAGCGCCCACCACCACGCCCAGCAGATTCCCCGTTCCACCCAGGATGACCATGGCGAGGATGTTGATCGACTCTGTGAAGAGAAAGTTCTCCGGGAACACCGACCGCTGCCAGGAGGCCAGGAAGCTCCCGCCGACGCCAGCAAACGAGGCGCCCATGGCGAAGGCCTGGAGCTTGGCGACCGTCGTGTTGATTCCCATGGTCTTTGCGGCCAGTTCGTCCTCCCGGATCGCCTGCCAGGCCCACCCGACGCGCGAGTGGCGCAGGCGGACCGAAGCAATCAGGGCCAGAGCGAGGGCGGCGAGAAACAGATAATAGTATTCGGTGTTGCGGGAGAGCGTGAACCCGGCGAGGGCGGGCGGGTCGATCCCGATGATGCCGCTCGGGCCCCCGGTGATATTGACGGGCCGGTCCAGGTTGATGAGCAGGAGGTAGGTGATCTCCCCGAACCCGAGCGTGACGATAGCGAGGTAGTCTCCGCGGAGCCGCAACGTGGGGGCGCCGATGAGGAGCCCGGAGACCGCAGTCGCCACGACCACGATCGGGACGACCACGAAGAACGGCAGGTGCAGGCCGAAGTGGCCCGAGGCCAGGAAAGCGTACACGTACGAGCCGATGCCGAAGAAGGCCACATAGCCGAGGTCGAGGAGGCCTGCGAAGCCGACCACGACGTTGAGCCCGAGGGCCAGGGTCGCGTACAGGCAGATGCGGGCCATCACCCCGATCCAGTAGTCGTTCGGTGCCAGGAGCGGCCCGACGACGGCCGCCAGGCCGAGGGCCCACGCGACCCACCGCAGCCAGCCAGGCGGCGCCACGTCAGACCTTTTCCCGTTCCGCGACGTTTTCGCCCAGGATCCCGGTCGGCCGGAAGACTAGCGTCAGGATCAGGATGATGAACGCCACCACGTCCTTATAGGCGGGGTTACCGAAGGTGACGGCCAGGCTCTCGACCAGGCCGAGGACCAGCCCACCCAGCATTGCGCCCTTGATGTTCCCGATACCACCCAGCACGGCGGCGGTGAACGCCTTCAGGCCTGCCGAGTAGCCCATATAGAAGTCGATCTGGGTGTAGTAGAGCCCGACCAGCACGCCGGCAGCGCCGCCGAGCGCCGAGCCGAGGAAAAACGTGACCGCGATCACGCGACGGACGTTGACGCCCATGATCGCCGCCGTCTCGCGGTCCTCGGCCACCGCGCGGATCGAGCGTCCGAGCGTGGTGCGCTGGACAAGCTCATGGAGTCCCCACATCATGAGGCCGGCCACCATGATCATCACGATGACCAGCGCCGAGATGCTGGCCCCGGCGACCTGAATCCGCCAGCCGCGTGGAAAGAGGAGGCTCGTCATGTAGACCTTCATGCGGGCGCCCTGAGTCACCATGACCGCGTTCTGGAGGAAAATCGAGGCCCCGACGGCGCTGATCAGGGGACCGAGCCGAGTGGCGCCGCGCAGGTAGAGCGGCCGGTAGGCGAAGCGCTCGAGGCAGACGCCGAGCAGTCCCGCGACCAGCATGGCGTGGAGCAGCAGGAGCGGCACCACCCAGGCCGGGTGAAGGCCGCCCACCTGCGCGTTGAGGAGCGCGGTGAGCACGCCCCAGCCGACGTAGGCGCCGATCATGAAGATCTCGCCGTGGGCGAAGTTGATCATGAGGAGCACGCCATAGACCATCGTGTAACCGAGCGCGATCAGCCCGTACACGGTTCCCAGCGCGAGGCCGAAGACGAGCTGCTGCGGGAGGATCTGGAGGACGTCGGCCACGCGGCTAATCCTCGCCGAGATAGGCGCGGCGGATGTGGTCCGCGGCGAGGAGCGCCCGCGCTGTGTCGTGGACCACGATGCGCCCGTTCTGGAGCACGTAGCCACGGTTCGCGATGCTCAGCGCGACCGCGGCGTTCTGCTCGACCACGAGGATCGTCGTCCCCTGCCGATTGATGGTCTGGATGATGTCGAAGACCTGGTCCACGAGCGCCGGGGCCAGCCCCATCGAGGGCTCGTCCATCAGCAGGAGCCGCGGCCGGGCCATGAGCGCGCGGCCGACGGCGAGCATCTGCTGCTCGCCGCCCGAGAGGGTGCCCCCGAGCTGATGCTGGCGCTCGGAGAGCCGCGGGAAGAGCGTGTAGACGCGCTCGAAGTCCTCGGCCAGCTCGCCGGCGGGCGCCTTCTGGCGCGTGAAGGCTCCCATGGCCAGGTTCTCCCACACCGTCATGCGGGCGAAGATCCGCCGCGACTCGGGGACGAGCGAGACGCCGCGGCGGACGATCGCCTCGGTGGGCAGCCGGTCGATTCGCCGGTCCTCGAACTCGACGCGACCAGCCGTCGGTCGAACGACGCCCAGGATCGTCTTCATCGTGGTCGACTTCCCCGAAGCGTTGCCGCCGAGCAGGCATACGATCTCTCCGGCGCGCACCTCGAGAGTCACAGCCTTCAGCACCCGGATGGGGCCGTAGTGAGTGACGACGTCGGTGAGCCTAAGCACGACCCGCCCGCCGGCCGAGATAGGCCTCCAGAACCGCGGCGCTCTCGCGGACCTCTTCGAACCGGCCCTCGGCGATCTTGGTGCCGTGATCGAGGGCCACGACCCGATCGCAGATCCCGCGGATGACCGTCATATCGTGCTCGATCAAGAGCACCGTAATCCCTCGGGCGCGGATACGCTCGATGTCTCGCATGAGCTCATGGGTCTCGGTCGGGTTCATTCCCGCCGCCGGCTCGTCCAGCAGCAGCAGCCGCGGGTCGGCAGCGAGGGCGCGGGCGATCTCGAGGCGACGCCGGTTGGCGTAGGAGAGGGTCCAGGCTGGCCGGCCGGCGCGAGAGAGGAGCCGATCCCCGAAGAGCCCCAGCAGCTCGGCCGCCCGATCCTCCACGCGGCGACGCTCGGCGCGGGGACCGGGCATCCCGAGAAGGATTCCGGCGATCCCGGCCCGCGTTCGGCAGTGCGTGCCGACCAGGATGTTCTCCAGCACCGTCATGTGATTGAAGAGGCGCTGGGTCTGGAACGTGCGCGCGACTCCGAGCGCGGTGATCCGGTGCGGCGGCAGCCCGGTCAACTCCTGCCGACCGTGATCGAACACGACGCGGCCGGCTGTCGCCGGGTACAGCCCGGTGACGAGGTTGAAGACCGTGGTCTTGCCAGACCCGTTGGGTCCGATGAGGCCCACGATCTCGTCGTTGCCGACGTGGAGGACGAGATCGTGGACCGCCCGCAGGCCCCCGAAGTGCTTCGTCAGCCCTGAGATTTCGAGGAGCGGCATCCCTCCGAACGGCTATCCGGGCCTCTGGCCCTTTACTTGACCGTGATGGATTTCACCTGCTCGAAGCCAGTTCCTTTCACCTGGTAGAAGTAGATGACCCCACCGGCGACGTCGCCCTTGTCGTCGAAGGAGATCGGCAGGCCGAGAATCCCCCTGTAGTTCCGCAAGGCGCGAACGGCGTCTCGCACGGCCGCGCGGTCAGGCGTTCCGACTTTCTTGATCGCCTCAAGGATGATATTGGTCGCCTCGTAGGCCAGCGGCCCGTAGGAACTCACCGGGCCATACTTGGCCTCGAAGGCCTTCACGAAGCCTACGGCCTGGGGGATCTTCTTTAAATCGGGCACCAGGAAGCTCACGTAGTTGCCCTCGGCGGCGCCGCCCGAGGCCTGGATGTAGTCGACCGGCTCGAACTGCCCGTCGGGGCCGATCATGCGCACGCTCAGGCCGACGTCGGGGAGTTGCTTCGCGATCAGTGCGGCGTCGGGCGCCCACAGACTCGCGTAGATCACGTTGACGTCCTTGGGGACGGTGGCCAGGATCGCGCGGAAATCCTTGTCCCCCGAACGGATGACGTAGCGGAGCGGCGTGGCGCCGAGCTGCTTCGCCTTTTTTTCGACCTCGTCCGCCACGCCCTTCGGCCCTGTGGTCCCGTCGTCGAAAATGGCGAGCTTCTTCGCCTTGAGGTCCTGCACGGCGAACATGGCGCCGGCCGGGCCCTGGGCGTCGTCCCGCGCGCATACGCGGTTCGTGTTCTTGAGCCCTCGGTCGGTCACCTTGGGGTTGGTGCAGCCGGGGCTGATCAGGACGAGGTTCACTCGCTCCAGGACCTCGGAGACCGGAATGCAGGTCACGCTGGTAATCCCCCACACCGCGCCGACGACGGCGTGGTCGGCGGCGACCTTCTCGGCCGCGGCGACGCCCACCTGCGGGTTGCCCTGATCGTCGGCCTCCAGGACCTCGACCTTCTTGCCGAGCACCCCGCCCTTTTTGTTCCACTCATCGGCGGCAAGCTTGACGGCGTTGGCGACCTCCTGCCCCTGTTTGGCCAGAGGCCCGGTCAGCGGCACGCCGGCCGCGATCTTTATCACCTGCTGCGCTTCGGCGGATGGCTGGCCAGCGGTGACTGTTGCCCCGACCAGCAGCACCCCGAGCATCACGAGGATCGACTTCCGGCGACTCATGGGCGGCCTCCTTTGTCGGCGTGCGTGAGACGACAGGCCCGAGACGTGCCAACTATGGTGGCGCCGACGGCGCCCGTCAAGTCGACGCAGGTGGCGTCGCGGATCGCGTGGCCGACCTCGCGGCTCAGCGCACGCGGCGCAGCACCAAGAAGTACTGGTGTGGCAGAAAGCGGTGCTCGGCGATCAGGCGCAGGCCGGCGCGCCGGGCGTCGCGCAGGAACCGAACGCGGGGGACACGGCGCCGGGGCGGCGGCCCCCACTCCGATTGTTCGTTCCAGTCGATGTTGACGACGCGAGCATCGCGGGTGAGCGTCGGGACCAGCCGGCGCAGGAACGCGGCACCCTCACGCATGTGGTGGTAGACGTTGACGAGCAAGGCCAGGTCGCAGCGTCCTGGGGGCAAGAGCGCGTCATCGTCCCGGCCCAGCACCGGCGTGACGTTGCGCAGGCGAGTGCGCCGAAGACGTCCGCGCAGCACCGCGAGCACCGCCGCTTCGGGGTCCACCGCGTAGACGTGACCTGATGGACCGACGGCCCGCGCCAGTCGGGGCGTGAAGTATCCCGGGCCGGCCCCGATCTCGGCCACCACCTGCCCGCGACGCAGCCCGAGCGCCCGCACGACGGCGCCGGGCTTCTGCCACCGCGCCCGCCGCGGGTGGAGCTGCCGGCGTAGCGCGGCGGCTAGCGCGCTACGCGTCACCCTTGACCCGCAGGCCCACGGTTCGACTCCTTTGTCCTTCGCGAATGGCGCCCTCTCGCATTCCGCCTCGCCAGCGCCTTAAGGGCGGGTGAGCGATCGGAGGTAGACCACGATCTTCCGGATGTCTTCCGCGGAGATCTTGTCCCTGAAGGGCGTCATGGCGGTACCAGCGCGACCGTTGGCGATCCTGGCCACGATCTCCTCGTCAGATTTCGTCGTGCGGGTCAGGTCCGGCCCGACGCTGCCCCGGCCCTCGAGGCCATGGCAGGCGTAGCACCCGTTTGCCAGGTACAGACGCTTCCCCTCGTCGAGCACCTCCGCCTGGACCGCGCCCTGGCCACCCGCGGTGCCGACCCACACGAGGCCCGCCGCGCCGACGAGGATGATGAGCGACATCCGCGCGCTGCGCTCGCCACCGCTGCCGGGCGCCGGGGGCGCACCCCCGGGACTCGGTCTGCGCGGCGACAGTTTCCGCAGGCCGCCCGAGACTGTCAAGCGAGAACCTGGTGCGTGTCGAGCCCGACGTGGCGCGGGCGCTTCGAGACAGCACCTCCGTGAACCGCGCGTGACAAGGAGGAGTTCCTGATTGTGCCTGGGTTGCGTCCGGCGCAGCGTTTCGCCTCGGTGTGTAACCCGTAACGGGCTAACATACCGAGGCGATGATCGGCTCGGGTCTCCCGCAGCAAGTTCAACACCGCGGCCCAGGGGTTCTGCGTGCTCCCGCGTTGAGGCGGCGGGCCGGCGCATGAGCACGGCGCAGGGCTCCGCGCGTCCGCTGGCGGAAGTCCGCATCGAGACGCTCAGCACCCGTGGTGGCCGCCCGCCGGGCGCCCACGAGGTGGGCGTCCACGTACGCTACGGCGAGTTCTTCACCTTTCTCGGCCCGCCCAAGTCGGGCAAGTCCGACGTGCTGAGGGCGATCGCGGGCTTCCTGCCGATGACGAGCGGCCGCGTCCTCGTGGACGGCCAGGACATCTCCCTCCTGCCGCCGCGCGGGCGCGGCGTCGGCTACGTGTTCCAGGAAGGTGCCTTGTGGCCCCACCTGACGGTCGCCCAGCACATCGCCTTCGGCCTCGAGCAGCAGGGGCTCGCCGCCGCGGAAATCGCGCGCAAGGTCGCAACGGTCGTCGGCCGGCTCGGCCTTGCCGGGCTCGAGGCGCGCCGCCCGCCCGAGCTCGGCATCGAGCAGCGGCGCCGCCTCGCGATCGCGCGCGCGCTCGCCGTCGAGCCGCGCGTGCTCCTCCTCGACGAGCCGCTCGCGAACATCGACCCCGCGGCGCGCAAGACGCTTCGCCTCGACCTGGCGAAGCTCCACCGTGACCTCGCCGTGACGACGATCCACGCTACGCGTAACGCCGCCGATGCGCTCGCCCTCTCCGACCGCCTCGCCGTGATGGGCGAGGGGCGTGCGCTCCAGATCGGTGATCCCGACGAGCTCTATCACCGCCCGTCGAGCCGCGCCGTGGCCGAGACGCTCGGCCCGGCGAACTTTCTGCAGGTGAGCGTCGTGGAGGTCCGCGACCTCGGCGTCGTCGTCGAGACCGAGGGCGGCCACCAGGTGCCGGTCGCCGGCACCGGCGCGTTCCGCAAGGGCGACCGAGGGCTGCTCGTGCTTCGCCCGGAGACGCTCTCACTCACCGAGGCGGCGATGGCGCGCGGCCCGGGCATCCCCGGGAAGGTCGCGATCCGCGTCTTCGAGGGCGCGCGGCACCTCTACGAGATCGAGATCGGCGGAACGCGGCCGGTGCGCGTCGAGGTGCCTTCGACGGGCGAGACACGCATCTACCGACTCGGTGATCGGGTGCGCGTCGAGGTGTCCAGCGAGACGGTCGTGCTGGTGCCGGATGTCTAGCGGCACGTCGGACTCGCCGCGCTTCGAGCGCGGGCTCCGCCCGCGCAATCCGTCCTGGGGGAGGCCTCGGAGGGGGCCGTCGAGGCCCCCTCCGAATTTCAGACCGCGTACGTGCGATCCTGCTCCAGGATCGAGACGCGGCCGCCGCCGATGCGCTCCAGCTCCTCGGCGATCTCCTCGTGGAACTGGGGCTTCACGTGGTAGATCAAGACCGGAAGGTTCCCCGGCAGCTTGTCGAGCTCGCGACGAATCAGGGCGGGCGTGAGGTGCTTGGCGACCTCGGCAAGCGGTCCCAGCCGGTTCGGGAACGCGCACTCGAGGATCACCGCGCGCAGACCCTGGAGCCCACGGGCGGTATTCCAGAGCGCCTCGGTCGGGCCCGTGTCGCCGGAATAGATGACGCCCGACGAGCCGTCGTGGACGATGAACCCTGTCGTCGGCACGCTGTGGTTCACCTGGACCGGCGTCACCCAGAGATCGCCGACGCGCTGCTCGACGTCCTCGACGAGCGTCCGGTACTTCACGACGGGGACATCGGCGTGCGGGATCTTGGAGAAGTCGGGCCAGAGGACGTTGTTGAAGACGCCCCAGCGCAGTGTGCTCACGACGTGATCGATGCCGGTGATGGTCACCGCGGCGCCGTTCTCGCAGAAGCCGAGCGTCTCGCTGAGGTACACGAGGCCGGCGACGTGGTCCAGGTGCGAGTGGGAGATCAGCGCGTGCTCGATCGAGAGCTGCTCGGGGACCGTCAGCGTGCTGCTCACAGTTCCCGCGTCGATCAGCGTCCGGTCATTGACGAGGAACGCGGACGGGCGGTGCCCGAGCCCCTCGGCGCCGAAGGCGCCGAGCACGCGGATCTTCATCGCGCGCAATACTAGCACAGAAAAATAGTAAGATTGACGCATGGCCGACGAGAGCTTCGACTATCCGACGATGGCGCGCGCGCTGATCCTCGGCGACAAGGACACCGTCGCGCGTAAGACCCGAGAGGGGCTCGACCTCGCCCTCGATCCGAAGGTGCTCATCTTCAAGGGTCTCATCCCGGGGATGGACGTCGTCGGCGAGAAGTTCCGCCGGAACGAGTACTACGTGCCGCAGGTTCTCCTGTCCGCACGCGCCATGTACGCCGGGCTCGACCTGCTCAAGCCGCTCATCACGGCCTCGGCCCGGGGCGACGACTACTTCGGCGTGGTCGTCATCGGCACCGCCCAGGGCGACCTCCACGACATCGGCAAGAACCTGGTCGCGATGATGCTCGAGGGCGCGGGGTTCAAGGTCGTCAACCTCGGCCGCGACGTGGCGCCGGAGGTCTTCGTGCGCGCGGTCGAGGAGCACGGTGCGACCATCGTCGGGATCTCGGCCCTCATGACGACCACCATGCCCGCGATGAAGCGGACGATCGACGCGCTGGTCCGGGCGGGGCTCCGCGAGCGGGTGAAGGTGATGGTGGGCGGCGCGCCGGTGAGCCAGGCGTTCGCCGACGAGATCGGGGCGGACGGCTACGCGAGGGACTCGACCCTGGCGGTCGTCAGGGCCAAGACGCTCGTCGGGGTCGAGGCCAGAGTGGCGTCGCCATGACGGCGCGCGGCTGGGAGGTCAGCGAGCGCGTGCGCGCGGGCGAGATCCTCGTCTTCGACGGCGGCTACGGCACCATGCTGTTCGCGGCGGGCCTCGCGAACGGCGCCTGTCCCGAGCTGTGGAACGACACCCACGCCGAGGTCGTGCGAGGGATCCACAAGGGCTACGTCGACGCGGGCAGCCAGATCGTCGAGACCAACACCTTCGGCGGCAGCCGCCTCAAGCTCAACGAGTACAAGCTCGGCGAGCGGACACGGGAGCTGAACGAGAAGGGCGCGCGCCTGGCGCGGGCGGTCGCGCCGCGGGGCACGTACATCGCGGGTTCGATCGGCCCCACGAGCCGACTGCCTCGGGACTACGCGCTCGACGAAGGGGTGACCGACGAGGAGTACGTCGCGACGTTCCGCGAGCAGGCGGAGGCGCTCGCCGAGGGCGGGGTGGACCTCTTCGCGGTCGAGACCATGATGTTCCCGCAGGAGGCGACCGCGGCGGTGCGCGCGTGCAAGCAGGTCGCGAACCTTCCCGTGATGGCGACGATGTTCTTCCAGTACGAGGAGATGCACGACCGCGACCGCACGATGTGGGGTGAGAGCCCGGCAGAGGTCGCCACGAGCCTCCTCGCCGCGGGCGCCGACGTCGTCGGGATGAACTGCGGGCGCGGACCGGACCGGGCGATCGTCATCATCCGTGAGATGCGCAAGGCCACGGACGCGCCGCTCGTCGCGTACCCGAACGCGGGGCTCCCGATCACGACGGGCGACACGGTCACCTACGAGCTCGGGCCCGCGGCGATGGCGCGCGAGTACCCCGCGCTGCTCGACGCCGGGTGCAACATCGTCGGCGCCTGCTGCGGCTCCAACCCCGAGCACATCCGTCTGATCGCCGAGGTCGTGCGAAGCCGCAGGACGTGACGGCGCCCTCCGACGCGCCCCGTGTTCTGGCCGACATCGCTCTCGAGATCGATCCGGACGAGGTCCTGCGCTTCCAGGGGTACAAGCCGGGGCTCGCCGTCCCGAGTCGCGAGGCCCTGGCCCTCTTCGACGAGGCGCAGGCACTCGGGCGGCGCCTCATGGAGCCGCGCGCGGTAGTCCGCTGGCTGACCGTCACCCGCCGCGACGGCGACACGCTCGAGGCGGGCGGGGTCGCGCTGACGATCCCGGGAATCGAGCGCGCGTGGGGCCCCGTGGCGGAGCTCGCGACCGCCGTCTGCACGATCGGCGAATCGCTCGAGCGCCGCGGCGCCGAGCTGTGGGAGGCGCGCGAGCTGCCGCTGGCGGCCATGCTCGACAGCGTGGGCTCGGGCGCCGTCGAGAGCCTGGCCGAGTACGTCAACGACGTGCTCTGCCAGGAGGGGATCCAACGCGGTTTGAAGGTCACCAACCGGATCAGCCCCGGCTACGGCGCCTGGGACGTGGCGCAGCAGAAGGAGCTGTTCGCGCTGTGTCCCGGCAGCGCCATCGGCGTCAGGCTCAACGAATCCTGCTTCATGACGCCGGTGAAGTCCGTTTCGCTGCTCGCCGGCGCGGGTGTCGCGGCGCGCGTCGATCACTACTTCAGCCAGTGCGCCCGCTGCTGGATGCGCGACTGTGCCTATCGCCGCGCGCCCGCCCGGAAGACCGTGCACCGGTGACCTCGCGGGCCAGGCGGGAAGTCCCTCCTCGACCACGCTATCACTCTATGCGAAAGCTGTATCCGGACGGTCGGTGGCGTGGCAACGCGCAGAAGCTACGGGTCTCGGAGGGTCTCCCCGCCTGGCCCGCCGATCTCAGGTGCGCGATCCAAGCGCCGGCGAGGGCTCAGCACCCGCGCAGGCATGATCTGATACGATGCGGAGGATGCGAGCGGATAACGTCATTCTCATCGGCTTCATGGGCGCCGGGAAGTCGGCGGTCGGCAGACTGTTGGCGCGGCGGCTCGGGCGCTGCTTCGTGGAGACCGACGACATGATCGTCGCTCGCGTGGGGCGCCCGATCCCCGAGATCTTCCGCGTGGAGGGCGAGGAGCGGTTCCGCGAGCTCGAAGCCGACGCGCTGGACGCCCTCAAGCTGAAGTCGGGCGACGTGATCGCGACGGGCGGCGGTCTCCCGTGCCGCGAGGGGCGCATGGAGGCCCTCCGTGCGCTCGGCACCGTCGTGTGGCTCGCCGGCGACTTCGCCGACCTTTACGAGCGGGCGCGCCGGTCGGCAGACCGGCCGATGCTCGCGGGCCGGACCGCCGAGGAGCTGGAAACACTCTACCGCGCGCGCGAGCCCTACTATCGGCGCGCGCACATCGTGGTCGACACGGGCGGGCTCGGCCCTGACCAGGTCGTGGCGCGCGTGCTGGCCGCGCTCAGGGAACCGCATGCCGCACGCGTTTAATCTCCGTCTCGACGCAGGGCCGCTCCTCTGCGACGGCGCGATGGGCACGATGCTCTACGCGCGCGGGGTGTCGCTCGACGCCTGCTTTGACGTCCTCAACCTGAACAACCCGAGGCTCGTCCAGGCGATCCACGCCGACTACATCGCGGTGGGCGCCGACCTGATCGAGACCAACACCTTTGGCGCCAATCGCTTCAAGCTCGCGCTGCACGGGCTCGCGGGCCAGGTGCGGGAGATCAACGGCCGGGGCGTGCGTGTCGCCCGCGACGCGCGCGAGTCGACGGGGCGCGACGTCCTCGTCCTCGGGTCCATCGGCCCGCTCGGCAAGTACCTGGCGCCGCTCGGGAGCGTGACGGCGGAGGAGGCGCGCGCCGCGTTTCGCGAGCAGGCGGAGGGGCTCCTCGAGGGCGGCGTCGACGCGTTCATCGTCGAGACGATCTCGGACCTCGCGGAGATCGCGCACGCGATCGAAGCGATCCGCTCGATCACCGACCTCCCCGTCATCGCGCAGATGGCCTTCACCGACGAGGCCGTGACGTTCACGGGACGCTCGCCCGCCGAGGTTGCGCGCACGCTTCGCGCGTTGGGCGTCCAGGCCCTGGGGGCGAACTGCTCGGTGGGCTCGAGCACGCTCTATGGCGTGCTCGAGCAGATGGTGCCGGCGGCCGGGGGGCTGCCGCTCGCGATCCAGCCCAACGCGGGGCTCCCGAGCCGCGTCGGTGAGCGGCTCATCTATCTGTCGTCGCCGGCCTACATGGCGGAGTACGCGACGCGGATGGTGGACGCGGGCGCTCGCATCGTCGGTGGCTGCTGCGGCACGACGCCTCAGCACATCGCGGCGATGCGTGAGGCGCTGGATCGCAAGAGCCCCATCCGGCGCGAGAGCGTGCGTCCCACGATCACTGTGAGCGCGCCGGCTGTCAGCGAGTCGGCCGGGCTCGTGACCCGGCGCCCCGCGACGACGCTCCAGCGCAAGCTCGAGGCGCGGGAGCTCGTCGTCACGGTCGAGCTCGACCCGCCGCGCGGCCACACCGTCGAGAAGCTGGTCCAGGGCGCCAAGCTCCTCAAAGAGCGCGGAGTGGAGATCGTCGATATCAACGACGGCTCGCTCGGGCGCGTGCGGATGGCGGTCCTCCCCACGGCGCTCCTCGTTCGCGAGGCGACCGGGCTCGACATCAACATGCACTTCACCTGTCGAGACCGGAACCTCATGGGCATCCAGGCCGACCTGCTCGGTGCCCACGCCCTCGACGTCCGTAACATCCTCGCCCTCCGGGGCGACCCGCCGCGCGCGGGCGACTATGTCAACACCACGGCCGTCTTCGACGTCAACGCCATCGGCCTCATCGAGGTCCTGAAGCGGATGAATCAGGGCCTGGATGCGACCGGCAACACGATCGGCGTGCCGACCTCGTTCTGCATCGGCGCGGCGCTGAACCCGGGGGCCGAGAACATCAAGGGGGAGATCGGCCGCTTCCACCGCAAGGTGCACGCCGGGGCGCAGTGGGTCCAGACGCAGCCGGTGTACGACCTGGCCGAGCTCGACCGGTTCCTCGAGCAGGCGGGCGGCTCCCCGGTTCCGGTCATCGTCGGCGTGCTCCCGCTCCACAGCTACCGCCACGCCGAGTTCCTCCACAATGAGGTGCCGGGCATCACGATCCCCGACCCGATCCGCGCGCGCCTCAGAGACGCGGGCGACGGGGCGCTGCAGATCGGCATCGAGATGGCCCAACGCCTGGTATGCGAGATCCGCGGCCGCTACGCCGGCCTCTACCTCGTGCCCTCGTTCGGGCGCTTCGAGGTCGTCGCCGAGGTGCTGGATGCCCTCCGTTAATCGGAGCGCGAGACAGGTTCCCACCGTGGGTGGCCTGAGAGAGGAGCCGGGTGGCTCCGTTAATCGGAGCGCGAGACAGGTTCCCACCGTGGGTGGCCTGAGAGAGGAGCCGGGTGGCTCCGCCTGAGCTCTCGGCGCTCGGCGTGGTCGAGGCGGCGGCCGAGATCCGACGCGGCGCCGTGAGCCCCGTGTCGCTCGTCGAGGCGTGCCTCGAGCGGATTCGCGCGCTCGACGGCGGCGTGCAGGCGTGGGTGCACGTCGATGACAAGGGTGCCTTGGCCGCCGCGCGCGAGCGCGCCGAGGAGGCGAAGCGCTCCACCGTCCGCGGGCCGGTGCACGGTATTCCGGTCGCCGTGAAGGATATCTTTCACGTCGCCGGACTGCCGACGACCGCCGGCGCCCGGCCCTTCGCCCACAGCCGGCCCGGCGAAGACGCGACCTCGGTCGCTCGGCTCCGGGCCGCGGGCGCGATCATCCTCGGCAAGACCCACACGACGCAGTTCGCCTACCGCGATCCGGCGCCCACGCGTAATCCGTGGAACCTCGCGCACACGCCGGGCGGCTCCTCCGCGGGCTCGGCGGCCGCGGTGGCCGCGCGGATGGCCCCGCTGGCGCTCGGCTCGCAGACCGTCGGCTCGGTCTTGCGCCCCGCGGCCTACTGCGGCGTGGTGGGCTTCAAGCCGACGCACGGGCTCGTGTCCACTGCGGGCGTGATCCCGCTCGCCTGGTCGCTCGACCACGTCGGCGTCTTCACGCGCGGGGTCGCCGACGCGGCGCTGGTGTTCTCGGTGCTGGCGCGCCGAAACGTCGTCGCCGAGCCCGGCGGTCCGCCGCGCCTGGCGCTCGCCCCCGACCTCCTGCGTCGCGCCTCGCCCGAGATCGCCGCCCACGTCCAGGTGACCGCCGACGCCTTCGCCCGCGCGGGCGCCACGATTGCCGAGGTGAAGCTCCCGGCGTCGTTCGGCGGGATCCATGCGGCGGGCCAGACGGTTCTGGAGGCGGAGGCGGCGACGTACCACGAGCCGCGGTTCGCCAAGCACGCCGACGACTACGGCCCCGAGATCCGGAAGCTCGTCGAGAAAGGACTCACGATTTCCGCCTCCGCCTACGTCGGAGCCAACCGCGCGCGGCTCGCCTTCAGCGAGGAGGTCATGGAGCTTCTCGCGGCGCACGACGCGCTCCTCTCACCGACGGCGCCCGCACCGGCCCCCGAGGGGCTCGCGTCAACGGGCGACGCGTCGCTCTGCGCCCCCTGGAGCTTCGCCGGCGTCCCCGCGGTCTCGCTGCCGAGCGGGCTCGGAGCGTCGGGGCTCCCCCTCGCGATCCAGCTCGTTCAGGCCGCCGGCGCGGAGGCGCGACTCCTGAGCGTGGCGGCCTGGTGCGAGCGCCAACTCGGTTTCAGCCGATCTCCCGGCCACTAGCGATGCTCGACCTCAAGCTCGAAGGCGCCTCGGTCGTCGACGGCACCGGCGCTCCGGGCAGCCGCGCCGACGTCGGCATCCGCGCCGACGTCATCGTCGCGGTCGGGGATCTCTCCAGCGAGACGGCCGGCTCGACGCTCCGGGCTGCGGGCCGGGTCGTGGCGCCGGGGTTCATCGACATGCACTCGCACTCGGACTGGCGGCTCTGGGAGAACCGGCGCGCCGAGTCGAAGATCCGCCAGGGCGTGACGACCGAGGTCGTCGGTAACTGCGGCTTCTCCCCTGCTCCCGCGTCCCCGGAGTTTCTCCAGGAGCTGCGCGGCTTCGCCCTCTACGTGCCCAAGGGCATGGACTTCCAGTGGCAGTCGGTCGGCGAGTACCTGAAAGCGTTCGACGCCGAGGGCACGGCGGTCAACGTCGTGCAGCTCGTCGGCCACGGCACCCTCCGCATCGCCGCGATGGGCTTCGCGCGTCGCGCGCCCGACCGGAAAGAGCTCGGCCGGATGCAGCGGCTCATGACCGACGCGATGGAGGACGGCGCGTGGGGCCTTTCCACGGGCCTCATCTACGCGCCAGGCTCGTACGCTGCGACCGAGGAGATCGTCGACCTCGCGCGTGTCGCGGGCCGGCACCGCGGCTTCTACGCGAGCCACATCCGCGGGGAAGGCGCGACGCTCCTCGACGCCGTTCGCGAGGCGATCCGGGTGGGACGCGAGGGCGAGGTGGCCGTCCAGGTGAGCCACATCAAGGCCGCGGGCCGCCCGAACTGGGGGAGGGTGGCCGACGCGCTCGCGCTGATCGACGGAGCGCGGGGCGAGGGGCTCGACGTGATGGCCGACGTCTATCCCTACACGGCGTCGAGCACGACGCTCCGCACGCTCCTGCCCGACTGGGTTCTCGAGGATGGCGTCGAGGCGATGCTCGAGCGGCTGGGCAAGCCGGAGGTGCGCGAGCGGATCCGCCGCGAGCTCGAGGCGCCGGTGACGGGCCAGAGCCTCCTCGACCGCGTCGGCTGGGAGAACATCATGATCGCCTACTGCGCGCGACGGAAGGACGCCGAGGGCAAGCGCCTGTCGGAGGTCGGCGCCGCGCGCGGGCTGGACCCGCTGGAGGCGGCGCTCGAGCTGATCGTGGACGAGGCGGGCAAGGGGTACATGATCCTCTTCCAGCTCGACGAGACGGACCTGCGCCGCGCCCTCGCCCATCCAGCAGTCATGATCGGCTCCGACGGCTCGTCCCTGGCGCCGTACGGCGCTCTCGGGATGGGCAAGCCGCACCCGCGCAGCTACGGCACGTTCCCGCGCGTGCTCGGCGAGTACGCGCGCGAGCAACGCCTCCTCGGGCTGCCCGAGGCCGTGCACAAGATGACGGGGCTGCCGGCCAGGCGATTGGGGCTCCGCGATCGCGGCGTGATCCGCGCGGGCGCCAAGGCCGATCTCGTGGTGTTCGACCCGAAGCGGGTCGCCGACCTGGCGACGTACGAGGAGCCGCACGAGTATCCCGTGGGGATCGAGCACGTCATCGTGAACGGGCGCATCGTCATCAAGGACGCCGAGCACACCGGGAGCCTTCCCGGTAAACTCCTGACGCCCCCATGACGATCGGGCGCGCCTTCCCGGATCTGCTGACGCCGCTGTCGAGCGCCGCCTCGGTGGAGGAGGGGCTCGCCCAGACCCTGGACCGCCTCGTGGAGCGGACCGGCGCCGCGGCAGGTGCGCTGGTCTTCACGCCGCCGCACGAGGCGCCGATCGTCGTGACGGCGGGTGGCAGGCGCCTGCCCGCGGAGCTCGGCGCGTGGTTGCGGGCCGAGGTGCAGACACCTGCCGGCGGGTGGCGGCTCGCGCGCGTCGCGCCGCCCGGCTGGCCGCGCGGAGTCGCGGTCGCGCTGAGGACGCCGCTCGGGGCGCCGGGGCGGCGCGTCGGCGCGTTGCTGCTCCTGGGGCGTGCGCTCACGCGCTCCACCCTGGCGTCCGGCTTCCCGCAAGAGCTCGGCGAGGCCCTCGGCCACGTCTGGCGCCTCCATCGACGCAGGCTCCGCACGTCGGCGCTAAACGAGCTCACGCGGCTCCTCGTCTCGACCCACTCGCTCGAGGACGTGTTCCGCGCGTTCGCCGAGGGCGTGGCGAGGCTCGTGGTGTTCGACTCGGTCGCGGTGTCGCTGCTGGACTCGGAGCGCGGCGAGTTCGAGGTCGTGGACATCGTCGCGCGCTCCATGCCGCTCCGGGTGCGGCGCGACGCCCGGATGCCCCTCGTCGGGACTCTGCTCGCCGAGCTCCTGACGCGCGGAGCGCCCCTCCGGGTGGACGACGTCCGGGACGGAGACGTCCCCGAGGCGAGCCGGCGGGTCTTCGCGGAGCGCGGCTATCGCGCCGTGGCGCTGATGCCGCTCGCGTCGGCGGGCGGAGTCTTGGGTGCCGTGACGCTCGCGTCGGCACGCCCGGGAGCCTTCGATGACGAGGACGTCGAGATCGTCGGCGAGCTTGCGCGGCCCCTGGCGTCGGCGATCGAGCTGAGACGGCTCCTCGAGGAGGGCCAGCGGCGGACCGACGAGCTCGCCGCGCTCTACGCCACGAGCCGGCTCATTACCGCCAGGCTCGACGTTCCGTCCGTCCTCGACCGGATCAGCCAAGCGGTCAGCGACCTGATCGGCAGCACGGGGTGCGGGATTGGCCTCCTCAACGCGGAACGAACCCATATCGCCCACGTGGCGGCTCACGGCTTCCGGAGTCAGGAGTGGCGCTCGCTCTCGATAGCGGTCGGCGAGGGCATCATGGGCCGTGCCGCCCAGAGCGGCACGGCGATTCGCGTCGACGACGTCCCCACCGACCCGCGCTCGGCCCCCCGCGACGTGGACGAGCGCGAGGGGATCCGCTCGATGCTCTGCGTGCCCCTGACAGTGGCGGGCGGAGTGATCGGCGTCATCTCGGCTTTCTCGACGCACCCCGGCGCGTTCACCGGCCACCACCAGCGCGTGCTCGAGGCATTCGGCGAGCAGGCCGGGATCGCGATCCACAACGCGCGGCTCTTCGAAGAGAGCGTGCGGCGGGCCCGCGAGACGCGCGCCCTCTTCGAGGCGGGCCGCGCGGTGACCGCGAGCCTCGACGTGGACCGGACGATCCGCGTGATCCTCGAGGAGGCGCGCGGCGTCCTCGGCGCCGATTCGTGCGGACTCTCGACGCTCGACCCGCAGACGAACGAGCTCGTCACGGTGGCGAGCCTGGACCTGCCACCGCCGATGGTGAAGGACATCCGGATCAAGGTGGGAGAGGGGATCGGGGGCCTCGCCCTGCGTGAGCGGCGGCCGGTCCAGAGTCGTGACCTCGCGGAGGATCCGCGGGTACGCTACGCCCAGCTGCCGCTGGCCAGTGGCCTCCGTTCGATGCTCGTGGCACCGCTCCGCGTGGGCGATCGCGCCATCGGCGTGATCAGCGTCTTCCGACGGGACGTCCACGAGTTCTCGGCGGGCGAAGAGGAGCTGCTCCTGGCGCTCGCCGACCAGGCCGCGATCGCGCTCGAGCACGCGCGCCTGTACGGGGAGCTCGAGGGTATGGTCGCGGAGCGCACGCGGGAGCTCGACGCCCAGAAGCGCTTCGTCGAAGTGGTGCTGGAGACGCTGCCGCTCGGCGTCTTCGTCCTCGACGCGGAGCTCTGCATCGTCCGCGCGAACCGCGAGGGCGCGCGGGCGCTTGGCTGCGACCCGGGCAAGCGCGCGCCGCTCGCGGCGCTCTTCGGCCCCGGCAAGACGCGGGTGGTCGAGGCGTTCCTCCGCGAGGCGTTCGAAACGCGGCGGGGCGGCTCGATCGAGGCGGAGATCGCGCTCGCGGGGGAGACGAAGATCTTCCGGCTGACGAGCGCGCCCTTCGAGGCGCTGGAGGAGCGCATCACCCACGCGGTCGTCCTCGTGGAGGACATCACGCGCGCCAAGCGGCTCGAGCGTCAGATGCTGCTCACCGAGCGGCTGACGACCGCGGGACGGCTCGGCGCGGGCGTCGCGCACGAGCTGAACAACCCGCTGGCGACGATCGCGGGCTGCGCGGAGTCGCTCCGGGAGCGGCTCACGGAAGGCGGGCGCGCGAAGACGCTCGAGCTCGCCGACTTCCCGCACTACCTCGGGCTGATCGAAGAGGAGGCGTTCCGGTGCAAAGAGATCACCGGGACCCTGCTCCAGCTCGTCCGCGATCCCGGGAGCCGCCGCGCCCCGACCGACCTCACCGCGCTCGTCCTCAAGGCGACCGAGCTCCTCTTCCACCAGCCCCGCTTCGCCGAAGGCCGGTTCGTGACCGAGCTCGACCAGGCGCTCCCGGCGGTCGCGGTCAACGAGGGCCAGATCCGCCAGGTCTTCATCGCCCTCGCCTCGAACGCGCTCGAGGCGATGGAGGGGCGCGGCCGGCTGACGGTGCGCTCGCGCCTGCATCGCGGCGAGGTCGAGGTGGAGTTCGAGGACGAGGGGCCGGGCGTTCCGGACGAGGTCCTGCCGCGTATCTTCGACCCATTCTTCACGACCAAGCCGCCGGGGCAGGGGACCGGCCTCGGACTCGCCATCGCCCAGGGGATCGTGACGGACCACGGGGGCCGGATCGAGGTCACCTCGCGGCCCGGCAAGGGGAGCCTCTTCCGGGTGGTGCTGCCCGCGTGAGTTGCAAGGTCCGCGTCCTGGTCGCCGACGACGAGCGCAACCTGCGCGAGCTCATCATGCGCGAGCTCGCGCGCAAGGGGCACGACGTGGACGGCGTCGGCGACGGCGCCGCGGCGCTCGAGCGGCTCGTGGCGGCGCCGTACGACGTCGTGGTCCTCGACATGAAGATGCCGAAGAAGGAGGGTATCGAGGTCCTGCGCGAGCTCCAGTCCTTCCCCGAGCATCCGCAGGTGATCGTGATGACGGGCTTTCAGGAGGTCTCCACGGCGGTCGAGGCGATGAAGCTCGGCGCCTACGACTACCTCACCAAGCCCATGAAGATCGAGGAGCTCGACGTCCTCATCCGCAAGGCCGCGGAGAAGGCCCAGCTCCTCCGCGACAACGAGGCGCTGCGCGCGTACGCCCCGGGCGCCGAGCCGTTCGGTGGCATCCTCACCAAGAGTCCCCAGATGCAGGAGGTCCTCCGGATCATCGAGCGGATTGCGCCCACCGACTCCTCGGTGCTCGTCCTGGGCGCGAGCGGTACCGGCAAGGAGCTGGTGGCGCGCGCGATCCACGAGCGCTCGGCGCGAGCCGGGCGGCCCTTCGTCCCCATCCACTGCGGCGCCCTGCCGCGTGAGGTGTTCGAGTCGGAGCTCTTCGGCCACGAGAAGGGCGCGTTCACAGGCGCGGTGGGCGCCAAGCCCGGGCTCGTCGAGCTGGCGGACGGCGGCACCCTCTTGCTCGACGAGATCGGCGAGATGGAGCCGGACAGCCAGGTGAAGCTCCTGCGCGCCCTCGAGACCGGCACCTTCTTCCGCGTCGGCGCCACGCGGCCGCGGCGCGTGGACGTGCGGCTCGTGGCGGCGACCAACCGCGACCTCGCCGAGGCGATGAAGACGGGCGAGTTCCGCCAGGACCTCTTCTTCCGGATCAACACGATCATGATCAAGCTGCCGCCCCTCCGGGAGCGGCGGGAGGACATCGCGCTCCTGGCCAACCACTTCGTGGTGGCCAACGCCACGTACGGCGCCAAGCGGCTCGGCCCCCGCGCCCTCGCCGTGCTCGAGGGGTACGCATGGCCCGGCAACGTCCGCGAGCTGCTCCACGCCATCGAGCGCGCGGTGATCCTCTCGAAGGGCGAGGAGATCCAGCCGGAGGACCTGCCGCCGGAGGTCTTGGGCGCGCCGCCGGCGCCGGCCGTTTCGTCGGGGGCGAGCCTCGAAACGATGGAGCGCCAGCACATCGTCACGACGCTGCGCCAGGTCGGCGGCCACCGGGGCAAGGCCGCGGCGCTGCTCGCCATCGACCCGAAGACGCTCTACCGGAAGATCATCGCGTACGGGATCGCGCCCGACGAGTTCAGGTGAGAACCCCCCGGGTGATCGGCTCTCCTGCCCACCCCAAAAGTTGACGCCCGCCAGGCTGACCTGGTTGCAATGGCCGAGGCCAACGCGAGGAGCCGGCACATTCTAAAGCAGCTACTGGTGAGCGTCGGGCTGTTCGTCGCGCTGCCCAGTGTGGCAGCGGCTCAGCGCATCGCGCTGGACGCGTCGGCCTGGGTTCCGAGTGTCATGGCCGCCGAGGCCAAGGTCGAAGGCGGGGCCCTGCCAGGCACGGCCTTCGACTTCAAGCAGGATCTTGGAATCGACGACGAGCCGCTGGCCGATCTCCGCCTCAGCGTCTTTACCGGGCCGAACAGCAGGCTGCGCCTGGCGTATACCCGCGCGAGCTACGCGGGCGACACGATCCTCGATCGAACAATCCAGTTCAACGGGTCCGTTTTCCCGGCCTCGACCCGCGTTGTGTCCGACCTCGACCTGCACTATGCGCGACTCGGGTGGATCTGGCAGCTCCCGGTGATCCCGGACAAACTGAGAGTGGGTCCGGTCGTCGAGGCCAAGGCCTTCGTGGCCAGCGCTACGCTGGACGCGCCAGCGACCACGCCGCGACTGCGAGAGACCGAGAGGGTCGCCGTCGTGATCCCGAGCGCCGGCCTGGCGCTCGACCTGAGCCTGCACCCCCTGATCGACCTGTTCGCCGAGGGCTCCGCCCTGACTCTGGGCGACCGGGGACGGGTCATCGACGCCGAGGCGGGGGTGCGCGTCCACCTGGTCAAGTTCCTCACCATGATCGCCGGGTATCGGTTCTTCGAGGTGCGCGGCGAGGAGGACCACAGTTTCGCGCGGCTGCAACTGTCCGGCCCGTTCGTCGGCGTGACCTTCAGGTTCTGACCGAGCGCGTCGCGCGCTAAGTCCTTAACGTGCTTGCGCGCTCCGGCCGTGCGTGTACACTGGACCTGTCGGCCGGATGGGCCGGATCTCGCCTCCGATGCAACGTGTCTTCCGGTTCGCGGGGCGTGTACGACCAGCGGAAGACAGTCCGAGGGGGTTCACATGGCGTCAAAACTGTATATCGGCGGTCTCGCGTACTCGACCACGAGCGACGGGCTTCGCGAGTTCTTCAGCCAGTCCGGCAGCGTCCTGTCGGCGACGGTGATTACCGATCGGTTCTCCGGGCAGTCACGCGGCTTCGGCTTCGTCGAGATGGCGACGGCGGAAGAGGCGCAGAACGCGATCGCTCAGCTCAACGGGCGGGAGCTCGACGGCCGGAAGATCACGGTCGAGGTCTCGAACCCGCAGGGCCAGCGCAGCGGCGGCCCGCGGCCCGGCGGCAATCGGCCGAGCGGCGGCGGGCGTGGCCCTGGCGGGGGACGCGGTCCGGGGGGCGGGCGCGACAGCGGCTACGCCCACCGGCCCTCGAAGCCCGTGAAGTGGTAGTGCGGACTTCTGGAATTCGCGGGGCTGGGGCCCCGCCGTCCGAGGTTTCGGAGGGGGCCCTCAGGCCCCCTCCGATGCAAAGATCCGGTCGTAGCGGCCGTACTCGCGGGCCGCGTCCATGAACCACTTCACGGCGTCCGGATCCGAGCGCGGCGGGATCTCGCACGAGGTGGACAGGATGAACGCCGAGGTCCTCGCGGCCGTGTCGATGCAGCGCCGGACGTCGGCGGCCATCGCCTCCTGGCTCGTCTTCTCGAACTTCGTCGCGTCCACGTTGCCGATCGCGACGACGCGGCCGCGGGACACTTCCGTGAACCGCTTGAGCTGGTCCACGTAGAGCTTCGGGTCCGCCTGCTGGTCGAGGTCGAACGAGATCGTCGTGAAGCCGCACCGAATGAGGTCCTCGTAGATCGGGTAGGTCGTTCCGCAGATGTGTGTCGTCACGCCGACCTTCTTCGCCTTGAAGTAATCCACGAGCTCCTTGTGGTAGGGTGCGATGAACTCCCGGTAATTGTCGGGCGAGATCAGGCTGATCGAGGCGGTGGGCTCCGAGAAGCTGAGCCCGATGCCCGTGGCCACGATCGCGTCTCCCCAGTTCTTGCAGAAGTCGGTCGTGATCCGCATCAGGTCATGGATGAACTTCGGGTCCTCGAAGGTGTCCAGGAGCATCGTCTCGGGGTTCCGGAGCAGCATCGCGATCGTCCACGGGCCCACGGCCACGGCGCCGATCGCGGTCGGAAGCTTCGCTTTCACCAGCGCTTCGCACTGCTCGAGGAAGCCGGGGAGGCGTGCCGTCCGGTGCGGATCCGGCGGCGCGAGCCGCGCGAGCCGGGCCTTGTCGTCCTGGAGGACGTGCCGGTCGATCGACGGCACGACGTAGTCCGAGTACTTCACGTGGCAGCCGAACGCCTCGGCCTCCTTCGCCAGGTCGTTGTAGGCGAGGACGACGTCGGGCTGGTAGCGCTCGTAGTAGTTCAGCATCGCCGTGGTCGCCCTGGGCACGTTCGTGCAGTACTCCTCGATCGACAGGCCGTCGAGGGTGCCGGCGAACGAGGCGACGATCGGGTAGACCGGCACACGGTCGGCGAACGAGCGCTTGTAGGCGGCGACGACGCGGTCACGGGGCGTGTACTGGGCGCGGCCGTGCTCCACGTCCCAGACGCGGTTGGCCTCCATGTACCGGGGCGGGAGCTTGGCCTCGTACTCCATGAACTGCGTGATCGGATAGCGGATGCCGCCCGCGTGCGTGCCCTTGAGGCCCTCGATGATGTCCTCCATCTGGGCCCACGGGATCGTGAACGCCATCTCGTGGTCCTGGGTCTGCCCGAAGATCCGGTCGCCCGAGCAGGGGAGGATGAGCTGTGGCTGGTCGGTGCGCATCGTCGTCACGATGATCTCCGAGCAATCGATGCGGCCCCCGAAGGCGGAGGTGAGCTTCCCGCCGCGCTTCCAGAGTGCCGCCTGGGTGAGGCGCATGACCTGGGCCGGGTTGGCGTAAATGCAGACGACGTGCGGCTCGAACGGCGCGCGGTCGAGCGGCGCCACCAGGAGGCAGGAGTACTCGCCGGGCGCGAACTTGTCCACGGCGGCTTCGGACCGCGCACCGGCATCCTTTGTCGCGGTGTACATGCCCTCGCACAGCGTCCCGGAGTTGTGCAGGTGCGTCGGTTTCTCGAAGCCGAGCGCCGCGATGCCGAGGGAGCAGATGTGGTCCTCCCGGGTGAGCGCGATCATCCAGCCGTATCGCCGGGCCATGTCGATGACCTGGCAGTTCATGCTGAGCTTCTTGAAGTCGCGGGCCGGCCGCTTGGCCTTTTCGGGAATCTCCTCGCCGGGCTTGAGCATCCGGATCGCCACGGGGAACGTCTGGGGCCGGATGTAGAACTGCAGCTCCCGGTCGGCGGTTTTGACGTCGATCATGGGGTCTCCTTTGTCGCGGGCGCCGCGAGGCGCGTGTGGCTCCGCATCGCGGACTTCTCGCTGAAGCGTACTACCTCGCGGAGCCCGCGACAACAATGTAGAATACCGCGCACTCGCGGCGGGCGTTGCCCGCCGCGTCAAGACGGGGAACGGGCGCGTGCACCTCGGTAGGGGAGGTCCAGAATGCAGGCTCCAAGCGCGAGCTACAGCCTCACGGTCCGGCTCGAGATCCTGAACAAGCCCGGCATGCTCGGTCGGGTCACCTCGGCGATCGGCAAGGCCGGCGGCGACATCGGCGCCATCGACCTGGTCGTCGTCGGCAAGACGACGATCACGCGCGACATCACGTTCAAGGCGCGCGACGAGCCGCACGGCCAGCAGGTCGTGGACGGGATCCGCGCGGTCCAGGGCGTGAAGGTCGTCAACGTCTCGGACCGCACGTTCCTCATGCACCTGGGCGGGAAGATCGAGGTGCGCGGGAAGATGAGCGTCAAGACCCGCGACGACCTCTCCATGGCCTACACGCCGGGCGTCGCGCGCGTCTGCATGGCCATCCACCACGACCCCGAGAAAGCGTACGCGCTGACGATCAAGCAGAACGCCGTCGCGGTCGTGACGGACGGCACCGCGGTGCTCGGTCTCGGCGACATCGGCCCGAGCGCCGCCCAGCCGGTGATGGAGGGCAAAGCGCTCATCTTCAAGGAGTTCGCCGGGGTCGACGCCTTCCCGCTGTGCCTGGCGACCAAGGACGTGGACGAGATCGTGGCGATCGTGAAGGCGATCGCGCCCGTGTTCGGTGGGATCAACCTCGAGGACATCTCGGCGCCACGCTGCTTCGAGATCGAGGAGCGGCTCCAGCGCGATCTCGAGATCCCAGTGTTCCACGACGACCAGCACGGCACGGCGGTCGTGGTCCTCGCGGCGCTGCTCAACGCGCTCCAGATCGTGAAGAAGCGGCTCGCCGACGTGCGGATCGTGTTCACCGGGGCCGGCGCGTCCGGCATCGCGACGGCGAAGCTCCTTATGCAGGCCGGCGCCAAGCACATCACCGCCTGCGACCGCGCGGGGACGCTCTACGACGGCCGCGTCGACAACATGAACCCGATCAAGGCGTGGTTCGCGAAGCACACCAACGCGAAGAAGATCCGCGGCTCGGCGAGCGACGCGCTCAAGGGCGCCGACGTCTTCATCGGCCTCTCGGGCCCGGGCGTCGTCGCGCTCAAGGACATCAAGGCCATGAACCGCGACCCGATCGTCTTCGCGATGGCGAACCCGATCCCGGAGATCCAACCCGAGGAGGCCGGGCCCTACGTTCGGGTCATGGCCACGGGACGCTCGGACTACCCGAACCAGATCAACAACTCGTGCTGCTTTCCGGGCTTCTTCCGCGGGATGCTCGACGTCCGGGCGCGACGCGTGAACGACGCGATGAAGCTCGGGGCGGCGCATGCGCTGGCGGCCATCGTGTCCAAGGAGGAGCTCTCCGAGGAGTACATCACGCCCTCGATGTTCGACAGTCGCGTGGTGCCGGCCGTCGCCGCGGCGGTCGCGGACGCCGCGATCCGCACGGAGGTCGCGCGCCGGCAGCGGCGCGCGCCGGTCGTCGCCTCCAAGGCGTCGCGGTAAGCCGTGAAGGCCAAGGAGCTGCTCGCGGCGTGCTTCGTCCTGTTCGGCGCGCTTCTCGTCTGGCCCCTCCTCTCGATCCCGAATCGCGCCGTGCTCGTGGCGGGCGTGCCCGCGCTGGTCCTCTACCTGTTCGGCGTCTGGGCGGTGGTCGTGGCCGTGCTCGCGTGGGCGGCCCGCCGGTCGGGGGATGAGGACGGCCCGTGACCGTCGGCATCCTCCTCGCCTACCTCTGCTTCCTCTTCGTCGTCGCCGCCGTCGCTGAGCGCTTTGGACGGCGGCGTCTCGTCGCGCGGCTGCGCACGCTGACGTACGTCATGGCCGTCTCGGTCTACTGCACCGCGTGGACCTTCTACGGCAGCGTCGGGCTCGCCGCAAACCGCGGCCTCGAGTTCCTGACGATCTACCTCGGACCCGCGCTGATCGCGCTCACGTGGCCGACGATGCTGCGCAAGCTCGTACGGGTCGCCAAGGAGCAGCGGATCACGACGATCTCCGACTTCATCGGGAGCCGGTACGGCAAGTCGGCCGCCCTCGGCACGCTCGTCGCGGTGCTCGTCGTGGTCGGGATGATCCCGTACATCGCGCTCCAGTTGAAGGCGGTATCGGTCTCGTTCCGGATGATGATCCCGGGGGACTCGCTACTCTCCGGCTTCGACCCGACGCTGCTCGTCGCCGGCACGCTCGCGCTCTTCGGCATCCTGTTCGGCGCCCGGAACCTCGACTTCACACGACAGCAGACGGGCCTCATGACCGCTGTTGCCGTGGAGTCCATCGTCAAGCTCGTGGCGTTCCTGCTCGTCGGCGGCTGGGTGACGTGGGGGCTCTTCGGGGGCTTCGGTGACATCTTCACGGCGATCGCCGCGAGCCCGTGGTCCCGGCTCCTCACGCTCGACACGCCGCCCGCCGCCTCCTATGCGCGCTGGGCCGCGATGCTCCTGATCTCGATGATGGCGGTCATCCTCCTGCCGCGGCAGTTCCACGTCCTCGTCGTGCAAAATCCGCGGGAGCGCGACGTGCACACGGCCGCGTGGGCCTTCCCGCTCTACCTCCTCGCGATCAACGTCTTCGTGCTGCCCATCGCCTTCGGCGGCCTCCTCACGTTCGGGGATGTCGCCTCCGCCGACAGCTTCATCCTGGCGCTCCCGCTCCGGGCGGACGCGGGGCTCGTCGCCGTCACCGTGTTCCTCGGCGGCTTCTCCGCCGCGACGGCCATGATCGTCGTGGACTCCCTCGCGCTCTCGAAGATGATCTCCAACGACATCGTCCTACCGTTCCTCCTCCGCCGCCGGCGGCTCGAGGAAGTGTACTCGGCGAGCCTCGCGTCCACGCGCCTCGGCATCCTCGTGGTGGTGACCCTCGGCTTTCTGTGGGCGCGTATCGAGGCGGGCCCGTTCCTCCTCGTCGAAATGGGGCTCCTGTCGTTCATCGCGGTCACGCAGTGCGCTCCCGCCGTGCTCTTCGGCTTGTACTGGCGCCGCGGCAACCGCAAGGGCGCCTTGGCGGGCATCTCCGCGGGGTTTGCCCTGTGGTTCTACACGCTGATCGTCCCCGCCGTCGTGAAGGATGGCGCGGTGCCGATCTCGCTGCTGGAGGCCGGCCCGCTCGGCATCGGCTGGCTCCGCCCGACCGCGCTCTTCTCGCTCGAGGGGCTCGACTCGATCAGCCACGGCGTCTTCTGGTCGCTCTTCGTCAACGTCGCCGCCTACCTCCTGGTATCCATCTTCACCGCCCAGGACGCCGACGAGCGCAGCCAGGCCGCGGCGTTCGTCGGGCTCGTCGAGAAGGCCGAGCCGTCGCCGACGCCCGCGATCCTGTCGATGCCGGAGATCGAGCGCCTCCTGCACCTGTACGTCCCCGCCGAGGATGCCGACGCGATCCTCGGCGAGCTGCTCGGCGGCAAGACGCCGCGCGAGCTGTCGCTGCCCGACCTCCTCGACCTGCGTATCCGCCTCGAGCGCATGCTGGCGGCCTCGCTCGGTGCCGCCGCAGCCCGTTACATCATCGAGGACCGGTTCACGATCTCGAAGGGTGAGGCGCAGGAGCTCGTCGAGTCGTTCCAGACCATGCAGCGCTCGCTTGGGAAGAGCGAGCGGCTCCTCGCCTCCGTGGTGGAGTCGGTGGAGGACTGCATTTTCACGACCGACGTCGAGGGGCGGCTCATCACGCTCAACCCGGCGGGCCGCCGGCTGCTCGGCCGCGACGCGGCCGCCGGCCCATTGACGCGCCTCGACGTGCTCGACGAGGCCGACCGGCGTCGCGTCGGCCCGGCCATCAAGCGCGCGGTGGCGAACGGCCGGCCCTGGCGCGGGGCCGTGCAAGGGCTCACCCGCGCCCGTCGACGCTTCCCGGCGCACCTCGCCGTCTCCTGCGTTTTCGACGAGAAGGGGCAGGTGCTCGGAACCGTCGGAGTGCTTCGCGACCTCACGGAGCAGGTCGCGACCCAGCAGCGCCTCATCCAGCGCGAGAAGCTCGCCTCCCTCGGCGAGATGGCGGCCGGCGTCGCGCACGAGATCCGTAACCCTCTCGGCGGCATCAAGATGGCGACCAACCTCCTGTCCTCGAGCGCGATGAACGACCGGCGGATCTCGCAGGAGATGGCCCAGTCCATCACGTCCGGAATCGCGGAGATCGAGGCGATCATCGCGGACCTGCTCGACTACGCCCGCGAGACCCGCCTGGACTGCCAGGAGTACGCGCTCGGCCGCATTCTGGCGCCAGTCGTCGAGGCGTGCGCCGCCGATGGCCGAGCGCGGGGCGTGCGCGTCGTGGCGCACGGGCTCGAGGACGCGGTGGTCGCGTCGGTCGACGGCCAGCGCCTCAGACAGGTGTTCACCAACGTCATGCAGAACGCGCTCGAGGCGACCGAGCGCCAGCGGAGCGGGCGAGTGGAGGTGCGGCTGCACCAGCGCGAGACCGCGGGGGTGGTCGAGATCGCGGACAACGGCGTCGGCATCCAGCCCGAGCACCGCGAGAAGATCTTTCTGCCCTTCTACACGACCAAGCCGACCGGCACGGGGCTCGGCATGGCGATCGTCAAGAAGATCATGGACCTGCATGGCGGCGAGATCGAGATCGACAGCGCGCCCGGGCAGGGGACCACGATCCGCCTGATCATTCCGCGGTCGCCGCTGCCGGCCGTCGCGGAAGTGGCGTAGAGGAGGGGACGATGCGACACCGGGTCCTGATCGTCGAGAAGAAGAAAATCTTCCTGTCCGGGGGGACCACGATCCGCCTGATCATTCTGCGGTCGCCGCTGCCGGCCGTCGCGGAAGTGGCGTAGAGGAGGGGGCGATGCGACACCGGGTCCTGATCGTCGAGGACGACGAGATCTTCCTGCGCCCGCTCCAGCGCACCCTGGAGGTCGAAGGATACGACGTGCTCGTCGCGGGGAGTGGAGAGGAGGCGATGGAGCTCCTCAAAAGCGACGACGTGGACCTGGTGCTCACCGACAAACGGCTGCCCGGGGTCGACGGGGTCGAGCTCGTCCGACGGATCAAGAACGACCATCCCGACCTGGCGGTCGTGGTGATGACGGCGTACGGGACGATCGGTTCGGCGGTCGAGGCGATGCGCCTCGGCGCCGAGGACTACCTCGTGAAGCCGTTCGAGGCCGCCGAGATGCTCATGGTGCTCCGGCGCGCGATCGAGTTCCACGAGCTCAAGGCCGCAAGCCGCGCGACCCTGCGGCGCAACCAGGAGCGGTTCACGCTCAAGAACATCCTCGCGCAGAGCCAGGTGATGCAGGACGTCTTCGAGCTGCTCAACACGGTTGCCGGGCTCGACACGACCGTGCTGATCCACGGCGAGACGGGCGTTGGCAAGGAGCTGCTCGCGCGCTCGCTCCACTTCTCGGGCGCTCGGCGCGACAAGCCGTTCGTCGCGGTGAACTGCGCGGCGATCCCGGAAGAGCTGTTCGAGTCGGAGCTGTTCGGCTTCAGGAAGGGCGCCTTCACGAGCGCCAGCGAGACGCGCCGCGGCCTGCTCCAGGCGGCCAACGGCGGGACGCTCCTCCTCGACGAGATCGGCGAGATGCCGCTCGGGCTGCAGTCGAAGCTCCTGCGGGTCATCGAGGAGAAGCGCGTGACATCGATCGGCTCCGACCGCGCGATCGAGATCGATGTGCGCTTCATCGTCACGACCAACAAGGACCTCCAGGCCGAGGTCGAGCGCGGCGCCTTCCGACGCGACCTCTACTACCGGCTGTCGGTGATGCCGGTGCTGGTGCCGCCCCTGCGCGAGCGCGCCGGTGACATCCCGTTGCTGGCGCAGCACTTTCTCGAAGCCAGCGCCCGGCGCTCGAAGAAGACGGTGCGAGCGATCTCGCCCGCGGTGATGCAGGCGCTCTGCCGCTACGCATGGCCCGGCAACGTGCGTGAGCTGGAGAACGTGATCGAGCGCGCGGTGATCGTCGCCAAGGGTGACACGATCGCCGACGTCGAGCGGTTCCTCACGGGCGAGGCGGAGCGGCCGCGCGTGGACCTCGGGCTGCCGTTTCGCGACGCGAAGGCGCGGGTCATCGAGGAGTTCGAGCGCGCCTACATCGTCGGCGTCCTCGAGGCCGAGGGCGGAAAGCTCACCGCCGCCGCCAAGCACGCCGACATGGACCCGAAGAACTTCTACGAGAAGCTGACGCGCTACGGCCTCCGTCGGCCCGCCGGGGGGCTGGGCGACTGAGGTAGAATCGTCGGCGGACGAGGCCAATCCAGCAGTCAACGAGGGGAGCTATGGCCCAAGCGAAACCGAAGGCGGACGTTCCGATCCAGGCGTTGCTTCGCGAGAACCGGAAGTTTCCGCCGCCGAAGGCGTTCGCGAACAACGCGCTCATCAACAAGCCTTCGATCTACGCCCAGGCGCAAAAGAACTACGTGCGGTTCTGGGAACAGCGCGCCCGTGACCTCCACTGGTTCAGGCCGTGGAGGAAGGCGCTCGACTGGAAGCCACCGTACGCCAAGTGGTTCGTCGGCGGCAAGCTGAACGTCGCGGACAACTGTCTCGACCGCCACGTCTCCGGCCCGCGCCGTACGAAGGCCGCGATCATCTGGGAAGGCGAGCCTGGGGACAGCCGCGTCCTGACGTACTGGGACCTCTACCGTGAGGTCAACCGGTTCGCCGCGGCGCTCAAGCGGCACGGCGTCAAGAAGGCTGACCGGGTCACGATCTACATGCCGATGGTGCCCGAGCTGCCGATCGCCATGCTGGCGTGCGCCCGGATCGGCGCGCCGCACAGCGTGATCTTCGGCGGCTTCTCGCCGGAGGCCGTGCGCGAGCGCATCCACGACGCCGACTCGAGTCTCGTGATCACCGCCGACGGCGGCTTCCGACGCGGCTCCATCGTCCCCCTCAAGAAGAACGTGGACGAGGCGCTCCGCGGCGCGCCCGGCGTCAAGACGGTCATCGTCCTCAAGCGCACCGGCCAGGCCGTGGCGATGCAGCACGGCCGCGACGTCTGGTGGGACGAGTTCGTCAAGGGCGCGCCTGCTCGCTGCCCGGCCGAGCCGATGGACTCGGAGGACCTCCTCTACCTCCTCTACACGTCCGGGTCCACGGGCAAGCCCAAAGGCATCATCCACACGACGGGCGGCTATCTCACGGGCGTGACCGCCACGCACAAGTGGATCTTCGACCTCCACGAGGAGGACGTCTACTGGTGCACCGCCGACATCGGCTGGGTCACCGGCCACTCGTACATCGTGTATGCGCCGCTCGCCAATGGCGCGACCACGGTCATGTACGAGGGCACGCCGGACTACCCCGACAAGGACCGCTTCTGGCGCATCGTCGAGAAGTACGGGATCACGATCATCTACACGGCGCCGACCGCGATCCGAACCTTCATGAAATGGGGAGACGCGTACCCGAAGCGCTGCGACCTCTCGAGCCTCAGGCTGCTCGGGACGGTCGGCGAGCCGATCAACCCCGAGGCGTGGGTGTGGTACTGGAAGGTGATCGGCGGAGGGCGGTGCCCGGTCGTCGACACCTGGTGGCAAACCGAGACGGGCCAGATCCTCATCACGCCGCTGCCGGGCGTCACCGTGCTCAAGCCCGGGTCGGCGACGAGGCCCTTCCCTGGCGTGGAGGCGGACGTGCTCGACGAGAAGGGCAACCCGACGACGTCGGGCTATCTCGTGCTCAAGAAACCCTGGCCGGCAATGCTCCGCGGCATCTGGGGCGATCCCGACCGCTACGTCAAGCAGTACTGGTCGAAGTACGACAACATTTATTTCACCGGCGACGGCGCCAAGCGCGACGAGGACGGCTATTTCTGGCTGCTCGGCCGCGTCGACGACGTCATGAACGTCTCGGGCCACCGCGTCTCGACGATGGAGGTCGAGTCCGCGCTCGTCGATCACAAGGCGGTCGCCGAGGCCGCGGTCATCGGCAAGCCACACGAAATCAAGGGGCAGGCGATCGCCGCCTTCGTCACGCTCAAGCAGGGCATCGACGGGACGCCCGCGCTCCAGGACGAGCTCAAGCAGCACGTCGCCAAGAAGATCGGCTCGCTCGCGCGGCCCGACGATCTGATCTTCTCCGCCGAGCTGCCGAAGACGCGGAGCGGGAAGATCATGCGGCGCCTCCTGCGTGACATCGCCGAGGGCCGGGCGCTCGGCGACACGACGACGCTCGCCGACCCGAACGTCGTCGCGACGCTCAAGGAGAAGTACGAGGCCGAGGAGTCGTAGCGAGCCCGCCGTCTCCGTATGGTCTCCACACCCGACCCGATTGGTTCCAGTACCATGGCCCGTCCCCCGGCCGGTCGGACGAGGGACACAGAATCAAAGGCTTGCGCTGGTCTCTCGCTTGGCATCGGGGCTGCAAAGAGCCGCCGCGGCTCGGTGAGCGGCTGGATGAAGCGCAGTAAAACAACAGAGGAGGCTTATGCCGGCGTCTAAAGTTCCACTCAAAGAGCTCCGCCGCGTCGTCATCGCCGCGTCCGTCGGGAACATCATCGAGTGGTACGACTTCTACATCTTCGGCAGCCTGGCCTCGATCCTCGCGGTCAAGTTCTTCGAGAAGGGCCACCCGGTGGCGGCCTTCCTCAGCACGGTGGCGATCTTCTCGGTCGGCTTCCTGATCCGCCCACTGGGGGCGTTCCTCTTCGGCTGGCTCGGCGACAAGGTGGGCCGGAAGTACACGTTCATCGTCACGCTGACCGGCATGGGCGTGGGGACGGCCCTCATCGGCTTCGTTCCCAGCTACGCGTCAATCGGGCTCGCCGCGGCCTTCATCCTCTTCGGGCTGCGCCTGATCCAGGGCCTCTGCCTCGGCGGAGAGTACGGCGGCGCCATCACCTACGTCGCCGAGCACATCTCCGACGAGAAGCGTGGGTACTACACCGGGTGGCTGCAGACGTCGCCGACGCTCGGCATCGTCCTGTCGCTTGGGGTTATCATCGGAATCCGCAGCTATCTTGGCTTCGACGCCTTCCAGGACTGGGGCTGGCGCGTGCCGTTCATCATCTCGCTCCTCCTCGTCGCAATCGCTATCTGGATCCGGCTCTCGCTCGGCGAAACGCCGATCTTCCAGGAGATCAAGAGGAAGGGCCAGACCGCGACCAATCCGTGGCGCGAGGCCTTCATGAGCAGCAACTTCAAGTATGTGGTCATCGCCAGCGTGGTCGTGCTGGGGCAGGGTTGCGTCTGGTACAGCGGCCAGTTCTGGGCGCTGTTTTACCTCCAATCGGTCAAGAAGCTCGACGTGCTGACCTCCAGCTATATCATCGCGGCCGCGCTGCTGATCGCGACCCCGACGCTCATCTTCTGGGGCTGGCTCTCGGACAAGATCGGCCGGAAGCCGATCATCCTCGGCGGCATGGCCCTTGCCTCCCTCACGTACTACCCCCTCTACACGGCGCTCGGCGGCTACGCCGATCCCAAGACCCTCAACCCCACGATGGCGGTGATCATCGTCGTGATCCTGGTCAACTACGTCGGCATGACGTATGGACCGATCGGGGCGTTCCTGGCCGAGTTCTTTCCCTCGCGTATCCGCTATACGTCGGTGTCAGTGCCCTATCACATCGGCAACGGCTGGGGCGGCGGTCTCGTGCCTTTCATCACCACGGCGGCCTACGCCAAGGCAGTGGAGAACGGCTCCAGCGACCCCCTCTTCTGGGCTCTGGTCTATCCCATCGCGCTTCCCGCGATCATGTTCCTGATCGCGGTCTTCCTGATGCCGGAGACGCGCAAGCACAGCATCTGGGAGGAGGGGGCGATCGAGGCGACTCGCGCGGCTCGCGCGTGAGCCGCCGCCGATAGTTCTGCCGGGTTTGATGGACGCTCGGGGGGTCTCGGGCCCCCCGGACGTCCTTCGTCTCGGGGTGGCCGGGCCCGCGTCAACACGAATACTTGTTGAGCGCCTGATACCCGACAATCCACAGGTTCAGGTGGAGTTGCCGGTCCCTGAGGCTGTAGTAGAGCTTTTGAGGCGTCCGTAGGCGAACGGTCACGTTCCCCGAATCCCCGGCCAGAACGACGGAGTCTTCGCCCTCGGCGTTGTCCGCCAGCTCAGCGAGCGGCGGGCCTTCGTCGGCCCGACTCGCGATCTGATACCGAAAGGTGATAGCGACCGTGTTCGGGGGCACCGCCTCCGAGAGGTCGATCTCCTTGAACAGCCTAGCCCTCCGTCCCCTGATACGACCAGTCCAGGAGCTCTACAGGGTGCACCACGCGGACGTTCAGTCCTCTTTCCTTCAGGCCCTTCTCGATCTGGAGGGAGCAGCCGGGATTCCCGCTCACCACCACCTCGGCCCCCGTCTCTTTGATCCGCTCGATCTTCCGATCGAGAAACTGCCGGGCCAGCTCCGGATAGAGGAGATTGTAGATTCCAGCGCTTCCGCAACAGTAATCTGATTCTCTCAGCTCGACGAACTGGAGTCCAGGGATCGCCTTCAGGATCGTCCTGGGTTCCTGCCGAACCCTCTGACCATGCGCGAGGTGGCAGGCGTCGTGGTACGTGACGACGCGCTTCAGCGCTCGGAGCCGGCCGTTCAGTGGAGCCTGGGCGAGGAGCTGGGAGACGTCGCGCACCTTCTTGCTGAAGGTCTCCGCCCGCTGCGCGTAGGCCGGCTCGGTATGGAGCAACTCCCAGTACTCCTTCATGACCGAGCCGCACCCCGCCGCGTTGACCACGACGAGATCCACGTGAGCCCGCTCGAAGACGTCGATGGTCCTCCTCGCCAGCGCCTTGGCCTGTTCGCGCTCTCCTTCGTGGACGAGGAGCGATCCGCAGCAGCCTTGATCGCGGGGCACCACCACGTCATACCCGTTCTCGCTCAAGACCCGGGCCGTCGCGCTGTTCACGTCGGCGAAGAAGAAGCGCTGGACACAGCCCACGAGCAGCCCCACCCGCCCTCGCTTTTCGCCCTTGGCCGGCACGACCTCGGGCAGCTCTTTGCGCCGGCGCTTGTCGGGGATGGCGGGGAGCAGAGCCTCCATCTTTCCCAGCCGACCGAACAAGCTCAGGGTCCCTGAGGCACGGACCAGCTTCTGGAGGCCCGAGCGCTGATAAAAGCTCAGAAGTCCGGTCACGGCGCGTAAGCGCCTGGGGTCGGTGAACGTACGGAGGATGAGATGCTTGAAACGTCGATCGGCCGCGGAATACTGATAGTGCCGCTCGATCTGGCCCCTGGCGCTCTCCATCAGGAAGCCGAATTTGACGCCCGACGGGCAGGCTGTCTCGCAGGCCCGGCAGAGCAGGCAGAGGTTCATGTGCCTGACGAAGTTGTCGGAGATGCCGATCTTCCCCTCTGAAGCCGCCCGTATGAGATAGATCCGGCCGCGTGGGCTGTCCATCTCGTTGCCGAGGACGAGGTAGGTAGGACACGTGGGAAGACAAAAGCCGCAGTGGACGCAGTCAAGCTGGAGCTCTGCATCGGGCGGATCGATCTGATCGAAGGCGCTGGCGGTGATCTTCCCCGTCGGTTGGACGGCCATCTCAGATCCCTCCCACGAACCGTCCCGGGTTCAAGATCTTCTGAGGATCGAACTCTGCCTTCGGTCGTCGCATGAACGGAAGGGCCTTCTCCGCCAATCCCCAGACGTCCACCCGGCTCTTCACCTCGGGCGGCGCGTCGAGGACGACGACGTTCCCTTCGGCCTCCTGGGCAAAGGCGCGAAGCCGGTTCACCGCTTCGGCCACGCCTTGCCGGAACCGCTCATCTGAGGCGGCCTCGCCCGTGAGGTGGTACCGGATGATCCCCGACCCCGCTTCGGAGACGACTCCGAGACGCAAACCCTGTTTCGCCGCCACCTCCTCTCCCACCCTCACGGCGTCGGCCACTTTGGTCAGCAGCACGCTCGCCTTGAGGACCACCTGAAGCCCATCGCCCAAGGCAAAGTCCCGGGTCGCGCGCCAGAAGGCGTCGTGGACCTGGCCCTCCAGGACATGTCCCTCGGCGGCGCCCGCCTCACGGCAGAGGCGTCTCACCGTTTCGAGTTGGGCATCGACCGCCTCGGGGCGAATGCTGCCGATCGCGACGGCCAGGCCACAACGCGCCTTCGGCCAAGGGAGCCCGGCCTGCTCCGCGACTCGACGCGACGCCTCCGGGTTCAAAAGCTCCACTGCGAACGGAACCAACGGCGAGTCGAGGATCCTCGCGACAACGTCCCGCGCGGCATCGACCGAATCGAGCGAGGCGAGGCAGGTTCTTTCGACCGCGGGCATGGGGTGAAGCCGGAAGGTCGCTTCGACGATGATCCCTAGAGTTCCGAGGGAGCCGATGTACAGCTTGTTCATGTCGTACCCGGTCACGTTCTTGACGACTTTCGCCCCGCCTTTCGTAACCTTCCCGTCGGCGTGGACGACCCGGATGGCAATGACGAGATCCCTCGAGGCCCCATAGCGGAGCCGCCGCGGACCGCTCGAGTTCGTCGCCAGGATGCCACCGAGCGTCGCCAGGTCTGCGTAAGGAGGATCCAGCCCGATGAATTGCCCGTTTCGACCCAAGACCGCCTGGGCCTCTTTGAGCAGGCTTCCAGCCCGGAAGGTGGCGGTCATGTCCGCCGGCTCGTAGTCCACCACCCCGTTCAGCCGAGAGAGGACGACCACGAGGTCGACGCGGTCGGGGATACCGCCTAACGCCATCTTCGTCCCGCTCCCCCGAGGGACGACCTTTAACCCCTCGGCGGAGGCGAAAGCCATGGTGGTCGAGACCTCCTCCACCGACCCTGGAAACACGACGGCCCGGGCGAGCTTACTATCGACGACGTACCGTGCGGCTCCGGGGCCGGCCACGATGTGGTCCGCACCGACCAGGTCGCTCAAGCGTTGGATCAGGGCCCCTTCAGAGAGTACGGTCTCCTCCTACGCGCGCCGCAGCACCTTATCCAACGCTTCGCGCTGCCCCGCGGGACCGACCTCTCCGCCTCGCATGGCCGCGGGAAAGATCTTCCCCGGGTTCAGGAGGCCATCGGGGTCGAAGACCTTCTTTATCTTCCGCATCGCTTCGAGGTCGTCATCGTTGAACATGAGCGGCATGAAGTCCCGCTTCTCCAGGCCGATCCCGTGTTCCCCGGTCAGGCTGCCGCCCATCTCGACGCAGGCCTTGACGATCTCCGCGCCCATTTCTTCTGCTTTGCGCAGCTCCCCCTCGTTCGCCGAGTTGTAGAGGATGAGGGGGTGGAGGTTGCCATCGCCGGCGTGAAAGACGTTGGCCACCCGAAGGCCGTATTTCTGGGAAAGCTCGCCGATGAGTTTCATGACCGGAGGAAGCTTTGTCCGCGGGATCACCGAGTCCTGCACGTAGTATTCGGGGCTGATCTGCCCCATGGCGGCGAAGGCGGCCTTCCGTCCCTTCCAGAGCAGGAGCCGCTCGTTTTCGTCCTTCGCCACCCGGACCTCCCGGACATGGTTCGCTTTGCAGACCTCGATGATCGGGCCGACCAAAGCCTCCACTTCCTCTTTGGGCCCGTCCACCTCGACGAGGAGAACGGCCACGGCGTCCAGGGGATACCCGGCCGCCACTCCTTTCTCGACCGCCTGGATGCTGTTGTTGTCCATCATTTCGATCGCGGCCGGGACGATCCCTTGTCCCACGATCTCCGAGACGGTGTTCGACGCATCCTCAATGGTCTCAAAGACGCCCATCAAGGTCTTGACTGCCTCAGGCGTCCGCATGATTCTGACGATGACCTTGGTGGCGATCCCAAAGGTCCCCTCCGAGCCGACGAAGATCCCGGTCAGATCGTAGCCGAGCGGATCCAGCGTCCTCCCACCGAAGTTGACGATGTCGCCGTCGGGAAGGACGACCTCCAATCCGAGGACATGGTTCGTCGTCACCCCGTACTTGGGTGTGCGGGGGCCGCCGGAGTTCTCAGCGACGTTTCCCCCGATGCTGCACGCCGTCTGGCTGGCGGGATCAGGCGAGTAATAATAGCCTCGCGGGGCGAGGGCGTTCGTAAGCCAGACGTTCACCAGACCGGGCTCCACCACAGCCCGCTGGTTCTCGTAGTCGATGTCGAGGACCCGATTCATCCGGTTGAGCCCGATGAGAATCCCCCCATCGACTGGAAGGGCCCCTCCCGAGAGCCCTGTTCCTGCTCCCCTCGCCACAAAGGGGATCCGCTCTCGGTGGCAGACCTTCACGACCCCCGCCACCTGCTCTGCCGAGCGGGGCAGGACGACGATGTCCGGCATGGCCTTGAAGATGGTCAGGCCGTCCGTCTCGTAGACTCGGAGCTCGCCGGGATCGGTGGCGACACCGTCTGAGCCGACGATTCCGATCAGCTCCCTGGCGATTCGCTCCTTGTCCATCACCAGCCTCTCAGACGCTCGATCATGGGATACCCGTGGTGTGGCCAGACACCTGCCCGAGAGAAAACAGGCCACGGGCCGACCACACTCGCGGGATGTCATCTCGGACTCGGCACGTTAAGGAAATCCGCTCAGGCCGATTCATGGCCGTCCGGGCGAACGCCGTCGGATTATAGCAGCTAAAGGTCGCGATCCGCTGCCGCGCTTCGTCACCCGCTAGGACGCTCTAGAGCACCTCTCGTGGCGGCACGGTTGGCTGGAAGTTGCCATCCGGTGCCGAGACAAGTGTCAGCCTGCCGGAATTCCGCCGGGTCGGCCTGAACCTGGCGTCCCCATAGATCATTCTTTTCAATGAATTAAGGAACCAGGTGGACAGTCAAATCCTCGGCACGGTGGTTGCACCTACCGGAGCGAGAAATACGGGGAGGTCCACCATGGACACGAACATCCAGAAGCGGCTCGAACAGGATCTGAAAGTGGCGGTGTCACGACTCCGGCAGATTGGTGGGGCCGTGGCCGTCGATGAATTGCCCGGGGCGATCGGGGACAATTCCCCCTTTGCCGACGAGGTGGACGAGATCCAGGCCAACGAGAGCCGTGAG
>Ga0209801_1000074_pt1 | contig 69160 bp, 56 predicted proteins | sample GraSoiAngelo_127_FD_185884 | JGI IMG/M metagenome (GOLD analysis project Ga0209801, IMG submission 185884) | Grasslands soil microbial communities from the Angelo Coastal Reserve, California, USA - 14_0927_09_40cm (SPAdes) (version 2) | ecosystem: Environmental > Terrestrial > Soil > Grasslands ... | reverse complement strand
CTGGACTTTTTCAGCTTCAGCGCTCCCTCAATCTCCTACAGCAAGTCCGGCACGCTGACGGGCGGCGACATCGTGAAGAGTACGTCGGGCAGTCCCGCGACCGGTCAGCTCACCGTCACCACCACCACGACGGGCACGAGCCTGCCGAGCGGCTATACGGTGACGGTGGACGGGACCACGAGTCAGCCGGTCGGGATCAACAGGAGTGTCATCTTCACCAACCTCGCGGCCACCAGTCACACGGTGGCGCTCAACGGCGTGCCCACGAACTGCTGGGTAAGCGGGGGAACCTCCCAGACGGTCACCGTACCCGCCGGCGGCACGGCGACGGCGGCCTTCTCGGTGAGCTGCACGACGCCGCCCGGCAACCTGAAGGTGACGACCAGCACCTCAGGGTCGAGCCTGCCGAGCGGCTACACGGTGACGGTGGATGGGACCACGAGTCAGCCGATCGGAATCAACGGCAGTGTCACGTTCACCAACCTCACGGCCACGAGTCATACGGTGACGCTCAAGGGCGTGCCCACGAACTGCTGGGTGAGCGGGGGTACCTCCCAGACGGTCACCGTACCCGCCGGCGGCACGGCGACGGTGAGCTACTCCGTGACTTGCACGACGCCGAACCAGCCGCCCACCGTGAACGCCGGGTCGGACCAGACGGTGTTGCTCGGTCTTCTCTACACCGAGACCGCATCGTTCAGCGACCCGAACAACGACGGGCCGTGGTCGTACACCATCAACTGGGGCGACGGCTCGTCGACCAGCGGTAGTACGTCGAGCCAGGGCACCATCAGCGCGTCGCACTCCTATCTGCTAGGGAGCTTCACGATCCGCGTGACGGTGACAGACAGCCACGGCGCCTCAGGCTGGGACTCGAAGGTGCTTACGGTGATAACGGGGCTGCCGGGGCTGCCGGGGTTGTAAGGCAACTCACCCCTCGGGCCAGAAGCGCTCGGCAAGTTGGAGCGTTCTCGGGTCCCCCGAGACCGCCTGGCCATCGAGCGAGGCGATCGGCACTACCCCCCGCACGGCGTTGACGAGCAGCAGGCTCTTCCCGTCGAGCGCCGAGCGCACGTGGCGCCCCTCCGCGCCAGAAGCCAACTCGAGCAATCGCCCCCGACCGATCCCGGGTAGCACGCCCAGCTCGAGCGCGGGGGTGCGCAGGGCCGCGCCATCCCACCAGAACACGCTCCACACCGTGCCCTCCGCCACCCACCCTTCATGCGTCAACAGGAGCGCGTCGTCCGCCTCCGCGACCTCCGCTTCGTTGGTGGCGTCGGCGAAGCAATCGCGTTCGGTGGTTTTGTGGGGATAGGGATGGTGCGGCTCGGACGCCGTGATCACGGCCGGCGGCTCGAGCGCCGGCAGCTCGCGTACCGTCACGCTGGCCCGGCCGTCGCGCACCTCGAGACGGAGCACGGCGTCACCGGTTTCCGCAAAAGGCGTCACCAGCTTGGGGAGATCCTGCTTCGGCTTGGGAAGACCGAGCTCGGCCACCGAGCGTGCCACCCTCGCGAGGTGGCGGTCCAGGAACGGGATGCGTCCGTCGCGCACCCGCATGGTTTCGATGAGCCCGTACCCCGCCTTGTCCACGCTACTAAGGCTCAAGTCGCAAGCCGCAAGGCGCAAGAGCGCGCCCTTGCGACTTGCGCCCTACGGCTGGTCCCCGGTCGTTACGGGCAGCTCGACCTTCTCCGACCATTCCGTGAACGATCCATCATACACGCGCACCCGAGGGAAGCCGAGCAGGGTGTGCAGCGCGAAATACACGTGGCTCGACTCGAGGCCGCCGTTACAGTAGGCGATGACCGTCTTGTCGGGCGTGATTCCCCGAGCCGCGTAGCTCGTGCGCAGCTCGTCGCGCGGCTTCCACACCGTCGCGAAATCCACCTTGGTCAGGTCATCCTGCCAGAAATGGTTGATCGCTCCCGGAATGTGCCCGCGCCGGAGCTGCGCGCCCGCGCGTCCGGCGTACTGGTCCGTGTTGCGCGCGTCCACGACGACCACGTCGCGCGCGCCCAGGGCCGCCTTCACGTCCTCGAGCGTCGCGCGGGCCGGTGTGAAGCTCGGGGGCGCGAACGCCGTCGGCACGATCGCGGGATAGCGTCGTGTGACGGGGCGGTTCTCGAGGGTCCATTTCCCGAACCCCCCGTCGAGGAGCGCGACCGACGGATGCCCCAGGCCCTCGAGGATCCATGCGAGATACGTCGCATCGTTGTCGCGCGTCTCCCCGGCGCTGTAGATCACCACGGGGCGATCCGCGGTGATCCCGAGGCGCGAGAACAGAGCCGTGTACGACGGCAACCCGAGGACCTTGTTGGGCACCCCGAGGTCGGCGGCGCGCAGCTCTTCGACGTTCAGGTACACCGCGCGCGGAATGTGCCCCGCCAAGTAGAGGGTGTAGTCGTTGCGCGCATCGATCACGCTGACGTTCGAGTCGCGGCTCGTGTACAGCCTCGCGAGCTCATCGGTGGGGATCAGCAGCCCCGGTATTCCGAGCGGCGGCATGTCGACCCCCGAGGGTGGGTTCGCCCACAGGCCAGGGGTGCAGGCGGCAGCCGTCGCAAGGAAGGGCACGAGTATAAAGCGCGAAATCCGTTTCATGGTCCTAGTCCCATCATTTCCTTTTCCACTTCGAGATATACGCGGTTGGCGTTGCGACGTTCCCGCGAGTGGAGCGACACCGGGCGCCCCTCATCCGCCGGCGGCAGCGAGTCGAGCGCCCGGTTGAGCGAGCGGTGCCGCTCGATCGCGGCACGCATGGCGGTCCTGAGCGCCGTGATGTAGTCCCGCGTCCGGGCGATCAGGGCGAGCGGTGTCGCGGGGATGGCGCCGTGGCCCGGCACGACGACCCGGGGATCGAGCCCCGCCAACGTGTCGAGCGCGGCGAGGAGCCCCCGCGAGCTGCCGTCCACCACCATGGTCACACCGTCTTCGATCAAGAGATCCCCGGCGAACAAGACCCGCTGGTCCGGAAGCCACACGATCAGGTCGCCCGCCGTGTGTGCCGGCCCCCGCCAGGGATGCGCGATGACGATCGTCTGGTCGCCGAGCCGCAGGGTGTCCGCGGACGTGACGGCCACGTCGGGTACGTCGGCGTACGCGAATCCCTTCATCTGCGCCTTCCCGACGACGCGTGTCCACGCCGACTCGGCCGCCTCCCGGCTCTGCTCGTCCACGCCGGTCGACACGTCGGGATGGGCGATCACGCGAGCGCCGGCGCGTCGCAGCGCAATCGCGCCGAAGTGATGATCCGGATGATGATGCGTGAGCACCAGCCAGCGGATCGGCCGGTCCGTCACCGCGCGGATGGTGCGAATGAGCTGCTCCCCCTGGGCGGGGCTCGCGAGGGCGTCGATCACGACAACGCCCTCGGTCGTCACGGCGAAGCCCGCGTTGGGCCGGCCCTCCGACCCCCTCCCGGTATCACCCATGACGGCAAAGACGTCCGGGGTGAGCGCCCGAACCGGAAGACGGTCGACACGACTGCCCGTGGAGACATGATGGACGCAACCAGAAGTCGTGACCAACGTCAACGAAATGCGTCGAAAGGATGCTATTCGACGAATTTGATCTCGACCCTCTGAGTGAAGACGCCGCCTTTGTTGTCTTTCCACGTGAACGCCAATAGTGCCTCGCGGTCGGCGCGGAGCGGGAACTCGACAAACGGGTCACGGCTGATCCCCGAGGTCCACACGAAGTGCGCGGCCTCGCGATCCCCGTACATCACGCTCACATCGTTGATGAAATGGGCCGGAATAGGATGGCCCTCCGCGTCGCGAAACAACCCCGTCGCCATGGGATGCTCGACGAGCGCCCGGACGTCGATGACGTCGCCCCGGCGGATGGTCGGGGGCACGAGGATCCGCGCGGCGCCGACCTCGAGATGGAGGCGGGCCGCGTCAGCCACAGCCATTGACGGTGACCCGCACATCGGCCGCGGCGCCCCAGATGGCCCCGTCCGACGTCTCGAGGATCGCCCGCACCGGCGAGGTCATCCGCATCTTGATGCGAGTGCTGACGAACGCTTGGCCGATCTGGGGCGTCAACCGGAACTCGGCGAGGTGAATGTCCGGGTTGTTGTCGACCAGAACGTGAATCGCCTTGACGTACCGGTCGGCGGCCATCGGGAGGTCGGACTCGATCATCACGGGCACCACGCGCCCGTCGGCCGCCACAGTGGGCACGTCGAGCTGGACGTGCCCCTCCTGAACCGGCCGGTCGCCGAACAGCTGCTTCAAAACCTGCTGCACCTTCCAAGGGGGGTCATCCGGCAGCCGTCGCACCAGCCCCAGCAAGCGTTGGGCCCCCAGCAACACGTCCCGCGTGGCGAGTGCCAGGAGCGCGAGGCCGGACGACCGGAGGAAGCGGCGGCGCGGCGTGGCAGGCATGCCAAGGAGAATAGGAAGGCGCCGGAAGAGCTGCAAGTTGCCTATTGGAACTCAGTTTCACATGTTGTGGCGCCGCCTGCCCCCAGGGTACGTATGCGCAAGCTTGTGACAGTTTCCTCGACGGTGCTCGCCTGCACGCTGCTCGCGGCGTGCTCCCATGCCCCGCCTGAAGGCTTCGCTCCCGATCCCGGTTTGGTCTCGCAGATCCGCGACATCCGCATCGTGACGGCCTACGTGCGGGCCTGTCCGGGCGCGACGATGCCGACGACGTACGAGGCGGTCCTGACGGACGGCTCGCGCGTGCCGTTTTCGCGCACGTACGACAAGAAGCACCCGCCGCGTTTGCACGTGGTCTTCCTCGATCGCTCGAGTCCGGAGGCGGTGACACAGCAGGACGGCGACTGGGTGTTCTGGAACGACCCGTTGGCCACCGCGACCACTGGCTTTCGCCTCACCGCCACGCTCCGAGCCAACCCTAGTGTCACGAACACCGTCGTGGTGCCCCCCGACTACAACTGCATGCCGCACGCCTTTTCGTTTCAGGGCGAGCCGGGCGGACCGGGGCAATCAGGGAGCAACGGGCCCGACATCACGGTCAGGCTCGCCATCTTGCGCTCACCGTTCTACGACAAGCTGTTCGTCTCAGGGATCCAGGTCGGGCTGCAGCCGCCGTTTTACGTACTCCAGGACGCGAGCGCCGTGCCGCCCGCCGACTGGCTCGCGATCGAGTCGCGCGGCGGCCGGGGAGGCGCGGGGGTAGCCGGGACCGCGGGAAGTGACGGGGCTGCGGGCGCGAGCGGCTGCCCGGCCCAAGCCGGCGGTCCGGGAGGCAACGGCGGCAACGGCGGGCCGGGCGGCTCGGGTGGTCGGGGCGGGCGGATCAGCGTGATCGTACCGCTCGACAATCCGTTTCTCGCCGGCATCGTCACGGCTCGGAGCGCCGGGGGACTGGGCGGTGCCGGCGGGGCCGGGGGCCCTGGCGGCAAGGGTGGCAAGGGCGGCCAGGGAACGGCGGACACGAACAACCGGCGCTGCCCGGACGCGGCGAACGGCGCGCCCGGGCAGGCCGGTAACACCGGCTCGACCGGCAGCGAGGGAGCGCCTGGACCACGGTCCATCGTGGTGAGCGCACCAACCCGGGAGATTTTTGGCCTTCAAGTGCCGCCCGAGCTGAGCTCGCTGCTCGAGCGAGTGCAGCGCCGGCCCTGACCTATTGTCGATTTGCGATTGCGGATTGCGGATGGGCGGTGGTCGCGCGCATCAATCCGCAATCCGAAATCCGCAATCCGCAGTTTCTTATCTCACGACCAGATGCGAGTATTGGAGAAAGTTCTCCACCACGAGCTCGAACTCGTCGCCGGGTGAGACCACCGGCAACGGGGTCGTCCAGCGTCCCGTCCCGGCGACCGGATCCGCGACCAAGGTGATGGTCGAGGCTCCGCTCAAGAGGTCGGGCGGGATTATGAACTCCACCGTGCTGTTGGTGGTCACCAGCCCGAGGCGCGTCCACATCGCGCCCCGGACGAGGTAGATTCTCACGTCCGACCAGTGGCTGTTGGTGACTCGGAGCGTGGCCGGAGTGCGGCTACTGGGCGTGCTATCGGAGACGGAGGGGTCGGGTGTGGTGGAGGAATTGTGATGCCGGGCGCACGCACCCACCGAGAGCGAGCCGAAGCCGCACCACGCAACAGCCATCAGCCGGATCAGCTTCATCGGGAACTGCGCCATCGGGTGACCCCCTGACCCCGTCGCTTTCGTCGCTCCCGTGGTCGTAACATACTGCACCGCACCGCAAGGCAGAAGGGAACGTCATGTCCGGGTCGTACGACATCATCATCGTCGGGGCGGGCCACAACGGGCTCGTCACCGCGGCCTATCTCGCCCGCGCCGGGATGCGCGTGCTCGTGCTCGAGCGCCGGCATGTGGTCGGCGGTGCGTGCGTGACGGAGGAGCTCTGGCCGGGCTTCAAGGTCTCGACGGCGGCGTACGTGAACAGTCTCCTGCGCCCCGAGATCATCCGTGATCTCGAGCTCCCCCGACACGGGTTCGAGCTGCTGCCGCGCAGCCCCTCGTCGTTCACGCCGTTCCCGGACGGTCGCTTCCTCCTGATGGGACCGGACAAGGCGCTCACCCGACAGCAGGTCGCGAAGTTCTCGGCACGCGACGCTGAGGCCCTGCCCCGCTACGAGGCGATGCTCGAGCGCGTGGCGGATTTCATCGAGCCCACTCTGCTCCAGACGCCGCCCAACCCCTGGTCACTCCGGCCCAAGAATCTCACGCAGCTCGCTGGGCTGGCCTGGCGGTTCCTGAAACTCGGCAAGGACGGTCCCGGAGCGCTCGAGATCTTGACCGGCGCGGCGCGACCGATCCTCGATCGCTGGTTCGAGTCGGAAGAGCTGAAGATCGCGCTCGCTACGGACGCGATCATCGGCGCCATGGCGTCCCCCACGGTTCCGGGCACGGCCTACGTGCTATTCCATCACGTGATGGGGGAGTGCAACGGTGTGCGCGGCATGTGGGGATACGTGCGCGGGGGGATGGGCGGGATCACCCAGGCGCTCGCGTCCGCGGCGCGCGCGCACGGCGCCGAGATCAAGGTGAACAGCCCGGTGGCGAAGATCCTCACGCGCCGCGGCCGGGTGAAGGGCGTGGCGCTCGAGGACGGCACGGAGTTTCAGGCGCGCAAGGTCGCCTCGAACGTGGACGCGCACGTCACCTTCCTGCAGCTCCTGGACGACGGCGACCTGCCCACCGAGTTCGTCGCCGGCGTCAAGAGCATCGACTACTCGAGCGCCTCGTTCAAGATCAACGTGGCGCTCTCTGAGCTCCCCAATTTCAGCGCGGTTCGAGGCAGCGGATTCGCGCCCAACCAGCACCTCCGGGGCACGATTCACCTCGCGCCGACCCTCGACTACATGGAGCGGGCCTACGACGACGCGAAATACGGCCGGCCCTCGACGGACCCGATTCTCGAATGCACCATCCCGTCGGTCGTCGACACGACGGTGGCGCCCGGGGGAAAGCACGTCATGTCGTTCTTCGTGCAGTACGCGCCCTACCAGCTACGGGATACGACCTGGGACGCGGTCAAACACCGGTTTGCGGATCGTTGCTTCGACATCCTCAACGACTACGCGCCCAATTTCAAGCGCGCGGTGATCGACCGGCAGGTGCTCTCGCCGCTCGACCTGGAGCGCCGGTTCGGGCTCACGGGTGGAAACATCTTCCAGGGCTCGATGACGCTGTCACAGCTCTTCTTCTTGCGCCCGCTGCCCGGGTACGCCGACTACCGCTCGCCCATCAAGGGGCTGTACTTGTGCGGCGCGGCGACGCACCCGGGCGGCGGGGTGATGGGGGCGTGTGGCTACAACGCCGCCCGGGAGATCCTCAGGGACCGTTAGTCCATGCCCTTCTTGGCGGTCGGCGGCAGATGGCCGTTCAACCGAAGGTAGATCGCCATCTGGCTGTAGTGGTCCGCCCAATCGGCGACGGTGATCAGCGCCGCCATGCCTTTCGTGACTTTGCGGCCACCGAAGAAATCGATGCTGTCGCCGAGCTGCGCGTCCTGGATCTGGGCAAGGACGTTCTCGCAGTACTTGAACGAGTCCTTCAGGCCCGCCACGAGCTTGTCCTTGGGGTCGGTGCCCGCGAACTTGTCGGCATCGGGCTGCTTCATGCCGGATGCCGCGCTGCAGAGGTAGTTGTTTCCTTCCTTGATCAGGTGGGCGACCACGTCCCCGTAGGTCATCTGGGCGGGCGTGGGCTTGTAGCCGTACTTGTCAGCCGGCATCTCCTCCGCGGCCTCCACGATGTTCTTCGTCTGGCGCTGTGCGATGGCCCGGACGCCGTTCATGACCGGGTTCTGGGCGTGCGCGGCGACGACCGCGAGGGGGAGGGTACAGACGGCGAGCAGGGTGGTGCCGAGCGTGCGTCTCATGCTTCAACTCTCCTGTGAAAGGCGTAGTGGCGGCCGCCGGAATTCTGCATCGGAAAGCGGCTCCCGTCCAGGCTAGATTGCTGCATGCGCTTACCCTTCGCCGCTCTGCTCCTCTTCGCCCCCGCCGCCGGCGCCGCCCAGTCGAGCGCGGAACGGATGACCAACGATAGCTACACGCGCTCGCACGACTACGACCTCGTGCATCAGCGGATCGAGGTCCGGAACTTCGATTGGGACTCGACGTCGTTCGACGGCCGCGTGACGACTACGCTCCTGGCGCTCCGGCCCGGCCTCGATTCCGTAGTGCTCGACGCCGGGAAGGGGCTGGCCGTCGCCCGCGTCGTCGACGCCCGCGGAGCGGCACTCCGCAGTGCGCCGCATGGCGATACGCTGGTCGTTTACCCGGCCCGCGCCCTCGCCTTCCGCGACACGTTGCGCTTCACCATCGAGTATCATGCCCGCATCGACAATGGTCGCGGGTTGACCTTCATCAAGCCCGATGGCCAGGAGCACCGGCCGCAGCAGATCTGGAGCCAGGGCGAGGACGAGAACAATCACTTCTGGTTTCCGACGTACGACTACCCGAACGACAAGACGACCTGGGAGCTGGTCGCCACCGTGTCCGCCGAGTACACGGTCGTCTCGAACGGTCGGCTCGTGGCCGACCGCAGGAGTCCGGGCGGTGCGCGCACGGTCACATGGCGCCAGGATCAGCCGAGCTCGACGTATCTGGTATCGCTCATCGTGGCCCCGCTCGTGAAGCTGACCGACCAGTGGCGCGGCACTCCCGTGGACTACTACGTGTATCGCGCCGATTCGGCGCGCGCCCGGCGTCTGTTCGGCGTCACGCCCGACATGATCGACGTCTACTCGCGGCTCACCGGCGTCCCGTATCCCTGGCCCAAGTACGCGCAGACCACGGTCGCGGATTTCTTCGGCGGCATGGAGAACGTGAGCGCGACCACGCTCGTGGACTGGCTACCCGACGAGCGCGCGTATCTCGACCGTCCGTGGTACCAGTGGATCCTCATTCCGCACGAGCTGGCGCATCAGTGGTTCGGCGACTACGTCACGCTCGAGAACTGGGCGAACATGTGGCTCAACGAAGGGTTCGCCGAATTCCTCCCGGGGCAGTACTGGCGCGCCAAGCTCGGCCCCCACGTCGAGGATGACTATTATCTCGACGAGTACCGCCAGTATCTCCAGATCGACCAGCGGCGCCGCATGCCACTCGCCGCGCTCGGCTCGAACAACGTGTATCCCAAGGGCGCCCTAGTCCTCCGGATGCTGCTCCGTTACCTGGGTCCGGAGCGTTTCTGGGCGTCCATTCATCTGTATCTCACGCGGCATGCCCTCCGGAACGCGACGACGGACGACCTGCGGCAGGCGGTGCTCGACGCGACCGGCGAGAACCTCGCCTGGTTCTGGGAGCAGTGGATGTACGGGGCGGGCCATCCGCGGTTCATCGTCACCGCGGCCTACGACACCACGGCGCGGAAGCTCACGCTGACCGTGAAGCAGACCCAGTCCGACTCCGGTAAGGCCGACACAACGAACGGGGGGATCAAGTTCGAGACGCCTGCTGCGTTCCACATGCCCGTGGCGGTGCGCGTGGGGACTGCGCGGGGTGACGTCGTACGGCGCGCGGAGCTCGACGCCCGCGAGCAGACGATCGAAATCCCGGACCTCTCCGGACCGCCGACGATGGTGGTGTTCGACGACGGGAATACGACCGTAAAGGAGCTGACATTCGATCAGCCTACGGCTTGGCTCGCTACCCAGCTGCGTCGGGATCCCGACCTGTGGAACCGCGAATGGGCGATCGAGCAGCTGGCCAAGCGGACCGCCGACACGGCCGCCGGCGCGGCGCTCGCCTGGGCCGCCACGTCGGCCGATTACTATCTCAGCCGGGCCGGGGCCGCGGAGGCGCTGGCGGGCTTCTCCGCCGCCGGCCGGATGCCCCTGGCGTCGGCGCTCCGAGACACCTCGGCGCAGGTCCGTCGCGCCGCGATCACGGCCCTCGGACAGATCGGCGGCGCACAAGCCGCCGAGCTCGCGCGGGCGACGCTCCGCGCCGACTCGAGCTACGAGGTGCGGGCTGCCGCGCTCACGGCGCTGGTGCACGCCGACTCCAGCGCGCGCGACAGCGCGGTTGCCTGGGGACTCGCGACGCCGTCCTACCAGGACGTCATCCGCGAAGCCGCCTACCGAATCGTGGCCCAAACCGATGACTCAAGCGCCATACCTCAGGTCGAGGCGCTCCTCGGCACCGGTCGCTATCCGGCGCACGTCCTGGCGGCGCTTGCCGCGCGAGGGAGTGGGCACGCCTTCGACGTGCTCACGGCACATCTGGACGACCCGCGCCCCGCCGTGCGGCGCTGGGCGGTCGAGGCCTTTCGGTTCACGCTGCCGCGCCAGCTCGGCGTGCCGCGCCTGCAGGCGATCGAGAGCGCGCTCAAGTACGCCGATACGAAGAAAGACGTCGAGGCGGCGCTCGAGCAGCTCAAGAAACCGGGGTCGGACGACGAGTAAGCGTGGTCCGTAATCCGTTATCCGTGGGGCGTCTCGGATAACGGATTACGGACAACGGATGACGCCTTCCGCCACCAGTAGAGCGGTAATCCCACCAGTATCAGCAGGGCGCTCATCGCCGTGTCGCCAGGTTGCTCTTTGGCGGTGTTGAACACGAGCCAGAGCGAAAACAGGATGAAGACGATCGGGGTGACCGGGTACCCCCAGGCACGGTACGGTCGAACCAGATCGGGCGCCTTGCGGCGTAGCCGGATCACCGCTCCGCAGGACATGGCGTAGAAGACGAATTCCGCCAGGACGACGTACGTGAACAGCCGGTTGTAGACGTTCTTCCACGACGGCTCGGTGGAGATCCACGTGAGCGCGACGGAGACGATGCACTGCACCGCGAGCGATGGCACGGGCGTAAGGAAGCGTGGGTGAACGCCGGCCAACCACCGCGGGAGCAGCCCGTCCCGTGCCATCGCATACGGCACGCGCGCGGCGGTGAGCACGATACCGTTGTTCGATCCCAGCGTGGCGACCATGATCGCGACAGCCACGAATCCCGCACCCGCGCGGCCGAGCGTGACCTGCGCCGCGTCTGATGCCACGAGGGATGATGCCGCCATCTTCGCCGGTGACAGCACGTAGGCGAACGATGCCGTCACCAGGCAGTACAGTACGATCGCGATGAACGTCGACAGGATCATGGAGCGTGGGAGGTTGCGGCCCGGGTCCATGACCTCCCCCCCGACGTACGTGCTCTCGATCCATCCATCGTAGGCCCACAGCACTGCCACGAGCGCGACGCCGAACGAGACGATCTGCGGCCCCAACGGCGCGTCGGACCAGAGCGGGGCGAAGTTCGTGAGGTTGCCTCCCGGGAGCACGAACCCCGCCACGATCAACGCGGTCACCAGCCCGATCTTGGTGAGGGTGAGCACATTCTGGGTGATGGCGCCGAGGCGCACGCCGAGCGAGTTGACCACGGTGAGCGCGATGATCGAGACCACCGCCACCGCCTTGATTCCTGCGTCTCCCAGGTGAACGAAGAATCCGAAATAGGTCGCGAAGCCCAATGCGATCGCGGCGATCGAAGCGGGGTTGATCACGATGCCGCTCGACCAGCCATAGAGAAACCCCCAGACCGGGCCGTAGGCCTCGCTCAGGTAGACGTAGATCCCGCCCGCCTTGGGCATCGCGGCCCCGAGCTCCGCGACGGCCAGCGCGCCGAGCAGCGACACGACGCCGCCCACCACCCACACCAGGACGGACGGCACGGACGCCTGCAAGGTGGCGGCGATGACGCTCGGAACGATGAAGATGGCGGACGCGACGATCGTCCCGACGTTGATCATCGTCGAGTCGAGGAGCCCGAGCTGGCGCTTGAGATCCGGCATCAGCGCTTGCGCCAGCTCCGGTAAGCGTTCTTCAGGAGGTTCTGGAAGTGGTAGACGCCTTCCTCGAAGCGGACGGAAAAGCGGCCCCTGTCATAGGCCCGGGAGCCGAGGCCTTGCTGCACGCGCTCGCAAATCTCCGCGTCCTCGGTCTGCACGCGGTCAGAGAACGCGATGTCCTCCTCGATCCGCGCGCGGGCCGCGGGCGACTCGACATCGTCGTAGTAATAGCGGAAGATCACCTTGCAGCGGTCAGGAGCGGTGGGAATCACCACGTTCGACTGCAGGCGCCCCGGGACCACGTTGAGCATCAGGTTGGGGAACACCTGGTAGTACAGCCCTTCCCCACCTCCCGCGGTGTAGACGTTGCGGTCGCCCGTGAGCGGACCGACCTGCACCGAGTACCAGTCGTGCACCTCGGTGACATAGCCTTCGTAGTCGTAGAGGGAATACAGCTCGGGGTGCACGTAGGGGACGTGGTAGCCCTCCAGGTAGTTGTCGACGTACACCTTCCAGTTCGCGTGCACGTCGTACTCGATCCGGCGCGCGAATGTCAGCTCGCCAATGCGGGTCGGCGCGATCCGCTCCCGTATGCCTGCGAGATAGGTCTCGACCGGCTTGGGACGCGCCGCCAGGCTCACGAACAGCAGCCCCTCCCACGCGGCGAGGTGAACGGGCGTGAGTCCATAATTCCGCTTGTCGAACAGTTCCACGCGATTGAAGTGCGGCACCCCACGCAGCATCCCGTCCAGCCGGTAGGTCCAGCCGTGGTACTTGCAGATGAGCATGTCGGCGTTGCCGTCCTTCATGGCGAGCGGCCCGCCCCGATGGCGGCAGACGTTGTAGAAGGCACGCAGCTCGCCGTCCTGCCCCCGCACCACGATGATCGGCTCGCCCGCGACGTCGGTGACGATGTGATCGCCGGGTCGCGCCAGCTGTCCCACGTCGCCCACGTGCTGCCAGGTAGTCGCGAAGACGGCATCCCGGTCGAGCGCGTGGAACCGCGGGTCGGTGTACCAGGCCGACGGGATCGTTTCGGCACGGGCGAGCGGAGCGATTCGGAGGTCGGCTGCTTTGAGCCGGGGAAAGGCGCCGTTGCGGGACGTCGAGCTCACGGATTCAACCGGTTGTATTTCTTGAGGATCTCCCGCAGCCGGTCGTGCGGAAGACCGTACACGGTGAGGTCGTCCGCGCCGGTCATCGTACGGGCGGCGACCATGGCGTTGACGATCGCCTCTTCGGTGGCCTGGATCGTCGCCTCGAACAACGGGGTGATCTGATCGTTCGCGACCATCGTCACGCGGGCCAGGCCGGTATCGCGCGATGCCTGGGGATTGGCGGTCGAGAACGCGATGAAGATGTCACCGGAGGAATTCGACGCCAGCCCGCCCAACCGGCCGACGCCGAGCGCTGCCCGCCGCGCGATCCGCTTGAGCTGGTGCGGGAGGAGCGGCGCGTCGGTGCCCACGACGATAATGATGGAGCCTAGATCTTGTGCGAGCCGCGCGTCCGCATCACTGCGCGTGCCACCACACGGAGCTCGGCAGGGCAGCAAATCGGTGATCTCGCGGCCAACCGGTACGCCGGCGATGCGCAGCGGGGCGCGGCCGCCGTAGTTGCATTGCACCAACACACCGACCGTGTAGCCCTCTCCCGGAACGCGCCGCGACGCGGTACCGATCCCGCCCTTGAAGCGGTTGCACACCATGCCGGTGCCGCCCCCGATGCTGCCTTCGGCCACCGGCCCCCCACGCGCGCTGTCCATCGCGGCCCAGGCATCCTGCTTGGTGACATGGAAGCCGTTGATGTCGTTGAGGCCACCATCCCAGGTCTCGGCGACGACGGGAAGCGACCACTCGTCGCTGTGCATGCGGCCCTTGCCGACGATCCACTCGATCACCGCGTCCCGCACCACTCCAACCGAGTGCGTATTGGTGATCAGCACCGGCCCCCACAGAAATCCCGATTCTTCGACCCAGGTCGTCCCGGTCATCTCGCCGTTGCCATTCATCGTGAACCACCCGGCGAACACGGGGTCGTCGGAGCCCTTGCCGCGGGGAAACACCGCGGTCACGCCGGTCCGAACGGGCCCCTTGCCCACGACCAGCTTGCCGCTCCCCACGATGAGGGTGCGGTGACCGACCTCGACGCCCCCGACGTCCGTGATGCCATCGAGCGGGCCCGGGGTGCCCTCGAAGGGGACGCCCAAATCGCGGGCGCGCTCGGGCTTCTGCGCGGCGGCGCCGGAGGGGGGCGCGACGATGAGACAGGCGACGAACAGGGCGAGCTTCATGAGCCACCGGGCGTGGGGGCGTGGGTCCGGTAGGATACGAGCCGACGGGAGGGGTGGCAAGAACGTGAAGAACGAAGGGGCGGCATTACGTAGACCCCTCGACGATCCACGCTAGATTCCTGCCCCTATGACCGGCACCGTCTTTCCCTCCGCGTCCGCCCGTTCCTATTGGCAGCTGAGCCGCGCGCCGCGCTACAGCCTGCTGTTGGCGCTCCCTCTCCTCGTTTTTTACCAGATCCTCGCCGTACTGCTCGCGCACGGCCCGCGCTCGGTGCGGAACGGCGCCGATGTGATTCTGCAGGCCCTTTTCACCGCAGTGGCCGGCGCGTGGGGGCCGCCGCTCTTCATGCTCTGTCTGATCGGCCTGGGGCTGTGGCTCGTGGTCCGCGACATGGGAGCTCACGGGTCGCGCCTCAAGGGCGGCGTGTTCTTCACGATGCTCGCCGAGTCGGTCGGTCTCGCCCTGGTGTTCGGCCTGTGCGTCGGCAGCGTCACGTCCGGCGTGCTGGGCCTGCTCCAGATGCTCTCTACGGGAGCAGGGGCTGGCGGCGGTCTCGACTCATGGACTCACTTGATGGTTTCCCTCGGGGCCGGGATCTACGAGGAGCTCCTTTTCCGGGTGCTGCTGGTGGGCGCGATCTCGGCCGGCGCCCGCGCGCTGCTCGGCTGGCGTCCGCTGACGGCCGGCGTGGTGGCCACGCTCCTGGGCGCGGCCATCTTCTCGGCCTTTCATTATATCGGCCCTTACGGGGACCGACTGCAGGTCTACTCGTTCGTGTTCCGCATGGTGGCGGGGCTGTTTTTCTCGGCGCTCTACCTCACCCGGGGGTTTGGGATCACGGCGTGGACGCATGCGCTGTATGATGTGTCGCTCCTCTTCCTCCATTAGCATTCAACCAACCGTGTTCCCCGCCCTGACGGGCGGGGCAATGATCGTTTCTCGCAAGGTTGAGCCCATAAATAGGAAACCAGGAGGCGCGTCATGGCCCCACCCGTCAGGGTGGGGTGACTGAAGGTTCGTAGGCCATCCACCCCTGCCTTCAACCCGTTCACCGCTCTGCGTCTGCGCGTCTAGCTTTTGCTTTTCCTGTCCGTCTCTCTTGCTATTCCCCTGAGTTTGAACCGTTGGATTTTTCCCGTCGCCGTCTTCGGCAGCTCATCGACGAACATGATCCACCGCGGGTACTTGTACGGCGCGAGCCGATTCTTGACGAACGCTTTCAGCTCACTCTCTAGGGCGGGGCTCGGCGCGTTTCCGCGGGCCAGCACCACGAATGCCAGCGGCTTGACCAGCTCATCCTTGTCCTCTGCGCCCACGACGCCGGCCTCGACCACCGCAGGGTGCTCGGTGAGCGCCCCCTCCACCTCGGCGGGTGACACCCACATCCCACTCGCCTTGATCATGTCGTCGCTCCGGCCAGCGTACCAGAAGTAGCCATCCGTGTCCCGATGGTACTTGTCACCCGTGCGCACCCACTCGCCTTGGATGGTCTGCACGGTGCGCTCGTGCTGGTTCCAATAGCAGGAACAAGCGCTGTCGCCCTTCACGAGTAGGTTACCCACTTCTCCCACGGGCACGTCCCGTCCTTCGTCGTCCACGAGGCGCGCATCGTACCCCGGGACGAGGGTCCCACTCGAGCCCGGACGGGCGTGGCCGCGCCGGTTCGCGATGAACGTATGGCACATCTCCGTCGACCCGATCCCGTCGAGGATCTCGATCCCGAACCGCTCGAGCCACCGCTCGTAGATCGCCTTCGGCAGCGGCTCCCCGGCCGAGCTACACACGCGGACCGAGCGCAGGTCGTACAGGCGGTCGGCGTCGGGAACCTGCAGCATCGCGGCGTACGCGGTGGGAACGGCATAGAAGATGGTCGGGCGCTCGCGCGTGATGACGTCGAACACTCTTGCCGGCTCGGGCCGGCCGGGATAGAGCACCGTCGACGCGCCCACGTGAAACGGGAAGTAGAGCGCGTTCCCCAGGCCGTAGGCGAAGAAGAGCTTCGCCACCGAAAAGGTCCGGTCTTCCGGCCCGATCTCGAGCACGTGTTTCCCGAACCCCTCACAACAGACGAGCATGTCGTGCTGCAGGTGGACCGCCGCCTTGGGCGTCCCGGTGGTGCCCGACGTATACAGCCAGAACGCCACGTCGTCCCTGGTGGTCGCCGCGGGCGCCAAGTCCGCGCTCTCGCTCCCCACCAGCTCGGCGTACGACAGCTGGCCGGCCGACGCCTTCCCGGCGACCACGACGTTCGTGAGACCCGGTACCCGCGGGCGGACTACCTCGATGGCGGGCACGAGCGGCTCGCTCGCGATGACCACCGCCGCCCGGCTGTCGCGGAGGATGTATTCCAGATCGTGGGGCTTGAGCAGCGTGTTGGTCGGGATCGGAACGGCTCCGATCTTGAGCGCGCCCCAAAAGCTCCACACGAACTCGGGCGAATCGTGCAGCAACAGGGCCACGCGCTGCTCCATCCCCACCCCGAGGCGGCGAAGGGCGTTGCCGAGCCGGTTTGCACCGGCGTACACGTCCCCATAGGTCAGGCGCCGGCCCTCGTACAGGATCGCGAGGCAGCCCTCCCGGCCCTCGTCGACGTGGCGGTCGACGAACCAGTGGGCGGCGTTCCAGTCGCGGGGGAGCATCGCGCCGACATTACGCGTCGCCCCGGTGGCGTCAAGCTCGCGTGCAGCCGGGGACGGGCGTATGATTTGGTGGGGAATACTATGGTGGGCATCCTTCCTCTCTTCTGGCTGCTCGGCGGCCCGTGGCGAGGCCACGGAACGGATTCCCTCGCCCTGCTCAAGGCCGCCCGACGCGCCCAGCAGACCTTCGAAGCTACCCGACGGGCAAACCTCCCTGTACAACCCGCGTTCGCAAGCGACAGGTGCGACGAGCGCATCGGGCGGATGTGCTACTGGTACGAAGGCGGCCTCGATACCGCCCCGGAGGAGCCCCCCAGGATCCGTGAGGCGCGCGTCAGGCTCCTCGCAACGCTCGCGGACGCGAGTGTGGCGTTGCCCGGCGACGAGTGGATCGCCGGCCAGCGGGTCCGGTACCTAATCGAGCACCAGGCGTTCGATGCCGCCGTCCACGTCGCGACGGCATGCCGCGCGACGACCTGGTGGTGCGAGGCGCTGGGCGGGATGGCACGGCACGCGGCGGGCGATTTCGCCGGCGCCGACAGTACGTTCACTGCAGCGCTCCGGGACATGCCCGAGGATGAGCGGTGCCGCTGGACGGATATCTCGCCGCTGCTCGAAGGTGAGTTGGCCAAGCGGTACCGCCGTCTGGATTGCGCGGGGCGCGAGACGTTCGCCGCGCGCTGGTGGTGGCTCACGCGGCCACTCTATTCGCTCGGTGGGAACGACCGCCGGACCGAGCACCTCGCGCGCCGCACGTTCGCCCGCATCGAGCGGGAAGCCCGCACGACCTTTGGTCTCTACTGGGGGGACGACCTGCGGGATCTCCTGGTGCGTTACGGATGGGCGACGTATTGGACGCGCGAGCCGCCGAGATCGGAGCTCGTGCCATCGGAGCCGCGCATCGCCGGCCACGAACCGTCGCCGAGCCTTCACTTCGGAGCGACCATGCGGGCGTTCGATGACCCCGGGGGCGCGCGGCCGGACGATTGGGTCCTCGACCCACGGCGCGCCCGCGAACGCTACGCTCCCGCCTACGCGCGGGCGTTCGTGGAGCTCGACCACCAGGCGGCGGTCTTCCGACGCGCAGACTCATGTGTCGTGGTGGGTGCTTATGACCTGTCCGGCGACACGTTGTTCGCCGGCGACTCGGTGACGGGCGCGCTCGTGCTCGCCGCGGACGACCAGACGGTCGCCCTCTCCCGCGACTCGGGGGTCGTGAGGGGCACCCGGGCCCTGACCGCGACCGCACCGTGCCAACCGTTCGTCCTCTCGCTCGAAGCGCTCGCACCCCGCGAGAAGCACGTCGCCCGGGCCCGGTACGGCGTGACGCCGTCGGCACTGCCCAATCAGGTCGAGATTTCGGATCTGCTGCTGTTCGATCCACCGGACTCCGTGCCGGACAACCTGTCGGCCGTGATTCCGCGGGCTTACGGAGCGACGCGCTTCTCCGCGCCGCACCGGGTCGGCGTGTTCTGGGAGCTGTACGGGGTCGGCTCCGGTGAAGCCGCGGTTATGATGGCCCTCACCGTTACGCGCCAGGGTGGAGGCTGGCTGCGTCGCGCCGTGCAGTCGCTCGGGCTCGTCGGTCCGCACAGGAACGTGCGTCTGGAATGGGACGAGGTCCCCCAGCCGGGCCCGGTGACGCCCCGCTCGTTGGTGGTCGACCTCTCGGATCTGGCTTCCGGCCGCTATGTGATCGAGGTCACCGTTTCACCCGCTGAAGGAGGCCGGGTCACGGCACGGCGCGAGATTACGGTCGCGCGCTGATCTATTCTGATCTGGGGCGGGTGGCGCTCATCCGCCCCACGTACACCGACCGCGCCCGGTCGATCAGCCCGATGACGTGCTCCCGCTCGGCCGGCGTCCTCCATCCCTCGTGCGCCTCTGCTGCCTGCTGCAACCGATCTAGCCACTTGAGGAAGAACTCCGCGTCCTCGGGCGAGCGCACCGGCTCGCGACCTACCCGCACGTAAATCGGGCTCGTGGAGGCGAACGGATAGAGGTCGAGCACCGGCTGCTCCGCACGGTCGCTCCAGGCGCGCAGCACGAACCAGCCGCTGTGGGTGACGGGAATGGTCACGCTCCCGCTCGCGGCCGTGCGGTCGCCGCCGAGCGTGACCGTCGCGACCACGCGACCGTTCCCGATCACCTCCAGGTGATCCACCGGCACGCTCGAGCGCAGCCGCACCCGCGCGGTGAGCCGACCCCCGCCCGCCGGCAACCGGATCTCGTCGCCGATCGCGCGTCCCGCGAGCGTGAACTCGAGCAGCGGCGCGTTCGAGACGAACGTCCGGCCCGCCTTGATCGCCGCCAGCCAGTGACGGTGATCGAGCTTCGGGCCCGCGTGCGCGAATACGCGCACCAATCCCGGTGGACCGCGTAGCGAAGCGAAGTTCGGGAACGCGTCGGTCCCCGCTCCCGCGGGCAGGCGAAAGCCACAGTTCAACAGGCGGTACCAGATGGCTGAGGTGATGAGATGGTCCGAGTACCCCATCACTTCCACGTAATCCACCTTACCGAGCGCCGCGTCGACGGGAAGCTCGTAGGTGAGCGGGGCAGTCGTGTCGCTCGGATCGGGCCGCGCATCGAACGGGTGTACGTACCCGAACAGGGCCCCCTGCGCATGAGCCAGGTCGCCCACGTCGGCGTTCGCGGGGTACAGGCTCGCCGCCGCCGTGTTCGGATATGCGGCGTACTCGGGGAGGAGATAGTGGTCGGTGAGGCCGAGGAATGCCGTGTGGCCCCAGTAGCTGGTGTGGTACTCTTGACCGTGCATGAGCAGGAAGCCGGGGCCCGACACCGGATCGGCGTCGGTGCGGAAGTACGCGATGTCGGGGATTCGCTGCTCCTTATTGACGATCAGGTTCTCGACCACGTGCAGATCCTCCGCCCGCGCCTGGAACGCGAGGTGCGGTGGCGTGTTGCGGTACGCCCCACCGTAATTCATGTGCACGTGGAGATCGCCACTCCACCATCCCTCGGCGGACAGGTTCGCCAGACGCTCGAGCACGAGCCGCTTGGTCACCGTCCTCCCGGTCTGCACCTGGACGACCGCTCGCGCGACCCGGTATTGCGGTCCGTGCCAGGCCTCTAGCGCCACACTGCCCGTGGGCACGGTCAGCTCGGCCACTCCACCCGTGTGGAAATACGTGACCTCGAACCGGCGCTCCGAGCGATCGAACGCCTCGTCCGCGTGGCGCCACGCGTCGTCTGGGGCATAGCCCCGCCCGTCGGGGCCGGTCACCGATAGGCGGGCGGCGAGTGGGTGCCCTGCGACGTCCACCATCGCGATGCGTAGCCGCCCGACGGACTCATGATACCGGCGGTCGGTAGGCACGACCTCGCGCCGGCGCGCGCCCGGTACGTCGATCACCCAGAGCGACGTATTCCCCGACTCGTTCGACACGTACGCGATGTGCTTGCCGTCGTGGGACCAGCGCGGCGCCGTAGCGTCGAACTCCCCGTAGGTCAACGGGAACGGATCCCCGCCCTCGCTCGTCATGAGCCAGAGCTGATGCCACTGGCGGCCGAGGTACGAGCTGTACACCACGCGTGTACCGTCGGGAGACCAGTCGGGTCGCGCCTTCCAGGTAGTCTCTTCATAGCGGATCTCGCGGAGCGGCGCTCCGGGCGTGGCGGTCATGCGCCACATCCCCCCCGTGCCATGGATGTGTCCGCGGTTCGAGATGAGGATGAGCTCGCGCCCGTCCGGCGACCACGTGGGTGAGAGGTAGTGGTCCCACGTGCTGTAGTAGTAGCGCGGGAGCTTGCTGTCGTTGTCTTCGGTCAGCTGCGTGACCGCCCCCGGGACGCCGTCCTCCGTTGCGAGCGTGAAGACGTGCCAGCGGCCGTTGAAGGTCGATGAGACGAACGCGATGCGGCTCCCATCGGGCGACCAGCGCGGCTCGACGTTGACGGCCCCGTTGGCCGTGGCCGCCCGCACGGTCTTCGATGCGAGGTCCAAGAGCTGGAGCTCGATCGCGTCGCCTGCATAGCGTGCGAACACCACGAATCGGCCGTCGGGCGACCAGTCGGGCTGGTAGTCGTATCCGAACTCGCCGGTGAGCTGCACGGCCACGCGGGAGCCGATCCGCTGCCGCCATAACGAGCCCTGCATCGAGTAGATCAGCTCGGTGCCGTCGGGTGACCAGGTAACCGCACTCGGGCCGCTCGTCACCTGTGGGACGTACATCTCGCGCCAGTAGTAGGCGTGCGGCACGGCGACCTGCGTGAGGACGGGCTGGCGCTGGGCAGGCAGGGAGCACGGCGCAAGAATGAGACTGGAGGCGAGGAGCAACCATCGGACACAAGGCGACGGAAGGACGGAAAGATGGAACGTTCTCATTCCGTCCTTCCGTCTTTCCGTCGTTCCGTCGGTCTTTCTTTCCCTCATTCCGTCTTTCCGTCGCCCTTCGATCTCAGATAGAGCCGCTTCGGGTCGAGGACCTCCCGCAGCAGGTGAAGGTCGGTTTCGCTGGGGGGCGTGACGGTCCCGAGGACCTCGCGACGCGCCAGCGGCCACCCGACGCCGGCTTGTACGTCATCCACCGAAACACCCGGGTAGAGCGCCGCGAGCGTCATCTCTCCGGTCGCCCGGTCCGCTTCGAGGATCCCCTTGTCGGTAATCACCTTCACCGGTCCCGCGCCCGGGAGTCCCAGCTCGCGCCGGGTCCGGCCGCCGGAGCGCTGACCCGGGCTCGTCACGAAATCCACACGCTCGGGAAACGCCCGAGCGTTGAGCTTGGCGACGATCAGCGTGCGCTGCGCGTGGACCGCGATCTCCGCGGCCCCGCCGGACCCCGGCAGGCGTACGGCGGGCCGCTCGTACGGGCCGATTACGGTTGTGTTGATGTTGCCGTAGCGGTCCACCTGGGCGCCGCCCAGGAAGCCGACTTCGATCCTTCCGCTCTGGAGGAACAGCTGGAACACGTCCGCCATGCCGCACACCATGAGGGATCCCGTCACGAGCGCCGGGTCGCCGATGGACACCGGCAGGCGTTCGGGCAGCGCGCCGACGGCGCCCGATTCGTAGATCAGGACGAGGTTAGGCGCGTGCGTGGCGCGGGCGAGGTTGCACGCGAGATTCGGGAGGCCGATGCCGACGAAGACGACCTCGCCATCGCGCAGCTCGCGTGCCGCGACGGCCGCCATCATCTCGTCCGGCGTATAGGCGGCGTTAGAAGCCGTAGTTGACCCCACTCGACCGGCGTTCTTTGGCCTTGAGCCTTGCGGCTAATTGAGGCTGCTTCGCCAGATATGCCGCGCGATCGGGCACGCCGTAGACGAACTCGTCCAGGTACCTGCCCACCTTCGCGGTGTCTCGCGAGATCGCCTCCCAGGCTACGTAGAAATCGTTGTCGCGATCGTAGTAGCCTTGGGCATACGACGGATGCGCCCCCCACGGCTCGACGACCACCGCACTCACGATCATCCCCGGGATCACGGTGCGGTTGGGATCGGATCGGATGACCGCCTCATCGACGAGCTCTTCCACGACCACGATCACGCGCGCCGACGCGAAGGCTGCTTCCTTCTGGACGCCGACGAGCCCCCACATCTGCGTGTTGCCCGCCGCGTCGGCCCGCTGCGCGTGCACGATCGCCACGTCGGGGTTCAGCGCCGGAACGGCCGCGAGCGTCTCGCCGGTATAGGGGCACAGGACGGCCTTGATGCGCGGATTGGCGCGCGGCAGGTCCGTGCCGGAATAGTTCCGGAGCGGCCAGAACGGCAACCGCGCGGCGCCGGCCGAGAAGCGCGCGACCATCCCGAAGTGCGAATATTCCTCGATCTCGAGGGCGGAAGCCTCCTTGCGCTCCACGGCGCGCCGGAACGCATGCAGCGATCCAACCCCCGGATTCCCCGCCCACGAGAACACGAGCTTCCGCGCGCAGCCCGCGGCGATGAGCTGATCGTAGATCAGGTCCGGCGTAAGGCGGGCCAGGGTGAGGTTGCGGCGTCCCTGGCGGATGATCTCGTGACCGGCGGCGAAGCAGATGAGGTGGGTGAAGCCTTCGATGACGACCGTGTCGCCGTCGCGGACAAAACGCGAGACCGCCTCGCGCATGGAGAGGACCTTGGAGGCGTCACCCATGACGGAGGACGCTTAATCCGTCATTTCGTGAAGACACTCGTCGATGATGCGCAGTGCGGCATCCACATCGGAGTCGTCCACGACGAGCGGTGGCGCCAGCCGCAGCGTGCTCTTTCCCGCGCCCAAGAGGAGCACGCCTTTGCGGAACGCGCGCTCGACGAGCTCGTGAGGGATCTCCGGCGCGGGCTCACGCGTGGCGCGGTCCTTCACGAACTCGATGCCGATCATCAGGCCTCGGCCCCGCACGTCCCCGATCGACGCATACTTCTGCTGCAGCCGCTCCGCGCCCGCCAAGAGCCGGGCTCCCGTCTTTGGCACGTTGGGCAGCAGCTCGTGCTCCACCACCTCGAGCGTGGCGAGCGCGGCCGCGCAGCACACCGGGTTCCCACCGAACGTGGAGCCGTGCGCCCCGGGTCGCCACTTCATGATCGACTCGCGGGCGATGATTGCGCCGATCGGCATGCCGCTCCCGAGCCCCTTGGCCGTGAGCAGAACGTCGGGCTCGATCCCCTCGTGCTCGCAGGCCCACATCTTGCCCGTCCGACCCACGCCGCACTGCACCTCGTCACAGACGAGCAGGATCCCATAGCGATCGCACAGCTCGCGCAGTGCCTTCAGGTAGCCGGGCGGCGGCACCACGTAGCCACCTTCTCCCTGGATCGGCTCCACGAACACCGCCGCCACGCTCTGGGGATCGAGCCGCGTGGCGAACAGGCCATCCTCGATGGAGGAGACGCAGCGCATGGTGCACGCCGGCTCGCCGCGACAGAAGTCGCAGCGATAACGGTAGCCGTAAGGGACGTGATAGACCTCGGGGAGAAAGGGCGCGAAGCCCGCTCGCTGGATCGACTTGCTCGCGGTGAGGCTCAACCCGCCGTAGGTGCGGCCATGGAAGGCGCCGCTGAACGCGATGATCGCGGGTCGCCCCGTGGACTGCCGCACCAGCTTGATCGCCCCCTCAACCGCCTCCGTGCCCGAGTTCGACAGGAACACGCGCTTCTTGCTCTTGCCCGGAGCGAGCTGGGCCAGCCGCTCGCACAGGGCGGCGAAGCTCTCGAAGTAGAAGTCGCTGCCGCAGATGTGCAGGAACCGGCCCGCCGCTTCCTGGATCGCCTTGATCACCTTGGGATGGCCGTACCCGGTCGAGGCGACCGCGATGCCCGCCATGAAGTCGAGGTAGCGGTTCCCGTCCACGTCCTCCACCATGGCACGCTCTCCGCGCGCGATGGCGAGCGGATATTCCTTGGGATACGAGGTCGAAGCCCAGCGCTCCTGGCGCTCAACGATCGCCCTCGCCTTGGGACCGGGCGGCGGTACAACGATCCGGGGATAGTCGCGCGTCATCGCGCCTCCTCGATCACGGTTCGGCTTTGCTCCCGCAGGAACTGCGCGACGTAGTACGGCCCGCAGCCACCCTTCCCCGTCGAGCCCGAGCCCTTCCAGCCGGTGAACGCCTGCGCGCCCGGCCACGCGCCGGTCGTCGCGCCGGTGCGCTTGTTCACGTAGCACACCCCGGCCTCGACCTCGTCGAAAAAGTGCTCGATCTCCTCTGGCTTCTTCGAGAAGATTCCGGCGGTGAGCCCGTACTGCGCCTTGTTGGTTTCGGCGATCGCCTGGTCGAGCTCCGTCACCTCGCCCACAGCGAGCAGCGGCACGAACAGCTCCTCGAGGAAGAGCGTCGACGAGAGCGGTAGCCGCGCGACCGTGGGCGCGACGAAGTGGCCGCGATCGAACACTCCACCGCGGAGGCGGTCGCCCCCCAGCAGGATCGTCCCTTCGCGGCGCGCCTGCGACGCCGCCTGCTCGAAGCGCTCCACCGCCGCAGCGTTGATCACCGGACCGAAATACACGTCGCGCTCCGTCGGATCGCCCATCTTCAGGGCTTGGGTCTTCTCGACGAGCTGCTCGAGGAACGGCCGCGCCACGCCCGTGTGCACGTACACCCGCGAGGTGGCGCTGCACTTCTGGTTCTGCAGGCCGAACGCCGATCGCGTCACGCCCTCGGCCGCGGCGTCGAGATCGGCCGTGTCGAGCACGATCGTCGCGTTCTTACCGCCCATCTCGAGCAGGCAGGGCTTCACCCACTGATGGGACAGGCCGTGATAAATACGCATCCCCACGGCCTGGGAGCCGGTGAACACCACGCCGTCCACGCCGGGATGGCGCCACAGCGCCTCGCCCGTGACCTCGCCCGTGCCCGGGATATAGTTGAAGGCGCCGGCCGGCACGCCAGCGTCGCGGTACACCTCGAACAGCTTGAGCCCGGTCCACGGCGTGTCCTCGGCGGGCTTGTAGACCACGGTGTTCCCGGCGACGAGGGCCGCCGCGGACATTCCGGTCGAGAGGGCGAGCGGGAAGTTGAACGGCGCGATACAGGCGAAGACCCCATATGGACGCAGCATATCCGTGTTACGCTCGGCCGCGGTCACCCGCGCCATCGACCGGATGAACCCGCCCGCGTCCTCCACCTGCTTGCAGTAGTACTCGATCAGGTCCGCCGACTCCTCGGCGTCCCCCATGGACTCGAGCCGGCTCTTCCCGACCTCGAGGCTCATAATGGCGGCGAGCTCGAACTTGCGGTCACGGATCAGACCGGCTGCCCGGCGGAGCGTGGCCACCCGCTTGCTCCACGGCAGCCGTGCCCACGCGCGTTGCGCGGCCTTGGCCGTGGACACCGCCCGCCCCACCTGCTCAGGCGTGGCCGTTGCGAACCTTCCGAGCATCACGCTGGTATCGATCGGCGAGGTGGCCACGATCGGTGGGCCGCCCGAAGGGATCGCATCCTTCCCGATGTGCAACGGATGGTTGCCACCAAGTCTTCCCCGAACGCGGGCCAGCGCCTCGTCGAACTGGCGATGGAACGACTCCCAGTCGACGTTGGCGGAGGTGTAGGTGACCTTGGATGCGGTCGGCGCCGTAGTGGTCATGGGTCTCACCGCGCGCCTACCTTGACCGCCTTCAACGCCGCGGCGTGAGCGGTCTTGAATCGGGTCACGATCTGGTCGATCTCCTGCTCCGTGACCACGAACGGTGGCGCCACCACCACGAGGTCACCATTCACGCCGTCCGCGTGCCCGACGTTGGGCCAGACGATGAGGCCGGCCTCCTGGGCCGCCTCGGTGAACGCCTCGACGAATTTCGCGGCGCGCGGGAAGGGCGCCCGCGTGCCCTTGTCTTCGACAAACTCGATCCCGGCAAGGAGCCCGCGCCCGCGCACATCGCCCACGTGCGGCAGGTCCATGAGTGTCGCCAGGCGCCGCTGCAAGGTGACCCCGAGCTTGGCGCACCGCTCCACGAGGCGCTCGCGCTTGAGCACGCGCACGGCGGCGAGCCCGGCCGCGCACGACACGGGATGAAAGGAGAACGTCTGCGCGTGGAGGAAGCTGCCCGAGCCCTCGGCGATCACGTCGACGATCCGTTCCGGGGCGGCCACCGCCGACAGTGGGGCGTAGCCACCCGAGATTCCTTTGCCCACCACCATCAGGTCGGGGACCACGCCATACGGCTCGACGGCCCACCATGTGCCGGTGCGACCCGCCCCGCACAGAATCTCGTCGGCCACGAACAGGACCTGGTGGCGATCGCAGATCTCGCGGATCCTGCGAAAGTAGTCGGAGCGGGGCGTGGATGCCCCCGTGGACGAGCCGCCCACGGGCTCCGCGATGAACGCGGCGACGGTGTCGGCGCCCAGCCGCTGGATCTGCGCCTCGAGCGCGGCGCCACTGCACGTGGGGCACGTGGGGTCATCGCCCCGGCAGGCGCATCGATAGGCGTATGGGGCCGGAATCCGCTCCACGTCCACGAGCCACTCACGGAACGGCAGTCGGTACTGCTCGCGCGCCGACGCCGACAGCGCAAGCAGCGTATTGCCGTGATATGAGGGATTGAGGGCGATGATGCGGTGTTTCGAGGGCTTGCCTGCCTCGATCCAGTACTGCCGCGCGAGCTTCAGGGCGGCCTCGACCGCCTCCGAGCCGCTGGAGAGGAAATAGAGCTTGTTCAAGTCCCCCGGGAGCGTCTCGGCGAGCTCGCCGGCGAGCTCTTCCACCGGGCCGTGGGTGAATGCGGTAGCCGACAGGTAGCCGAACTCGCGGGCCTGGCGGGCCAGGGCGTCCGCAATCTCGGGGTTCGAATGGCCGAGGTTCGCGACGTAGGCGCCCCCGACGGCGTCGAGGTACGCCTTCCCAGTGTCGTCGAACAGCCAGCAGCCTTCGCCCCGCACGACGCGCGGGTAGCTCTTGCCGAGCTTCCGGTAGAAGACGTGGCCGTGTGGATAGCGGTTCAGCGTCACTGTTTCTCCCCTTTGCAGCTGCGGGAAAGCTACGCAGCCGACCGGGCGTCGGCGAGGCGCGGCAGCATGCTGCGCCCTATACCTCGCGACCGCCCTTACACCGCCGTAGCTTTTTCCAAGCTCAACCACCCCGAGGAGCCGCTATGCCGACGCTGCTGCGTCTGCTGCTTTCGATCGCCCTGCTCGCCCCGACTCCCTCGCTCGCTCAGAGCAGCGCGCCGACCGAGAATCTCGTGACCGACGGGGTTCCGCCCATACCCACTGCCATCGCCGAAGGCGCGCGGCGTTATGGTGACTTCCGAGCGGCCGCGTTCTGGGACTGGCACCCGACGCGTCGCGAGATGATCATCGGCACGCGGTTTGGCGACGCGCCGCAGCTGCACCGCGTCGCCCTTCCAGGCGGCGCCCGCACGCAGCTCACGTTCTTCCCGGATCCGGTGTCCGGCGCCTCGTATCAACCGACGGATGGCCACTACATCGTGTTCACGAAGGATGTAGGAGGCGCGGAGTTCTTCCAGAAGTATCGCTACGACGTGGCGACGGGAGAAATCACTTTGCTCACCGACGGGAAGTCCCGCAACGTCGGTGGCGCCTGGTCACACCGGGGCGACCGGTACGCATACATGTCGACGCGTCGTGACGGCCGCGACCTCGACCTGTGGGTGATGGATCCGTCCCAGCCCGCCACCGACCGCATGGTCACGCAGCTCGAGGGCGGCGGCTACGAACCCGCCGATTGGTCACCGGACGACCGTCAGATCCTCCTGCGGCAGGGCGTCTCGGTCAACGAGACCCGTCTGTGGCTCGTGGACGTGGCCAGCGGGCAACAGACGCTGCTCACACCCAAGGAGGGAGACGAGAGCATCGCCTATGGCGCCGAGCGGTTCGGACGCGACGGCAAGGGCGTCTACCTCACCTCCGACCGCGGCTCGGAATTCCAGCGGCTTGCGTATCTGGAGCTGGCCACCAAGCGGTATCGCTTCCTGACGAGCGAGATCCCCTGGGACGTGGAGGAGTTCGACCTCTCGCCCGACGGGCGCGCGATTGCGTTTGTCACGAACGAGGGTGGGGTCGGGGTGCTGCACGTCATCGGCACCGCGACCGGCGTCGAGCGCCGCGTCCCCAAGCTGCCTGCCGGCGTGGTCTCCGGCCTCCGCTGGCGGTCGAACAGCGCCGAGTTGGGCTTTACGCTTACCTCGTCGCGCGCGCCTGCGGATGCGTACTCGCTCGAGGTTGCGAGCGGGGCGCTCACGCGCTGGACGGAGAGCGAGACCGCGGGCCTCGACACCCGCGACTTCGCCGAAGCGGAGCTGGTGCACTGGCCCGGTTTCGACGGGCGCGCGATCTCGGGCTTCCTCTACAAACCCCCGGCACACTTCGCCGGCCGCCGGCCCGTGATCATCAACATCCACGGCGGGCCCGAGGGCCAGTCCCGGCCCGGCTTCCTCGGCCGCAACAACTACTATCTCAACGAGCTCGGCGTCGCGATGATCTTTCCCAACATTCGCGGCTCCACCGGGTACGGCAAGACGTACGTGAAGCTCGATAACGGTGTGCTGCGCGACGGGGCGTACAAGGACATCGGCGCCCTCCTCGAGTGGATCCGTACGCGGCCCGACTTGGACGGCGATCACGTGCTGGTGACGGGAGGCAGCTACGGAGGGCACATGACGCTCGTCACGGCGACCCAGTACGATCGCGCGATCTGCTGCGCCGTAGACGTCGTGGGCATATCGAACCTCGCCACATTCCTCGAGCACACGTCGGGCTACCGCCAGGACCTGCGCCGGGTCGAGTACGGCGACGAGCGCGACTCGACCCTGCGCGCCTGGATGGAGCGCACGGCTCCCCTGAACAACGTCGACAAGGTGACCAAGCCGCTCTTCATCGTTCAAGGCATGAACGATCCCCGCGTGCCGCGCAGTGAGGCCGAGCAGATGCTAGCGGCCCTCAAGCGCCGCGCCGTGCCGGCCTGGTTTCTCATGGCCAAGGACGAGGGGCACGGATTCCGCAAGAAAGGCAACCAGGACTTCCAGTTCTACGCGACGATCCTGTTCACCGAACGGTACCTGCTCGGCCGCACCGGATCCGCCACGCCGTGAGGTTCGCCGCCTGGTGGGAGCGCCTCAGCTCGCTCCCGGGCGGCCGGCGGCTGTTCAGCTGGTTGCTGTGGCGCGTGGTTCCCTACACGGGCACCGTCCGGCCTCACGTACTCGAACTCCGGCCCGGCTACGCAAAGGTCACGATGCGCGACCGGTGGCGGGTCCGGAACCACCTCCATTCGATTCACGCCGTGGCGCTCGCCAATCTCGGCGAGGTGACGAGCGGCCTCGCGGTCACCGTGTGGCTCCCTCCCAGCGTGCGCGGCATCCCGGTCGCACTTTCCATCACGTTCCTGAAGAAGGCTCGCGGCACCCTCACGGCCGAGGCGCGCTGCCCGATGCCAGACACGAGCCGCGAGGCGGAGCACGACTTCGTCTCCGAGATCACGGATTCGACCGGCGACGTGGTCGCCCGTACCACGGTAAGCTGGCGCATCGGCCCCCGTCCCGCGAAGTGACGAGTCTCGACACCGCCCTCACCCGCGACGCCCGGGTCGCGGTGCCGTTGATCGGCGGCGCCATGTTCCCCTGCTCCAACCCGGAGCTCGTCGCCGCCGTCTCGGAGGCCGGCGGGATCGGGATCGTGCAGCCGCTGTCGATGGAGTACGTCCACCGCCGCCTGCTGCGCGACGGGCTTCGGCTGATCCGCCGGCTCACGCAGAAGCCGATCGGCATGAACGTGCTGATCGAGCAGTCGTCGAACCTCTACCTCGAGCGCATGCGCCGCTACGTCGACATCGCCCTCGAGGAAGGCGTGACATTTTTTATCACGTCGCTGGGCAAACCACGCTGGGTCGTCGATCGCGTCGCCCTAGTCCGCGGGGTGGTGTATCACGACGTGACCGAGCGGAAATGGGCGCTCAAGGCGCTCGACTCGGGCGTGCGCGGCCTGATCGCCGTCAACAGCCGGGCGGGCGGGCATGCGGGCCCGAAGAGCGCCGAGCAACTGATGGCCGAGCTGGGGGACCTCGACGTGCCGCTGGTGTGCGCGGGCGGTATCGGTGAGGCGGCCGAATTCGTCGCCGCGCTCGGCATGGGCTACGCGGGCGTGCAGCTCGGCACCCGCTTCATCGCCACCAGCGAGTGCACCGCTCACCGCGACTACAAGCGCGCGATTGTGGAATCCGGCGAGGACGACATCGTCCTGACGGAGCGCGTCACGGGCGTGCCGCTCGCCGTGATCCGGACGCCCTATGTGGAGCGGGTGGGTACCAAAGCCGGCCCGCTCGCCCGCTGGCTGTTGCGGCACCGGCGGACGAAGCATCTCATGCGCACGATCTACGCGCTCCGGTCGGCGTGGCGGCTCAAGCGGAGTCACTTCGCGGGAGAATCGTCCCGGGACTACTGGCAGGCGGGCCGCAGTGTGCGCGGGATCACGAGCATCGAGCCCGCGGGCGAGATCGTCCGGCGGTTCGTAGCGGCCGCTACTGATCCACGATCACCCGGTCAGTGACGCGCCCGCCGGTCGAGTCGATGATGGCAACCGTGCGGGCCTGTCCGGCGGGCACCGCGATCGAGTCGCTCAGGAACAGTGTATCCTGGACGCCGCTGTGCGAGATCAGCACGGTCCATTTCCCCGACGTGCTCTCGAAGTACGGGCTGACTGCGCGATAGTTGAACGGTTGTTGCGTGGGGATCAGCCCGGTGTTGTCCGGCTGCGTCCGGTACGCGTCGATCGATCCGGCGAGCGCCGCGAAGTTGGCGAGGCGCAAGCGGCCCACGCCGCTCGGAACCGCGCCCGAATCCAACACGAGCACAGGCATCATGGTCACCGACCCGCCTATGGTCGTGTCGATCACGAACGCCGTGTAGTTGACCCCACCCACGCTGTTGAAAAGCACCAGCAGTGCGGGGGTGTCGTCGGCCGGCAGGACATCGAGATCGTGTTGACCGGGGGAGAGCTGGAAGACGTGACTCAGCTCGCCGAACGCGATCGTGTTTCCCCGACCGCCGTCCACGAAGACCGAGATGGTCGGCCCATCTAGAACCGTGTGCAGATAGCGTAACGGCGACCCTTGGGGCGGCGGGGGTCCGCTACCGTCATTACAGGCGGCGCCTCCGACGAGTGAGGCCACCAGGGCGAGCCGCAGCATGGCACGCACGGTCATGACGAGCGGTCCACCACATACACGTTGCGCTGCGCCGTCGGCATGATCACCAGGTCGAGAATGTTCACGTGTTCCGGGAGGTTCACCACGTAGGCGATCGCGTCGGCCACGTCGTCCGCGCTGAGCGGCGTGAACCCCTGATACACGGCCTTGGCGCGGTCCTTGTCGCCGTGAAAGCGCACCTCGGAAAACTCCGTCTCGACGAACCCGGGGTCCACGGCAGATACCCGGATCGGGGTGCCCGCGACGTCGAGGTTCATTCCCTCTGTGAGGGCGCGCACGCCGAACTTCGTGGCGTTGTACACATTTCCCATCGGATAGGTCATGTGGCCGGCGGTACTCCCGAGGTTCACGATGTGCCCCCGGCGCCGCGCCACCATGTGGGGCAGGATCGCCCGGGTGACGTTCAACAGTCCCTTCAAGTTCGTGTCGATCATGCGATCCCAGTCCTCGGGGTCGCCCTCCTGAATCCTGGCCATGCCGCTCGCGAGCCCGGCGTTGTTGATGAGGACGTCGGGCACGCGACCGGCGTGCACGAGCGCCTCGGCGGCACGGTTGACCGCGGTCCGATCTCGCACATCCACCACCCCGACCGAGACCGACACCCGGTGCGCAGTGCCGAGCTCGGCGGCGACCCGCTCGAGGCGATCGGCCCGCCGCGCCCAGAGGACCAGGTTCGCGCCCTCGGCGGCGAACCGCCGGGCGCACGCCTCGCCGATGCCCGAGCTGGCCCCCGTGACGAGGATCAGTTTTCCCTTAATGCGATTCATGGCACGACGTCACCAGATGTGGGGCTGCACAGAATCCGGGCGTACCATCGCGTCGCCGGCGTTGCAGGCGAAGGCCTTCCGGAATTCCGTCATGTCCGAGAGCGGCCCGTTCACGCGCCACCGAGGGGGCGAGTGCGGGTCCACGTTCACCAGCAAACGCGCGTACTCGTCGCGGTACTTCCCCCGCCACACCTGGGCCCATCCCAGAAAGAAGCGCTGCTCGGGCGTGAACCCGTCGATGAGCGGCGGGCGGGACTTCCCGACGAGCGAGCGCTCGAACGCTGCATACGCGATGCGCAGGCCGTTCAAGTCGGCGAGATTCTCGCCCAACGTGAGGCGCCCGTTCACGCGGAGCGTGTCCACAGCCACGTATCCCGTGAATTGATCTACCACGAGCTGCGCCTGGGCCTCGAAGCGGTCGCCGTCCGCCACCGTCCACCAGTCGCGCAGGTTGCCGACGGCGTCGTACTGGCGTCCCGCGTCGTCGAACCCGTGCGTCAGCTCATGGCCGATGACGGCCCCCATGCCGCCGTAGTTGATCGCGTCGTCCGCGTCGGGGTTGAAGAACGGAGGCTGCAGGATCCCCGCCGGGAAGACGATCTCGTTCATGCGCGGGTTGTAGTACGCGTTCACCGTCGGCGGCGTCATGCCGAAGCGCGTGCGGTCCACCGGCTTGCCGATTTCCGCCAGGCGCCGCCCGGTGTCGAATTCGCTCGCCCGCTGGACGTTGGCGACGAACGAGCCAGGCTCGACGCGGAGCGCGCTGTAGTCCACCCAGCGCTCGGGATAGCCGATCTTGTTCGTGTAGCCGGCGAGCTTTATCAGTGCCTGCTGTCGGGTCGTGTCGCCCATCCAGGGGAGGCCGTGGAGCCGGTCTTCCATCACGGCCTCCAGGCCGTGCACCATCTCGAGCGCACGGCGCTTGGCTTCGGGGCTGAACGTCCGGGCCACGTACTCCTGGCCGAGCGCTTCTCCGAGGCCGTTGTCCGTCGCCTGCACGCAGCGCCGCCACCGCGGCTGCTGCTCCTGCACACCGGTGAGCGTCTGCTCGAAGTGGAAGTCTTCGCCGGCGAGCGGGGATGCCAGCCACCGCCCGAACCGATCGATCAAGTGCCAGCGCAGATACCAGCGCCAGTCGTCCATCGACCGGTCCCGCATCAGGCCGCTCAGGGCCTTGAAGAAGTCGGGCTGGCGGACGTTCAGCGCCGTCAGCGCCGGCGCCCCGACCTCACCGAAGTAATCTCCCCACGCTATCCCGGGGCTGATCGCCCCGAGCTCCGTGACGTTCATCTTGTGATAGACGGCGTTCGGGTCGCGCTGCTGCACCCGGGTCATCGACGCGCCGGCCAGCGCGGTCTCGAGCGTCATGATGCGTTGCGCGGCCGCGCGAGCCTCGTCGGCACCGGTGCCCGTGAGCTCGAGCATGCGCGCGACGTGCGTCGCGTATTGCTGCCGGAGCCGCTCGGAGGCGCTGTCGGTCTTGGTGTAGTAGTCGCGGTCGGGCAGGCCAAGGCCGCCCTGTCCCGCCTCGGCGATGACCTCGGTCGAGCGCTTGGCGTCCGGCCCCGCGGTAAACGAGAAGAGGGCACGCGCGCCGGCGCGCTGGAGCCGCGCCGCTTCCGCCAGCAGCGCGGTCCCCGAGCTCACCCCCGCGATGCGATCGAGCTCCGGCTTGAGCGGCTCGAGTCCGGCCGCGTCCGCGGCGGCCGAATCCATGCAGGTCCGATAGAACGTGCCCAGCTTGCGACGATTACTCCCCGGTGCCGCCGCGTTGTCTTTCGCCGCCGCCTCGAGCAGTTCGTGCAGAACGTCGAGGTTGTGCTCGTACAGCTGGTTGAAGCTGCCCCAGCTCGGGAAGGCAGCGGGGATCTCGGTGTGCGACAACCAGCCGCCGTTCGCGAACTGGAAGAAGTCGCGACACGGGGCGCAGGTCGTGTCGAGGCTGGAGCGGTCGAACGCCAGCACCGCGGGCGATGGACCGCGCGCGGCGGGCGCCGGGGGCGCCGCGTGACTGCAGGCGACGCAAGTGACCGCGACGGCAGCGACCAACACACGTCGAGTTTCCATGATTGACTCCGCGGCAGGATGTTATCTCATGTTGCCGGTATGGCCCAGCGAGTACCGGCCCGGCTGTGGCCACACACACAACCCGTGCGGCTCCCGGCCGACCGGAATGCGGTGCGTCAGGCGACCCGTGCGCGTGTCGAAGACGTACACCTCGTCGTCGTAGCGGCCCGAGACCCAGAGCTCCGTGCCGTCCGCGGTGACATTCCCCATGTCGGGACTGCCGCCGCCCGGCACGGGCCAGGTGGCCACGATGCGCTCGGTGGCGGGGTCGAGCACGGTGATCGATCCCGGACCGTGGCGGCCGCCCGCCGTGGTATTCCACCCCCGATTCGTGATGTACATCAGCCGCCCGTCACGGCTGGGATAGATGCCGTGCGTCCCCTTCCCGGTCGCCACGAATCCGATCCGGCGAAACGCCGCGGGATCGATGAGAAACACGCCGTTCGCCTTCATGTCGGCCACGTAGAACACGCGCCCGTCGGGCGACGACCGGATATCCTGGGGCATGGCGGTGCTGTCGAGTCCCCCAGGGTCGAGCATCAGGTAGCCGGTCACTGTGCGCGTCTCGAGATCGAGCTTCAGGAGTTGCCCCGAGAACTCGCACGTCGCGATGGCGAATCGCCCATCCGCGGTGAACTCCATGTGGTCCACGCCCTTGCACTGGACGGGGATCGATTGCACGAGGGACATGGTTCGAGCATCGCGAAAATCGAGCCGCCGCCGCCGCTCGGCCACCACGATCGCAAAGCGGCCATCCGGGGTGAAGTAGAGATTGTACGGGTCCGACACCGGCACGCCCGACCCTTCGCGGCCGGTCGCAGGATCGATGGGCGTCAGGGTGTTGCCGAGGTTGTTGGCCACCCACAAGGTGCTCAGGTCGTAGGACGGCACGACGTGCTGCGGCAGGGCGCCCGTGGCGAACGTGCGCAGCACGCGGTAGGTCCGCGGGTCGATGACCGTCACGGTCCCGTCGTGCGAGTTGGGCACGTATACGAGCGGGCGGGCCGCAGCGGCGCGGGGAGCCAGGCGGCCCGCGGCCGCGGGCGCGTACAGATTCACCGCCTCTACCGGCCGCGCCGTGTCCGCGGGCGCGTGCGCAGCGACGGCGGACCGGCGCTCGCCCCGACACGCCGCTGCTACAACCAATGCGGTGAGCCATTGCCGAATCACGGAGCCGTAAGATACACCGGAGCGCATCAGCCGCCCGACCAGCCGATGAGGACCTTTCCGACGTTTCGATTCTCGCGCATCCGTTGAAACGCCTCGGCGGCGCGCTCGACCGGAAACACCGAGTCCACCGTCACCTTGAGCTTGCCGGTGGCGAATCCGGGCAGCATCTCCTCGCGGAATCGCGTCACGATTGCCGCCTTCTCCTGCCGGCTCCGGGCCCGGAGCGTCGACCCCACGACCCGGGCCCGCTTCTTCATGAGCAGCCCGAGGTCGAGCTCAGTGCGCGACCCGGACATGGTCGAGAGAATCACGATCCGTCCGCCTACCCTGAGCACCCGGAGATCGCCGCCCAGGGTCGCCGCGCCGATGGGATCGAGCACGATGTCCACTGCATCCCGCCCCCAGTGCCCTTCGATCTCGGCGACCACCTCCGCACGCGACGTGTCGACCGCGAGGTCGACCCCGGCGGCCGCGAGGGCGGCGAGCTTCTCGGGAGTGCGGGTCGTTGCCGCGACACGCGCGCCGCCGAGCTTGGCGACCTGAATGGCCGCGAGCCCCACCCCCGACGCGCCGGCGTGCACCAGCACGCTGGCGCCGGGGACCACGCCGCCTTCGACGACGAGATTCAGAAAGGCCGTGAGAAACGCCTCGGGGATGCCAGCCGCTGTCGCGAGGTCGAGCCCCATCGGCGCGGGGAACACCTGGACGACGGGCGCGGCCACGTACTGGGCGTGCCCGCCACCCGCGAGCAGGGCGCAGACGGGCTCATCCGTGTCGTCGCGTACCCCTGAAACCTCGAGGCCGAGGATCTCGGACTCCCCCGGCGGCGGTGGGTAGCGCCCCGCGATCTGGGAAAGGTCGGCGCGGTTCACGCCAGACGCCGTCACGCGGATGAGGACCTCGCCGCGACCGGGGACGGGGGCCGCGGTCTCTCGGAGCGACGCCACGTAGCGTCCCCCCCGCCCCCCCCGCCCGCCCTCCGGCGGCTGCTCGGCGACGTGCAGGTACTTCATGGCCGCAATACTAGCCGGGCGGGCCCGGCCCGTGCAAAATTCGCGGGCCATGATCAGACGCTGTTGGGCCGGCGGCGACGACCCGTTGATGCTCGCCTACCACGACGAGGAATGGGGAGTGCCGCTCTACGACGATCGCGAGCTGTTCGCCAAGCTCGTGCTGGACGGCTTCCAGGCGGGACTCTCGTGGCGCGTGATCCTCCACAAGCGTGCACGCTTCCTCGAGGCGTTCGACGGCTTCGACCCGAAGCGCATGGTCCGCTACGACCGCCGGAAGATCGCGCAGCTCTTGAAGGATCCGGGAATCGTCCGCAATCGTCAGAAGGTGAGCGCCGCGATCGGCAATGCCCGGGCCTTCCTCGAGTTTCAGGAGACGCAAGGCGGCTTCGGCGCCTTCCTCTGGAGCTTCGTGGGCGGCGCGCCGAAGCAATATCGCCGTCGCACGTTGCGTGACCTGCCCGCGAGAAGCCGAGAGTCGGACGCCATGAGCGAAGCCCTCACCGAGCGCGGGTTTCGCTTCGTCGGGCCCACGATCTGTTACGCGTTCATGCAGGCGGTCGGCATGGTGAACGATCACCTGGTGACCTGCTTCCGGCACAGCGAGGTCCAGCGGCTGGCCTCGCGATAGGAACGACCGTTCTCAACTCCAGGCGGTTCCCCCTCTCCACCTGGAGAGGGGGACAGGGGGTAAGGACCCACCGGCGGCTAGGCCACGTCCGCCGGCAGCGCCGCCGTCGTAAGAAAGCGTGGTGGCCGGCGCACCTTGGTCGCCTGCTCGTACGCGTACGCGAGCCTGATGAGGAGTCCCTCGCTCCAGGGGCGGCCCACGAACGAAAGCCCCACCGGCAGCCCGTGTACGTAGCCCATCGGCACCGTCACGTGGGGATAGCCCGCCACGGCCGCTGGGCTCGAGAAGCTGCCGCCGCCCCCCGGATCGCCGTTCACCAGGTCGATGAGCGACGCCGGGCCGCCCGTCGGCGCGATCAACGCGTCGAGCTTCTGGTCCGCCATCACCCCATCGATCCCCTGGGCGCGCATCAGAAGATGATTCTTGTCGAGCGCCTTGAGGTAGTCCTGGTCGGTGAGCGGCCCTTTGGCCTGGGCCTGCACGAAGATCTCCTGCCCGAAGTAGATCAGCTCCTTGTCCTTCGCCCGCTCGTTGAACGCGATCAGGTCTTCGAGCGTCTTGGGTCCGTTGCCGCGCGCCCAATCCGCGAGATAACGGTTCAGGTCCGCCTTGAACTCGTACAAGAGCACGGCGAACTCCGAGTCGTCCGTCTGGCCCGCCGTGGTGATGTCGGCGGGATCGACGATAACGGCGCCCGCCCGCTTGAGCACGTCGATCGCGGTTTCCATTAACGCGTCGGTCGGGGGGCTGTACCCCATGAAATGCGACCGGCACACGCCCAACCGTGCGCCCTGGAGCCCTTTCGGATCGAGGAAGGTCGTGTAGTCGGTGCGCGACTGGCCCGCGCTCGCCGCGGTGGCCTCATCCCGGGGATCCACACCGGTGAGCGCACCGAGGAGGATCGCCGCATCGGCCACGGTCCGGGCCATGGGGCCCGCGGTGTCCTGACTGTGGGCGATCGGGATGATGCCGGATCGGCTTACCAGGCCGAGCGTCGGCTTGATGCCCACGATGCCGCAGCAGGTGGATGGGGAGACGATCGATCCGTCGGTCTCGGTCCCGATCGCGACCGCGCAGAGATTGGCGGAGACCGCGACCCCCGAGCCTGAGCTCGAGCCGGACGGCGTCCGATCGAGCGCATAGGGATTGCGGCACTGGCCACCGCGACCGCTCCAGCCGCTCGACGAATGGGTCGAGCGGAAGTTCGCCCACTCGGACAGGTTCGCTTTGCCGAGGATCACCGCCCCCGCCGCGCGCAGGCGCTCCACGATGAAGGCATCGCGGGGCGGGACGACGCCCACGAGGGCGAGCGAGCCCGCGGTGCTCTGCAACCGGTCTCTGGTCGCGACGTTGTCCTTCACGAGCACGGGAATGCCGTGGAGCGGCCCGCGCGGACCTTTGGCTTTGCGCTCGGCATCGAGCGCCGCGGCCTGCCCGAGCGCGTCGGGATTGGTCTCGAGGATCGCGTGCAGTCCGGGCCCTTTTCGATCGAGCTCTTCGATCCGCTGGAGGTACGCCGTCGCGAGCTCCTTCGCCGTGTACTTGCCGGACGTCATCCCCGCCTGCAGCGCCGAGATGGTCGTTTCTTCCAGCTCAAACGGTGCGGGCGCTTCACTGACCCCGCGCGCAAGCGCGGGGAAGACGGGTCTCGCCACCGCGACCGCCCCGCTCAGCGTGAGGTACTCGACAAAGCTGCGGCGATCCATCGGCCGATCGGTCATGGGCGCTCTCCTCAATGGAATGACACAGGGCGGGAACAGGGATAAACTTGCTGCGACCTTCACACGACGGCCAGCGATGGCGCGGGTAGTCGGGGGACAGTCGGACGTCGGCAGGCTCCGTCGCGTAGCGGTAAAGCCCGTGCGCGAGGCGTTCGGGACCGACACCCTCGTGGAGCGTCAGTGGCGCGATCTCCGCTACACCGCGCGCCCGGACGTCGCCGGTGCCGAGCGCGAGTACGAGCGTTTCCTGTCGCTGCTCAGCGAGGCGGGCGTGGACGTGACGTGCCTACCGGCCGATCCTTCCGTAGGGCTCGACTCGATCTACGTCCGCGATGCGGCGATCATCTGCGACCGGGGCGTCATCTTGTGCAACATGGGCAAGCCGCAGCGGTGCCCCGAGCCTGCGGCGCAGGAAGCGTTTTTCCGATCGGCCGGCGTCCCGATCTGCGGGCGGATCGGCGGAGTCGGCACCCTCGAGGGCGGCGACGTCTGCTGGATCAATGAGAAAACGCTCGTGGTCGGGCGGGGCTACCGCACCAACGACGAAGGGATCCGGCAGCTGCGCGCGCTCGTGGCGGCTTGCGTGGACGACGTGATCGTCGTGCCCCTGCCCCACTGGCGCGGGCCGGACGACGTGTTCCACCTCATGTCGATCGCGAGCCCCATCGACACCGACCTCTGGCTCGTCCATGCCCCGTTGCTGCCGGTGCCGTTTCGCGAGTCGCTCAGCGCCCGTGGCATCGAGCTCGTCGAGGTGGCGAGCTCCGAGTTCGAGACGCTCGGCTGCAATGTGCTCGCGCTCGCGCCCCGCGAGGTGATGATGGTCGCCGGCAATCCCGAGACCCGGCGCCGGCTCGAGCGTGCGGGGGTAGGAATTCAGGAGTTCGCCGGGCAGGAAATCTGCCTGAAGGGGGGCGGCGGGCCCACCTGCCTCACGCGGCCCCTGGTGCGCGACGCGACATGACGTCGGCAGGGGGTCGCCGTCGTATATTGCAACCCGAACCTCTCTCGGAGGCGCTATGACCAGGACCATCCTGTCGGCCGCGGTGCTGATCGCCCTGGCCGCGTGCAGTAAAGGCGGCTCGGAGCGGGCGAGTACGAGGGCCGCCCGTGCCGGGCACCCGGCGGCCACTCAGTCCAAGACCGGGACGACCGCCGCGCCGTCGCAGGCGCAGAAAAAGAAAGGGGCGGCCAAGCCCGACACCGGCCGCGGGAAGAACCCCCTGACGAACAACTGAAACGTCTAGGCCGTGAGCGCGCGCAGCTCGGCGTCGGCCCGCTCGCGCTCGGCCGTTTCCCCGAGCGAGGCGAATAGCTCGCGGGCCTGCTCGAGGTAGGCGCGCGCCTCATCCCGCTGCCCGAGCCGATTGCGGAACAGGCCGTACTCGAAGAACACGTGCGCCCGCGTCGCCGCGGAGCGGTCCAGAGCCGTCGCGAGCTCGATCGCCTGTTCGAAGAAGACGAACCCCGTCTCGTCCTCCTGCGCGCCGCGCAACCGGCCCATCAGGACATAGACCTGCGCCAGCCGAAGCATGAGATCGCCGCCGATGGCCACCTGCTCGGCGCGCCGCAGCTCCGCCTCGGCTTCCACCAGGCGTCCGGCGTCGAGATCGAGCTCCGCTAAGTTCAGACGGATCGACAGCTCGTCGCCCGCGTCGCCGGGAGTCCGTTGCGCCCACGCCAGCGCCTCCCGGTACGCCGCGGACGCGGCGTCGTGACGACCGAGCTGGGCGTCCAGCCGTCCCTGCTCGTTCAGCACGCGCGCCATCTCGTCCGCGACGCCGGCGGACTCGAGGCGCTCGCGGGCCTCGCGCAGAAACTCGCCCGCGGCCGAAAGATCGCCCTGATGGCGCGCGACGACGCCGAGCTGGCACTGTAGTCGTCCGGCGCGCACGGCGTCGTCCGCGGCTTCAGCCAGACGCAGCCCGCGGCTGTACCACGCGTGCGCGCCCGACCACTGGCCCTGGGCGAGCGCCGCGTCCGCCAAGCCTTCGCACGCCCCGGTCGCTCCGCCCTGGTCGAACTCCGCCTCGGCCAGCGCCAGTGAGCGCTGGAAGTGCCGGGCAGCCTCGGCGTATTGCCCGAGCGCCATGCACACGTAGCCGATGGCACGCAGCGTCTCCACCTCGGGCCGGCGGTCTTGCAGTGCCTCCGCGACGGCGAGCGCGACCGCGTACCAGGCGCGCGCCTGTGGGAACCGGGCCACCCGCTCCTCGAGGCGTCCGCCGCGCAACAGCGCCCCCACCACCCCCGCGGGGTCCGCCGCCTGCTGACACTCGAGCGCGTCCACATACTCCCGGTACAGTGCCTGCAGGTGCCCCGTGATGCGATGAAAGGCCTGAGGCATGCGCCGTCGCAGCTCGTCCGGCTGCACGCCCCGTTTCCCCAGGGTGAGGTACGGACCGGAGCTCGACCACAGCGCGTGCGCATCCGGCCGCGCGATCGAGACCAGCAGGGCCCGCAGCGGGTCGAGCGCTTCGAGCTCCGGCAGCAGCGCGAGCGCCTTCTCGACGCGGACAGGCGGCGGGCCGGTCACAGCCCGTACTCCTTCATCTTGCGGGTGAGCGTGTTACGGTGGATCCCCAGAATCTCCGCGGCCGCGCCGATCTGCCCCCCGGTTTGCGCGAGGACGCGCGCGATGTGACGGGCTTCCATCTCGGCGAGCGTGAGCGGGGCGCCCTGCGGCCGGTCGGCGAGCGCGGCCGCCTCGCCGCGAAGCTCGTCGGGCAGATGCTCGGCGCGGAGCGTGTCGTCGCTCGCCACGATCACGGCCCGCTCGATGACGTTGCGCAGCTCGCGCACGTTGCCGACCCAGGCATGGCCGCGCAGCAGATCCAGCGCCCGGTCGGAGACGGCATGGATCGTCTTGCGGTAGCGCTCCGCGTACACCTGGACGAAGTACGCGGTGAGCAGGAGGAGATCGTCCCCGCGATCCGCGAGCTTGGGGAGGCGGATCGTGATGACGGCGAGCCGATAGTAGAGGTCCTCGCGGAATCGCCCCTGCTTGATGGCTTCCTTGAGGTCGCGATTGGTGGCCGCGATGAGCCGGACGTCGACCGGGATCGTCCCGGTCCCCCCGACGCGCTCGATTTCCCGCTCCTGCACGGCGCGCAGGATCTTGGCCTGCAGCGCAAGGCTCATGTCGGCAATCTCGTCCAGGAACAGCGTCCCGCTTGCCGCCTGCTCGAACCGGCCGATTTTCCGTGTCACCGCGCCCGTGAAGGCGCCCTTCTCGTGCCCGAACAGCTCGCTCTCGAGCAGGTTCTCGGGGATCGCCGCGCAGTTGACGGCCACGAAGCCGCCTGCGGCCTTCGGCCCGTGCATATGGATGGCACGCGCCACGACCTCTTTGCCGGTTCCCGACTCACCCTGAACGAGGACGGTGGCCGCGCTTCCTGCTACGCGCGCAAGCTGCTTGTAGACGTCGAGCATGGCGGGACTCTGCCCGACCAGTGCGTACGGGCCGACGACCTCGGGCTCGACCACCGGGAGAGGAATGGCGGCTTCGCTGGCGACCGCTCGCAGCCGTCCGAGCGCCTGCATCAGCTCGTCGCGCCGCACCGGTAGGGACAAGACGTCGAGCACGCCCGATTGCTCCGCGCGGAGGACGAGCCCCATGGACGGTGCCTGCGCGGCCGCGATGAGTCGCGGGCCTCCGGCGGCGGCCCGCAACGTGTCGACCCACCAGGACAGGTCCTCGTCGGGACGCTCGCCCAACACCGCCAGGACGACATCCCAAGTGCTCGCCGCGAGTTGTCGAACGGCGCGCGGGAGATCCGGCGCCGTTTCGAGCCGGAGCCGCCCGTCCTCCGCCCATTGCCGCAGATTCTGGAGCAGGGTGGCGCTGCCCGCGCCTTCGCCCGGCACCACGAGTATCCGCAAGAGCCCCTCGTCCTCCCTGCGCGGAACCGCGGATGTCGGGGAGTTTTGCGTCTTAGTCGGGGGAGTCATCTGCCCGTCCGGCTCTGGCCGCGATACCGAGCCACCAGGACGAGCGCATCATCTGTGCCCTTGCCATGTCGAGCGAGAATATGCTCGGCCTGCTGTTGCGGCGTCGCACCGGCCGGCAGTCCGTCTACGAAACCCTCCCGAATACCGTCGGTGGCGAAGATGAGGGTGTCCCCGGCCGTGAGGCGTAACACCTCCGCTTGCAGGCGCGGAAGCTCCGAGCCGACGATGCCGCCGCGTGTGACGAGCGACTTCCGCGCGCGGGCGGCGCGAGCCGCGTCGACGGCGTGTACGAGGAGGCCCTCCACGTTGCCCACGCCGAGCCACGTCAAAGAGGGGTCGGTGCGCTTGAAAAACGCGAGGCTCATGACGACGCCCCGAGTCCCCTTCAGTGCCTGATGGGTCCGCTCGAACAGGGATGGCGGGGACTCGTGCGCGTGCCGCGCCAGCGCGGCGATCGCCAACCGCGCCGCCGTCGCCGCCTCCGCGCCGTGACCCAGGCCGTCCACCACCGCCACCAGCACGCCTCCCCCCACCGACCGGACCAGGTGGAGGTCGCCCGATTCCGGCTCTCCGGGGAGCGCGACCGCCGCGACGCCCCAATCCAACAGAGTGGCAGCATCGGCGGGCGCCTCATGCATTCATGCGCCGCCATTTCTTCATTGTCACGGTCGTGCCCTTCCCGACGGCCGACGTCACGTCGAAGTCGTCCATCAAGCGGCGGGCGCCCGGCAGACCGAGGCCCAGGCCCCCCGAGGTCGAATAGCCGTCCTCGAGCGCGCGCTGGACGTCGGGAATCCCGGGCCCTTGATCACGGGCCACGATAATGACGCCCTGGCGGTCACCGTTGGTCACGACACTGAGCTGCACTTCGCCGCGCTTCGCGTAATTGAGAATGTTGCGGGCGACTTCGGAGATGGCCGCCGCGATGACCGTCTGATCGCCGCTCGAAAAACCTGCCTGCGCCGCGACCTCTCGCCCGCGCTGCCGGGCGGTGACCACGTCGACGTCGGCCGTGACCGCGATGCGCAGCTCGTCAGCCACGGTCGATCCGTCCCGTCCCGCGCTCGATGCGGAGCTTCGCCTGCTGGTCGAGGAAGAGGAGGCCTTCCTCGAGGTCGAGCGCGGTCGACACGCCCTTGAGCGTGAGACCGAGCTGCACCATCGCGAACGCCACTTCGGGCTGAATGCCCACGATCACCGTTTCCGCGCCGCGGAGGCGGGCCATGTGGGCGATGTCCCGCAGCGTGCGGACGGCGAACGAGTCCATCACGTCGAGCGCCGTCACGTCGACAATGACGCCGCGGGCGCGGAACTTCCCGACCCGCTCGATCAACGCCTCGCGCAGCTGCGACAGATCGGCGTCGGTGAGCGCCGACTGGATGGACGCGATCAGGTAGTGGCCCTGCTTCAGGATCGGGACTTCCACGCGCCCTCCGTCGACGGAGTACGGTACCGGCTCACGCCTTTGGGGCCACCTCTTCGAGCGGCAGCACCTTGTAGCCGAGCAGGCGCTCCGCCTCTTCGATACCACCCTGGAGATCGCCGACCGTTGCCATCTCGCTCAGATCGACACCGATCGTCACCAGGGTCTGCGCGATCTCGGGCGAGAGGCCCGTCACGATCACGGTCGCGCCCAGCAGGCGGGATGCCTCGACGGTCTGCACCAAGTGGTTCGCCACGTTCGAGTCCATCGCCGCCACGCCCGTGATGTCGATCACGACGACCTTCGCACGGTTGGTCCGAATCGCGCGCAACAACTGCTCGGTCAGCTGGCGCGCCCGCTGAGGATCGATGACGCCGATGATCGGCAGAATCAAGAGCCGCTCGCGCACCTGGAGCACCGGCGTGGACAGCTCCCGGATCGCTTCCTGTTGCTGCCGGATGATACGCTCGCGCTCCTGCACGAACCCGACCGCCACCGTGTTCGCGATCCGGTTGGCCGCTGGCTCGTAGGCGTCGAGAATGCGGTAGAGCTTGTCGAAATCCTCGTGGTACTTTCCGAACAGCGAGCGGGCCAGCACGTCACGCAGCAGCAACACGATCCCGACCACCTCGTGCGTCTCGACGCCTCGCGGAATGATGCGCTCGGACAGGTTGCGGGCGTAGGCTTGCAGGGCCTCGAAGGTGCCGGTCTCGAGCGCCTCGACGTAGTTGTCGTACACCGAGGTGGCTTCCGCGAAGATTTCTTCTTCGGTCATGGCCGTGAGCAACTGGGCCCGGGTGATGCGCCGCGCCCATTCCTCACGCAGTTGGGTGCGGTTTTGCCGCAGGAGGGCCACCAGCTCCCGCAACAGCGCGGCGGTGGACTCGGGTTGCGCGACGGAGTCAGGCAGCGGCGCTTGCGGGTCTTTCCCTTTGGCGGCCATGGCGGGCAGTCCTTGGGTGTTGAATGTTGCTGCGGCGCAACAGCAAGGCTAGTGCCACGTCGCTACCCACTGCGTCGCGCGATAACTAGCGATTCTGCAACGAGTTGACAATGCGGAGCAACGGCGGATATGGCGTTGGTGATACAGTTTGATGCGTCAGCGTGTTACGCTTTGCACAAAAAAGAGGCGCGGGTCGCGGGCTCCCGTTCTGACTCGGGTGGCCCGCTCCCGCTTATGACCCCCTGCGGCCGAATAGCGCGCTCGGTCAGCTCGCCACGCTGCTCGTCGCCGAACCGACGATGATCTCGCCGGTCGTCTGCAACGTCCCGCCGAGAATCTGGCCGGTGAGCGGATTCAGGATGCCACCGACCAGGCTCTGTAGGTACACGTGGATCATATTCACTGTCAGGCCGCTGCTCGTCACGCCGTCGCCCGAGGGGATCTGCTCGTTCAGCACCACATAGCCGACCCCCGGCAGGCTGATGTTCGTGTTGGGCGCGATGGGCGAGTCGCCCGAGAGCGACCCCACACCGGTGATCGCCAGGTTCGTGAACGTCGAGCCGTCGGCGCTGCTGAACGCACCACCCTGGCTCGCGCTACTCATGACGTTGGCGACCACTTCATCCGCCGTGATCAGCCCGTTCAGGATGTTCACGCTCGCGGCGCTCGCGGTGCTCTGCGCGCCCGTCTCCGCCGTTCCGATTTCACCCGACGTAATGCTGTTGAGGAAATCGGACGACAGGGCACCCGCAACGCTCAGCGCACCTCCTTCGGCGTCCGCCTCGGCGCCGTCGGTGCCCGAGACCGCCGGCAGCACCGCCAGTGGCGACTGAGCACTAGAACCGAGTGGCGTGTTGACGTACGTGCTGTACGCCTGGCCACCCACCGACTGGGCGCTACCCACCGCCGCGAACCCAGCTACGAGCCCTACGACGAGCCCGAGGGCCGCGAGGCGGTTCACCCAATGCTTGCTCTTGCCGTTCATCTGTTCACTCCTTCCTGGATTCCCAGTGGCTAATGAGCTTGGATGGTGCCGCCCGCTCATGACCCGTGCTCCACGATGTTGCCGCCGGTCAAGTAAATGAGGTGCGTGTCTCCGTGATGCTCGCTCCGCCAGCGCATCGCATCGGGACCGGGTTTGCCCTTCTGCGGCTGGCCGCGATCGTTGTCGCACACCTCGAATTGCGCCAGTTCAAACGGCTCCGTGCTGCCTTTTCCGTTCTCGCGTGCCGTCATGTAGTCATCGGGAATACCCACGACGAGACAGAAGCCACCTGGGTGGGCATCGGAGAATACCGTAGCATGCACCGGCCGCCCGTCATAGGCATCCACGCCGTTGTGGATAGACACGTGCCAAGCAATCTTCTGAGCGTGTCCGTTGACCTCGATCTCACCCTTGTTCACGATGCAGTTCCCGTCGGCATCCTGCCCGAGAAAGACGTTGAACCCGAAGGTGAACTTCCCCGTCATCGAGGGGAGCACGACCGCGAAGTACTCCGGGTGGACCGCCTCATCCGGCGTATCGGGGTTGCTGGGGGGGTCGATGCGCCCACCGCCCGTCCACTTGCCCGTGGGGCACTGGGCCGGGGGTGGCACGAGCCAGTAGCTCGGGCGGTTCGGCGCCATGCTGACTTTCGGCTGGTCGGTACAGGACGCGGCCAGCAGTCCGGCCGCAATGAGGCTCGGCCAGACGATCAAGCTTCTGTGTTCTCGCATCATGTGCGTTCTGCCCTCCTCGCTGTTGACGATTGCAGCCGGTGCTGACCAGAGGGCCGGGAACGCAAAGCCGATGCCATCAAAATGGAGCGGAGAACCTGCTGAGGTGTCGAGACATACAAAAAATGTTGCAGCCTCGCGGCGATGCGCGCGCAGCGATTTCGCCTCCGCCGCTGTGGCGTGCGCACGAGGTTGCGTTGATCCAACGGAGTGACGAAGCAGGTCTGCGCAGAACGAGAGGGATGATCGGGGCGTCGCGGGGGGCGGCGTGCGGTCCGCCCCCCGCAGGCGCTACATCTTCCATGCGAACACCTCCCTGGTTACGCACGCTCTAGAACGACTCATTGCGATTGACGCACGGGTTCGTGCCCTCTCCGCTCAACTCGCGCCGAGCGGGACCGGGATCGCCGCCGCCCGCCGCGCCACCTGTGGCGGCGACGCCGCCGCGCCGTCGACGTCGAACCGGGCGTCGTCGCACACGACGGCCACGATGCGCTCAGCCGCCTTCCCGTCCCACCGCTCGATCACCGGCCGGGCCGGCGAGCGACGCCCCAGGGCGCGCTCGGCCCCCGCGAGCACGGAGTCACCGCGTGGCAGAACGAGCCGGTTGGTCCCGTGCGTGCAGGTGATCGGTCGCTCGGTGTTGGGCCGCACCGTGACACAGGGGACGCCCAGGAACGACGTCTCCTCCTGCAGCCCCCCCGAATCGGTGACCACGAGCGCGGCGCCGGCGACGAGGTTGAGCATCTCCAGGTACCCGAGCGGCTCGAGCAGCTCGAGTCCACGGCCCGCGCCGCGGCGCCGTCCGAGTTCCGCAATGCGATCTCGCGTGCGCGGGTGCACCGGGAAGAGCACCGGTACCTTCACCGCGAGTCGCCCGAGGGCATCGAGCAATTCCTGCAGGACCGTCCCATCGTCGACGTTGGACGGCCGATGCAGGGTCACCACCGCGTACGGGCGACCCGCCACACCGTGGCGCGCCGCGGCGTCGAGTGTGAGCGCCTGTGGCAAGGCCCAGCAGAGCGTATCGATCATCACGTTGCCCACGAAATGCATGCGATCGGCCGGCACGCCTTCGGCGCCGAGGTTGTCCGCGGCGTCGCGCGAGGGCAGAAAGAGCAGGTCGGACAGGCGGTCGGTGACGACGCGATTGATCTCCTCGGGCATCGTCCAATCGCCGCTCCGCAGGCCGGCCTCCACGTGACCGACCCGCATCTCGAGCTTCGCGGCGACCAGCGCGGCCGCCACCGTCGAGTTCACGTCGCCGTACACGAGCACCAGGTCGGGCCGGACGTCGAGCAGGAACGGCTCGAGGCGTTGCATGACGGCGGCGGTCTGCTGCGCGTGCGACCCCGACCCGACGCCGAGGTGGTGGTCGGGCGCCGGGATCCACAGCTCCTCGAAGAACGCGTCCGACATGCCCGGGTCGTAGTGCTGGCCCGTGTGGATGATCACGTGCTCCACGCCCCGCTTCACCAGCGCGCGGTCGACGGGAGCGAGCTTCATGAAGTTGGGTCGGGCGCCGACAACCGAGAGGACGCGCATCGCTTCACTCCACTGTGACGCTCTTCGCGAGGTTACGCGGCCGATCCACGTCGCAGCCGCGCAGGACGGCGATGTGATACGCCAGGAGCTGCAGCGGAATCACCGTCAGCACCGGCGACAGGAGCGGCGCCGCGGCCGGCACGGCGATCTGGTGATCGACGAGACGGCTGAGGTCGTCGGGCCCTTCGCTCGTGATCGCGATGATGCGCCCGCCGCGGGCCTTCACCTCCTGCATCGTGGACACGACCTTGGCGTAGATCGCGTCCCGCGGCGCCAGGCAGACCACCGGCATGTTTTCGTCGATCAGGGCGATCGGCCCGTGCTTCATTTCGGCGGCCGGATAGCCCTCGGCGTGGATGTAGGAGATTTCCTTGAGCTTGAGCGCGCCTTCGAGCGCCACAGGGAAGGTGAGCCCGCGGCCCAGGTAGAGCGCGTTCGGCGCGTCCGCGTAGCGCGTCGCCAGGGCCCGCACTTCAGGCTCGATGGCCAGCGTCCGCTCGACGAGCTCCGGGAGCGCGAGCAGGTGAGCGACAAGGGCGCGCCCGTCTTCGACGGACAGGCCCCGCCGCCGGCCGAGGTACAGGCCGAGCAGCAGCAGGGCGACGACCTGCGAAGTGAACGCCTTGGTGGAGGCCACGCCGATCTCGGGCCCGGCGTGCAGGTAGATGCCACCCTGCGCCTCGCGTGCGATGGTCGAGCCGACGACGTTCACCAGCCCGAGCACCTTCGAGCCCGTCGCCTTGGCGGCGCGGAGCGCTTCCAGCGTATCGGCCGTCTCGCCTGACTGCGAGATGGCGATGGTGACCGTTCCCGGCACGCGGAGCTGGCGGCGGTAGCGGTATTCCGAGGCGTACTCGACCGAGACCGGGATTCCCGAGAGCTCCTCGATCACGTGGCGGCCTACGAGTCCCGCGTGCCACGACGTCCCGCAGGCCACGATCACGATCCGCCCGATGCTGTTGCACTCCGCGGGCGTCAGGTTCAGGCCGTTCAACCGCGCCGTCCCATCGGCCGCGAGCAGGCGGCCTCGCAGCGTGCTCCGCACGGTCTCCGCCTGCTCGCAGATCTCCTTCAGCATGAAGTGGGGGTAGCCACCGAGCGCGATCGCATCGAGATCCCACTCGATGTCGTCCACGGCCCGGTCCTGCTCGCGCGCCTCCAGATCGAGGACGCGGTACCCGTCGGGGGTCACCACGGCGATGTCGCCGTCGTTCAGATAGACCACCGACCGCGTGTGCCCCAGCACGGCACTCGCGTCGGACGCGATGAGGAATTCCCCATCGCCGACGCCGAGCAGCACGGGCGAGCCGCGGCGCGCGACCACGATCTTGCCCCGATCGGCTTCCGCCACCACCGCGATACCGTAGGTCCCCTCCACGTGGTCCAGCGCCGCGATCACCCGCTCCTCGAGCGTCTCGCCTGGCGACTCCTCGATCAGGTGGACGAGCGTTTCGGTATCGGTTTCGGTCTGGAAGCGGTGCCCGTCCTGCTCCAGCCGGCGCCGCAGCACGTCCGCGTTCTCGATGATGCCGTTGTGCACGAGCGCGAGCGTGCCGGTGCAGTCGATGTGAGGATGCGCGTTGCTGTCGGTGGGAGCACCGTGCGTGGCCCAGCGCGTATGGCCGATGCCGCATTTCCCATGCACCGGGTCGCGCGTGAGCAGCTCGCGGAGGTCAGCAATGCGCCCCGCGAGCTTGCGGGTCTCGACGCCGCGGCCATTGAGGACGGCGACGCCGGCAGAGTCGTATCCGCGGTATTCGAGCCGGCTCAGGCCTTCGACCAGCACCGACACCGCGTCGCCGGGGCCGACGTACCCTACGATTCCGCACATCGTCTAGCCCCCCTAGCTCCCTCTATGCCTGAGTTCGAGCAACGGGTCTCCCGTGATCGCCAGACCGAACCGCGCCAGATGGGCGTGGGTGTCGACCTGCTCTTCCGACAGTGTGGCGGGGCGTGCCGAGAGGCGGGCGCCACACCGCGCGCATCGCGCCCCGCGGGCACGTCGGCCGCTTCGCTGGCCCTCGTTCCCATTGGCACCCGGTGCCCGGCATCGTTCGCAGTACATGGCGGTTGGCCTCACGTCACCACGGCGGGTGGGGACGGATGGCGCCGGCGATGCACTTCAAGTTTGAGGCCTCGGCCGGGTCGCCGCGTCGGGCGCTGGGCGATAACCGATCAGTGGGACAAGCATTTAGCCGTGACGCCGCCCGACGCGTGGCGTCTCCCGTACGAAGCGCTGCGTTGCGCACGCGCGTCAGCCCGCCGCGCGACAGCCCCGTCGCGGACCCCCCGGCCCCTCGTTCCAAGGCGGTTGAGGTAGGGCGACCGCCGGCTTGCGGCGGCCCCGGGTTTGCAGGGAGAGGATTGGTGGGCATGACAGAACGATCCTCACCAAGCGGACCGACAGCGGGCCTCCCGCTGGTACTCCTCGCCGGCGACGGCGCCGAGGTAACGCGCTGGCTCAAGGACCTGCTTGAGGGCGCCGGGTATGCCGTGCTTCAGGAGCGCACCGGCCGTCACGCGCTGGAGCGCGCGCGGAGCACCGAGCCCGACGTGCTCCTGGTCGATCAAGTCCTGCCGGACATCGCGGGCGTCGAGTTGTGCCGCGCACTCCGCGCCGATCCGCGCGTTTCGAGCAGCACGCCAATCCTCCTTTCGCTCCCTAACCCGGCTACACGCGCGGAGCGCCTGGCCGCGCTTCGGGCGGGGGCGTGGGAGTGCATCGCGCCGCCACATGACGCGGACGAGATCCTGCTCAAGATCGGCGCGTACGTACATGCCAAGCTCGACGCCGATCGCGCACGTTCCGAAGGGCTCCTCGATTCCGCCACCAGGCTCTACAACCGCCAGGGACTCGCGCGCCGCGCCCGTGAGCTGGGCGCGCAGGCGTACCGCGACCACGGTGCGCTCGCGTGCGTTGTGTTCGCGCTGGACATCGATCCGTCGGGCCCCGGCACCAGCCCCGGCACGTCAGGCGGCCCGAGCCTTGCCCGCCGGGTACAGGCGCTGACCTCCGCGGCGCGACTGTCGGACGCGATCGGCCGGTTGAGCGGCACGGAATTCGCCGTGCTCGCCCCCGGGACGGACGCCGCCGGAGCGCGCCGGCTCGCGGAGCGCCTCGCGGCATCGCTCGCCGGTGCCACGGCCGGCGAGCCGCCGGACGGCAGGCCGGCCCTCCGTGTTCGATGCGGATACGAGGCGGTCGCCAACGTTGGGTATGCGCCGATCGAGCCCGTGGATTTGCTGGTGCGAGCCTCGGCTGCGGTCCGTACCGGGCGCGCCGACTCGGACGCGTGGCTGCGACGCTTCGAAGACGGAGGCGGCTCCTTAGACGGAGGCGGCTCCTTAAAGGAATAGGATCGTAGGCCCCACCCGCCGGCACGTCGTTAGGATCGCGGCGAATATCCGCTGTACCAAGCCGACCATTTCAGCGCTCAGGCCATGCCGCAAATCGGTGCACCCGATCGCGGCGGTGGATGCACCTTGGTGCGAGGAGGGATGCGTTGCGCCAACCCCCCAACGGGGCGTTCGTGCCCATTTCATGCGGGAAATCGGGGACGCTGCGGGGTTGCGACAGGGTGGCCCGAACCGTGCGTAAGGAGGGGTCAACCGATTTCGAGGACGACTCCGATGGCTATGCCGATTTCCAACGAAGGCGTCTCCCTACCGAGCGACGGGCGTGAGCCCAGTGCGCTGCTGGCGATTGGGCCGGAAGCGAAGGCTCGCGTTCGGATCCTCGTAATCGACGATGAGCATACCCTGCGCGAGAGCTGCGCCGCCGTGCTCCGTCACGAGGGATATGACGTCACGGTCGCCAGCCGCGGCCAGGATGCCCTGGAGCTCCTCAAGCGCCGGGCGTTCGATGTCGTACTCACGGATCTGTACATGTCGGGGGTCGACGGGCTGGCACTGTTGCGAACGGCGCTCGGCACGAACCACGACACGATCGTGATCGTCATGACCGGCAATCCCAGCGTCGAGTCGAGCGTGGAAGCGCTGCGGCAGGGCGCGTTCGATTATCTGCCGAAGCCGTTCTCCGCCTCGCATCTCCAGATCCTGGTCGGACGCGCCGTGCATACGCTGCTCGTGGCGCGCGAGACGCGTGAGCAGCAGGACGCTCAGGCTGGCGGGCAGGCCCCGGCCGACAAGATCACGCTGCTCGGGACCGCGCCGGCGTTTCGCCGGGCGGTCGACCTCGCCCGCAAGGTGGCGCCGACCGATGCGTCGGTGTTCATCACGGGCGAGAGCGGGAGCGGCAAGGAGATGATCGCACAGTTCATTCACCTCCACAGTCGTCGCTCGAGCCGCCCCTTCATCGCGATCAATTGCGCGGCACTGCCGGAAGGACTCCTCGAATCGGAGATGTTCGGCCACCGCAAGGGTGCGTTTACCGGCGCCGTGCGGGACAAACCCGGCTTGCTCGAGGCGGCACACGGCGGGACGCTGTTCCTGGACGAGCTGGCCGAAATGCCGAAGCCGATCCAGGCCAAGCTCCTGCGCGTAATCCAGGACGGCGTGGTCCGCCGGGTGGGGAGCGAGACGACCGACGCGGTGGTCAACGTCCGCTTCATCGCCGCGACCAACGGCGACCCCGAGGCGGCCGTCAAGGCCGGCGACATGCGGGAGGATCTGTACTACCGCCTGCGCGTCGTGCCGATTCACGTGCCGCCACTGCGCGAGCGGCCCGAGGACATCCCGCTCCTCGCCGACTATTTCCTGTCCACCTACTGGGTGCGGCACCGCCGCAAGGGTGCGCCGTTCCCGCGGCTTACCGACGCGGCGCTTCGGACCCTGTGCGGATACGCGTGGCGTGGCAACGTACGCGAGCTGCAGAACGTCATCGAGCATGTCGCCGTCGTCGTGGAGCCGGGCTCCGAAATCCGGTCCGAAGACCTGCATCTGGCCGGCGAGCCCGCCGCGGCCGAGACCGGGGCCAACCCGGCCTCGTTGATCTCGACCCTGCTGGAAGAGAGCTATCACGCCGCACGCGATCGCGTGATCGCGCAATTCGAGCGCCAGTATCTCACGTGGCTCGTCAATCGGGCGAGCGGCAACATGTCGAAGGCGGCGCGCATCGCCGGCGTCGACCGGACCACGCTCTATCGCCTGATGGAGCGCCACGGCCTGCAGCGGAGTCCCACGGCCGGGTGGGTGGTTGAGCGCGAGCCCGCCCCGCCACCGGAGGCGATGGTAGGATCCGCAGTCGACGGTGTCCCGGAAGGCGTACCGATCGAGGTCGGCCACCCGGGCGGGGAGGCAGCATGACGACCAATACCGCCGAACGGCTCGACTGGCCAGCGGCCGCCGTCGCCCGGGCGAGGTCCGTCCCGGCCCCCGACCCGGAGCCGTCTGACTTGGCCGCGTGTCTCACTGGCCCGAACGGCCTGGAGCTCGTGGTCGAGTTGGCCCACGACCTACGCTCACCGCTGACGTCGATCCTGTTCCTGGCCGAGGCGCTGCAGCAGGGTCAGGGAGGGCCGGTGACGCCGGAGCAGAACCGGCAGCTCGGGCTCATCTACAGTGCGGCATTCAGCTTGTGCGCCACCGCGAGCGACGTGCTCGAGCTGGCTCGCGGTTCGAACCGCCTGGTGGACCGCCTGCCGGCGCCCTTCTCCGTGGCCGAGACCTTCGCCTCGGTACGCAGCATGGTGCTGCCGATCGCCGAGGAAAAGGGGCTCGCCGTGCGCCTCGTGCACCCCGTGCCCGAGCGGCGCGTGGGACACGCGCGGGCGGTATCGCGGACCCTGCTCAACCTCGCCACCAACGCGGTGAAGTTCACCGACAAGGGGTTCGTGGAGCTCACCGCACGCCCCATCGGCGCCCGGCGCCTGGAGTTCTCGGTGCGCGACACCGGTCCCGGGTTCGACCCGGCGTACTACGCGGCGCTGAGCCAGCCGGTCCGCCCCGTGTCCGGCGACGGCAACGGGCGAAATGGTCGCCACCACTTCTCGGGTTCGGGACTCGGGCTCGCCATCTGCGCCAAGCTGGTCCGCGCGATGGGCTCGGAGCTTCGGGTGGAGAGCCGGCCCAACTGGGGCAGTCGGTTCTTCTTCGAGATCGAGTGCCCGGCGGAGAGCATCGGCCGATGAGCCCACGGATCACCCTGCCCCGCGGCGTCGCGATGGCTCAACAGACGATGCTGGATTGCGATGTCGCGAGGGTTCAGCAGCCCGACCCGCACGCCGCCGCGTCCTCCGAGGCGACGCAGGATGCACCGCCGGTGCTCCATCGCGCCCGCGCACAGACCTTGCCACGCATCCGGGCCATGGCACAACCGATACCTGCTCTCGTCGAACCCCAACGGACCCGACCCCCGATCTCGCTGGTGCGCGTCGCGCCGTACCGCCCCCGCGACCGGGAGCGCTGGGCCCGTCGCGTGCTCAACATCGCCGTAGCCGCCGTGGGGCTCGTCCTGGCTTCTCCCGTCATGCTCGTGATCGCGGCGCTGATCAAGCTCACGTCGCGCGGGCCGGTGCTCTTCGCTCAGACGCGCGTGGGGCTCGACCGTCGCTCGCTGTCGCACGCGGGTGGCAACACACGCCGCCACATCGATCAAGGCGGTAAGCCGTTCACGATGTACAAGTTCCGGACGATGCGTCCGGCCCGACCCGAAGACCAGCAAACGTGGGCCCTGCCGGATGATGCGCGGGTGACGCCTCTCGGCCGGGTGCTGCGGCAGTTCCGGCTCGACGAGCTGCCCCAGCTGTTCAACGTCCTCATGGGCCACATGAACATGGTCGGCCCGCGGCCGGAGCAGCCCACGATCTTCGTGTACCTGCGCGAGCAAATCGAGGGCTACCAGTGGCGTCAGCGCGTTCGGCCGGGCATCACCGGCTTGGCGCAGATCAACCAGGGATACGACACGTCCGTAAATGACGTGCGCAGCAAAGTGCGCTACGACCTCGAGTACATCCGGCGGCAGTCGGCGCTCGAGGACACGAAGATCATGCTCCGCACCGTGCCGGTGATGTTGTTGCGGCGCGGTGGGTGGTAACACCCCCTCTCCTCGCTCGTTCGTTTATATAGCTCCCGCCTCACACGTCGTGGTGAGTGATGTACCGCGGCATCGCCCCGTGCGCCGCGGAAACACGTGTGGCTCAGATGCGGCACCGACGCCGTAGGGAGAATCCCTCGGACGCGTCTGGCGTGGGATGTGCAAGGCTGGTCCGCCATGAGATGTCTCATCACCGGAGGCGCGGGGTTCATCGGATCGCACCTGGTCGAGCACCTGGTCGCTGCCGGGCACGACGTCGTGGTGCTCGACGACCTCTCGACCGGCCGCCGTGAGAACCTGGCGGCGGTGCGGCGGCGGGTCTGCTTCATGCGCGGCAGCGTCGCCGACTTGAACACCTGCCGCCGAGCGATGGAGGGGGTGGACTACGTCCTGCACCACGCGGCCGTCACATCGGTGCCGCGCTCGGTGAACGATCCCGGCGTCGCCCACACCGTGAACGCGACCGGTACCATGAACGTCCTCCTCGCCGCCCGTGACGCACGCGTGCGCCGGGTCGTGTACGCCGGCTCCACGTCGGTGTACGGCAACTCGATGGTGCTGCCCAACAGCGAGGACCATGTCGCGAATCCCCTCGGACCGTACGCGGCCTCCAAACTCGCGGGCGAAGGGTACTGTCTCGCCTTTCACGCCGCATACGGCCTCGACACGGTGGTGCTCCGTTACTTCAACATCTTCGGCCCGCGTCAAGACCCGAACTCGCCATACGCCGCTGTCGTGCCGCGGTTCATCGCCGCGGCGCTCGCGGGCGAGCCGCCGACGATCTACGGCGACGGGAGCCAGACGCGCGATTTCGTGTATGTCGCGAACGTGGTGCGCGCGAACTTACTCGCTGCCCAGGCCCCCGCGGCCCGAGTGGCCGGTCAGGTGTTCAACGTCGGGTGTGGCCGCAGCGTGAGCGTCAACGAGCTGTGGGATCGCGTTCGCGCGCTGACCGGCGTGCCCGTCCTGCCCAGACGCGAAGCCGCGCGGGCGGGTGAGGTGCAGAGCTCGCTCGCCTCGATCGCCAAGGCACGTGACCTGGTGGGCTACCGGCCCGAAGTGGATTTCGACGAAGGTCTGCGCCGCACGATCGCGTTTTGCCGCGAGGCTCGCCGATCGGCGAGCCAATTGGGGAGGCGAAGGGGGACGAAGTCGGCGAGGACAGCGCTCCGCCTGCAGGGCAGCCCTGCGGGCGCTATCTAGCGCGCCGGGCGCGAGCCCACGCCCTGCTTGTTGCCTGCCAGCGGTCGGAAGAGGGGCTCGTTCGTAAGGGCGTAGCCGTCCATGTAATAGGCGTAGGCACGATACTCGGACTCATCCCGTACGTCATTGAGGACTGCGCCCAACAGCCGCAGCGGCAGCCGGCGAAGGATCTCGAGCTTGGCCTCGGCCAACACCCGGTCGGTCCTTCCCAGCCGCAGCACCATCAGCAAATTTCTGGCGAGCTTGGCCAGCACAAGGGCATCCACGCCCGCCCCCAGCGGCGCGGTATCCACCACGATGACCTCATAGGTCGATCGCAGGCTGGTCACGAGGTCGGTCATCGCGGCCGAGCCCAGCAGCTCGGGCGCATCACGTCGGCGCGTCCCGCTGGCAATGAAGTCGAGGCACGGATGCGAGGTCGTCTGCACGACGGGCGCGCGGGAAACGTCCCCGGCAAGGAAGTCCGTCAAACCCGGCTGCCGGCGCAGATTCAGCACGCGGTGCAGCGCGCCCCGCCGGAGGTCCGCATCCACCAGCAGGGTGCGCTGCTTCGCGTATGCGAACGCCAGCGACAGGTTGGAGCTGACGAACGACTTCCCATCCCCGCTCCCCGGGCTCGTCACCGTGATCACGAGCGGGCCCGGCGCTCCATACTCGTTCACCAAGCTGAGGCGGAGACCGCGGAATGCCTCGACCACCGCATCGGGACTCTTCATCCCCGTTTCCGCGCCGTCCCGGTCCAAGTGTGTGATCACCCCGATCACGGACATGCCGAGCTGCTCTACCTGCACGCGCTGGGCGATGGTACTTCCCAGGCGCTCGGCCAGGAAAGCGCCCCCTGAGCCGAGCATGAGGCCCAGCAGCAGTCCCAGGGCGATCTGCTCCGGCAGCCCGATTCCCGCAGGTTTGGCCGGGAGCGCGGCGTGGTCGACGATCTCCACTTGCCCGACGGTAACCGCCTCGGCGATCTTCGCCTTCTGGTACTCGACGCGGAGCTCGTCCGCGACCTTCTGCGCATTGTCGACCCGCTCGGTCAGCCGCGCTTCTTCCTCTTCGCTCGTAGATAACTGCTGCTGGCGGGCTCGCAAGTCGTTCATCGCCGTGATGCGGCCCTCGAGTGACGCGATGGCACTCTGCACGCCGCCCTGCACCGCGTGGAGCAGGTCCGCCTCGGTTGAGCTGACCAGCTGATTGAGTCGTGGCAGGTCCGGATGCGACGTCGAACGGCTCGCCAAGGAGTCGCGGGCCCTCTCATACTGGTAAAGCTGCGTGCTGAGCTGCATCACCGACGGACTGGCGGCCACGCCGGGTGTCGCCAATGCGGTTTGCAGGGCCTTGCGGCTGACGCTCGAGTCGCGGTCGCGGAGTGCGGCTAGGAGACTCTCGTCGGTACGTCGCTCTGCCTCGAGTTGCTGACGCTGCAGTTCGACTCCCGCTAATCCAGCCTGCTCACGCGCCAACGCCTCCCGCGACCCGTAGGTGCCGGCGCGCTGGCGAAACGCCGTGACCGCCTGCCGCGCGTCGGCCAGGAGCGAATCGTTGACCTTGAGTTGGGACTCGAGGAACTCGCGGCGTCGTGTGGACTGCTGTTGCGCGTCTTCGGCGCTCGCGCTCTTGAAGAGGTCGACCACCCGGTTTAAGACGTGCTGTGCGACATACGGGTCCGGTGCCGAATAGGTCACGTCCACGATATCGGTGTTGAGGCGGGGCTTGACCCGGAGGCGCGCCAGCAGGCCGCTGATCGCGGCCTCGCGGCTCAGCACGCGCAACCGTGCGGTGGCCGCATCCGGGCGATGCAGGACGGCGAACCGAATATCGTGAGACTCCACGGCGGAGCCATATGGCGCGCTCCACTGCCCCGAGGTACCTCGCACAACGAAGCTGTCCCGGCCGAACGCGATCTGTAATGAGACGGGACCGGCAGCGGCCGGCACCGCCACCTCCCCCAGAAAGCTCAGGGGAAGATCTCGGGTCGTGACCATCCGCAGCGCGGGCATGCTGTCGACGACCGCACCGGCGACCGCGCGACTGGTGAGCAGCTCCGCCTGCGACAACAGCGGGTCGGAGAACCTCTCGTCGGCACGCGCCGGGTCTAACACGACGCCCCCAGTCAACGCACGCCGGGCATCTGACATGCGAATGACCGCGACGGCTCGGTAAGCCGGTCCGGTCACGTATGCCACGACTCCAGCGGCCGTCACCGTAGCCACCACCACCCCGACGACCAACCGCACGTGCCGACGCAGGATCGCGAGGAGCTCTTCCAGGCGAACCGTGCGTACCGACACCTCCGGCTCTCGGTCGCCATGGAAGCTCGACGCAGCGGGGCGATTGCTCGGCTCGACCATTTACCCGTACCCGGCCAGGCGGCTCACCGCTGCCGGCTGTACGCCAGGACGGCCGCCACAGCTGCCGTCAGACTTGCCAGCGGATACAATGCGTCCCGCAAGAAATTGAAGTTGGGACGACGCTCCACGAGTATCTGGTCACCGGATGCAATCGTCAGCCGTTCGTATTTCAAGTACCCGCTGCCCAGGTTTATCACCATCGTGCTATCCCTGCGGATCACCTGTACCTTGTTCAACCGGCCCAGTTCCGTCGGCCCGCCCGCCTGCGCGATCGCCTGCGCGAACGTCGTCCCCTCGGGCAACCGATAGAGGTTCGGCTGACGTACTTCTCCCGCCACCGTCACCGGGAACACCGGCTCCAGAACGAACGGCACGCCCTGCTCATAGGTGGACAAGACGGCCCGCAATCGTTCTCGCACCACGGCCAGCGGTGCCCCCGCGACTCTCACGACCTGGTATACCGGGTCCACCAGGGTCGAGTCCGGGGCGACGACGAAGTCGCCGCTCAACTCGGGGTGGCGCCAGACGTTGATTCGGAGGACATCGCCAGGGCGGAGGGCAGGGTCGCCCGCGGGTCGAACCAGCCGTTGGGCGGATGCGGCGCCGAGGGGCGCCATCAGCAGGATGGCAACCAGCCGTCTAGCCCAGACCGTCATCCCATTTTCCTTGCGATTCACGGCCGGGGAGAAGTGCAAGGAACGTGCTGATGCTCGGAAGCGGGGTCGTGATGTGCAACTCACTATGGAGCAAGGAGTTCAGAGTCCCGAGCGCTATCTCGGTGAGCACCGAACGGAGGGCCGATCAGGTTGCATGTGGCTCGCGCGCATTGCCGAAGGTGTTGCGCGGCCGCAACCCGGCGGCGGCACGGCCCGCAACGCGCCGTCCCAGCAATCAGTTATGCACGTTCGGACCGGGCACGGCACGTGCTATCAGTCCCTTGGGCTATGAGCAAAGCTGCGTTCTGGTCTCTCTGGTGCTTCGTCTTCGTCCTGCCGTGGGACAAGTTCATCGTAATCCCGGTACTGGGCTCCATCCCTCGCCTGGTCGGCTTGGTGGCCTTGGCGGTCGGTGTTCTTTACGTCCTCGCGCGACGGCAGGTCAGGCCACTGTCTTGGTTTCACGTGTTCGCGCTCCTGTTTGTACTCTGGGCTGGGGTGAGTGGCTTTTGGTCGATCGATCCAGAGGCGACTCGCGTGCTGTTCCTCACCTACCTCCAGCTCATCGTGCTGGTGTGGTTGATCTGGGAGATCGCGTGGTCGCCGGAACGCCAACGGGCGCTGCTCCAAGCATTCGTTCTGGGCGTATCGTTTGCAGCGGTCGTCACCGTGCACCGCTATCTGTCGCATGTTGCCATCGTTGACGAGGCGACAAGGTTCACCGCCCTGAGCTTTAATGTCAACGAGCTCGGCATGACTCTGGTGCTCGGCCTGCCGATGGCGTGGTATCTCAGTTTTTCGCAGCCGCACCACCGGTTCGCGTGGATGTGGCGACTCTACATACCACTCGGCGTCACAGCGATTCTCCTCACTGCGTCGCGCGGAGCGTTTCTAGCGGCACTCGTGGCGCTCGCGATCATCCCGTGGACGCTGGGGCGCTTGCGCATGCGAACCAAGGTCGCGCTGTATGTCTTCTGCGCGGGGACGCTCTTCGCCGCGAGTCAGTTCGTACCGGAGTCGTCTTGGGAACGCATTGAAACCATCCGATCCGACATGGACGCCGGCTATTTCGGAGGCCGTGGTGCCATTTGGAAGGCGGGCCTGGAGGTGGCGCAAGAGCATCCCTTAGTGGGCGTGGGTGCCGGCGCGTATGGAGCGGCCGTCGAGCCGACGCTCTACTTTGCGTGGTCATCCCACAGCGTGCCCCTGGCGATTCTGGTCGATAACGGCATCGTGGGACTCCTCTTGTTGCTGGGGGCGGTAGCGGCGGTGGCAACACCCGTGAGGCATTTGCCGCCCCTCCAACGACGGTTCTCGATCGTCCTGCTGCTCGCCGTGGCGGTCGCATCGTTGTCGGGAGAGTGGGAGGATCGAAAGGCTTTCTGGTTCGTCTTCGGGGTGCTGGCGGCGCAAGTCCTGTACCGACCGGCGGAGAAACGGGTCTCACCGACAGTCCCGGTGCGCGTCCGCCCCTAATGAAACCTCCAAGAGGTCACGCGAGGGCGGTTGCTCCGGCCACCGCCCGCGGCGGTGCGTAACCCCGCGCGCGCAGCGTCTCGTCGATCCGCGCCGACCCAAATTCCGTCAGCAGGCGTCGCAAGTCCCGTCGCATTCGACCCCGTCCCCCGTAGGCCCGGCGCCGCAGCAGCCTCGGCATGCCGCGCGGCGGCAGTTCCTCGCTGTCCAACTCCCACGGATGAAAGTAGAACATGAACCACGATTTGGCGCGCAGCCGCTTCGCCACGCCCCACCGAAACACGCGGAAGGGGATGGCGCGGAAATAGCCGCCTCCGGACCACGGAACCGCGCACGGCCCGATCACGACCCGCGACATCGGCAACTCCAGGAGGCCGGGACGGACCGACACCACCGGGGCATCCGGGTCGATCGGGGTGGCCAGCCGGCCGTAGCGGTCGTGCGCCCTGAACTGGTAGAAGCTCGAGTCGTACCAGTAGCCCGCCTCCGCCAGGCAATCGAGGACGGCGTCGCCGATCGAGAAGTTCGGAGCCCGAAGGCCCCAGACCGGGAGGCCGGTGATCTGCTCCAGCGAGTCGCGTGCCGCTGCAAGGTCCCGAGCCAGTGCGTCCGGCGACAGGCGGTCGAGCCGCGCGTGAGCGTCGGAGTGACTCGCGATCTCGTGCCCTGCCGCGGCAATCCGACGCACCAGCCGCGGGTGCCGCCGGGCGATCCATCCCAGCACGAAAAACGTGGCCTTAGCCCCGGTCTCGGCGAGGATGTCGAGCACTTCGTGCGTGTTGCGTTCGACCCGCGTCTCGAGCGACGACCAGGCGGCACCGCCGAGGCTGGCGCGCAAGTTCTCGGCGTGGAACCAATCTTCGATGTCGAACGAGGCCAGGAACACCTGTGCGCTCACAACAGCCGCCTTCCGCTCGCCTGCAGCCGCCGCGCGTCACGCCGCGTGGGAAACCCGTGGTACTGCTCTCGCGTCGCGGGAATCGGGCGCGGCTCCGGCCAGTGCGGAGTTCCGATCGCGGCCAGGAGGCGCGCGACCTCCCGTCCGGCCACCATCTTCGCTCTCTCCGCCACAGCGAACGCGGAATCGGCCACCGCGACGTCCACCGGGAACTCAGCGATGAGCCGACCGGCATCGAGGCGCTCGACCATTTCGTGCACCGTGACCACGACACGCGCGTCGCCGTTCTGGAGAGCCCAAAACGTGGGCATCATCCCGCGGTACAGCGGGAGTTTGCCGCTATGGACGTTCAACACATGGGGCACGGCCGTGAGGGCCGGGCGACGGAAGATCTCCGGTGCCGCGACGGACAGGAGCACGTCGACGCCACGGGCCGTGAGCGTACGCAGATACGACGCATCATTGATCGTGGAGAGCCGCACCACCGGAACGCCATACCGCGCCGCGATGGCTTCGACACTGCGGGGACGCCCGACCCGGTCCGAGACGGCGGCGGTGACGTAGCGGCCGAGGAGTCGCATGAAATCGACCGGGCCGTACAGCTGAAACAGGCGCCGCACTAGGGCGGGCTTGGATTCGTTGAAATTGCGGAGTAGCACGATTTCCACGAGGTCGAGTCGGTCGCTCGACCGCTCCTCGAGGAAAGCCTCAAAGAACCGCGCCGTGAAGAATGGGTCACTTTGGGTTACGGCGACGACTCGGACAGGTTTGGTCCCGTTGGTCATCGCGATTTACCGGGTCAAGGCCACGGACGGAGCGCCGCGTCGGCGGCGTATCACAAAGTCCCACGTCCCAAGCAGATATCCGGAGCCGTGTGCGAAATGGACCACGGGGAACACGACGCTCGATGCGAGCCCGACAGGCATTCCCCGCCGGCGGGCGAGGATTAGGGCGACGATCAGGTCGGCGGTCACATAGGCGCCCAGTGTAAGGAAGAGCAACATGCGCGCGGGACCGAACCACGGCGCGAAGAGCGCCGCGAGACCCACGGTAAAGACGAAGAGCGCGGGGACCAGCTGGCGCGCGGTCATGACGGCCCCGACTTTCCGCGCGACCAGAGGCTTGAAGTAGCCGTACTGGAAGAACATGCGCCACAGCTTGCCCAGTGCCGCGCGCGCGTAGTATGTCGCTACGACACCGGGTACGAGTAGCACGCGTCCACCCGCTCTGAGCACCCGGAAGGTGAGCTCGGAGTCCTGACTTCTCAGTAGATCTTCGTCGAACGGCCCGAGCCGCTCGAACACGTCGCGCCGGTAGGAGCCGCACTGTAGCGTATCGACGTCCCGCACCCGAGTCGTGCCCAGGCGGTACTGGGCATTGCCCATTCCGAACGGATGGGCCACCGCCGCCGCGATGGCGCGGGCCATGATCGTCGTGTCGCTCGGCTCCGTTCGCCACGACCCACCGACACTGTCGGCGCCGGTCCGCTCCATGCAATCAACCAGGTCGGCAATGTAGTTCGGGGGGTACGTGGCGTGCGCATCCATACGCATGATGATGCTGCCTCGGGCCCGCGAGATGCCCACGTTCAGGGCGGCCGGGGTGGTGCGTTTCGGGTTGTCGAGCAAGTGAACTACCGGATAACGGCTGGCGTAGTCTGCAACCACGCTGCGGGTGCCGTCGTCGCTCATGCCGTCGACGATCAGCACCTCGAGCCGATCACTCGGGTACTCGTTCGCCAGCATCGACTCGAGCATCGGTCCGATGTACGCCGCTTCGTTGCGGCACGGCACCACGATCGACACGAAGGGCCGAACCCGTGCCCGGGAGACGCCGGGAGGACGGCTCGTGGCAGTCTGGCCCGCAAGCGGTCGGCTTTGGGCCGGTCGTGAGTGCGTCATCACACTGCCCAACCCGCAAGGCCCTTGCCAGCGAAGACATGCTCCCGAGTCCACCCGTGTTGCCTGCGCGCCACACAAACCGAGGGTGCCGGGCTACAGGCAGCCTCTTCCGCTTCGCAAGCGGAGCCATTCGGGGTGGGCCCTCGTCTTGCTGGACAGTCCCGTGCGCATGTGCGGCATAGTCGGAATCGTGCACTCAGACCCGGCCCGGCCCGTTCCTCCTGCCATGATTCGGCAGATGTGCGAGGCCATTCGTCATCGGGGGCCGGACGACGAGGGCGTCTACGTAGAGCGCGCCGTCGGCCTCGGGATGCGACGGCTCAGCATCATCGATCTGACCGGCGGGCGACAGCCGATCTTCAACGAAGACCGGTCCAAGCTCATCGTCTTCAACGGCGAGATCTACAACTACCGCGAGCTCCGGCGTGGGCTGATCGCGCGGGGACACGTGTTCGCCACGCAGGGCGACACCGAGGTCATCCTGCACCTCTTCGAAGAATACGGCCCGGAGTGCGTGCAGCGGCTGCGCGGCATGTTCGCGTTCGCCATCTGGGACTCTGCCCGGCAGACGCTGTTCCTCGCCCGCGACCGGTTCGGCATCAAGCCGCTGTACGTCACGTCTGGACCCTGGGGCATCGGGTTCGCGTCGGAACTGAAGGCACTCCACGCTGTCGGCTTGGCTTCTCGGGAGCTCGACTGGGAGGCGCTCGACACCTATTTCCAGCTCGGCTACATCCCGGCGCCCGCGACGCCGTTTCGGGAAATTCGCAAGCTCGAGCCGGGCCACACGGCCGCGTGGAATCACACCGGGGGCCTCACGACCCGGCAATACTGGGATCTCCCGCGAGACCGAACCCCCGCGCCGCACAATCTGGAGGCGCAGATCGCGGACTGGCTCGACGAGTCCGTCCAGGCCCACCTCGTGAGCGACGTGCCGGTCGCGGCGTTCTTGAGCGGCGGCCTCGACTCCTCGGCCGTGGTCGCCAGCTGGGCGCTGGCGAGCGATGCCCCCCCCCACGCGTTCACCGCGAAGTACTTCGGCTCCGGCGCCGCGAGTGCAGACGAAACGGATCTCGCCCGGCGGCTCGCCGCGGCGTACGGCGTCACCCTGACGGAGGTGGACATTCACCCCGAGGTCCGCGACCTGCTCGAGCCGATCACGTACGCCCTGGACGAGCCCCACGCCGACGAGTCGGCGGTCCCCACGTGGCTCCTGTCGCAGGCGGTCGGCGCGTCCTACAAGGTCGCCCTCACGGGAATCGGCGGCGACGAGTTGTTTGCCGGGTACCGACGGCACATCGGGTTCCTCGCCGGCGAGCACTACGCGCGCTTGCCCCGCCCGGTGCAGCGCGGCGCGAGCGCCCTCGCGAACTTGCTGCGGGAGCCCCGGGGTGCCTCCCTCACCGTCGATCGCGTCAAGCGATTCCTCCGGACCGGCAACCAGTCCGCGCCCGAACGGTTCCTCAGCTACCTCACGCGCTTCCCCAACCCCGGCCGGCACCGGCTGTATGCCCCCGCGCTGCGCCACCACGTGAGCGGCGCCGCGGCGAGCGGCTGGCTCCGCCACCTGTACCAGCATCACGGTACCCCTGCCGGCCTCTCGACAGCGCTCTACCTGGATTACAAGACGTTCCTCGCTGACGACGTGCTGGCGTTGAGCGACCGCATGGCGATGGCGCACTCGCTGGAAGTCCGCGTCCCGCTCGTGGACCACGAGCTGGTGGAGCGGGTGTTCCCACTCCCGGACCGCGTCAAGATCGGCCTTTGGCAGAACAAGCGATTGTTGAAGCGCGCATTGCAGGGACGCCTTCCCGCGCAGCATCTGCGCGCGCCGAAGCGCGGGTTCGTGGGCCCGACCGCCGCGTGGCTGCGTCACGAGCTGCGCGACATGATCGAGGACGAGCTCGCGCCCGCACGGCTGCAGCGACTCGGCTACTTCGATCCGAGCGTGGTCCAGGGTCTCCTGGACGACCACTTCTCCCGGCGCCACAACCGCACGGGCATCCTGTGGGCGTTGCTGTGCTTCTCGGTGTGGCACCGCAGGTACGTGGAGACCGCGCCCGTTGCCGCGCTCGACGACGACGCGAACATCCCGCACGCCGAGGCGGCGCGGTGAACGCGCCACCGCCGAGGACGGCCGGAACATCCTCATCCGGGACGACCCGAACGGCTTCGCTCACGCGGTGAGGGCGGTGCTCCACGACAGCTCCCTCCACGACTCCCCGAGGACGAACGCTCCAACATGCATTGCAAAACGCACTATTCGTTGCATAATACTGCAATTAAGAGCCTCGATAACCAGTTTCATTAGGGATTCTAGGGGTTTCTAAGTTCTATAATAGCGCTTCGGCTTCCCCCACCCAAGCCGCGCACGGCACGACTGTTGCGTTTCTGCCACACTGACTACGCTGCTCAGAGCAAAGCCGCTGAAAGGCGGTGACGCAGAGCTACGGGACTAAGGCGAGCCGCTGCTCGCGAGGTCCGCCGGGCCGCCAGCGAATCGACCGCAGGTCGAAGCTGGCGGCCCTTTCGCGTTTGGAGGAATTAGAGCGATGCCGTTCACGTTCAAGCTGTCGAAGCGCCTCGCACGGATAAAGCGCTCACTCGGTATCGCCGCCGCGGCCATCGCGGCGTGCGAGCAGCCTATCAAGATCACCGATCCCACCCCACCCAACAGCCCCGTCGTGCAGCTCGTCATCGTTCCCGATACGGTGACGCTGAATCCTTACCAAACGCAACAATTCGTTGCGTACGGCCGCACGCAGGCCGGCGACAGCGTCGCCGCCACAGTGAGCTGGAGCGCGTCGGGAGGGACGATCAGGACGGACGGTTCATACACCGCCGACACGATCGACGGCGACTATCTCGTCACCGCGACCTTTCAACCGACGCCAACCGCCCCAACCGCAGCCGCCTCGGGCACTACACAGGTATCGGCGACCTCACGGGTGAAGAACCGGGGCTTGCTCGCGCAAGTCGTCGAGACGCCGAGCACGGCGTTGGTATCGGTCGGGCGAGCGGCGCAGTTCACCGCGTACGGGAAGACGAAGAACGGTGACAGCGTTGCGGTCAGTGTCACGTGGTCGAGCGCTAACCCGGCGGTCGCGACCGTCAGCAGCAGCGGTCTCATGACCGGCATGGCGGCGGGGTCAACCACGATCATCGCCACGAGCCAGAACAGGAGCGGCACCGCTGCCGCCACAGTCACCAACGTGCCGGTGGCCTCGGTGGCGGTGAGCCCAGCGGCCGCGGGCCTCACGGTAGGCGCGACCACTCAGTTGACGGCTACGCCCGAGGACGCGAACGGCACCGCCCTCAGTGGTCGGGTCGTGACCTGGGCGACGAGCAACGCAGCTGTCGCGACGGTGTCGGCGAGCGGCCTGGTGACGGGCGTGGCGGCAGGCTCAGCCACGATTACGGCGACCAGCGAAGGGCAGAGCGGGACATCCGCCCTAACGGTGACCAACGCGCCGGTGGCCTCGGTGACGGTGAGCCCGGCGGCGGCGACGGTCACAGTAGGCACGACGACTCAGTTGACCGCGACTCCGAAGGACGCGAACAGCACCGCCCTCAGTGGTCGGGTCGTGACCTGGGCCACGAGCAACGGGGCCGTCGCGACGGTCTCGGCGAACGGATTGGTGACGGGCGTGGCGATAGGTTCGGCCACGATCACCGCGACGAGCGAGGGACAGGGCGGGACATCCGCCATAACGGTCACCAACGTGCCGGTGGCCTCGGTGACGATCAGCCCGACGGCGGCAGGTGTCACCGTGGGCGCCACAACCCAGTTGACGGCGACTCCGAAAGACGCGAACGGCACCGCCCTCAGTGGTCGGGTCGTGACCTGGGCGACGAGCAACGCAGCTGTCGCGACGGTGTCGGCGAGCGGCCTGGGGACGGGCGTGGCGGCAGGCTCGGCCACGATTACGGCGACCAGCGAAGGGCAGAGCGGGACGGCAACCGTCACGGTGACCAACGTGCCGGTGGCCTCGGTGACGGTGAGCCCGGCGACGGCGGGCGTCACGGTGGGCGCGACCAGTCAGTTGACAGCTACGGCGAAGGACGCGAACGGCACCGCCCTCAGTGGTCGAACCGTGACCTGGGCGACGAGCAATGCAGCCGTGGCAACGGTCTCGGCGAGCGGCTTGGTGACGGGGGTGGCGGCAGGCTCGGCCACGATCACCGCGACGAGCGAAGGACAGAGCGGGACGGCAACCGTCACGGTGACCAACGTGCCGGTGGCCTCGGTGACGGTGAGCCCCGCTGCCGTGAGCCTGACGGTGGGGCAGACGATGCAGCTCGCCGCCGGGACCAAGGACGCGGCCGGCAACGTCCTCACCGGTCGGACGGTGACCTGGACGACGAGCAAGAGCACCGTGGCCACCGTCTTGGCGACTGGCCTCGTGACGGGCGTGGCCGCCGGGACGGCCACGATTACCGCCACCAGTGAAGGAGTGGCCGGCACAGCGGCGAGCACCGTGACGGCGCCCGTGAGTAACCCCGGTACCGTGACAGACCTAGCGGTCGTGGGCGTGACGGACACGGGGGCGACTCTGACGTTCACCGAGGTGAACGACGGGACAGGACTCCCGGCGAGTTACGACGTCCGCTTTGGCGGGGCGCCGATCTCGTGGGGCGGGTTGCCGAGCGTCGCCCGCGGGTCGTGCGCCACGCCGGTCGCGGGCACGGCGATCGGGGCCAAGCGCACCTGTACGGTGCTGGGGCTCACGCCGGCCACCGCGTATCAGTTCCAGCTGGTCGCGTTCCGGGGCACGCTGAACCTGAACGCCGTCTTCGGCGCACTCTCCAACATCGCCGGCGCCACGACGACTGGGTCTTCGACCGGCAGCGGCGCGCCGCAGCCCGGAGCGACGGACACGATCGTCTTTCAGGAGGGGTTCGAGAGCGGCAATTACAGCTCCTGGACGCAGAAGCCCGCGAGTGACCGCTACAGCATCTCGTCCGATCCCACG
>Ga0209801_1000072_pt1 | contig 70282 bp, 61 predicted proteins | sample GraSoiAngelo_127_FD_185884 | JGI IMG/M metagenome (GOLD analysis project Ga0209801, IMG submission 185884) | Grasslands soil microbial communities from the Angelo Coastal Reserve, California, USA - 14_0927_09_40cm (SPAdes) (version 2) | ecosystem: Environmental > Terrestrial > Soil > Grasslands ... | reverse complement strand
GACGACGTGAAAATGGCCGGGTTCGCTCACATCCTCCTGCTAGGCATGGGGGGATCGAGCCTCTCCCCGGAAGTATTGGCGATGACGTTCGGGAAGATTGACGGCTGGCCCGAACTGCATGGGTTGGACTCGACCGATCCAGCTCAGGTCAAAGCGCTCGAAAAGAAGATCGACTTATCGAAAACACTATTCATTGTTTCCAGCAAGTCAGGCAGCACGCTCGAGCCGAACATCTTCAAGCAGTACTTTTTTGATCGGGTGAAGTCAGCGGTTGGCGAGAAAGAAGCAGGCAGCCGGCTTATTGCCATTACCGATCCGGGATCGAAGTTGCAGAAAGTGGCTGAGGGTGATCATTTCAGGAACATCTTTTACGGCGTGCCCAGCATTGGTGGACGGTATTCGGCGCTCTCCAACTTTGGTGTGGTGCCAGCGGCCGCCATGGGAGTAGACGCGGCGAAGTTCCTGGATCGCACCGAGGAGATGGTGCAAGCGTGTGCTTCCTGTGTGCCGGTCGAGCAGAATCCCGGCGTCGTTTTAGGAATCATTCTCGGTAGCGCCGCCAGGCAAGGTCGCGACAAGCTCACGATTATTACTTCCCCTGGAGTTTCGGATCTGGGTGCGTGGCTGGAGCAGCTGATCGCCGAGTCCACCGGAAAGAACGGCAAGGGCATCATTCCTGTCGACCGAGAAGAGCTGGCATCGCCTGAGAAGTACGGCAAAGACCGCATCTTTGCTTACATCCGGTTGGAGACCGCTCCGGACGCCGCACAGGATGACAAGGTTGCAGCTTTGGAAAAGGCTGGCCACTCGGTGGTTCGCATTTCCATGGGCGATGCTTATGACCTCGGCCAGGAGTTCTTCCGCTGGGAAATTGCAACCGCCGTGGCCGGCTCGATCCTTGGGATCAATCCCTTCAATCAGCCTGACGTTGAAGCCTCCAAAGTGGCTACCCGAAATCTCACTGCCGAATACGAGAAGACCGGTTCCTTGCCCCCTGAGAAGCCAATCCTGGAAGAAAACGGTATCAAGCTGTTTACTGATTCCAAAAATGCTGACGCCTTAGCCAAGGCTGCTGGCAATGACAAGTCTCTCGTCGGTTACTTGCGGGCTCATCTGGATCGCATTGGAGAGCGCGATTACTTTGCTGTGTTGGCCTACGTAGAAATGAGTGACGCGAACGAAGAACGATTGCAGAAGGTGCGGCACGCGGTGCGCGATAAGAAACACGTTGCCACCTGCCTGGGCTTTGGACCGCGCTTCCTGCACTCGACTGGGCAAGCCTATAAGGGGGGACCGAATTCGGGTGTCTTCCTGCAAGTGACTTGTGATGATGCAATTGATTTACCGGTGCCGGAACAGAAGTACACCTTTGGCGTCGTCAAGGCTGCACAGGCGCGGGGAGATTTCCAGGTGCTAGCCGAAAGGGATCGGCGGGTGCTGCAGCTGCATGTCGGAAAGAACTTGGAGAGTGGATTAAAGACACTGCAGTCGGCGATTGAGCAGGCTTTGCGGTAGTTCGTGCGAGGGCAGGATGCCCTCGCGACAGCCGGCGAGGCGCCGGCGCTACTTCTTCGCGACAATCACAAGGAAGACTATGCGACTGGGGATGGTCGGGTTGGGCCGGATGGGCGCCAATATGACGCGCCGGCTGATCCGCGGCGGGCACGAAGTCGTTGCAACCGATCTAAGTGCAGAGAATGTCAAACAAATGGCCAGCGAAGGCGCCATTGGCTCCGCCTCGCTGGACGACTTCGCTAGCAAACTTCAACCCCCACGGATAGCCTGGCTGATGGTTCCTGCGGGAGGTCCGACGGAGCAGACCGTTCAAACCCTGGCCCAACGATTTCAAAAGGGCGACATCATCATTGACGGCGGGAATTCCTACTTCAAGGACGACATCCGCCGTTCCAAGCTGCTAAGCGAAAAAAGCATTCATTATGTCGACGTCGGAACAAGCGGCGGCGTCTGGGGACTGGAGCGCGGTTACTGCATGATGATCGGCGGCCCCAGGGAGATCATACAACGACTCGACCCCATCTTTAAAACGTTAGCACCGGGCCGCGGCGACATTCCCCGCACTCCTGGCCGTGAGAAGATGCCCGGAACTGCCGAGGAGGGCTACCTCTACTGTGGCTCGTCGGGTGCCGGGCATTTTGTGAAGATGGTGCACAACGGGATCGAGTACGGTCTCATGCAGGCATATGCCGAAGGCCTCGATATCTTTCGCAACGCAAGCAGCAAGGATCTGCCCCAAGATCACCGTTATCACCTGAATCTCGCGGACATAGCTGAGGTCTGGCGCCGTGGCAGTGTGGTGAGTTCGTGGTTGCTGGATTTGACCGCGATGGCGTTGGCTGAGAATCCTACCCTGTCCGAGTACAGCGGGTTCGTACAGGATTCCGGCGAAGGACGCTGGACAATTCAGGCGGCAATTGAAGAGGCAGTACCAGCCGAGGTGTTGTCGGCGGCGTTGTACACCCGTTTTCGTTCGCGGCAGGAACACACGTTCGCAGAAAAGGTGCTTTCCGCCATGCGGCAGAAGTTCGGTGGACACGTGGAGCCGAAACTAGCAGGCGTAAGGAAGTAACACCGGCAAATCCTGACTCCTGGCGGATCCGCTTCTTTGGGCGGCGATGCCCTTCCACCGGAGCCGGGCCTTATAACTGGATTAGTCGGCATTCGAATTTCACGCTTTCCGAGGGTAGTAATGTCTCAACCCGCTGTACTGGCAGCGCCGAACCGAGCACCAGTTGGCAGGCCCGGCGACCCTTGCGTCATGGTGATCTTCGGCGCATCGGGTGACCTGACCCGGCGCAAGCTGATTCCGGCGCTCTATAACCTGGCCATCGAGCAACTCTTGTCGCGCGAATTTGCCATCGTGGGACTGGCCCGCGCGCAGATGACGACCGAACAGTTCCGAGAAAAGGTCTCCCAGGACATGAAGCAGTTTGCCACCGGCCCGGTGGACTCCGATCTTTGGGAATGGTTCGTGCGCCGCATGCACTACGTTGCCGCCGATTTCAATGACCCTGCCGCCTATACGCGACTGAACGAAATGCTGGAGAAAGTGGATAAAGATCACGCCACTCACGGCAATTATTTCTTTTACCTGGCTACCGCGCCCAATTACTTCGGACCGGTGATCGAACACCTTGGCAAGCTGGGGCTGGTGATGGAGGACAACCGCCATTGGCGGCGCGTCATCATCGAAAAGCCATTCGGACGAGACCTGGAATCAGCCAAGGCTCTCAACCAACAGATCCAGCAAGTACTAGATGAAAAGCAGATTTACCGCATTGATCACTACCTGGGAAAGGAAACGGTTCAGAATATCCTGGCCTTCCGCTTTGCCAACGGCATATTCGAGCCCGTGTGGAACCGCCGCTACATTGACCACGTGCAGATCAGCGTTGCTGAAACCGTGGGCGTAGAGCAGCGGGGCAGCTACTACGACGAGTCGGGGGCGCTGCGCGACATGGTGCCCAATCACATCATGCAGCTCATCAGCCTCACGGCCATGGAGCCGCCTATCTCGTTTCGCGCGGATGCGGTCCGGGATGAGCAGGCCAAAATCCTGCATGCTATCCAGCCGCTCAGTTCCGAAGAAGTGCTGCTCAGAACGGTGCGAGGGCAGTACGGCGAAGGCATTTCAGGAGGACAACATATACCGGCTTACCGCCTGGAAGAGGATGTTCCGAAGGATTCCCGCACCGAGACCTTCGTGGCCATGAAGCTGCAAATTGACAACTGGCGCTGGGCGGATGTCCCGTTCTATCTGCGTACCGGAAAAGCCCTGCCGGTACGCAATACGCATATCGTGATCCAGTTCCGGCGCGCGCCCTTCGTGCTGTTTCGCGAAACGCCGGTGGAGAATCTCACACCAAATCAACTCGTACTCCATATCCAACCTGAAGAAGGAATTTCGCTGCGCTTTGCCGCGAAGACGCCGGGTTCAGTCATGCGCCTGGGCACAGTCGACATGAATTTCGAATATGCCGATTATTTCGGCGTTACGCCCAGTACGGGCTACGAGCGGCTGCTGCACGACTGCATGATTGGCGATGCCACTCTGTTTCAACGGGCCGACATGGTGGAAGCAGGCTGGTGCGTGGTGAGCCCTGTGCTGGATGTGTGGAAAGCGCTGCCGCCCCGCAATTTTCCCAATTATGCGGCCGGCACGTGGGGACCGAAAGAGGCCGACGATCTCATCGAGCGGGATGGCCGCCGCTGGAGGAACTTCGAGAAATGATCCTGGCCGGCGATATTGGCGCGACCAATGCGAGGCTGGCATTTTTCGAAGCAACCAATGGTCGATTGAAACTAATCTCCGAGGCGGCATTCCTCAGCCGCCAGTACCCTGGGCTGGAGGAAATCGTTGCCAAGTTCATCGCGGCTGAGTCTGAAACTGTAGATGCCGCCTGCTTCGGGGTTGCCGGCCCGGTACGTAGCGGCCGCGCCGAACCCTCCAATCTGCCGTGGATTATCGAGTCTTCCCGGCTGGCACGGCAACTGAAACTGCCTTCTACTTTCCTCATCAATGACCTGGAAGCGAATGCCTGGGGAATTACTGCTTTGGAACCCGGGGACCTCGTGACCCTCAACCCTGGTACCGGCGGTGCCATCGGCAACCAGGCGGTGATCGCTGCGGGAACAGGGCTTGGAGAAGCAGGAATATTCTGGGACGGCCGGCGGCGGCATGCGTTCGCATGCGAGGGGGGACACGCCGACTCTGCTCCTCGCAATGATCTGGAAATCGAGCTACTGGGATATTTGCTAAAGAAATTTGGGCGCGTCAGTTACGAGCGCGTGCTGTCCGGGCCGGGGTTGCTCAACGTCTATCGCTTCTTCCGCGAGAAGACCCCCAGCGATGAACCGAAGTGGTTGGCAGAAGAAATGGCTGCCTTTGATCCCGCGGCAGTCGTTTCCAAAGCAGCGCTGGCCGGTAAGTGTCCGGTTTGCGAACAGGCGCTGGATCTCTTCGTCTCCATCTATGGTGCTGAGACCGGCAACCTAGCTTTGAAGATGTTGGCGACGGGTGGTGTATATATCGGTGGTGGCATCGCGCCCAAGATTCTGCCCAAATTACAGTCAGGCGCGTTTATGAAAGCCTTTGTAGATAAGGGGCGTATGCGTCCGTTGATGGAAGCAATTCCAGTACAAGTGATTGTGAACCAGAACGCGGGCTTGCTAGGGGCAGCTCGTTGCGCCGTGGCACAGCTCGCGCCGAGAATCTGAGAGCTCAGGCCGTGTCCTGGCGCGGCAGTGGAAATCCACACAGCTCTTCCCCAAAAGCAGCGGCTCATGCGTAATCGGCGGAGACCACAGTCTTTACACCGTTTTCATCGCGCAAGGTGAGCTCGACTCGTTTTCCGGCAGGCAAACGATTCCGCAGATCGCCTTCCAACACCAGAATGCGAGAGGCACCAGCCCCGTTGGACAGGGTCACTACCGACTTATTGGGTTGACCGACGTGGGCTTCGAAAAACTGAACGCTTTCTACCCGGCCTCGAACGATGGCCGCTCCGTTCCCCCCCGCCACGGCAAGGGCCCGTGTTGAACCCATAGCTGCCCGCCTCTTAAGCCGTTGCCATTCCCACCAACCATTTAGGCCAAAAACACCCGAAATCGTGAGCAGGATGAGCGTCATGAACAGCCCGTCCACGGTGGTGATGGAGCCATTCACGAGTAACCAGATGATGCCCAACACTGGGACGAACGCCAGCACGATCGAGATGATCAGGAGCATAGGTTTTTCCGGAAAGTTTTGGGAACCGGGGCAGTTCTTATGTCAGCAAATACCCACGACATCATTGCGGAAATAGACTAGCAAAACGAGGTTCTCTCATACAAACGGCGGTGACCTCTATTCACCTCGCCAGTTGGCAATTTCCTTAAGACCTTCGCTGCGGGTCTGTTCGAAGAGGCGCACCAGGTGATGGGAATGCTCGAATTCGTGGATGTCGGCCCAGACTTCCGCCCGCCAGGATTCGTCATGGATCGCCGATTCGCCACAACTGGCGCAGCGGGTGTGCAACTTGGCAGGCAGCCGGTGCGATTGCGTAATTTCGGGAAGCTCGATAAAAATCGAGCGCACTTCCTCGATGGATTCATTCTCGCCGATGACATGCTCATAACGCAGCAGATAATCAAAGCCTAGCTTGCGGGCTTCAACCTCGGCTTCCATGCGCGTGTGAAAAGGACCGTATTCGGCGCGCATCTGCTCGGTGGAATCGCAAGCCATCCAAAAAGTTTCTTTGTACGCCATACCCTACCTCGTCTGGCTCAAACCGAATCCTGGAGACTGCGACTTTCATGGTGCAATTCAATTTCCGAGTTCTCGGGCAGCAAGCAGCTTGTTCTGCCAGGATTTGTGCCTCCGTGATAGCGGCCGGCTCCGTTCGCAACTGCAACATTTTGCAGCATTTTACCCGCGCTGCGGAGGTTGGGCAGGAGTGATACGTCCTTGGTTACTTGGGATACGAAAGTTTTGTCAGGTAACATGAACAGGCATCGCGCTCCCCTCGCGCGACAGCGCAAGACGTGTAGATTCAATGGGAACTCGTCGCGAACTCCGAAAGAAGGTGGCGCTCTCGGTGCGGATCTTTGGCACCGACGCTACCGGGCGCATTTTTTCCGAGTCCGTTTCCACCGTCAATGTGAGCTACGAGGGAGCCTTGCTCAATGGGGTCAATCGGCCTATCAAGCCCGGAGAGATCATTGGCCTGACCTATGGCAAAAACAAGGCCCGCTTCCGCGTACAGTGGGCAGGTCAACCCGGGACGGCGCAGGAAGGGCAAATTGGGGTGCAACACGTCGGCCCGCCGCAGTGCGTCTGGGGCATTCCGCTGCCCGAGCGAGGACTGGATGAGCAGGGTCGCCCCTTCACATCCTTGCCCAGAATACAGCCGCGCATGAAGTGCTCGACCTCGGCGGAACTTCGTCCGATGGGTGAAGCTCCCATGTGGACCAACGTGGGAGACATCAGTGAAGGCGGCTGCTTCGTGGAAATGATGATTCCCATCCAGCCCGGCACCCGGTTAAAGATCTCGATTTGGGTGAAAGACAACAAGGTCATCGCTGAGGGAGTAGTGGCGAACACCCGCCCTGGTTTCGGCGTGGGCATCCGCTTCACGGAAATGTCTGCCAAAGATGCGGCCTGCTTGAAAGAGTTCCTGAAGAGCCTGATCCAAATTCCCGCCCACGTCTAGCTCATCCGGTCTTCGCAAGCGCCGGTCTCTCCGCAGCGGACGGAACCAGTTCTGATTCCACTTGGGAGCAAGAGCTGGCCGCCCAGTTGACACCCCCGTGGCTGGCCACATACAAAGCCAATTCCAGGCGGCTCCAGACCGCCAGCTTGTCGAACCTAGTCCCGCAGATAATTCTTGACCACCTGCTCGGTTGTGCCGATCAGGGCCGCGATGTCGCGATTGGTAAGGCCTTGCCACACCGGCGTGGCCACTTCCGCTTCCCTTGCCGTTAGACGTTGTCGTGGCTGCATGACTCAAGCTCCTGTTTGGCAAATACTGCGATTGCCAGCCGCACGCGTTTCCGGCCTTCGTTGATGCCGGCCCGCAAGAACAGCGTTCGCAGATGCTGTTTCACCGCGCGTGGGCTGATCTTCAGCCGGGTAGGAATCTCTTTGTTGCTGCAGCCTTAGACCAGGAGTTCCAGAGCCTGCCGGTCCCGTGGCGTAATTTTCATTTGTTGCAGGTTGATCATGCTCGGAATCTCCTCCATTTCTTCGTGGCTGGCTCGCTGTCGATCAAAATGAGAGCACGAGTTTCGCCAGACTTTCACCCACTGAACACGGGAGAGCTAGTGCTTGCTGTCCGCTAGGAGCGAACGACCGTACACCAAGGTTCCAAGTTCATGTGCTCAAGCGGGAAGAACCCGTCCCAGAACGCGTTTCGTAAGTTGCGCTTCTCTCATCCAAGCTCCTGGGTTGCGCACGGACCTGCTTTCAGGTTCGCTTAATCTTCAATAGTCCACAATCGGTTTCAGGGGGAAGATCAAGATGGCAGCAAGGGGCTTATTCAGCTTCGTAGAAGCCTGTATAACTGCAGCAATTCTCCTGATCATTACGAGTTCAGCGGCGGGCCAACAAGCTCGATTTTCTCTTCTGGCCCAGGGAAGCACCCAAGCCCCTTCCAATGCTCCTCTGACCTTGACCCTGCAGGATGCCCTGCAACGGGCAAGAGCAAATAATCCGCAGTTCCAGGCTGCGCTTACGGAACTCGGCCTGGCCCAGCAGGATCGAGTGCTGAGCCGGGCCGCGCTGCTCCCGACGGTGAACTACAACATGGAGTCCCTTTACACGCAGGGAAACGGGACACACAGCGACGCGCCGATTTTCATCGCTAACAACGCAGTTCACGAATACATCGCCCAGGGCAACGTGCACCAGGTGCTGTCGCCCGGGACCGTGGCTGAGTACCGTCGAACTGGAGCTGCGCTGGCGCTTGCCAAAGCCAACGCCGAGATTGCCGCCCGTGGCCTGGTAGTCACGGTCGTACAAGCCTATTACGCCCACGTGGTGGCCCAGAGGAAGTACGCCACCGCGCAACTGGCGGCATCGGAAGCGCAACGTTTTCTGGAGATCAGCCAGAAGCTGGAAAAAGGCGGCGAGGTGGCGCACTCCGATGTGATCAAGGCCCAGATCCAATACAACCAGCAGCAGCGAGACTTGCAGGAATCTCAGTTGGAGATGAACAAGTCCCGCCTGGAGCTCGCGGTCTTTCTTTTCCCCAGCTTCAATGAGAATTTCGCCGTAGTCGACGACCTCCGCTTGCCAGCGCCGCTGCCGACCTTCGAGGAAGTTCAGTCGGCTGCCAGCAACAAGAATCCCGACCTCAGAGCCGCCGTGGCAGCGCTGCAGGAGGCAAACCAGGCGGTGGTTGTCGCCTGGTCGGGACTGCTGCCGTCCATCAACGCTGATTATTTCTATGGTATCGACGCGAGCCGCTTCGCCACCCGGACCGATGGCTTGAGTACTTTGGGAAACTCGGTATCAGTAACGCTGCAGCTGCCAATCTGGGCGTGGGGCGCCAATCGCAGTAAGGTTCGACAGGCTGACTTGCGACGCAAGCAGGCGCGTGTGGAATTGAGCTTCGCTCAGCGGCAGCTGCTGGCAAATCTGCGCTCGTTCTATAACGAACTGCAGTCGGCGCGCTCGGAACTGGAACTGTTGCGCCAGTCGGCCGAGATGGCCGCCGAAAGCCTACGCCTGACCACCTTGCGCTATCAGGCGGGCGAAGCTACTGTCCTGGAAGTTGTGGACGCTCAGAACACCGCGACCCAGGCGCGTAACGCCTATGACGACGGGCAGGTGCGTTTCCGCGTGGCCCAAGCAAATCTCCAGACTTTGACGGGGACTTTCTAACGCAATGACACTTTCAGCGCGATGCAGTCTCGCCCACCTCAGCCAGAACCAAAGACCGCGGCCCGTTCTACTGCTGGCCGGGTTGGGCGTATGCGTTCTCTTCTGGCTGTTTTCGGCGGGCTGCTCTAAAGCCCGCACTGAGGAACCCACGGTGAGCGTGCAAGTAGCTCTGGTCGAAAAGCAAACGATCCAGCGTACCGTGCCCGCGGAGGCGATCTTGTTTCCATTGCAACAGTCGGCACTCGTACCCAAAGTAAGCGCGCCAGTGAAAGCGTTCTACGTGAAACGTGGCAGCCGTGTACGCAAGGGCCAGTTGCTGGCGGTTTTGGAGAACCGGGATCTGGCTGCCGCCGCCCAAGAAAACAAGGGCGCCTATGATCAGGCCCAAGCCGCGTATGAAACCACGACTGCAGCCAGTCTGCCGGAAGAAATCCAAAAGGCAAAACTGGATACGCAAGTTGCGAAAGAGACGCTGGACGCGACGCAGAACGTATATGACAGCCGCCAGGAACTCTACAAACAGGGCGCGCTGCCTCGTAAGGACTTGGACCAGGCGTCTGTCAATCTCGTGCAGGCGCGCAGCCAATACCATATCGCAGAGAAACATCTGAACTCGCTGATGGCGGTGGGCCAGAAGCAGGAACTCAAGTCGGCGTCCGGCCAGCTGGAATCCGCTAAAGGAAAATATCTTGGAGCCCAGGCTCAGCTCAGTTACTCGGAAATCCGAAGCCCGATTGACGGCGTCGTCACCGACCGTCCCCTATACCCTGGAGAAATGGCTGCGGCGGGCACTCCGTTAATCACAGTCATGGATATCTCTCAGGTCATTGCGCGTGCCCACATCCCGCAGGACCGGGCTGCGCTTCTCAAAGTCGGCGACAAAGCCACGATTACCATCCCCGGAGTGGAAAAGCCGGTTGACGGCAGGGTGACAATCGTCAGTCCTGCGCTCGATCCCAACAGCACGACGGTGGAGATCTGGGTCCAGGCCAAGAACCCGGAACAGCACATGAAGCCTGGAGCCAGTGTGCAGGTCTCGATGTTGTCCCAGACAGTCCCCGATGCCCTGGTTGTTCCGCCCTCCGCCATTCTGACCGCAGCAGACGGCGGCACATCGGTGATGGTTGTGGGTTCGGATAATCGCGCGCACCAGAAAGCGGTCAAAACCGGAATAAAGCAGGGCGACGAGATCCAGATCGTAGACGGAGTGTCGGAAGGTGAAAAAGTGATTGCTTCGGGGGCCTACGGATTGCCCGACAACACCAAGGTGACGATCGAACCCGGCAAGGAATCCAGCCAGCCGGAGAAGTCCCCCGGAAAAGAGAATGCGAAGGATGAGAAATAGGGGGATTGCCGCGATTAATGGCGGATCTTCGTATTGGGTCGCGCGTCATTCGCGATCGGTCATCTTTCTCATCGTTACTCTCGCGCTTCTCGGCGGCTATTTGGCCTTCACCATTCCAGTGGCGGTGTTTCCAGCTACTAACTTTCCCAGAATCCTGATTGCGGTTGACAACGGGGTCATGCCCATCGACCAGATGATGGTAACTGTGACGCGGCCAATCGAAGAGGCGGTGAACAGCGTGCCGGGACTGCAGCAGGTGCGCTCGATTACGAGCCGTGGCTCCGCCGAAGTGGACCTCTTCTTTGACTGGCGCGTAGACATGTTCCAGACGCTGCAATATGTGAATTCCGCGGTGTCCCGCGTACAGCCTGAACTGCCTGCCACGGCCAAGATTGAAGCCCACCGCATGACGTTCGCAAGCTTCCCGATCCTGGGCTACAGCTTGACCTCCAATTCAGTCCCCATGACCCAACTCTGGGAGCTGGCGACTTATGAAATCAAGCCGCGGCTGAACCGTCTGGACGGCGTCTCGACTGTACTGGTGCAGGGCGGACAGGAACCCGAGTTCCACGTCATTCCTGATCCGACCAAGTTACTGGCCGCCTCAGTCACGGTCACTGACATTCTGGATTCGGTGCGACGCACCAACCTGATCGACTCGCCCGGGCTGCTGGAGCAGAACCACCAGTTGGTCCTCGGCCTGGTGACTGGGCAGGTTCGGACACCCGAGCAAATTGCCAACACCGTAATCAAAACGACCCCAGCGGGAATTCCTGTGCGCATTGGCGACGTGGCCGCGGTCACGCGGGATGTGAAGCCTGTCTACACCATCGTGACTGCCAATGGAGAACCCGCCGTCCTGCTCAACATAAACCGTCAGGCGGATAGCAACACCGTGCAAGTGGCGGACGAAGTCCATGCCGAGGTGGAGCGAATTCGCAAGTCCCTGCCGCCGGGCATAGGGCTTCGGCCCTTTTACGACCAGTCGGAAATCGTGTCGGAATCCATCAAGAGTGTGCGCGACGCCATCCTCATCGGCCTGATCCTAGCTTCGATCATCCTCGTGGTTTTCCTGCGGGATTGGGGAACCTCGATCGTTGCCGCACTGGTTATTCCCGTCACCGTACTGGTGACATTCATCGCTCTCAAGCTGTTGGGTCAGAGCTTCAATCTCATGACACTGGGAGGGCTGGCGGCGGCAGTTGGGCTGGTGATCGATGATGCCATCGTCGTGGTGGAAAATATCGTGCTGCACCGCGATGCCGGACAAAGACGTCTGCAGGCGATCCGTAGCGCGCTGCACGAGATCGCTGTGCCGCTGGTGGGTTCCACCGTTACGCCCATCGTCGTCTTCCTACCGTTGGTCGCAATTACGGGCGTAACTGGAACCTTCTTCCGTGCGTTGGCCGCCACGATGGCGGTTTCCCTGCTGACTTCTCTCGCCTTGGCCCTGACTTGGACGCCAAACCTCAGCCAGTACTTCATCAAGCCGGGTAACCGGAACGCGGAGAGCGATTATGAGCAAACCAGGTCTGAGGAGTCGGAGGAAAAATCGATTCAGCGCCTGCTAGCGGTCGAAGAGGCTTCGCTGAGCGGGTTCTTCCTGAAGGTAGTGAGTTTCCATGAGCGCTGGCTTCGCCGGGCATTGCAACGTCCTGTATGGCTGGCAATATTCAGTGTTGCCCTGGTTGTGATTTCGTATGTCTGCTACCGGTTTTCAGGGTCCGACCTGTTGCCGGAAATGGATGAGGGCGGCTTCATTGTGGACTACATCATGCCGGCGGGCAGTTCGTTGGACGAGACCAACCGTGTTATCAACCACGTTGAACAAATCCTTCGCGCGACTCCCGAAGTCGATAGCACGTCCCGCCGCACCGGATTACAACTCGGGCTGGCTGCAGTGACCGAAGCCAATACTGGTGATGTATCCGTGAAGCTGAAAGCTCATCGCTCCCGCAGCATTGAAGACATCATGGAGGAGGTTCGGGGAAAGATCAAAACCCAGGAGCCTGCCCTCGACGTGGAATTCATACAGGTGCTGCAGGACATGATCGGAGACCTGACGAGCGCTCCCGAGCCGGTCCAGATCAAGCTGTTCGCGCAAGATCCGGCGCTGCTGCAAGAGTGGGCGCCGAAGGTCGCCGATGGTATCAGCAAGGTTGAAGGTGTGGTCGACGTGCTCAATGGGATTGACAACACGATTAGCGGCCCGGCCGTGACCTTCCAGGTGAATCCCAGCGTTGCGGCGCGCGCAGGATTCACGCCGGAAGAAGTGGCAACCGATGCTGCGGCGATCCTTGAGGGTGAGCCCGCGCCGACTCCGGTCGTGAATAACGACCGGGCTTATACCCTCCGCGTGCGCTTTCCTGCGGCAACACGAGCCTCGCTGCAGGCCATGCGTGATACGTTGCTGACCAGCTCCACGGGTAAGACCGCCACCTTGGGCACGCTGGCATCCATTGTCCAGATTCCGGGCCAGACAGAAATCCGGCGGGAGAACCTGCAACGGGATGTGGCGGTCACGGCGCGGCTGGAGGGCCGGGACCTAGGTAGCGGTATCGACGAAGTTCGGAGAGTCGTAAATGGTTTGCATCTACCTTCCTCGATACGCGTGGAGTATGGCGGAACCTACCAGGAGCAGCAGAAATCGTTTCGCGATTTAATCTTGGTTCTGATCCTCGCCGTTGTGCTGGTCTTCATCGTGTTGCTGTTTGAGTTCCGCACGTTTGTCGCGCCCATCGCCATCCTGGCGTCTGCCTTGTTATCTACCTCAGGTGTCTTTATCGCTCTCCTCGTTACACGCACAACGTTCAATATTTCCTCGTTTATGGGCATGATCATGGTGGTAGGCATCGTAGCCAAGAATGGAATTCTGCTGCTGGATGCGGACCAGAAATTCCGGGGAGCGGGACTCTCCAGCGAAAACGCCATGATGCAAGCCAGCCGGCGGCGGTTGCGCCCCATCGTGATGACTGCGCTGGCCGCGATTGCCGGGATGTTGCCCCTGGCATTTGCGATCGGTGCCGGTTCGCAAATGTTGCAGCCGCTTGCAATCGCGGTGATTGGCGGGATTTTGATTTCTATGGTCCTGTCATTGATTATTACGCCTGCAGTGCACTTCTATCTGAGCCATGAAGAGGCACGAAGTGAGGAGATGATTCCGGCGCGATAGCCTGAGTAGTGGTGCGCGGTAGAAATAGAAATGATCTGTCGAATTCTGCGACTCGTCTTTTTAATGACTTTCGCAACCGCTCCTGCCCTGGCCCAGATTCTCAAACAAGTTGTCGTTATCGAGTTGCCTGGTCCGCCTGGCAAGCGTTTCGATTACCTGACGATTGACAGTGACGATCACTATCTGCTTTCCGCGCATTTGGGCGCCGGCAATTTGTACGTCATCGATTTGAAGACCAATAAATTAGTAAAGACGATCCCCGATGTTTTCAGTGTCGACGGTGTCGAGGCTGTCGAGTAAGTACCCGAGTTGAAGAAGGTCTACACCTCCGACTGGTATGAAAACAAAATCGGGGTAATTGACCTGAAACAGAGGAAGGTCATTAAGAAGATACCTACCGCCGACAAGCCCGACGGAAGCGCCTATGCCATCCCCTTTCCCAGGCTTTATGTCCCTGATGAGCGTGGCAAGGTTGAAGTCGTGGTTGACGTCCTCGAAGATAAAGTTATCAAGAGCTTGAAATTTGGTAGCGAAACTGGAATGCCGCAGTACGACCCGGTGGCACGCAAGATTTATTTGAACCTTCAGGACCAAAACGTTTTCGCGGTAATCGATCCGGCAACCGATGAAGTGGTAGGCCGCTATCCGGTAGGACGTTGCCGAGGTAATCAGGGTATGACGCTCGACCCGGAGCATCCCCGGGCATTTCTGTCCTGCGAGGAAAATAACCTGATGACGGTGTTTGATCTGGATGCACACCAGCCGATCCCTCGTCTGCCGATGGCGCCTGATCCGGATGTCATCAAGTTTGATCCGGGCTTGAAACGCATCTATGCGGCCTACTATAGCGGAGCCATTTCAATTTTCCAGCAGGATAACCCCGACCATTACTGGAAAATTGAGGACTTCCCCGTCCAGAAAAAGGTGCACAGCCTTGCAGTCGACCCGGAAACCCACTGCGTTTACCCCCGCAGGAATGGGCAGACGGTCACCCAGCAGCGCGGATGGTCGTTTATGAACCTGCGCAGGGGAGATGATAACTTATTGAATTGTAACTAGTTGGTTTGGGTTTCGGAAAATCGGGCAGCGTTCCCTTAGGCGCCCCACCGCGTCAAGGGCCTAACACTTTAGCCCATTCGTTCCTGCTGGTTTGGATGCCCAATTGCATTAAAATGGGTTGACATCTTCCCCTCGATAGCTTGGAGCGCGCTTCCGCTTGGTGGATAAGGATCCGATGGATGGCCGACCGCTGGACCAAGAGTCTTTCACTCGACTCTTGTCGGCCGCTTACGTGGTGCAAGAGCACCAGGACCGCGCTCGCGGCAAGCCGGCTCTCCCGCCCTCTGATTTCGCGCAGATTATCTCCCGCATTGTCGAAACCCAGCATTTGATCCAAGCCCGCAGCCTGGATGCGCAGGCAGCCCTTGACCTGATTGCCAGTCAAATGCAGAAGTTATCCGGTGCCGCCGGGACTGCTATTGGATTGGTGCTGGATCACGTGCTGCATTACAAAGTCGCTATAGGAAGCGCTTCCATCCTGCTCGGACTTGAGATTCCGGAAGGCGTGTGCATTTCGGCGAGATGCCTGAAAAAGGGCGAAAAGCTAGTCAGTCCTTTGTGCGAGGGTGATTCGCAAGTCGACCAGGCGTTCCGCCGCCGCGTCAAAGCGCAGTCCCTGATCGCTGTGCCGATTTATCACGAAGGCAAAACTGCAGGTGCTTTGGAAGTTTATTTTTCAGAAGTCGGAGCTTTCAGCGAAGGGGACGTGCGGGCCTGTGAGCTGATGGCGGGCTTGGTTACCGAAGTCATGGCTCAAACCGCGGAGCAGGAGCTGAAACAAGAGTTGGCCACGGAACGAGCTTCTGTGCTGCTCGCATTGGAAAAACTCAAGCCCCAACTTCAAAAATTGGCGGGTAAGCCTTCGACCTCGAGGGTCAAGCCGGTAGAGAGTGCCCACGCGCAGCCAGCCGGCACTCCCAATGGAGTCGGTGGGCAGACCAAACAGCTTGAAAACCAGGTATGCCATGGGTGCGGACAGGCCCTGGCCGACGATGAAACGAGTTGTAGCGCGTGCGGAGCGTTGCGGGATTCGGAAGCCGCACTACCGCGCATGTGGGGACGCCTGGCACATCTCCAGCCGAAAGACAGCGAAGGAACAGTTGAACGCGTGCCCATGCTGCCGGAGGCGTCGTCAGCGAAAGAACCGAAAGCGATGGCCGCCGCAGTGCCTTTCGACTTCCAATCCCTGCCACCGATTGACGAGCTCCTCAATATGTCGGGAGGACACGATGCAGGAACGGTGGTCGACGCCGGGAGCCCGGCCGAAACTTCCGATGAGCCGGTTGAGGCGGAAGTGCCCGAGCCCTCTCCCTGGCGCTCGGCAGCCCGAGCAAAGGACTGGCTGAAATCGCACGTCCAGGAGAAGTCCTGGAACTTCGGGGATGTCAGCTTGGGTGTTTCGGCAATTGTGTTTTTAGTCGTATTGATCTGGGGATTATGGCCGCAATCAAAACCTGAACCGGCGCCAGCGCCGCAAGCTCAAGCCATGATGCAGGGGCCCGCCGTGCGCCGCCGGCCCAAGCCAAAGCCGCCAGAACTCACGCTCCTCGAAAGAGCTCTGGTAAGTCTAGGACTGGCCGAGCCGCCGCCTGCTCCGCAATACCTGGGCAATCCTGATGTAAAGGTCTGGGTGGACTTGCAGACCGCGCTCTATTATTGTCCCGGCACTGATCTGTATGGCTCGACTCCCAAAGGCAAGTACACAACCCAGGGCGACGCCCAGCAGGACCAGTTTGAACCCGCCTACCGCAAGCCCTGCGACTAAATTTCGGCTCAGGTCATTCTGACCCATTCTCTACCTCTATGATGCCGACCTGCGCAACGGCACCGTGTTCATCCGCCAGGGCAAGGGGAAGAAAGACCGCTACGTGCCGATCGGTGACCGGGCCATCAAGTGGATCGAAAAATATCTCCGCGAAGTCAGGCCGGAGCTGGTGATCGAGCCCGATGACATGACGTTGTTCCTCTCGCAGTACGGCGATGCGTTCAGCCGCGATCATCTCAGCGGCATGGTGCACGACTACGTTCAGGCCGCGAACCTGGGCAAAGGTGGAGGCCCGCACCTTCTGCGTCACACCATGGCGACGTTGATGCTGGAGAACGGCGCCGATCTGCGTTTCATCCAGGAGATCCTCGGGCACGAAAAAATCTCAACCACGCAAATCTACGCGCACGTTTCCATCCGGCAACTGAAGCTGGTGCACGGGCACACGCATCCCGCCGAGCAGCAGCCCGAAAGCGCAGCAATGCAGGAAGGCGACGCCCAAGCCCGCGCTGAGCTGCTGTCCACGCTCGATGTTGAAGGGGAGGAAGATGAGTAGCGATATAATGCCTTCATGGCGAAGCACGTCGTCCACATCTCGGAAGCGGAAGCCGCCAGCAACTTTGCGGACGTGCTGGCGCGGGTGCGTGCCGGAGTCGAAGTGGTGATCGGCGATGAGGTGCGGCCTGTGGCGGTGGTTCGTCCCGCTGAACCGCATGTCCGCCTGCTTTCTGAGTCTCTTCGTCTCGCCAAAGAACACGCTTCTACGGCTACGCTTGACGAGGACTTCGCCCGCGATCTTGAAGCGGCGATCAACAGCCACCGTGAACCGCTGAACCCGCCTGCATGGGACTGATCCTCGACTCCAGCGTGGTGATCGCTGCTGAGCGGCGCGGTGACAGGGTCGAGCAGCTCATCGAGAAGATCGTGAAGGCGACGGGCGATCAAGAAGCGGCACTCTCCGCCATCGGCCTGACCGAACTCATCCACGGCATCTATCGCGCTCAGACGCCGGAGATACGCCTGCGCCGCGAATCGTTCCTAAACGAACTGCTGGCCGACTTGACGGTCTATCCGTACACGAAAGAAACCGCTCTGCTGGCCGGCAAAATCGACGGAGAGCAGCAGAGCCGAGGCGTGGTCATTCCGTTCGGAGACTTACTGATCGGAGCCACGGCGCTGTCACTCGGCTACAAGGTGCTCACCGGTAATCTGCGCGACTTCCAACGTATCCCCGGCCTGTCGGTGACGCAGCTCTAGTACCTGTCACCCGAGTCCCCAAAGTCACTTCTTTGCGCCCGTCTCGCTGACTACAATCACCAGAGATGTCCGCCGCAGCTGAAGAAGAAATGCTTGCTTCGCCGAGCACTGAGGAGATTTTTTCCTTAGCCGCTGGGGTTGCTGCTGCGCTCGAAACGCGCGAGGGCGCAATCGCGACCAGGGGCGAAAAATCACATCAGGGGATTTTTTCCACAAATCACAGACCTCGTGTCAGCTCAACATGGGGTAAGTGGTCGGGAACGCATCAGGATAGAAGCCTCGCGTGGTCAGAAACCGTGTTGGGGCCAACTATCTACCTTGGTTTACCGATTGTTTCCCCAACGATTTAGGGCTAGGGTATGGACGTGCCTGACGTAGCTGGAAAACCCCTGGAATTCGCGCTCATCTGCCCAGCCTGCCTGCACAAAAACCAAGCTCGGCAGCGCTTCTGCGGGCTCTGCGGATTTCCTCTCAAAATGAGGGATCCGGTCGCGCAAAAGGCGACAGAAGCCACTCCAGAACCGTCCATTGTGTACAGAAGTGAGAACGACTGGCAGTGGTTGCGAGAGAAGCATCTGCAAGAACTCGTGGACCGCCAAAAAAGGATCTCTCGTTGGATGACCCTAGCCATCGTACTGCTGTTGTTGGCGCTCGCAAACGGGGCATTGCTGTTTTGGAGGAACCGTTCGGAATTTGACGTGAGCTGGTTGCCCGGTTCGTCAGCCGTATCTGCTCCAAAACCGGAGACAGTGCCTGTGCTCGTGGAACAACCCAACCACCCCGATCTATCCTCCGCTCAAGATGGACCTGCTCCCGAATCGCATTCCGGCACAGAAATCTCGGAAGGGCCAGGATCCCCAACCGCCGCCGAGTCAACGGCGGCATCTGGCTCCGGGCGGGCCCTGAAAGACGGTACACCGGAACTCTTGCAAGGCCGCCGCTATCTCATAGGACGCGGAGTCCCCAAGAATAGCGCCGTGGCAGCGGTCTGGCTTTGGAAGGCAGTAGCCAGGAAAAATGTCGATGCCGTGTTGCTGCTCTCGGATCTGTACGTTCGCGGCGACGGCGTACCGCAAAGCTGCGACCAAGCACGTTTGCTGCTGACAGCAGCCGCGCAAAAAGGATCGGCGCAAGCTAGAAACCGACTGCATGAACTTCCACGAAGCGAATGTCGATAACTTGGTAGGGGTGCCGTCCGTGCCGTCCCTGGCCGGACTCAGGTAGCGCGAACATTACAAGGTTCGCAGTCTGCTCATTTTCGTCATCGGAGCATCACGCTTGTCCATCTCCATTTGGAGAACGGTGTGATCCCAAGGCTCCAGGTTCTCCGGCGTTGCCTTCTTGCTCGTATCGCCTGGCTTCGTACCAGAGAGCGAGTTCGACCCGGTTCCAGAGTCCGAGCTTGTCGTAGATGACGCGAAGATAGTTTTTGACCACGTGCTCGGTGGTGCCGATGGCGTCTGCCACTTCCCGGTTTTTGAGACCGAGGGCAACGAGTTCGATGATTCGATACTCTCGCTCGCTGGGAATTCGAGTGCCATAGCGCTCGCTCTTGAGCATAGCTGCCTCCGATAGAACATGGTTGCGAGTTTGACCCGCTTGATGCCCTGGGTAATCCCAAACCGGACGAACAGCCGGTTGAAACGCGCCTTCACCGTACGGCGAGCCATCTTGAGTTGTTTGGCGATCTCGGCATTGTCGCAGCCCTGTAGTAGCAAGTTGATGATCTGCTGATCGCGCGGCCCCAGCTGAACAGTCCCGTCTTTCACGTGAGATCCCTCCCAACTTTCCTGGTTCACTCACAGATTCTGACCGATTCCTGTGCCCTACCACCTGTCCCCTGTGGGAGACGGTTTTAGTGTAAAGACAGCGAAAGACGGAGTGTGCAGGTTTCTAGCACGAGTCGTAGCACTCAAAATGCCATCCTGAGTAGCCAGATTTTCCGGTTCAACGGGGAAAAGCCTTATTTCCATAAGCGCTTTACCCTTGCTCGTTCAGCCAACTGCGGCACTTGGAGACTCCAAGCGGTGGAGCTTCTAGAAACTCAGAAATGGCGCACCTCCACACCCACAAGGTGTGTCGAAAACACGGACGCGGGGCGCGAGCCCGTCGGGGAATAACCCTGGTGGCGTGTTTAGAATTTCAACAAGCGAAGGCCGCCAGCAGCGGTTTCTGGAAATCCTAGCGCCCCCTCTAAGGTGAAAACCTTAGGACAAAAATTCCGGCAGCGCCCGCTTTGGAAGGAACTAATTACACCTCATGCCTCAGAAATTGGGCATGGGTTTTTCTCCAAGTGCCGACATCACGGAGCCACTTATCTTGCATTACACTTTGAACCGAGTCTCGACCGCAGGGATGATTTGGTCTCCCAAAAGAACTAAATGAAACTCTCCGTCGTCATGCCCGTCTACAACGAACAGGCCACTCTGCGCCAGGTCGTAGCACGAGTGCTGGACGTTCCCTTTGGCGTTGAATTGTTGTGCGTCGATGATGGGTCGACGGACGGTTCACGCGAGACTCTCGCAGAGCTCCAGCGAGAGCATCCCGCGGTTCGTGTCTTGCTGCAGCCCTGCAACATGGGAAAGGGTGCTGCCCTGCGACGTGGTATCTCGGAGGCGACCGGGGATTTCGTTGTGATTCAGGACTCGGATTTGGAGTACGACCCCTTGGAGTACGCAACCCTCCTCGAACCGCTAATCGAGGGCAAGGCTGACGTGGTTTATGGTTCACGCTTCTTGGGGGGAAGACCGCATCGGGTTCTCTACTTCTGGCACTTTGTGGGCAATTGGCTGTTGACACTGATTTCCAATGCTTTGACCAATGTCAACCTTACCGACATGGAAACCTGTTACAAGGCTTTTCGACGGGAGGTGATTCAGGCGATCCGGTTGGAGGAAGACCGCTTCGGTTTTGAGCCGGAGGTCACGGTAAAAATCGCAAAACGGCGCCTGCGGATATATGAAGTAGGCATCAGCTATTGGGGCCGCACCTACGAGGAGGGCAAGAAGATCGGCTGGAAAGATGGCGTCCGGGCGCTCTGGTGTTTGTTGAAGTATTCGCTGAAGGAACGTCGCTTACCTTATCCTTCGGCGGCGGATGAGGGCGAATCTCTCCTGGGCCAAAGCGCGAGACGATGATGCCGAAGTTCGGTCCAGCAGTCCTCGAAATCGGAACCGCTGACCTCGACGCCGAGATTGACCATATCCGTGGCCACCGATGATCCTGCAATCTACTCATGTAAGCCTATTATATTCAGCAACTTACAAATAAGGTTGCAGCTTGTGCTCAAGGAAATGCAGCCCAACGTGTCCCGCGCGCATCAAGGCAGAGTACAAATCGGCGTGCTTTCCCCGGCCAACAAACTTGAGAACCCATTTGAGAACCCATTAAGGGGTTCATACTCGGGGCTTGCTGTTCTTTACCCGACCTCACTCCAGAGCTTGGAGGCTAATAGATTGACTGCTGCAACCGCTCACTTAGTGGCGCCCCATGGCAACGAACTGATCAATCTGCTGGTTGACTCTGAGAAGACTGCGGAGCTGAAGGCACATTCGACGGAATGGCCCTCGTGGGATTTGACCGCCCGCCAGCTGTGCGATCTAGAACTTCTGATGAGCGGCGGTTTCTCACCGCTGCGTGGTTTCATGACTCGCGCTGACTACGAAGGCGTGTGTTGCAGCATGAAATTGACCAGCGGGGTGCTGTGGCCAATGCCGATAACCCTGGATGTAACCGAAGACTTTGCCAAGAAACTGAAACCCGGCAGCGGCAAGATCGCCTTGCGCGATCCTGAGGGGGTAATGCTGGCGGTGATGCATGTTGAGGAGGTTTGGCAGCCGGACCGAGAAGCGGAAGCCGACATGGTCTTCAAGACCAATAGCACGGCGCATCCCGGCGTGGACTACCTGCTCAATAAGGCAAACCCACGGTATGTGGGGGGCCGCCTGGAAGGGCTTCAGCTGCCGTCCCACTATGATTTCAAGACTCTGCGGCTGACCCCTGCTGAACTGCGTGTCGAGTTCGCCCGGCTGGGGTGGCGCCGCGTGGTTGCTTTTCAGACCCGCAACCCCATGCATCGGGCTCATCAGGAGCTAACTCTCCGCGCCGCTAAGAAGGTGGAAGCTAACTTATTGATACACCCTTCGGTAGGAATGACGAAGCCCGGCGACGTAGATTACTTTACGCGTGTGCGCTGCTACCAGTTGCTGCTCTCGAAATACCCTGCGGGCACGGTAAAGCTGGCCATGTTGCCTTTAGCCATGCGCATGGGCGGGCCTCGGGAGGCGATCTGGCATGCTTTAATCCGAAAAAATCATGGGGTTACGCACTTCATCGTAGGCCGCGATCACGCCGGCCCAGGAAACGACGCCAACGGTAAACCGTTCTATGGACCTTACGATGCGCAAGCGCTCTTCAAGAAGCACGAAGCCGACATCGGCGTAACCATGGTGCCCTTCAATATGATGGTTTATCTGGAGGATCAGGACCGCTATGTTCCAGACAATGAAGTTCCAGATGGCTCGCGCGTCCTGAATATCTCAGGGACAGAGTTGCGGCGGCGATTGAATGAAGGCGGCGAGATACCGGGCTGGTTCACCTACCCTGAGGTCGTACAGGAATTGCGGCGCAGCTATCCTCCCCGCTACCGGCAGGGCGTGACAATCTTCTTTACCGGGCTGTCCGGCTCGGGGAAATCTACCATCGCTAATGTGCTGCTTACGAAGTTCCTGGAAGTGGGCGGGCGTCCTGTAACCCTGCTGGACGGCGATATTGTCCGCAAGCACCTATCCTCTGAGTTGGGATTTTCCAAGGAACATCGGGATATTAATATCCGCCGCATCGGCTTTGTGGCTTCGGAAATAACGAAGAATGGCGGGATTGCCATTTGCGCCCCCATTGCTCCTTACGACTCGGTCCGTAAGCAAACACGCAAGATGATTGAACCCTACGGTGGGTACATTCTGGTACACGTGGCTACGCCCCTCGAAGTCTGCGAACAACGGGACCGCAAGGGCCTGTACGCCAAGGCACGGGCCGGGATCCTCAAGGAGTTCACCGGGATCTCGGATCCTTACGAGGCGCCGGCTGACGCCGATGTCGTAATCAATACTGCGGACCTGACGCCGGAAGAGTCGGCTCAGGAGATCATCTTGCACTTGGAGCGGGAAGGCTTCATAGGCACCAATGGTCAGCCGGCGGTGTCCGCGCGAGCTTAAGGCCGAAGGATCAAGGAAGGTTGGTCCCAACCACGCTCAAGAACATGACTCGCCAGTCCGATGGGGAAATCCTGCAGCGTATTCGAGCCGCGCTGGACGCAGCCTGCGATGTGCTCAGCCGGTTCACACCCGGCGCGATTGAGTATGAGTACAAGATCGGCCATGATCCCGTAACGGAGGCCGATCGCGCGGTCGACGCGGTCTTGCGAAGCTCGCTGCTTAAAGAAGGGGAAGGCTGGCTGTCAGAGGAAGGGTTCGATGACAAGACGCGCCTCGGCAAAAAAAGGGTCTGGCTGGTGGACCCCCTGGATGGCACGCGCGAGTTCATCGCCGGCGTTCCCGAGTTCTGCGTGTCCATTGCGTTCGTGGAGGATGGCCGCCCGGTTGCGGGCGGAATCTGCAACCCGGTAACGAACGAGAGATTCATTGGTTCGCTGCAGACTGGGATCACCTACAACGGCCAGCCGATCGAGTCCAGCCAGAGAACCAGCCTGGATGGCGCTGTCGTGCTCGCCAGCCGCAGCGAACTGAAACGCGGCGACTGGGAGCCATTCAAGGACGCGCCCTTCCAAGTCCGCGCCATGGGTTCCGTCGCCTACAAGCTCGCCCTCGTATCGGCCGGTCTGGCGGACGCAACTTTCACCCTCAGTCCCAAACACGAATGGGACGTTGCCGGCGGCGCGGCTCTCGTTCTCAGTTCAGGCGGCTTTGTCCAAACCTTGGAGAGCACAGAACTGCGTTGTAACAAAGAGAGTCCCGTCCTGACTGGATTGGTTGCTTGTGGCCCACTTCTGCGAACCGAGCTGATGACCTTACTCGACGATCATCTCCAGTCGGCGCACCGTTCCTGACGAGAACTTCACTAGCAACTTCATCAATCCCAGCTTCAACAATGCCGGCGAGGCGCGCAAAATGGGGTGCTTTAGCACAAAAAAACCCGGCTCGATGGCCGGGTTCAAGAGAAACGAGCGGCGGAAAATTGATCAGCTGATAGCCACCGGCTGCGCTACGGCGGTCTCCTCGTGTTTGCGTCGGACCGAACGGTTGGAAGGCAGACCGGCGTCTCGAATTTTGTACAGCAGTGCGCGGTAGCTGATGCCGAGCGCCCGCGCTGCCTGCTTGCGATTCCAGTGGTGTGCCTGTAAGACCTTGAGGATGATCTTGCGCTCCAGCTCGCGAACCGCTTGGCGCGTGATCTTCTTCAACGAGATGGGACCCTCGATGGGAATTTCAGGATTGAAATACTCCGGCTCGCGGCCGACAAGATCGCTGCTGATTGCTTCTTCGTTCCCCAAAATCACGTAGCGCTTGATCAGATTCTCAAGTTCGCGAATGTTGCCCGGCCAATGATATTTCTGCAGCAGCCGAACCAGCTCGGCTGAAAGCTGACGTGCCCGGCAGTTGTACTTGCGGTTGTAGTATTCCAAGAAATAGCTGGCCAGTTCCGGGATGTCGGCGCGTCGCTCGCGTAACGGCGGCAAGTACAGATTCACGACGTTGATGCGATAGAACAGATCCTGCCGGAAGGTGCCGTTTTCAATTTCGTTCTCCAGTTTGCGGTTGGTGGCGCAAACGATGCGCACCTCAACTTTCTTATCTTCCTGTGCCCCGATCCGGCAGAATTGGCCATCCTGGAGTAACTGCAAGAGCTTCGACTGAAGACCCAGGTCCAGTTCTGAAATTTCATCGAGAAAAAGTGTGCCGCGGTGGGCCATTTCGACGCGTCCCGGCTTGGTGCCATAGGCGCCAGTGAATGCGCCTTTTTCGTAACCAAAAAGCTCGCTTTCCAGGAGCGTCCCGGGAATCGCCGGGCAGTTGACCTTCACATACGGCCCCGCCTTCCAAGGCGATTGAGAATGAATCATCCTGGCAATGATGTCCTTGCCTGTGCCGCTCTCGCCGTGGATCAAGACGGGAACATTGGCGCCCGCCACCTTGCCGAGCCGTTCACGGACCGCCTGCATAGCGTCAGAATGGCCGAACACTACTGGCTCGGGCGGAACTTCACCGAGCGACTGGACTAGCGAACTGACCGGGCCTGTGGTTGTCATTCGTTATCTCGCTGGAGCAACTGTTCGTGACTGGTAAGTGCATCCCAAGCGCCAAACCGAGGCAAGGGTTCTTTCTGCCCGCTAAATCGTGGTTAAGCTTATCTGCTGCAGTAAGTTACGATGATCTTGCCGAATCTCTCGTCCTTCCAGTGCGGGACCGATTCTAAACCTCGACCGAGGCTGGAGCGAGGGAAAACTTTTTCACTCGGGCAGAAGTCACTTTCCGTCTAGGGGCGCGTGTAGCATGAGGATCTTGTAACAGCGGGCGGGCGAACTTAAGACCTATCAGATGGTAACCCTCGGCGTGGGTTATCCGCACGCAGCGGGCGTGAAGCGTGCGAGAGGCCTTTGGCAGCTTGGCGGTTGCGGCCAGGGGGGCGCTGGGAATTTCCAGCGAAAGCCGCGCTGAGAGCGGCAGAGAGCGCCGCACTGCCACCAGCACGCCGCATGCGCTGATATTCAGTGCGGTGGCAAACTCGAGGAATTCCTTGCCGTCGTCGTCACGGCTCCTGACAAAAACTGGTATAGCCAGCGGTAGGCGGGGCCAACTACGACGCTCTCTTTCCAATCTCTGTTCGCTCAAGCGCACTCCTGCACTACTCTCTGCAAGGCTTTGAGTGTCGCACCTTTGGGGCCAAACCATAGCACTTTCGTGTACCACCTGGTTCCCCTGGAACTTTGCCTTCATCGAGCAACGGCATTCGTTCCAAACCGTGCTGCCGATGCGGCATACGGAGGCTTTCGCGGATTGGAAGTCACCATTACCTATGGTTACCACCTGCGTCGCAAAGTCCACAAAAAGTGCAAGGTTTTACCCATGTTTGACCAAAGGCTTGCATTTTCGTTGACAGTCGGAAACGAGTGACATAGCATGAATACCAATCCAGCATTCTACTTAACCGTTGAGTGCTGTTCCCTCCCCTTACGTCCACTTCAAGAATCCATGGCCACATCGGAAAAGACGTGTCTCACCAGCAAAAGCAGTGGCAAGAAGCAGGATGCAGCCGAGTTGTGCCCTGCTGCGCCTTCGGATCAAGCCTGTCCTGATGCCACCTGTCAACGAGAGCTGCTACACGAATTCACGCAGCTGCGTGACCGCTTCCAACGCTGCACCAACGCTCTGGCTTCCGCTGCTCACGATCTCAAGACTCCATTAGCGATCGTGTCGGGCTACATCGAATTGTTGCAGAGCGAAAAGTTGGGGGGTCTGAACGAACGCCAGCGTGAAGTTCTGCACGATATGCGCAGCAGCGGACAACGCCTGCAGCACTTCATCGAGGATTTCCTGACTTACAGCATATTGGAAACCGGCGAGTTGCGCATGCAATACGAGGCCGGCGACATGAACGCCTGCATCTCGGAGGTCTGCAATCTCTGGTCCCATCGCTTCCAGGAAAAGGGATTGGCGCTTTACTTTTTGCCCAACGAAAAAGTCCTGTCGTTTCCCTTCGACTCTGCGAAGGTACAGCGCGTGTTGTCGAACCTGTTGGAAAATGCATCGAAGTTCACTCCCTCGGGAGGAACCGTCTGGTTACATGCCGAGCCGCACATGTGGGAGCGGCGTAGCGCGCAGCAACCGGGCATCGCAGGTGAACGCCGCCGGCAAAGCGTGGAATATCCCAATGCTGTCAAAGTGAGCGTCTCCGACACCGGCCCGGGCATTGCGCCGGAGTTCCAGCAGGAAGTTTTTGACGATTTTGTTCGGTTGCCGCAAACCGAAAAGCTCTCGGATGGCATGGGCTTGGGATTGGCGATCGCTCGCCGCCTGGTGTTCGGATTTGGAGGCAAGATCTGGGTGGAAAGCGAACCTGGGGCAGGATGCAAGTTCTCCTTCCTGATACCGCTAAAACCGCCGCCATCTGGGCCCGGCAAAGGAAAATCCAAGTGAAGGACACGGCCAACATCCTGCTGGTCGATGACGAACCGGGAATGCTGCGCTACATCCGGACTCTGCTCGAGGTGGACGAGTACAAAGTTGAAACCGCCACCACCGGCGAAGAAGCTGTCGCTCGCGTGCAAAAAGGCTTGGCGCCCGATCTTGTTCTCCTTGATTTGCTGATGCCCGGCATTGATGGATTGCAGACCCTGGAACAGCTTCGCCAGCTTCAGCCCGGGGTTAAGGTCGTGATGCTTTCCTGCGTGAGCGATACCCGCAAGGTTGTGCAGGCCATGCGCCTCGGCGCGCACGATTATCTGACTAAGCCATTTCAGAAAGCCGAACTTGATGTCGTAGTCGATCAATGCCTGGGAAACAAAGGGCCCGCCAATTCCGGCGAAATCGAAGAACTCTGTGACGATGTTTTCTTCGTGGCCGCCAGCCCGGCCATGCGCAAGATTCGTTCGCAGTCGGCGCTGGTCGCGAATGTTGACATACCGGTTTTGTTGCTCGGTGAAAGCGGAACGGGCAAGGAAGTTTTAGCGCGGCTGATCCACAAGCTTTCTCCGCGCGCGCATCGCACCTTCTTAAAAGTGAATTGCGCCGCAGTTCCCGCCGACCTGCTGGAAAGCGAATTATTCGGCTACGAAGCGGGCGCCTTCACGGGAGCCACTCATCCCAAGCCGGGCAAGTTCGAACTCTGCAATAAGGGAACGATCCTGCTGGACGAAATCGGCGAGATGCCCCCGCTTCTGCAGGCGAAGCTATTGCATGTTTTGCAGGATGGAACCTTCTCGCGCTTGGGTAGCCGTTCGGTTATCAAGGCCGACGTGCGCATCCTAGCCGCCACAAACATCAATATTCCCGAGGCCCTGGCCACGAAGCGGTTGCGCGAAGACCTCTACTACCGTCTAAATGCATTCACGCTGCAATTGCCGCCGCTGCGGGAGCGCAAAGAGGAGATTCCGATCCTGCTGAAACATTTTATGTCGCGGATGTCGGAACGGTACGCGCGCCCGCCGCTGGCACTTTCGCCTAACCTAATGCAGGCTTGTCAGGAATATTCCTGGCCCGGCAATCTCCGCGAAGTCAACAACTTCATCAAGCGCTACCTCATCTTGGGCGATGAGAAACTTGCCATTAACGAACTGCGCCCCAAAGTCGATGCGAATGGCGCGACCTTCGAGCCTCCGGTGCAGAAGAGCGGGGGCGACGGAGTTGGAGGACTCAAATCGCTGGCACGCAGCGCGAAAGACGAAGCCGAAGCCGAGGCGATTGCTAAAGCCTTAGAGGAAACGAACTGGAATCGCAAGCAGGCCGCGGCTCTGCTCAAGATCAGCTACAAGGCCCTGCTCTACAAAATTCGCCAGTACGGCATCGCCCAGGCTAAAAGCCACCACAAGCTTTCGGCCGGCGCGTAAAACTCTCCAAACTCAGAAATTGTTTGTTCTGCTACCTCAAACTGCAGATTCCTCGCTCCGCTTGATTGGATAACGACGTTGGCTCGTCGCAGCGAGTAAATTGGTTGTGTTGAACCGACCAGGGCTCGAGAGAAGGAGCCAACGTCATGCTGATTATAGGCTGTGATTTTCATCCTGGCTTTCAGCAGGTCGCGATCTTTGACAACACAACTGGGATGACACTTTCAAAGACAGGAACAGACGGGCTCGTACACCCGGCTTTCTCATTGTCTAGCTTCCTAACTACTGCACAACTAGCGTGGCCGTGGTACTGTGCGATGCGCTGCCCGACGTGCCGGTCACGGTAATGTTGTACGTCCCGGCAGGTGTCCCGGGGTTAACTGTCGGAGTGGTTTGTGAACGACCCCCGCAAGCAACCTGGAACAGCGCGCCAATTATCAACGTTCCCAGCAGCAACCCTAGCATCGAACACCGCGTGCGGGCGGTTCTCGCCATTCCTAATCCTAGGAACGTCAAGCCGGAAATTGGCAGAAACGCTGCATAGCAGAAGAGCGAGCCGGGATGCAGCAAGGTCGTGGTTACCGGGCGCGCGGTAGTCGAGATCGTGAGCAGCGATGACACCGGACTGGGATTGGTCATTGTCAGTGGGTTGGTCGAGAACGTACAGCTTGTGCCCTGGGGCAAGCCGGCAGAGCACGCCAACGAAACGCTGTTGGTAAACGCCTGGCTGCCGGCAGGCCCCACCTGAATCTGATATAGGGCGGACGTTCCAGCCGGCACGGTAGCTGGGCTGCCTGTGGCGCTGATCGTGAAATCGAGCACCTGCACGTTGGCGCTAGCGGTGTTGTTAGTTAGGTCTGGATCGATCGAGGGTGGAGCTGCGAAAACTCTGCCGCTGCCCGACAGCTGGGTTGATCCGACGGTAGGTGTCAAGACCTCGGTGACAGTAGCGGTGCCGCCGCTTAACAAGGTGCCAATCGAGCACAGAACCTTTGAGTTTGCCGGTGAAGTACAGCTCCCTGGCGAGCTCGAGATCGACGTGAACGTTGCCCCGGATGTGGGCAGATCAGCCTGAAAAACCACACCCGAGGTCGGATCGGCGGCTCGGTTGGTTCCGCCATTGGTGATGGTGTAGGTGAAAGTCACGGGGTTGCCAACTCCGATTGCACTGCCGACCTGGATCGAGCTCGTCGCCGTCACCCCCAAGTCGCTGACCGGCCCAAGCGTGCTCACGAAAGCGTCGGTAGTGCCTTGAAGAGTCGCTTGGGCGGGAGCACCTGCGGTTGGGAAGTCGCCGGAACTGGTATCGCCGGTCAGGTACGTAACGAAATTCGAGTCGAGCGTGATGCCGGTGCCGTTGTCCGTCCCGGTTCCACCGAAGCGGCTCACGAAATTCACTGCCGACACAGACCCCGTCGTATCCAAGCGAGCAATAAAGGCGTCGTCTGTCCCGCCCAGGGGTCCCGTGGTAAAGGGAGGTACAAGCGGAACGGAAGGTAGGGAGGGGAAATTTGTCGATGCCGTCGAACCAGTAACTCGCACGATCTGATTGCTGTCCACTGCAATCGCCGCACCCGAATCGTCTGCCGAGCCGCCCAGATAAGCAAAGTACGTCAAGACTACGGGAGTGCTCGTCGCGGGATTATTTAACTTGGCTACGAACGCGTCTATACCTCCGCTATTTGAGCCCGGCAAGCCCGCCTGCGTGGCAGCCGCGCTGGCGGGTATATCGGTCGACCCGGTCGAGCCAGTCACATAGACATTATTTCCTGTGTCCACGGCGATGCCAGTGCCAAAGTCGTTGCCGTTTCCTCCCAGATAGGTCGAGAACAAGAGACCAGCGGTGCCGGTTAGATTGGGATTGATCTTGGCGACGAATGCATCGAGCGGGCAATTTGTATTGGTTGGGCAATCAAGACTGGCCTGGAATGCGTTCAGAATCGGAAAATCATTCGTAGGAGCCGGACTGCCGCCAATATGCAGAAAATTTGTCCCTCCAGTGAAGTAGATGTTCCCGCTGCTGTCCACCGCGATGCCTCCGCCCACCGCCTGCCCGGATGCTGGATTGCCGCCCCCGAAATATGTGGAATACGCCAGGCTGGCCGTTCCGGAGGAAGTCGGGGTTATTTTGCTGGCAAAAAACTGAATGGTTGCACCCGTAGCTGGCGCGAGTTGATACGCACTCGCCGTGGCAGGAAAACCCGCTGCTGTGTTGTTCGAAGTGGTTGTTCCGGTGACGTAGGCGTTACCTTTGCCATCCAGGGCAAAGCCGGTGGCAGTCTCATTTCCATTGCCGGCCAGGTATGTCGAATAAAGCGGCGCCGAGCCGTCCGGCTTCAGCTCGGTGACGAACACGTGATTGCCGGCGCAGCCGGTGCAGTCGTCCTGAAAGCCATTAACGGTCGGGAAATCGGTCGAATCGGTCCAGCCCGCCACATACACGTTCGTGGCGCTGTCCACACCGATTCCTACACTTGATTCGTTGCCAGTTCCGCCCAGGTAGGTTGAGAAGACGAGAGTCTTGCCCGTGGGATCGAGTTTCGCAACGAAAACGTCAGATGGACCTTTGAGACTGCCGAGAACGCCCGGCTGTTTTGGGAAATCAGCTGAAGTGGTCTTACCCGCCACATAGATATTGAACGAAGCATCCACGGCGATGCTGGGAGAGGTTTCGTCTCCGCTGCCACCCAGGTAGCTGGAGTAGCTGAGCGTTGGGTCTATGACCAGTCGTCGGCTGTGATCGTAAGCCCCGATCTCAAACGCAACCCGGTTGTCGGCCTGAAACACAAATTTCCCCGGGATCGTCTTCTTGCCCGCGCCTAGCTCCTGGTAGATCACCGGAGCGTGCAGGCGTGCATCCCCTGCATCGGTACGGACGACCAAGTCTCCGTTTTGGTCCAGAACTACTTTGTGCCCTTCAAAACTGAGCTGAACGACTGCCGGATCGGCGTCGGGTGCGATTTCAAAATCGTATTCCAGCTGTCCCTGCTTGCCGTAATAGACGAGGTCTACTCCGGGATAAACCTCGCGATAGCGAACGCGGGCGAAATGTGGCACATTGCGATGCCATTTGGAAGGATCATTACCGATTATGTAATTGCTCTTACCCTCCAGCTCATCGGTACCGCTGATCACGGGATTAGGGTTAGCACCCGACAACTTCATCCGTACTATGGCTGGGCCGACGCCGGCATTTCGACGTGCGCCCCGCCTGAGTCCCGCCCGCAGCTTTAAAACCGCCTCATCGGCCGCCAAAAACAACCCATAGCCGGTCCCCCGCGCCAGGAATCTCACCTGGGAATCAGTCTGCCCTTGATTGGGTTCAAAGCTAAGCGGCAGTTGCCCTAGAAACGCTCGCGCGTTCCGCTGTGCCGAGGAGGACGACAGGGCTGTCTGGGCCTGATCAATAAAACTTGATGGCGATGCCGAATTCGATTCGGCGACCTGGGGATCCTCTACCCGGGAGCCCAGCCGCACCGCAAGGCTGCCCGTTACCAGCAGCAGGCCCAGAGCCATCCAGGCGCGGCAGCGCAGACGAGCTCCCGACGCACGGCCATTCAATTTCACGAATACCTCCGAATCCTGTCTTGGAGAGGAAGTGGAAACGGTGAACACACAACTATGAGATCCTCGCGTGAGCGAAGCGGCATGCCTGATAGTCACCAGAACTGGGTTGAAAATAAACCAACTACTTAAACATCTGACGGTTACGCTGTCAAGCCGCTTAAGCCCGCCGCTTAAGCCCGCCCGGCGAGGCCGTTCCCGAGTTTGTGAGATGCTCGGTCTGACTCCATTAGATGCCGGTGGACGTTCTCGACCAGCGGTTTTGATCAACCTTCTACAAAAGCCCGCCGTTTCCGGCTTGTGGCAGATTTTGTGCTTGCAAAAGAACCGTAAGTAGGTGAACCTTGGCCTTAGACGAGGAATTGCTTCGCGGGCGTCTTTATGCGCCTCGTCTTTGCAAGGATTCCTTTCACGAGCGCCGCTATGCTCTTCGAAAACCAAACACCCAGCGATGTATCGGTGCAAGAGAAACGCGCCATGCGGCGTTTCGATATGCGCCTGCCGGCTCTGGTTAAGCTGACCGGAGAAGGCTTTCAGGAACTGCTCACAGAAACCCAGAACGTTAGCGCTCGGGGCGTGTTCTTTTACATTGACCGCCCGGTCGCCCAAGGGTCGAAGGTAGAAGTGACGCTCACCTTGCCCTCGCACGTCACCCTCACGGAAGCGGTGCGCGTGCGCTTCACAGCCCGTGTCATCCGCGTGGAATCGCCGCTGCCCGTCTCGCGGGTGGGAGTCGCGGCGCTAATCGAGGAATACGAATTTCTCCACAACCCGCAACCCCAGGAATTGTATAGTCCCGAAAAAGAGTGGAAGCCCAGCCTGTAGCCTAGCCCGAGTTTCCTTTGCCAAGAAATCTTGGTAGAGACCTCTCGTTGGACGCAGCTCAGACGGCAATCATGGCAAACCGTACCGTGCGTCGGAACCGAGTCCTGATACGAATTCGGAAGTTTCCTCTGGAGTTGCGGAGAACTGGGTAGTCCCGCTACTTCTTGTTGAGTTCCTCGACCTCGCGTTGCAATCGCGTGTAGCGGGCTGCCACGGTGCCCAAATAGGCAATGTGGATCAGCCAGGTAATCGCGTAAGCGGCATAAAGAAATTTCATCGCACACCCCTCGGCTCCAACAGCGCCTCCAGCGCCTGGGTTTCTTCGACTTCCCGTTTCAACCGCTCCAGCCGGTAGCGCGACCAGCAGATCAAAACCGCAAAGCAGAGAAACGCTGCCCAGTTGATTAACAGTACGCGCGCCATTCGGGGGTCAAGCGATCCCCCGCGCCCGATCACCGGAGACGGATGCTGTGTCCGGAAATACCAGATCGAGAAATAAACTAAGGGCACATCCAGTGCGCCAAACACCGCCAGCACTGCCGCCATCACGGGAGTCTGGCTGCCGCTGGAAAAACGTCGCAACATCAGGTACGACACATAAATCAGCCACAGCACAAGCGTCAGCGTAAGACGCAAATCCCAAGTCCACCAGATACCCCATACCGGCCGGGCCCAGATCGGTCCTGTAACGAGCACCACAGTGCAGAACACCACACCGACCTCAGCGGTCACCAAAGCCACCATGTCTGCTTTGTCGCTGCGGTTCACCAGATAGACAACCGAGGCGACGAAGTTAACCAGGAACAGCAGGAACGCGGTCCAGGCCGAGGGCACGTGATAGTAGAAGATCCGTTGTACGTCTCCCATGGTCTGTTCTGTAGGTGCGGCGACGAGCGCCTCGTATAAGGCATAGCTCAGCAGCACCAAAGTGAGCAGGGCGAAAATCGGAAAGGCTTTTTTCATTCGGCGTTTAACACGGTTTCAAAAAGGAGCAGGCTTACGCTAGTAAACACCAGATCGTAGACCGCAAGCAACACGATCCAGAATTTTGCCGACGCCTCACCCGTCAGGATGGCGCTTGTTCCCTCCACCATGCTGAGCAAGGCAGGGATAGAGATCGGAAACAGCAAGAGTGGCAGCATGATCTCCCGGCTGCGCGTGCGAATCGACATGGCGGCGAAAAACGTCCCGTTCACCACCACTGCCCAGGTTCCCAACATCGCCAAGGGGATTAACTGCCAGGCCGGTCCCAAGGCTCGCAGGGTGTAGAACACGATGAACAGCGGTGTCATCAGCGCTTCGAGTACGCTCACGAATACAAAGTTCCCGACTGCCTTGGCCAGGAACAACGCATTAGCAGGCGCCGGAGAGACGCGGTAGGCATCGAGCACCTGATTGCGCAACTCGCGCGCCCACGTCTGATTCAGCGCAACAACAGCCGCGAATAGGAATGCCACCCATACCAACCCGCCCGCGATCTGCCGCGATTCCTCAGCCGTAGGATTAAATGAAAAACTGAAAATCACCACCACCAACAATGCGAAAAACAGCATTGAGTTGATGGCGTCCTTTGATCGCCATTCCAGGCGAAGATCTTTGGTCAGGGTCGCGGTCGAGATGTTGGAAAGCGAGCTCATCGCACCTCCACCGGTTGTAGCTCGCGAGTCCGGCCGACGATTTGCCCGGCCTGCATCCATACGAACTCGTCTGCCGCGCCCTCCAGCAGCGAAGCCTGATGCGTGACCACGAAAATCGTCTTCCCCGCGTCGCGCATCGATTCCAGCAATTTCACCATTTCTTTTGCCGAGCCGACGTCCACGTTCGAGAACGGCTCGTCCAGCAGCAGGATCTTCGGATCATGAATCAGAGCGCGGGCCAGCGACATCCGCTGCCGCATACCCTGCGAATACTGCCCCACCGGGCGGGTTAACTCCGGGTCCAGCTTGACCGCGGAGATCGCCTTCGCGCATCGCTCGTCATCCTGGATGCCGTAGAGATGCGCAAAATAACGCAGGTTTTCCATCCCGCTCATTTCGTCGTACAGCAGCGACGGATGCGCCATGTAGCCTAGCTGATCGCAGACTGCCCGCACGTCGGTGCTTCCGAGTATGGTTACGGCTCCCCGCGTCGGTTGCGTCAGTCCGGCCAGCGCTCGCAGCAGGGTCGTCTTCCCTGCTCCGTTGTCGCCCAAAATCGCATACAGTCGCCACCCATCGAAAGTGGCACTGACACCCCGCAATGCGGCAAACCGCCCGAATTGTTTCGTGAGATTTTCTACTACGACGAGTGGCGCCCCTGGAGGGGCGGCTTTGGAGTCGGTCACGACCGGCGCAGGACCCTCACTGCGCTCCGGTGGGCACGCCCGGAGCGTCTGCCTTGGTCATATTTTTGGTGGGCTGAGCAGCCGGAGCACCCGGTTGCTGCGGCGCGTACTTAGAGGCGCACTTGGCCTGCAGTCCCTTGGCATGAAAAACGCCATCGTGACCAAAACTGCCTTCGGCGAGAGCCTGGGAATCGTCTTTGAAGGTATCAGGCGGCGCTTCCGTTCCGCTGTACACGACCGGCAGACTCAAATCCTGCTCAACCAGTACGAATTCCACTTTCGTCCCCGTCCGCTTGATGGACCCAGGCTGGACGCTACCCGCAACGCGCAAACGCTTGGAATAAGCGCCATCGCCCATTCCGCGCAGCTCTTTAATTGTCACGTAATAGCTTTTCGTCTCCTGTACGCCGGTGTATGCCAGGTAGGCCAATGCCAAGAGGATAACCACCGTTACGGCGCCGAATTTCAAGTACTTGATGCTTTGACTGGACATGCGGAATTACCCCGATCTCTAGGGCAACTTTACCCGCTACCCTGGCCGGGGTCAAGTTACACAGAAGGACATTGAAGGACATTGGACGGATCGCCGGACGGGGCGGGGCAATTTGCAATTGGGTAATCGGCTAATTTGGGGCAATTTTGCAATTGGCAAATCGGGTAATTGAGTAATTTGAAGACAGCTCCTGCTGGGCCGATAAGCTCTCTCGTCTCATCAATTCAAGGCTTTCAATTACCAAATTACCCGATTACCCGATTCCTACCACACCCGACAGGCGTTCTCCCGCACCATGGGCTGTTCGGTCTTGCAGCCCCACGCCTTCTGAAACTCCGGCATGTTCTGCACGACCCCGTTGACGCGGTAGCGGCCTGGCGAGTGGGGATCAACATTGACCAGCATCCGCGAGTACTCCGGGCGCCGCTTCTCGCACCATACACGCCCGAAGCCCAGAAAGTAGCGCTGTTCCGGTGTGTAGCCATCAATCTTCTCTGCCGCCTTTCCGGACTTGTCCTGGGCCAGGGTGTTGAGCAACGCCATCAAGGCAATCCGCGCTCCACCGTTGTCGGCGGTGTTTTCACCCAGGGTCAGCTTGCCATTCAGTTTCAGATCATCCACGGCGATGAAGTTGCTGTACTCATCGGCGATACAGCTGGCGCGCTTCTCGAACTCCTTGGCATCCTGATCGGTCCACCAATCGCGCAGGTTGCCCTGCGGATCGAACTTGCGCCCCTGGTCGTCGAAGCCGTGAGTCAATTCATGGCCGATCACCAGGCCGATAGCGCCAAAATTCACGGCATCATCCATCTTCTTGTCAAAGAAAGGCGGCTGCAGGATCCCTGCTGGAAAAACAATTTCATTATGCGAACCGCTGTAGTAGGCATTCACTGTGGGCGGGGTCATACCCCATTCTTTGCGGTCCACTGGCTTGCTGATCTTCGCAATCTGTCGTCGCGATTCAAATTCGTTGGCGCGGAGAAAATTGCCGATCAAATCTCCCGGCTGGACGCTCAGCTTGCTGTAGTCGCGCCACACATCGGGATACCCAATCTTGTTTCGTATCGCTACCAGCTTGAGCTTGGCCTGCTTCTTGGTGTCTTCGGTCATCCAGGGGAGTTTGTGGATGTCCTCGTCCAACGCCTTCTCCAGCTCATCCACCATCTTGAGCATGCGCTGCTTGCCTTCCGCTCCGAAGGTCTCTTCTACATACTTTTGGCCCAGCGCTTCTCCCAACGCTCCGTCAGCGGCATCCACACAGCGCTTCCAGCGCGCCTGAATTTCTGCCTGTCCGGTCAACGCCTGCTGAAACTTGAAGTTCGTGTCGACGAAGGGCTTGGACAGCCACGGCGCTGCTGAATTCAGCATGTGCCATTGCACATAGGTTTTCAGTGCATCGAGCGGCTCCGACTCGATCACCCCATTCACCTGCTTGAAGAACTCGGGATTCGAAACATTCAACTCCGAGAAACTCGGAGTAGCCATGGCGGTGAAGTAACGAGCCAAATAAAAGTTGGGAGCCAGGGTGATGGCGGCCTCGCGGGTCATCTTGTGATCGCGATTCTTGGGATCACGCCGCAAGGTCCGATCCATGGAAGCCTTGGCCAAAGCCGTCTCAATTCGCAAGATGGTTTGCGCCGAATCGGCCGCCTGCTGGGCAGGCTGTCCGGCCATGGTGAACATCTGGGTCGCATAGTCCACCAGGCGTTTGCGCATTTCCACCATCTTCGGATCATCTTCCGTGATGTAGTAATTGCGATCCGGCAGCGTGAGGCCGCCTTGGTCGATATAGCCAATCACCATGTCGGCGTTGTGCAGGTCTGGTGCAGAATAGAAATTGAACAGCGGATTGGGCCCAACCAAGTGAGCGTGGGCAATCGCGTCGATGAGCGCGCCTTTGTCCTTCACCGCCGCGATGCGCTCCAGCTCCGGCTTGAGGGGATCGAGCCCCTTAGCGTCAGCGGCCTTCTCGTCGATGCATGCACCGTAGTAGTCGCCGACCTTCTGGTCGATCGCGCCGCGATTCGGCCCGCCCGCAGCCGCCTTCTCCAGAATGTTGCGCTCGGTGACCAGGTTGCGCTCGTAGAGCTCGGTAAAGCTGACCCACTCCGGCTGGTCGGCAGGAATTTCCGTTCTCTTCAGCCAGTTGCCGCAGGCATATTGGTAAAAATCAACGCAGGGATCAGCTGTCTTATCGATGTTGTCGATGCTGAAACCAATTTCGGCCTGGGCTTGGGGCGGTGCTTGTGCAAAGCAGATAGCCGCGGAGAGCAGCACCGCCGACAGCACAAAAACGGAAATGCGCATAGGGACCTCGCTCGAATTGGATCGCCGATTCTAAGACCAGATAAATTAGACGGGCAAGGACAGAGTACGTTAGGTGCTTAATTCGGTGTCTCTGTTTGGCGAATACCGGGCCCGGCAGACCTGAGCCCTTGATAAACTGGAGCGTATAATTAGCTGCTAACGGAACTCCCAGTAAGGATGGATGGTCATGGCCCTAACTACCAGCACGACTCCAGACGTTTCTGCTAACGGGGCGAATGGCAGCGGCTCGAGACCGCAGCCCCGCGCTCCACGGCTAGCCCAGCGCCGCGCGGAAGTGGCCCGCTCCGGCGACAGCAACGTTTCCCAGATGCACTTTGCCCGCAAAGGAGTCATCACCGAGGAAATGGAGTACGTTGCGCGGAGGGAGAAACTTTCGCCCGAGTTGGTGCGCGACGAAGTAGCTCGCGGCCGCATGATTATCCCCGCCAATATCAATCATCCGGAACTGGAGCCGATGTGTATTGGCGTGGCCTCGCTCTGCAAAATCAACTCCAACATCGGCAACTCTGCTATCACCTCGAATATCGACGAGGAACTCCGGAAGCTGCATACTTCGGTGCACCATGGTGCCGACACGGTCATGGATCTTTCCACCGGCGGCAATATCCACGAGATCCGCGAAGCGATTTTGCGCCACTCCCCGGTTCCCATCGGTACCGTGCCGATCTATGAGGCAATCTCGCGGGTGAAGCGCATTGAAGATCTCACCGCCGGCATCATGCTCGAAGTGATCGACGAGCAGGCGGAGCAGGGTGTCGATTATATGACCATTCATGCCGGAGTGCTGATCCAGTACTTGCCCATGATTTCGAAGCGCATCACTGGAATTGTGAGCCGCGGGGGCGCAATTCTTGCCCAGTGGATGGCGCACCATCACAAACAGAATTTCCTCTACGACCACTTTGATGACATCGTAAAGATTTTTGCCAAGCACGATGTCTCGTTCTCTTTGGGCGATGGCTTGCGCCCCGGCTGTATCGCTGACGCCAGCGACGAAGCCCAGTTTGCCGAACTCAAAACTCTGGGCGAGCTCACCAAGAAAGCCTGGGAAAGCGATGTGCAGGTCATGATCGAAGGCCCGGGGCACATTCCGCTCGACAAGATCAAAGAGCAGGTGGATAAGGAAAAAGAGATGTGCTACGAGGCCCCGTTCTACACGTTGGGGCCCCTGGTCACCGATATCGCCCCCGGTTACGACCACATCACTTCGGCGATTGGCGCAGCCATGATCGGCTGGCACGGTGCCGCGATGCTCTGTTACGTAACGCCGAAAGAACACCTTGGCTTGCCGAATGAGAAAGACGTGAAGGACGGCATCATTGCTTACAAGATCGCTGCTCACGCTGCTGACATTGCCCGTCATCGGCCGGGTGCACAAGACCGTGACGACGCGCTCAGCTATGCCCGCTACAAGTTCGATTGGGAAAGGCAGTTCGCCCTTTCTCTCGATCCGGAAACGGCCCGTTCGATGCACGATGAGACGCTGCCCGACGACTACTACAAAGAGGCGGCGTTCTGCTCCATGTGCGGCCCAAAATTCTGCTCGATGAATTACTCGAGCAAAGTAGACGAGTACAACAAGCAGGTCCACGGGCTCGACAAGAAGGACTATTCGGGTTTGGTGGAGAAGTTGGTCCCGCTCAAATAACCGTCCGAAGTCTTGTCAGCCCGAGCTATTTTTTTCTCACGTGAGCGAAAATGAAATGCGGAGTCGAAGGATCCCTATTTGCTCACAGGGGCGATTTCCTTACCGATAACTCTCCAGCACCTTAGCTGCGCGATTGGCTGCCGCCGCCAGTGCAGCGATTTGCTGTCGCGTCCTTTCCAGATCGCCCGCATCAATGGCCTCATTCACGCCTGGAATCACGACAGCCGCATATCCCGTATATACGCCCGGCGCATAAATCGCATGGCGAAACCACGGACGATTGGGCAATCCTTCCGGAATCAACATCGCGCGTTCCGCATCGCGTAGAGTGCGGTTCAGTTTGCCTGAATCCGGAGCCAGGCTCTTCTGCTTCGCCAGGATTGCGGCTCCGGCCGACTCCAAGTGCTTAGCCGCATCCGCTGCCGGACCGAAGTCCGGCGACTTGTTGGCAAACTTCCTCGCTGCTTTTTGCTTCGCGCCATCGATGTACGCTGCGATTTCTTTCCCGTATTCTTCGTAGTCGTAGGGCAGTACGTCGGCGTCGGCCATACGCAGCATTTCGATGCCGTACACGCGCGCCATTTCCTGTTCGTAGACAAAGTCGGGATCGGCAAATTTAGTAAACCAGCGGAAGTTGTCAAAAACCGAGTGATACACGCCATAGGATCCGCTGGACGCGATGTCCGTTGATGGAATACCCAGGCGCTGCAAGAACACGGTGTAATCCGATCCGCTGCCCAAGTCGCCGACCGGCACGTCAGATCTGACCTCGGCCGCCGGTAACCGCCGAATATCTCCAATCGCTTCCTGTGGGATAACCACGCCCTCGGCTTTAGGTTCGGCGGATTTACGCCAGGCGTCATACACCGTGCCGCCCTTCGGACTGGGCACAGCTTTGCTCACTTCGCGCAGAAATTGCTTCAGACTGGGAACGGAAGATGCGGCGAACTTCGGACCGGAAACGGCCACGTCCACATTGAAGTAGGCTGCCGCATTGGCCAGGTCGGCGGCGTGTTCTTCACCCCATTCGGTCGAACCAATCAGCCCCATTTCTTCGGCATCCCAACTGCCAATTACGATCGTCCGCTTCGGTTTCCATCCCGACTTCAGCAGCTCACCGATGCCGTGCACGGCCTCTAGCATCGCTGTTGTTCCGCTGTTGGGATCGACGGCGCCGTATACCCAGGCATCGCGATGATTCCCCGCCACCACCCACTCGTCGGGCCACTGGCGGCCGCGCACGCGCCCAATCACGTCCCAGATGGTGCGCAACTGGTAGTCCTGTTTCAAATGCATCTTCACTCGCACAGGACCGGGTCCCACGTGGTAGGTAAATGGCAACGCCCCTTGCCAATCGCGCGGTGACTCGGACCCAGACAGATTTTCGAGAATGGGCCAGGCATCGTGGTAGGAAAGCGGCGTAGTTGGCACCTTCGGTAACTGCGCAGATTGCTCGGGAGGAACTCGTTTCGATTCCGGCAGCGAGGGAACCGAAGCCATGCCGGGTGTCGTAGGGTCCCCTGGAAATTCGAACATGTAGCCAATGGAGCCGCGCTGTACGCTGGTATCGGGCCGCCACGGGCCCTTCGGATACTTGTCTCCCTTCTTCCATCCGTCGTCTGCGGGATCGCAGTAGATGATTACTCCCGCGGCTCCATGCTCTTGCGCAACGTATGCCTTCACCCCGCGGAAATTCTGCCCATAACGCATGAGCACAATCTTGCCGCGCACATCCACTTTCAGATCGTCCAGCTTCTTGAAATCCTCCGGAGAGCCGTAGTTCGCGTAAACGGCGTCCGCCTCTACTTCGCCCGATGGCGACATGCCGCTGTACGGCACTACGACTCGGGGATCGTCCTGGTACGGATCATCCTCTACGTGCTCGCGAGTCGGGCCATGCATTTTGACCGCGGCAGGGGCGGTCACATCCACGCTGATCTCCGCCGGGTAGTTCATCCACACCTTGTATTCCACGATCTCGATTTCGAGTCCCGCCTCGCGAAACTTGCCTGCGACATAATCAGCGGTGGCCTTGTCTTCGGGTGAGCCCGCGATGTGCGGAGCCTGCGTGAGAATCCGCATGTGTCCCTGCGCAAGTTTCGGATCTGGCACAGCCAGGAATCGACTCTCAACTGCATTTTCGTCCGCAGGGTTGCGAAATCCTAAAATCGGAGACGTGCTGCCCTTCTCTGCGCCGGCAGGCACGGGCTTTACAGGATGTTTGGCCGGAGCTGCGGTGCTGGCGCTGTAAAAGTTGGAAATCAGGATAGCGAAAACCAACAATGTTCCCGGAATGAATTTCATTAGGCTCTGCAAGGTGTAACGATCTATCGAACCCTTCTAGACCCGCCTGAGCGTCTCCAGAACGTCTTGCACATTGGGCAGTTCACTCTTGCCGTAGAGCTTGCGAAATGCGACCTTTCCGTTCTTGTCGACCAGAAAAACAGCCCGGTCACTGGTTCCCGCATCGGGCGGCCCAGTTCGCAAAACTCCGTACTTCATGGCCACATCACCGTGCGGCCAGAAGTCACTGCACAAAGGAAAATCAAACGGGCCAATCTCGCGCTCCCATGCAGTGGTATTCATAATGGATTCGACGCAGATGCCTACGGTCTCTGCCCCTCGCGCAAGAAATTCTTCCCGCTCCACCTGGTACGTCGCCATGTGTTTGCTGCTGATGGGCTCCCAATTGAATGGGTAAAAGGCCAAAACGATGTGTCTCTTCCCGCGCTGCTCGCCAAGCCGGAATCTTTGCTTGATGCCTGCCACCAGCGCCGGCAGTTCGAAATCCGGCGCCTCATCTCCCACATTCAACGGCGACATTCGCATTCCTCAGAAAAACGTCGATTGTACTCCTCCGCGGCTTACCTCTCGAATGCCCAGCGTCACGGTAAACTAATGTTCATGCCAGCGGTCGACCCCACGCAGCGTTTCTCGGCCCGCGTCGACAACTACATTCGCTACCGTCCGGGATATCCGCCCGAAGCTCTCGAAGTCCTGCGCAGAGAATGCGGCCTGAAACCTACGTCCGTTATTGCCGACATTGGCTCCGGCACTGGACTGCTAGCCAAGCTTTTCCTGGAAAACGGCAATGCCGTCTTTGGAGTCGAGCCCAACAAGGAGATGCGGGAAGCCGGCCAACGTTACCTCAAGAATTTCTCGAATTACGTGAGCATCGCTGGAACCGCTGAAGACACCACACTGTCCAGCCACAGCATTGATTTTGTCACCGCCGCGCAGGCAGCGCATTGGTTCGACCCCGAGAGAGCGCGCCGGGAATTTGGTTGCATTCTCAAGCCTGGCGGCTGGACCGTTCTCCTCTGGAATGAGCGCCGCACTCAATCCACGCCGTTTCTCGAGGCCTACGAAAAACTACTTCTGAAATACGGTACCGACTATCAGCAGGTGCGTCATGAGCGCACTACTGACACGATCGACACGTTCTTCGCTCCCTCGCCTTACCAGGCCGTCGTGTTCGATTGTGCGCAGGAATTTGATTATCCTGCCCTCGAGGGACGCCTGCTCTCATCCTCTTACGCGCCGCTTCCCGGGCACGCCAACTGTGCGCCCATGCTCGACGAACTGCGCTGCATCTTTGACGCCCACCACGTGAACGGCCGCGTGGCCATGGAGTACAACACCCGCATGTACTACGGCCAATTAGCCTAGCCTTCCGTGTTTCTCTGCGGCGAATCTGATTAAATGTTCCTTCCCTCAGGGAGGTTTCATGCCCGACGAAAAATCCTTCCACATGTCCCCGGACGAGTTCCGCCGCCGCGGGCATGCGGTCATTGACTGGATTGCTGACTATTACGCTCGCATCGAGTCGTTCCCAGTTCTCTCGCAGATTGAACCCGGAAAAATTCGGGCGCAACTGCCGCAGCAAGCTCCCACAAAGGGTGAAGAATTCAGCACAATTCTGAAGGACATGGAGAAGCTTCTCCCCGGTATCACTCACTGGCAATCTCCCAACTTCTTCGCCTACTTTCCCGCGAACGCGTCTGGACCCGCCATACTCGGCGATTTGCTGTCTTCGGGATTGGGCGTGCAGGGAATGCTCTGGTCCACGAGCCCGGCCTGCACCGAACTTGAGACCCACGTTCTCGATTGGCTGGTTCCTATGCTCGGCCTGCCGGAAAAATTTCTCTCTACCGCGACTGGTGGTGGCGTGATTCAGGACACGGCTTCCAGTTCCTCCCTCTGCGCACTGCTGGCCGGGCGCGAGCGTGCTACAAGCTTCGCTACCAACCAGCGCGGTTGCGATGGTCGGCTCGTGGCCTATACGTCTACCCAGGCGCATTCCTCGATCGAGAAAGCGGTTAAGATTGCCGGCATCGGATTAGCCAACCTGCGTCTGATGGGCGTTGATCAGACCTTTGCCATGCGCGCCGACGAACTGGCCTGGCAGATCGAAGCGGACAAGCGCGCTGGTCTGGTTCCCTGTTTTGTGAGCGCGACCGTGGGTACGACTTCGTCCAATGCCATCGATCCTCTGGCGAAGATCGGCCCCATTTGCCGCCAACATAATGTCTGGCTCCATGTCGATGCGGCGATGTCGGGAACAGCGGCCCTCTGTCCCGAATTGCGCCACATCCACGACGGCATCGACTTCGCCGACAGTTATTGCTTCAACCCCCACAAGTGGATGTTTACGAATTTCGATTGCGACTGCTTCTGGGTAGCCGACCGCAAGACCCTCATCGAGACGCTCAGCATTTTGCCCGAGTACTTGCGGAACAAGGCTACCGAATCCGGCGCCGTGATTGACTATCGCGATTGGCACATCCAGCTCGGCCGGCGGTTTCGCTCACTCAAGCTGTGGTTCGTAATTCGACACTACGGTCTCGAAGGGTTGCAGTACCACATTCGCCAGCATGTGGCCCTGGCTCAGCAATTCGCCGGCTGGGTGAAAAAAAATGATCGCTTTGAGCTGGCCGCGCCGGCGCCGCTGAACCTGGTTTGCTTTCGACATCGCGGTGGAGATGGAGTGAATCAAAAACTGATGGATCGTCTAAATGGCAGTGGCAGCCTCTTTCTTACCCATACCAGGCTGAACGACAAGATGACGCTGCGTTTTTGCGTGGGCCAAACCAATACAACCGCGCGTCACGTCGTGGCAGCCTGGCGGCGGATTCAGGAAGAAACAGCAAAGCTGGATCGAGAAAAGTAGGATGGGAAACTGAGCTACGGGCGTTCTCGCCCGTCTTGCTAACTCGCAGCCGCCAATTTGGTTTCCTGCACGGAGGCCGGCTCCGCAGACTTGGCTTTGGGTTGGCTGGCACGTTCTCTCGCCCGCCGTACCAGATACTTTCCCGGGCCGGTCAGGAAGCGGGCTAGCAAGTTGGCGACATTTTCCAGGAGCACGCGATCCTCGTGTCCAAAAGCGTTTTCATGCTCGCTTTCAGCCGCGATCATGCCTAGTTCGCGACCGGCAATTTTCATGGAGACCAGAATCCGGGTGCGGCTCTGCGGTAACGCCATCGCGATCGGGCCAGACTGCCCCCCCGAACCGAGCAGCTGAGGGGTGTCGCCAACGGCCAAATAAATCCCAATCCAGGCATAATGGCGCGCCTTGGACAGCACGTCGATGACTTCATCGAGTGGCGATCGGTGAAACGCCGGCTGGTTCGCGGCCAGTAAACGCCGGATGTCAGAAATGACAGCGGGGGCAGAGCGATAGGTCTTCAATGGAGGAGTCCTGAAGAGAGATTGAAGAACAAAGGTAGTGTAATTGGGATAGAAAGGTGGGTCAACGATAAGACGATCTGCCCCGCCAGCCCCTATTTAGTCGGTCTCAGCCGGCTGGGCCTTGGAGAATCCCAACTTGCCCACCAGAGAGCGAGACTCGGGAACTGTCACTTCTGCCGGAGCAGCCAGCCATTTCCGCACTTCCGGCAAAGCTGCTCGCATCACGGCTTCGCCCGCTGCAATCATTTCGCAGGACTGCTCGAAGTCATCGTACTTGAATGAGTTGACGTCGGGCTCGAGCACCAGGTCCGCCCAGGGCCGCCAAAGCATGGAGCTGTTCTCCTGGGCGATGGCAAAACATTGTCCAATAACGTCGAACAAATGCCGTGGCGCACCACCGTTTCCCCAGCGCCCCTTGAGGTGCACGGCGAGAACCCGATCAGCGCCCATGTCGCGTAAAGGCTTGGTCGGCACGGGATGGGCCAGCATCCCATCTACCAGGAGCCGTCCGCGGATATTCACGGGCAAGAACATGCCCGGGTAGGCGCAGCTGGCACGTACCGGATCGACCAATGAGCCTGAGTGAAAGACCACTCCACCGCCAGTGGCAAAATCGGTTGCCGTCACGGCCAGCGGAATTCGCATCTCTTCAAATGTCTTTACTTTGAGGATCGTGTTCAGAAATCCCATCATCCGCTGATTGGACGCGAAGCCGTAGCGGGAAAGGGTCCAGCGGGCAAAATCCCGGAAGCGCACCCGGCAGGCGATCTTTTCCATGTCCGCCACCGAGCCGCCACTGCAATAGATAGCGCCGATCAGCGCCCCTACGCTGGTTCCGGCCACAAAACTGATGGGGATATTCTCTTCCTCGAGGACTTTCAGAATTCCCAGATGGGCGATGCCGCGGGCGAATCCGCCGCCCAATGCGATTCCAATTTTCGGAATTGAAGGTTGTTGCTGTTCCGCCGATGGAACTACCCGCGAGAGCTCGCGTCCGAAGGCCTGTACCGACCGAAGGATCTTGCCTAGTGTCTTCACCCGAGTCCCCACATCCTTGCCTGGACCCCGTCTTAAACCGTCAGCAACTAAGATGCCATTGGCACGTTAAATGATTTCTCGATTCCCGCCACTCTACAAGTTACTCCCGAGACATTACCGCGTTCCCTTATTCCCCGGATGACTAACTCCTGTGATTCTGCTAAGTTATGGGCAATGGTTCGGGAGATCTCCGCAGGCGGCGTGGTCGTCCGGCGCATGTCCGAGACCTGGCATATTGCCGTCATTGAGCCCCGCCGCGAACCAGCCCTAGACAGCCCGACTAGGAAAACAAAGTCACAATCTCCCGTTCTAGCCCTGCCCAAAGGCCTGGTCGATGCCGGCGAAAAGCCCGACCAGACCGCCTTGCGCGAAGTCCGGGAAGAAACCGGCGTCACGGCGACCCTGATTACCAAGCTCACCGACATCAAGTATTTTTACGTTCGTTCCTGGGGCGACAAACAGCGGGTTTTCAAGATCGTCAGTTTTTACCTCTTGCGCTACGAGTCTGGCCGCATCGACGATATCTCGCCTGATATGCGGATCGAGGTAAAACGTGCCCTGTGGCTGCTCCTCGAAGAAGCACCCAAACAGCTTGCCTACCGCAGTGAACGGGAAGTAGTCCGCCAGGCCCAGGAATACCTGGATTCTCATCCGGAGGTTTAAGCATGGCGCAGGCACTACATGTAGAGCAGCACTTCACCGCGGGCGAATTCGTCCGTGATGTTGTCATCGGGATGTCCGATGGCCTCACCGTACCTTTTGCCCTGGCTGCCGGCCTGTCAGGGGCGGTCCCACAAACCCGTCTGATCGTAATTGGCGGACTGGCGGAAATCGCAGCCGGGTCGATCGCCATGGGCCTGGGCGGCTACCTCGCCGCTCGCAGCGATGCCGAGCACTACGAACAGGAACGCCTGCGCGAGGAACGCGAGGTCGAGGAAATACCTGACGAGGAAGCGCGCGAGGTCAGCAAGGTTTTCCAGTCCTACGGCTTGACGGCGGAAGAGAGCACTCCAATCGTGGACGCTCTGCGGCAGCGCCCCAAAGCTTGGGTAGACTTCATGATGCGATTTGAACTGGGATTGGAAGAGCCCGAACCACGTCGCGCTTTGACTAGCGCCGTCACCATTGCTGGAGCGTACGTCGCCGGCGGCTTCATTCCACTCTCGCCATATATGATTCTTGCCAATGCCTGGCACGGCCTGCTGTGGTCGGCCGCAGTGACCCTGGTCGCGCTCGCCGGGTTCGGCTACATTAAGGGACGTTTCACCGGCGCTCCGGCTTTGCGCAGCGGGTCACAAACCACCGTGATCGGCGCCCTTGCGGCTACTGCTGCCTTCGTGCTAGCCAAGCTCATCTCCTAAGTGCCCTAGTAAATCGTTTTTGCTTGACATAATAAGTACCTCTGCTAGCATCAAGTTAACTTAATAGGGCGCGAACCGTGTGCCATCCTCACCCCACATCTAATACGGTTCGCGCCTGTTGTTTTTTGAGCCGCATTTTCCCGGCGAACCCACTTGGTCATTCCGCAGCTCTCGTTTTCAGGTTAGAAGGGAGTTGTCCGCCTAATCACCCTCATGCCGGGAGTAGGATTGAAAGCGGTCTTTACGGCCCTCATCTGTGCTTGCCTGTTCTCGAACCTGGCGGCCCAACCCCGTTCCAAGACCAAGGCTTCCGGCGGGAATTCCCACGACGCCGATTACGTCTCTGCCCTGGCCGCTGCCGACCGCTTCTTTCATGCCTGGCAGAATCACGATCAGGAAACCGGTCTGCTCCTGCTGAGCGACACGGCCAAACGACGTTCCTCGCCCGGGCAGCTTGAGTCGTTCTTCAGCGCGTCCGAGCCCGCCTACGAAATCACTCAAGGGAAGAAAATGCGGAGCGGCCGTTACAATTTCGCCGTTGCTCTTTTCGAAAGTTCGAGCACCCGTCGGGCCCGCCGGCGCTTTTCCGAAATTGCCGTGGTCAGGACTGGAAAAAACGACTGGGCCATCGATAAATTGCCTTGATCCAGCCTGAGCTTTGCGGCGCTCTTATCACAGACGGGACCTGCCCTTGAGGTATATTCTTTTTTTAGAAAATAAAACCCACACTTCCGTTCCAGGTCGTTCGCGCCAGCCTAGATTGGACGCGGACTGGCGTGTAAATTCAAAGGTTCACCATCAAAAGAATTTGCGGAGTCATATGAAAAGGATCAATAAGGTCGCAGTCCTGGGCGCCGGGACGATGGGCGCCCGAATCGCAGCACATTTGGCCAATGCCGGCGTCCCTGCCTACCTGTTCGACCTCGTCCCGCCGGATGCCGATGTGCCCGCCCGCAACAAGATTGCCGCCGCCGGTCTCGAAGCTGCCCGCAAATCCAAGCCCGCAGCCTTCTTCGAGCCTTCACTGGCGCGGCTGATCACGATCGGCAACTTCGAAGACGATCTCCAACGCTTGGCTGAAGTGGATTGGATCATTGAAGCCGTTGTCGAGAACCTCGAAATCAAACGCTCTCTCTTGAAGAAAGTTGAAGCCATCCGCAAGCCTGGAACCATCGTTACGACCAACACCAGTGGTTTGCCCGTAGCCAAAATTGTCGAAGGGTTTTCCGCGGACTTCCGCCGCTGCTGGTTCGGCACGCATTTTTTCAATCCCCCGCGCTACATGCGCCTGCTGGAAGTGATTCCCACGCCCGAGTCCGACCGCGCCGCGATCGATGCCATCGCAAATTTCGGCGACGTGCATCTCGGCAAGGGCATTGTCTTTGCCAAGGACACGCCCAACTTCATTGCGAACCGCATTGGCACTCTCTCCGTGCTGAACGTTATGCGTCTCATGCAGGAGATGGATTTGTCGATCGAGGATGTCGACACCTTGACCGGCAGCGCCGTTGGCTGGCCTAAGTCAGCTACCTTTCGCACCATTGATCTGGTGGGTCTCGACATCCTCGACCACGTCGTTTCCAACATGACTCTGAACGTTCGGGACGAGCGCAGCGATCTCGAGCTTCCGCAATTCTTCAGGCAGATGCTGGAGCGAAAGTGGCTGGGCGACAAGACCAAAGGCGGTTTCTATAAGAAGGCTAAGGGCGGCGGGAACAAGGAAGACGAACGCCTCGGCCTCGACTGGAAGACGCTTGAGTATCGCCCACGCCAGAAAGCCAAATTCCCTGCCCTCGACATGGCGAAGAACGTCGAACAGACGGGCGCGCGCGTCCGTATGCTGCTTGGCCTCGACGGCTCTGGCCCGCAGAAAGGCGATAAAGCCGGACAGTTCCTCTGGTCGGCGCTCTCGGATTTGTGGACCTATTCGGCCAACCGCGTTCCCGAGATTTCCGATTCCATCGTGGAAATTGATCGCGCCATGAAACTCGGCTTCAACTGGGAGATGGGTCCCTTCGAACTGTGGGATTCTGCTGGCGTCGAAGCCACCGTCGCTCGCATGAAAAAGGAAGTCAAGCCCATAGCCGGCAATGTTGAAAAATTGCTGAGTTCGGGCAAGAAGTCCTGGTACACGGATGATCCGAAAGCCACTTCCGGTCGCACTTACTTTGATGTTGCGAGCACGAATTACAAGCCTGTCCACGTGCCCGAAGGCGTGTGGTCGGTGACGGTGGCAAAGAAGTCCAATGGCGTGGTGAAGAAAAATTCCGGCGCCTCGCTGGTTGATTTGGGCGATGGGGTTGGCTCGATCGAGTTCCATTCCAAGATGAACGCCATTGGCGCCGACATCGTTCAACTCATCGCCCAAACTCTGAAGCCCGGTGGCCCGGGCGACAATTTCGATGCTTTTGTCATCACCAACGACGCCGCCAATTTTTCCGTAGGCGCCAATGTGATGTTGCTGCTTATGTCCATTCAGGAAGAAGAATGGGATGAGGTTGATCTCGCCATCCGCCACTTCCAGGGCATGACCCAGGCCATCAAATTCTCACCCAAGCCGGTGGTCGCAGCGCCGTTCGGTCTAACCCTTGGAGGGGGCACTGAGATTTCGTTGCACGCTGCTGCTCGCCAGCCTCATGCCGAACTCTACGCGGGTTTGGTCGAAGTCGGGGTTGGGCTGCTGCCCGGCGCGGGTGGCTGCAAAGAGATGTTGCTGCGTGCGGTAGACAGTGCGACCTCCATTCGTCCGGATGGCCGTGGCGAGTCGGTCGAGTTCATGGAAGCGATGAAGAAGGCATTCGAAACGATTGCCATGGCAAAGGTCGCTACCTCCGCCCACGAAGCTCGTGGCCTGGGTTTTCTCTTCGATTCCGACAACATCACCATGAACCGCGAACGCGTGTTGTCGGATGCCAAGGCACGCGCACTAGGACTCTTCCGCGGCGGTTACGGGCCGCCGGTGCCGCGTGCCGATATTCCCGCGCCAGGAGAAAATATTCTCGCCGCGCTGAAGATGGGCGTCTACCTCATGCGCCAGGGCGATTACATCACCGATTACGAAGTGAAAATTGGAAATAAAGTCGCTGAAGTCCTGTGTGGCGGCAACGTCTCGCCGGGAACTCCAGTGAGTGAGCAATACATTCTTGATCTCGAACGTGAGGCGTTTAAGTCGCTGTGCGGCGAAAGAAAAACACAGGAGAGAATTCAGTACACGCTGAAAACGGGAAAGACTCTGAGAAACTAATAGGGTTTTAGACCTATGTATTACATATGTATGATTTGCTCAGAGGAGGCGACTGGTGTATGAGTTACATCGACCCGAGCAAAGTGATTTCGCCCAAGAATCACGTAAGCAATGTCGAGGCTGTGTACGATACTGGCCCGCAGCAGGAGAGCTGGTCCGTAGCAACATTTGATTGGAATGACACGCCGGTTGTCGGCATTCGCTGGAATGGAGAGCCTGGTGAAGGTGTTGGTACCCCCCCAGTCGAGAGGTCTGCCCACGTGGTTCGTGGTCCCAGATGAGCTGTCTGCAGTGGTGCGCGAAGTGGCTGAGAAGCTGGCGAGAGGTGGTGATGCGCACTTGACGGCTGCCTATCGAGAAATGGCCAGCGATGAGGCACGCGAGCGCGAAGCAGAGAAATGGGCAGAAGGACTAATCGGCGATGCATCCCCGCAGAGGTGAAGTGTGGTGGGTGTCATTCGATCCTTCTCGCGGCGGAGAAATTCAGAAGACCCGCCCGGCGATCATCGCCGGCAATAATGCCGCCAACGCCGTGCTAAACCGTGTCATAGTCGTGCCAATCACGAGTCAGACGGCAAAGTTGTATCCGGGTGAAGCCATGGTGACGCTCAACGGCGAACAACGCAAAGCGATGTCGGACCAGACCATGACTGTTTCCAAGCAGCGCCCGCGTTCTAAGCTCGGCGATTTGTCGCACTCGGACGTCACTGGTGTTGAAGATGCGATCCTGCTTCAATTGGGGATTCGACGATAGCCTGACCGAATGCTTTTAACCGAGAACTAGGAACCGAGAACTATTATGAGAGAAGTTGTCATCGCATCATCCGTCCGCACTCCCGTAGGACGCGCCTATAAAGGCACGCTCCGTGCCACTCGCCCCGATGAGCTGGCCGCGGTCGCTATCAAAGGCGCGCTCGAGCGCGTACCGCAAGTTGACGCGAAGGAGATCGAAGATGTCATCCTCGGATGCGCTATGCCCGAGGCCGAACAGGGCATGAACGTCGCCCGCATCGCTTCGCTGCGCGCAGGACTGCCGGTTGAAGTGTCAGCCCTGACCATCAACCGCTTCTGCTCTTCTGGCCTGCAAGCCATTGCTCTGGCTGCTGAGCGCATCATGGCGGGCGGCGCAGAGATCATAATTGCCGGCGGAACCGAGTCCATGTCAATGATCCCCATGGGCGGTCACAAGATCTCGCCCAACCCCTGGCTGGTAGACCACTACCCGGATGCTTATCTGTCGATGGGCCTCACCGCCGAACGCCTGGCGAACCGCTATGGCCTCACGCGGGAAGAATGCGACCAGTTCTCCCTGCACAGCCACGAGAAAGCGCTCGCGGCAATCCAGGCCGGCAAGTTTGCGGAAGAGACCGTACCAGTGCCGGTCAGCTTCACCACACCCAACGGCTCTAAGCCCAAGCGCCAGGAAATCACCTTCAAAGTGGATGAAGGCCCGCGTGATGACACCTCTTTGGAAGCACTCTTGTCGTTGAAACCAGCGTTTCACGTAAAGGGAGTTACGACGGCCGGCAACTCTTCACAGATGTCGGACGGCGCTGCCGCCGCAGTCGTCATGTCCGGCGAGCGCGCGAAGCAGCTTGGCATCAAACCGCTGGCACGCTATGTCTCTTTTGCTACGGCGGGATACAAGCCGGAAGAGATGGGCATTGGTCCGGTGTTCGCCATTCCCAAAGCTCTGAAAATGGCCGGACTGAACCTCTCCGATATCGAAGTGATCGAACTGAATGAAGCCTTCGCAGCGCAGTCATTATCAGTGATCAAAGAGCTCGGGCTCGATCCCAAAAAGATCAACCCAAACGGCGGCGCTATCGCACTGGGCCATCCGCTGGGTTGCACCGGCGCCAAGCTTACGGCCACCATCATTCGCGAACTCAAGCGCCGCAACGCCCGCTATGGTCTGGTCACGATGTGTGTAGGTGGCGGCATGGGCGCAGCCGGCATCTTCGAGAACCTTAATTAGCACAGACTCCGCCGGTTTTTCAGGTAAGATTCCGGCGGAGATGCCAACCTTTTACGACCAGTTTGTGGCCTGCGAGCAGCGCTGGCCCGGCAACGTAGCGCTTGAAATGCAGCGCCGCGACGGACTGGAGAGCTATACCTGCTCCGACCTGCGGCGCATGGCCGAATCCATTGCTCGATGGCTTGTAGACCAGGGTCAGCAGCCGGGCTCGCGGATCGCTATTTTCGCCGACAATCACCCGCGCTGGACTGCAGCCTATCTGGGAGCGATCGCTGCAGGCTGCACTGCTGTTCCCCTCGATACTGCTTTCCATGCTGACCAGGTTAGGAAACTCCTGAAAGACAGCGGCAGTTCCCTGCTCTTCACCGATTCCAGGCATCTGACCGTCGCTCAGCAAGCAGCCTCAGCATTGCCGGTTGCAATCGTGCTGACTGATGCGCCTACAGAGCATGTGGCACGGGCGCCCTCGCCCGCGACTAACCTCGATGAAATCTTTGCTGCTGGTCCCGGCAGCTTCCGCCCCATTCCGGCCGGCTCGGATGATATCGCGGCCATCCTCTACACCTCCGGCACCACTGCCGATCCCAAAGGCGTCATGCTCACCCACGCCAACTTGCTGGGTGAATGCGATGCGGTATTCGGGTTGCTGCGACTCGGACCGAGCGACGCGGTCCTTGGTGTGTTGCCGCTCTTTCACGCCTTGGCCCAAATGGCAAACCTGCTCTTGCCCCTGGTCAAAGGCGCTCGGGTTGTCTACCTGGAAACCCTGAACAGCACCGAACTGCTGCGCGCGCTATCGGAGCGCAAGGTTACGGCGTTTGCCTGCGTTCCACAGTTCTTCTATCTCATTCACGAGCGCATCCAGAAGGAAATTGCCCGAAAGGGCAAGCTGGCGCAATTCGGCGTGCATCTACTGATACGACTCACGCGGTTTCTTCGTCCTCTCGGATGGAACTCCGGCAAACTCTTCTTTCGTCCGATTCACCGGTTGTTTGGCAGCAAGATGCGCTACCTGATCACGGGCGGCTCGCGCTGGGATCCGCAAATCGGCCGCGACTTCTACTCTCTCGGTATTGACATCCTGCAAGCTTATGGCCTGACCGAAACCACAGGTGGCGCGATGTGCACGCCCCCGAACGAGGACGTCATTGGATCGGTGGGCAAGCCTTTACCTACCGTCGAGGTAAAGATCGTCGACCCACAGTCTCAGGACAACGGACCAGATGTCGGCGAAATCGCGATTCGTGGGCCGATCGTGATGAAGGGCTACTGGAATCGGCCGGAGGCAACCGCAGCCGTTCTGCGCGAAGGCTGGCTCCATACCGGAGATCTTGGATACTTCGACGGCAAGGGCAACCTGTTCATCACCGGCCGCAAGAAAGAACTAATCGTTCTCAGCTCGGGCAAGAATATCTATCCCGAAGAGATTGAGGCACATTATCAGAAATCACCATTCATTAAAGAAATCTGCGTAATCGGCCTGGTCAGCCGGCCGGGTGACCCATTTTCCGAACGTCTACATGGCGTCATCGTGCCCAGCTTTGAAGTCTTGCGGCAACGCAAGATCGTTAATGCCAAGGAAGTGATCCGCTACGACATCGAAGGGCTCTCTCAGCAGCTGGCTTCCACGAAGCGCATCTTGAGCTATGAGGTCTGGCCGGACGACCTGCCTCGCACTACCACTCGCAAGCTCAGGCGTTTTGAAATCGAGAAGCGGGTGCGAGCGAATCAGGCAAAATCGCACGCGGATAACGAACTGCCTGCCCAACCTGCATTTTCCGAGGACGACTTCGCCTGGCTCGAACAGCCCGAGGTAAAGCGGGCATTGAGGATCGTCCGAACCTCGGCGAAGACCGCTCCCGAAACCATTCGCCCTCAGGACAATCTCGAACTCGATCTTGGCCTCGACTCCATGCAGCGCGTCGAGTTGCTGGTGGCGTTGGAAAAAGAACTAGGCGGCGACATTGACGAGTCCCGCCTCTCGGAGATCTACACGGTCCGCGAACTGGTGGATGAAGTGCGCGAAAGCGCTGCCCGCGGCAGTGCACCCGCCTCTGCGATTCGCTTCGCGGGATGGAATGCAGTTCTTTCCGAAGAATCGACTGACCCGGACGTTCTGTCGCTCTCCAAGTCGAGGCCCATTTCGGCTGCCACGCTTTACCTGCTCTTTCGCGTTATTCAGCTGTTCGCTCGTGACCGATTTGAATTGCGAGTTACCGGTCTGGAGAAACTTCCTCGCCGTGGCCCTTTTATTCTGTCTCCCAATCACCAGAGTTTCATTGATCCGTTCGTTGTGGCCAGCGTGCTTCCGTGGCCGGTATTCCGCGAGCTGTTTTCGGTCGGCACCAGCGAAATCTTCGGTTCAGGCTTGATGCGCCGCATCGCGCGATGGCTGCGCGTGATCCTGGTGGACCCGGACGCCAACCTGATTCCCGCGATGCGCGCCGGGGCCTACGGCCTGCGCCGCGGGCGCGTTCTGGTCCTCTTTCCGGAAGGTGAACGCAGTATCGACGGGCCACCGAAAGTTTTTAAGAAAGGTGCAGCCATTCTTTCCCTTCACTTGCAGGTCCCGATCGTTCCGGTGGCCATCGAAGGCTTCTACGACGTCTGGCCGCGGGGCAAGCGCTTACCTCAGAAATTTCATACCCTGCGAGTGAGCTTCGGCGATCCCATTTACCCGCCGCAAAAGAAAGAGCCAAGCGAAGCCGATTATGCTCAACTGACCGCCCTGCTCCGCGAACGTGTACTGGAGATGTGGCAGCGATTGGTCGGCAAACAGCCTGCCAAGAATTTCCAGGTCGCTGCCGCCAACTGAGGCACACTTCAACTTGCCTGTATCGGACTTACTTCGCACGCGGGTGCGTCTGATCGTAGACGGCGAGCACGTGCTTCATGGAGAGCTGGGTATAGCGTTGCGTGGTCGATAGCCGCTCGTGACCGAGCATTTCCTGGATGGAGCGCAGGTCGGCTCCCTCCTCCAGCATATGCGTGCCGAAAGCGTGACGCAGGGTGTGCGGGTGGACATCGGGCGACAAACCTTTGGCGACGGCGATCTTCTTCACGATTCTCCCGACGCTGCGGGTGGTGAGCCGGCCACCCCGTTGATTGATCAGCAGCGCGGGCACGCTCTTTTTTCCGGCTAGGATCTTTTGCCGGACCGGCAGGTACGCCCCGATCGCCGCTCTTGCGGAATCACCAAACGGCACATAGCGCTCTTTTTTCCCTTTGCCGCGAATCAGGATGGCCTCGCTGGCCACGCGCACGTCATCGAGATTGATGCCGATCAGTTCAGAATTCCGGATGCCACAGCCGTATAGCAATTCCAGCATCAAGTGGTCGCGTTGCGGAAAAGAAGCGGTCTCGGGCATTTCGCCGTCGAGAACCGAATTCATCTCTTCGATGCTGGGCACGCGCGGCAATTTTTTGGGCAGCCTCGGAGTGGCGACCAAGGCAGCGGGATTCTGTTCCACAACACCTTCTCGCGCGAGCCAGCGATAGAGCGAACGCACGGCCGCCAGCGAGCGCGCCACCGAGGTCTTGCTCAGGCCGCGCTCGTAGAGATGCGAGAGGAAGCCGCGAATACGGACGTGATCAATAGAGCTCCAGCCAGCGGTTCCGACGCAATCGGCGAACATGCCGAGGTCGTTGGCGTAGGCCTTGATCGTGTGGGGAGAAGCGTTTCGTTCGCGCAAGCCGCGCAGGAACTGATCCACGGCCTTTTCGACCACCGTGCGAGCTTGTTTTCCCTTCGTCATGACGTGTGTCGTCCCTACGGGACTCTGTACCATTCTTGCCTCACCCCCAGCGCTGACGTGCTGGGCTAACGAATTCTCGCCCCCGCGGGACTGGCATTGATGATTTTTCATTTTCCATTGTTGATCGATGGATTTGTCTTTGAAACCTTGAAATTCTGAAACCTCTTCCGACCCGACAATGGAAGATGAGCACTCAACCATGCCTCTTCGCTCGCGGATGATGCTTCTGGTACACGCTCTTGAGCCGGTCCAACGCCAGATGCGTGTAGACCTGCGTGGTCGAAATATCGGCGTGTCCGAGAATCGTCTGTACAGTCCGCAGGTCAGCGCCGTTTTCGACCATGTGAGTGGCGCAACTGTGACGCAGCATGTGTGGGCTAGCGCGCCCTCCGGTGGTTGCAGATGCTGCCCGCACCATCTGCCATACGCGCTGGCGAGTGAGCTTGTGGGCTCCTCGCCCAAGGAATACCAACGGAGAATTCTTGCCTGCTGCCAGCATCCCTCGTGCTTGCCGCATGTAGCTGGTCACCGCCTCCACGGCGGATTTTCCCAGAGGCACGATGCGTTCCTTATCTCCTTTGCCGCGGACCAGCACGTAGCCGAGATCCAGCTTGAGGTCCTCAATTTTCACTCCGGTGATCTCGGAAACCCGTAAGGCTCCCGCATAGAACATCTCGAGCATAGCGCGATCGCGCACGGCAATAGCGTCGTCTAACTTGCGATTCGAGGAACGCCGCGGCTGCAGCATGGTATCCATTTCCTCGCGCGCCAGCGATTTCGGCAGCACCTTCCATTGCTTGGGAGAGTCAATGTTGAGCGTGGGATCCTGAGCCACAATCCCATCGAGCAGCAGGTAGCGATAGAAATGACGCAGTGCTGACAGTTTGCGCCCTACCGATCGCCCATCCACCTGGTTGGCGAAAAGCTCCTGCAGGAAATCGCGGACATCATTGCGCCGTGCCGAGGTGAGCGTGCGTTTAGGTCCTTCCAGGAAGCCGGCGAATTGGCCGATGTCGGTGGCGTACGCCGAAACGGTCAGCGGCGCCAGCCCTTTCTCCACTTTCAGGTAGTCGAGAAACGAGACGAGGACGCGTTGGTTGGCGGAAGTAGAAGACACAGGGTAAGTATGCCCATTATCAGACGCTTAGGAAAGTGATGAGGTGGATGCTCAACAGGCTGTGACTCACATATTCAACATGTATCAGCGACCAGAAATAATTCTTTGACTGCGGTCGTCCCATCGCCAACGCACTTGATTTCCCGACAAATGCACGCCCCCGAGCCAACGATCAATACCGTTAAGCGCAATGTGATCCGCTTTTCCGGCAAGGACCCGACGGCCGGTGTCCGTAAGGGATACCTGCGATCGGTACTTCCAATGAGCCTTCTTTCGCTTGCCGAATGTCTCATCAACACTCACCAGCGGGTGCTCCGATTCAGCACAGCGTTCCACTAAGTCGAGCAGGAACAAGTCGCCGACCGATTCGGTGGAAAGAACAGATGTCACGATGAAAGCGAGCCTGGTAATTCCGCGAGACCTGATTTCTCGCAACAGCTTTCGCTGAAGACGCGAGAGTCCATCGCGTGCTCCCGGATATTCCCGCAACATCCAACGGATGGTGTTGCGGATTCCAGGAAGAGCGCGCAAATCGCTATCTAGAAGGTGAATGAGAGACGCCGGCGAAGTTGCACGGAATGCGCGCCAGACACGCGCTGCAATGCGAATTTGGCTTGCCGTGACCAGCTTCCGACTTGCATACGCATCGACGATTTGCCCAGGTTTGAGAATGCCTCCATGTTTTGCAACCCACGAGAGGCGGGCGGGAGGCTTCTGCTGCTCGTGAAACCATGAAAGGAGTTGGATCAGACTCAGCTCGCACAGTGTGCAATCGGAGCTGAACCAAAGAACAACCTCGCTATATCCGGCGCACTGGGCGAGTTTCGAATCTCTCTTATCGAACTCTGTTGTTCGTTTTCCGTTAGTCCAAAATCGTGAGCGCAACCGGCTCAATTGCCGAAGACTCAGGCGGCCCGGAACCGGGCCGGAACAGAGGGCGTCGCGCCACGAGAGAACATCTCCATTCTTGAGAAAACCCGTATGGCGGAGAGTTCCTCCCGTGGACTCGCCATCGACGATGTGGAGGAACTGTAGCGGCATCCCGGGAAGTATAGACGCTGTATACAGCCGAATGTACTCAGGTCAGTCCACCCTCTCCATCCCCCGCAGCACCTCCACCGCATACAGTGCCCCTTGTGGCGTCTCTTCATGTTTGAAATAGGCAAACACGTTGCGGCCCTGCTGGAGATGCTCGCGGAGCGTCTTCATCATCGCGCTGCGCTCGTCGGGAGAGTACTCAGGCTTGCGATAGCGGTAGTATCCGAAGTCAGCCGTTGTCACGTCGGGGGTGACTCGCTCCTCCGTCTCGGCGACGCATAGCGCGACATTGCTGGATTTCAGCAGATCATAGGTTCCGTCCGTAAACCAGGACACATTGCGGAACTCAAAAGCCATCGGCACTCCTCGCGGCAGAGTTGCAAGAAAATCCTTCAGCAACGCCGCATCGGCTTTCAGGTTGGGAGGAAGTTGAAACAGAATTGGGCCAAGTTTTTTCGCTTGTGCTAATGGCTCGATGGTCGCCAGAAAGCGCTTCACAAATTCGTCGGTTCCCTTCAGGCGCTTGATGTGGGTGATCACCTGGTGCGCCTTGATGCCGAACCTAAAATTCTCCGGCGACTCGGCCAGCCACTTCTGCACAGTTGTGTCTTTGACCAGCTGGCGGAAAGTGAAATTCACCTCTACCGTGTTGAGCTTGGTGGAATAGAAAGTGAGGAACTTGGACTGCGCCAGCTTGTCGGGATAGAAGTCGGGTTTCCAGCTGGGATAGGCCCAGCCCGAGGTGCCGGCATAGAGTTGCGCCATGATGGTTCCTGCGGCTAGTTCCGCGAGCAAATGTATATCAGAAAATTTAACCGCCGAGTACGCCGAGAACGCAGAGAAAAGCACTAGATTCCCCGGCGGCCTCGGCGCTCTAGGCGGTAAGCGTTTCTGGGCGGTGCCCTAAGAACCCATAAAGAGGAGCGACTATAGGTTCCGTTTCTTCTTTGCGGTTTGGCGAGGCGGGGTGGCACTCTTCGGCGCACGCTTGCGGCTCTTGGCAGCTTTTTCAGGGACTATTGGCGGGGGGCCGCGGCCCTCGGCTTTGCGGCTCATCTGAGTGGCTCGCGCTTCCTCTTGTGCCACGATGGCCATTTTGTCCTCCTCACTGACATCGCGGGCAGCCATCATCTCGCCGACTTCGGGGAGCTTCTGTTTCAGCTTGAGCACCGGCTCGAACAGGTCGCCCATCTTCTGGACGCGCTCCAGTACCTGCGGAGCTTCGAACACCACCAGCTTGGGATCTTTCTTCGCGAGCACTCGCTCGACTTCTTCCCACTTCAAGGGAGTCGACACCGTCGGACGTTCCCGTGCGCGCAGCGAATACACCGAGATCGTGGTCTTGTGCTCATCATTCTGGCTCCAGTCCACCAGCACCTTGCCGGTGCGGATCGCCTTCTTCATGTCCGACACCACCAGGTCCGGGTGTTCTTCTTCCAGCAATCGGGCGAGCGCATGGGCAAATGGTTTGGTTTTTTCGTAACTCGTTGGCGTGTGCAGCGGCACATAAATCTGCAAGCCTTTTGAGCCGGAGGTTTTGGGAAAGCTCTTCAGTCCGAAGTGCTCGAAGATTTCCCGCAGCCACATCCCGACTTGCGCGCATTCGACCATGTCGGCGGGTGGCCCGGGATCGAGATCGAAGACGATCATGGTGGGAAAGCTGATGTCTTTGGCCAGGGACAACGACGGATGCAGCTCGAGGGACGCGAGGTTTGCCACCCAGATCAGCGTGGCCAGGTCATTGGCCAGAATGTAATTCACGTCGCGCTTGTTGCCATAGCTCCAGATGGGCGCCGTCTTCACCCAGTCGGGCCGGTGCTTAGGTGCGTTCTTCTCGAAGAAGAATTCCTGGTCGACGCCCACGGGATACCGCTTCATGGTGAGCGGCTTGTCTTTCAGATGGGGCAGCAGCACGGGCGCAACTCGCGCGTAATAGTCGATTACCTGGCCCTTGGTGAAACCGGCGGCGGGATACAGGACTTTATCCAGGTTGGACAACTTCAGGTGTTTGCCTTCGACCTCGACGACCGGAGAGTTGCTCATGGTTGCCAGCACATCACTGGGATGCTCAGTCTTGTCGACCGGTTGATATTACGCGGCATGGTGTCATGAGGAGCAGAAATTCGGCCACGGATTTGCACGGATCAACATGGATCAGAGCCATGATCCTCCGGAACTGATACGGGGTACTTGGTATTCGGTACTGACTCGTTTGACAACTTCCCTTCCCCCGCGTAATTTCGAAATTTGTTTTCGCGGTTGGAGGTTCGATGAAAGTCCCCAAGACCCCGTGCATCCTCGCACTTTTCATCGTATGTACGCTAGCCACTGCCCAGGATATTGCCTCGTTCGAGAAGCGCATCACGGTCAAGAAACTCGATAACGGGCTGACTGTGATTATCCTGGAGCGTCCGGAAGCGCCGGTATTTTCCTTCTACACGCATGTCGATGCCGGCTCCGTCCAGGATCCTCTGGGTGAAACCGGCTTGGCGCACATGATGGAACACATGGCGTTCAAGGGTACCGACAGGATTGGGACGAAGAACTATGCCGCCGAGAAAGTTGCTCTCGAAAAAGTGGAGACGGCCTACGCAGCCTACAACACCGAGCGTCACAAGCGTGTGGGCGGTGACGAGCAAAAGGTGAAAGACCTGGAAAAACCCTGGCAGGATGCGATCCAGGAAGCGCAGCAATATGTAATCCCTAACCAGTTTGGCGAAATTATCGAGAAGAACGGCGGCGAGGGGCTGAATGCCTTCACCGATGATGATGAGACCGGCTATCACTACTCCATGCCCGCCAACCGCTTTGAACTGTGGGCCTATCTCGAATCCGAGCGCTTCCTGCATCCGGTGATGCGCGAGTTTTACAAGGAGCGCAACGTCGTCATCGAAGAGCGGCGCATGCGCGTGGATAGCAATCCGCTCGGGCGGCTACTCGAGCAATTCACCTCAGAGGCTTTCGCGGCGCATCCTTATCATCGGCCGACTGTGGGCTGGGTGTCGGATCTCAACACCTTTTCCGCCACCGACGCCGAAGATTTTTTCCGCCAGTACTACGTGCCTTCCAACATGGTGCTCGCGGTGGTTGGTGATATTAAAGCCGCCGAAGCTGTGCCGATCATCGAAAAATATTTCGGACGACTGCCTAGCAAGCCGAAACCGCTTGAGATAACAACTGCCGAGCCGCCGCAGAATTCAGTACGCGAGGTTGTGCTTCACGATCCCTCGCAGCCCGTTTATCTCGAGGGCTATCATCGCCCCGACTATATGAGCAAAGATGACGCGGTTTACGACGCCATCGCCGATGTCATGTCCAACGGCCGCACCTCGCGCCTCTACCGGTCGTTGGTACGTGATAAAAAGATCGCGGCAGCGTCGGGAGGCTTCAGCGGTCTTCCCGGCAACAAGTACCCGCACCTCTTCGCTTTTTACGGAGTTCCACTCCCCGGCCACACGCCGCAGGAAATGGCTGACGGCATCCACCAGGAAATCGAGCGCCTCAAAACTCAGGATGTGAGTGACGACGAATTGGAGATGGTTAAGACCCGCGCCAAGGCCAGTCTCCTGCGCAGCCTCGCGGATAACCAGGGGCTCGCAATGCATCTGGGTATCGAGATGGTGCGCTATGGCGATTGGCGTGAGCTTTTCTACGAGGTCGATCGCATCGACAAGGTCACCAAGGCGGATATCCGCCGCGTGGCTAACCAGACCTTCGTGCCGATCAATCGCACCGTTGGAATAATCGAGACCAACAAACCAGCAGCGTCACCGGGAGGTGCGCAATGAAAAACACCCTCGTCGGACGCTACTCGCTGGCCGCCGTTCTTATGTTCGTATTTGCCAGCAGCTTTGCTTTCGGCCAGGCCGCGGATTGGCGGCAGATCCCGATTCCTCCTTTGCCGGCGTTCCAGCCGGTCGAGCCCAAGCGCATCGAACTCCCCAACGGGATGGTGATCTTTCTTCAGGAAGACCATGAGCTTCCCCTAATTGACGGCTTCGCGCGCATTCGTGGAGGATCGCGTGAGGAGCCTGGCGCCAAAACCGGGCTTGTGGATGTTTACGGTGAAGTCTGGCGCACGGGTGGCATCAAAACCCAAACCGGGGACCAGTTGGATGATTTCCTGGAAGCTCACGCGGCCAAGGTCGAAACCGGCGGCGGTTTGGACTCCACTAGCATTGGCCTGTCCTGTCTGAAGGCTGACTTCGAGGACGTTTTTAAAGTCTTTCTCGACCTGCTGCGCAATCCGGAGTTCCGTCCTGACAAGCTGGAGATCGCGCAAAAGGGCATGTCCGACGCCATCTCCCGGCGCAACGATGACATCAATGAAATCGTTGGGCGTGAGTCCGCTAAGCTCGGCTACGGTACCCAAAGCCCCTATGCCCGCGTAGCCGAATACGCCACCGTCGCGGCCATCACGCGCCAGGATCTGATCAACTGGCACCACGATCACGTATATCCCAACAACATCATTCTGGGCCTGAGCGGCGATTTCGATCCCGCGGCCATGGAAGCCAAGCTGCGCCAGGCGTTCGGTTCCTGGGCCAAAGGTCCTGCCTTCAAGAAGGAGGAAGTTCCAATTAGCCCGGCCAAGCCCGGGTACTACCTGGTGAAGAAAGAAGACGTGAACCAGAGCGCGATCCGCATGGTCGAGCTGGGTACTACCCGTAAGAACGGAGACTATTACGGGATCCAGACATTTAATGAAGCTTTCGGCGGCGGCTTCGCCTCGCGCCTGTTTTCGGTAATCCGGTCCAGGCTCGGGCTGGCTTATGCGGTTGGCGGCGGAGTCGGAACCGGCTGGGATCACCCCGGCATCACCCGGCTGGGCGTCGGGACCAAGAGCCAGAGTACGGTGGAATCGATTCAGGCGCTCTATCAGCAGATTGACGACTTGCAGCCGCATCCGCTCACGGATGAGGAAATTCGCCGCGCCAAGGATTCCATTCTCAATTCTTTTATATTCAACTTCGATACACCCGAGAAAGTCCTGCGGGAAAAAATGGCGTATGAGTTTTACGGCTATCCTCTGGATTTTCTGGAGCGCTATCGAGCCGGGATTGAAAAGGTGACCAATGAGGAGGTAGCGCGCATTCCCGCCAAGTACCTTCACAAAAATAAAATGGCGGTGCTGGTGGTGGGTAACGATACTGAGTTCGACAAGCCACTGTCTATCCTTGGTCCGGTGACACCGATTGATATCACCATCCCGGCGCCCCCGGGCGAGGGTGAGGCTAAACCGGCCAAGCCGTCCAACCACTAGCACTGAGGGCACGTCGTAGCGGCGCCGTCCCGGCGGCTGTCACGCGGGCGTCCCGCCCGCGCCTCGGGCCGGCAAGATGCCGGCGCTACGCCGCGCAGTTGAAGCGGGACCCGGACCGGCACTGGCCTGGGGCAGGTCACACCGGAATGTGATGTAGGTCACAGACGGGCGTGACGAAAAAAGGTTCTCATTTCAGCATGGGAACCTCGAACCGCCATTCTCTGCGCCTCGTGATTCAGCAGATTCGTTCGCCTCAAGCGTCTTTCTACCGCCTGGTTGCGTACGGTGATCAAAGGGCTTATCGCCCCGCCGAGTTCGAGTCCTTCGATCAGCTATCGCGGACGGTCCATGCCGCCGTCCCAGCCCTCAACGGAAATCTCGTCAGAACGCAAACCGCAGGCACCTTTATCGTATTCAGCGGAGAAATGGAACTGGACGACACCCAGCTGAGCCACCTGGGACTCACATGCCAGGAAAGCTGAACCCAATCGGGCGTTATAAATGCGGGTGCGCCAAGATCTCGCGATTGGGCAGGCGGTACCTCGTCACTACTATCACCGGTTCCGGACTAATACCACTCAGCTTCAATGGGATGCTCCAAATCCCAGACCGCTTTTCTGAGATTTAGATAAGCGGGAGAGTACCCGGCAGCGCCGGGCACAACTGGCTTTCCCAGACTCCCGGTAAGCTATAGAAAAATCATGCCCATAGGCACGGAAAGGCGTCACCATTCTTTGGCCAGCGCCGTGCATAAGCAAAGTCATTGGTCTATCAGGGTCTTCTCTCCCGCTAGTGCGGGTTCTTTGCCAGCTACGGTGTCCAGGAGGCTGCATAGTGTCCACTCTCGTCAGTCCCACTATTTCAGAAAACAACGGCAGCCTCGATGCACGCGTTGCTCCAGCGGTTTCAACGCCAGCTTTGTTGTCGGCCATGCTGCGCAGCTCCGAGAAGATAAGCGACCTGATTTTCTCGCCCGGCCGGCCGCCGCTCGTCGAGCTGAGCGGTCGACTGGTACCGGTGCGCATAACCCAGCTCCCGTTGTTGACTGCGGATCACACGCGCCAAATTGCTTCCGACCTGATCGGCAACAATAAGCAGGCGCTGACCGGCCTTCGGGAGCAAGGTTCCTGCGACGTTTCCTACAGTCTAGCGGGCAAGTCGCGCTTCCGCGTCAACGTATTCATGCAGCGTGGCAGCTGTGCCATCGTAATGCGGGTGATCCCCAACACCGTCCCCGATTTCGCCGCCCTCAACCTGCCGCAACAACTCGCCGAAGTGGCTGACCTGCGTAACGGCATCGTGCTCGTCACCGGTCCTACTGGCTCGGGGAAGTCTTCCACGCTGGCGGCGATCATTGACCTGATCAACCAGAAGCACTCATACCACATCGTCACCATCGAGGATCCGATCGAATTCCTGCATCCGCACAAGAATTGCACCATCCATCAGCGAGAACTGCACAGCGATACGCCCAGCTTCGCATTCGCGCTGCGTGCTGCTCTCCGGCAAGCTCCCAAGGCCATTCTCGTAGGTGAGATGCGCGACAAGGAAACCATTGAGATCGCCATGGAAGCGGCTGAGACCGGCCACTTGGTTCTCTCTACTTTGCACACCATCGATGCCTCCAAAACGGTCGAGCGCATTGTGGGTGTCTTCCCCCTGGCCGAGCAGCACCTGATCCGCAACCGCCTGGGTAAAAGCTTCCGCCACATCGTCAGCCAGAGGCTCGTTCCACGGAAGGATGGATGCGGAAGAGTGGCAGTCATTGAGATCCTGAAGTCGACTCTCCGCACACGTGAATACGTGGAGAGGGGAGAAGCGGAAGGCAAGACGCTGCTCGACGCGATGCGGGACGGCACGACAGAAGGTATGCAACACTTCGACGGCGAAATTGAGAAGCTCATCCGCTCGGGGACCATGGATCTCGAAACCGGATTGACTTACTCCACCAATCCCGGGAACCTCCGCTTGGAACTGGCAGATTTCATCGCGTCTGCCCCGCCCTCTCAGCAATCGCTCTCACCAGAGAAAACAGCCGGGCAACCAGAACCGGAAATCGAACGATAGTGCTTGTGCGGGTGCCCGGTGCCCCAGGCTCGCGCCCGGTTTTTTGCCGCTAACCTGGGTCAAGAAAGACGATTAATGGCGGGAGGTAAAGCTGTATTCGCTCTATTCACCCTATTCGCCCTCGCAATTCGCCCTTGCACTCATTCGCCCTTGCACTCTTGACAGGCTCAGGCGATCGCAGTAGCCTAGGCGAATAAAAAGCGAACTAGAGTACCTGCCATGGCTTCACTGCCTCTGCTCCCTGGTCCCGATAAGCCCAAGCTGATTGGGATTGCGCGGCTCGCCGCGGCAGGCGAATCGCTCCCGGAAGGCCACAACGTTGAATATTTCACTTTGCCAGCACGCTCGCTGCTGAACCGCTGTACCTCGGCGCGCATGTCGTTTACCTGGACGATCAACCCCTATCGCGGCTGCGAGTTCGCCTGCAAGTACTGCTACGCGCGCTATACGCATGAGTTCATGGAAATGCGCGACGGCGTGGATTTCGAGCGCAAGATCTATGTCAAGCAACACGCCGCGGACCTGCTGCGGCACGAACTGCGCCAGGTCAAGCCGGGCGAGGAAATCGCTATTGGGACGGCTACTGATCCTTATCAGCCTGCAGAACGCCGCAACGAAGTCACGCGTGCGATCCTTGAGGAGCTCGCGCGCCATCAGGGTTTGGAAATCGGGATTGTGTCTAAGTCGACTCTGATCTTGCGCGACGTGGAGGTGCTGAAACAGCTGGCGGAGCGCAATGAGCTCTTTATAAACTTGACGATCACCACCCTGAATGCGGACCTAGCCCGAATTCTCGAACCGCGGGCGCCGCGCCCCGATCTGCGGTTAGACACTGTACGCAAGCTCAATCAAGCCGGTCTTGCAGCGGGAGTGATCTGTGCTCCCGTGGTGCCGGGAATTACGGATTCGCCGCGTGATTTGGAGGCGCTGGTCCGCGCCACGGCCGACGCCGGAGGCAAATATATTTTCGCGAACCCCCTTTTCCTGAAGCCTTGCTCGGCCGCGATCTTCCTGCCCTTTCTGGAGAAGGAATTCCCTCACCTGGTCGCGACCTATCGCCAACGTTTCCAGGAGCGCGCCTTTTTGCCCAATTCGTATCGCAAGCGGATCTCTCAGCTGATGGCGAAGTTGCGCGCGAAGTATCGCATCGTGAACGCCTACGAACGGTACAGTGAAAGGACGCATCCGCCCATGGAGAGCGAAACGCAGCTGAGGCTGTTCTGAACGTTGAAGACTCGTGGACACACGAAGCGTTCTCGGCGAACTCGGCGGTGAAGAAGATGGCGACTTGAGCTGATAACGGTCGCGAGCGCGCGGGCTCTTCTATAATAGCGGTTCCATGTCAGCCAGCAGCCCGCAACCCGCGAGAGTCGTCGGCAAGGAAGATTTGGGCGGACGCTTCCATCAGTTCTGGCAACGCGTCACAGACGGACTCGAACTCAACCAACTGTGGACGCAGTTCCAGGCCGACGCGCGCGCCAGTTATCGGCTGTACTCGCGCGAGGTCGATTCGACGCGCGTCCAAGGCGTTACCAAGGGACGCCACTGGTTCGATATAGCCAAGCAGTTCTTCTGGGCGATCCTGGAAAAGCTTTCGCCGGCGCGTCGCGTGTTGCTGCTGCTCGCGCTGGTGCTGATCATCGTAAATCCCCAGTTCATCTGGCACGATCAAACCGGCGCAACCCAGATCATGAACCTGGATTTCCGGCTTTGGGGCGGGTTGCTGATGTTCGTGTTGCTGGTGCTCGAAGTGGCGGATCGCGTGGTCATGAAGCGCGACCTGCAGATTGCGCGCGAAATCCAGATGTGGCTTCTGCCCGCCAACCCGCCGCCAGTACCCGGGCTTGAGATCGCGTTTGCGACGCGCCCTGCAAATACGGTTGCCGGCGATTACTACGATGTGTTCCCCCGGCCGACTGCAAACGCTGACGGACAGACCTATCTGCTGGCCGTGGCTGATGTGGCCGGAAAGAGCATTCCGGCCGCCCTGTTAATGGCCACCTTCCAGGCCAGCCTGAAGACTCTCTCGACGACGCCCTGCTCGCTCGCCGAGCTCATGCACGGTATGAATCGCTACGCCTGCACCAACAGCCAGAGCGGCCTGCGCTTCACTACGGCGTTCCTGGCTGAATACGAGCCCGGCAGCCGCACGTTGGATTACATTAATGCAGGACACAATGTCCCAATCCTGCGCCGCGCCTCCGGAACCATCGAACGCCTGGACGTCGGCGGGCTGCCGCTGGGGATTCAGGAGTCGGCGGTGTACCACTCGGGCGCGGTGAGGTTGCAGAGCGGCGATTGGCTGGTCATCTTCACTGACGGGCTGGTCGAAGCAGTGAATGATCGCGACGAGGAATACGCGGAACCGCGGCTGCTGTCCATTCTGCAAACGGGCGCATCCACATCGCCGCCCAAATTGCTAAGCCGGATTATGGTCGATCTCGACTTGTTTGTTGGCAATACCGCTCAGCATGACGACGTGACCTGCATGCTGGTGCGTGCGGCCTAAGAGCCGTCCTCAGGCGCTTGAGGTTATTGTCTCAGCATACTTCCTTCCGGCGTTTCCTGCTCAGCGGCGGTTCAAACGACAATCAGTTTCACGAGAAGCGATTCGATCATCGGGAACCTTCTATTGAGCTTTGCAAAATATCGTGACACTCAAAGGGATTGTCATCCGAGCGAAGCGAGGAGTCTGCTCTTGGTTCCGTTGGGAAACAGCAGATTCCTCGCGCCAAAGGCGGGCGGAATGACAGTCTCCAGGGAAGTTATTGACTGTGCAGACAGACTCACGTCATACCAATATGCAATCCTCAACAGGCACTGGATGACAGAATCTGCCGGTTCTGGCTGACAAAAATTGGCGGAACGGATCAGTTTGTCTGGTTTTAAGGGTCTAGCTTTCTCTCTGGCGATAATCAGAAATCCGACAATAGGTAGATTTATCACAACTTAACGTCGGTTACCGGTATTTGGCGGGGTGACCCCCGACACTGGCCCTTTACCTGCCACTCTTCTTGACGTGAGGCGCAAGACGCCTGAGACAAGAGCTACGGAGACGAGGGAAAACGAGATGCGTAAACAGAAGGGTTTCTCACTGATTGAGTTGCTGATCGTGGTGGCGATCATCCTGATCATCGCCGCGATTGCCATTCCAAACCTGCTGCGGGCACGTATTGCGGCCAATGAGTCGTCTGCCGCGGCGTCGGTTCGTACCATTGACACAGCTATGCTGTCGTACCAAACAGCGTACCCGACCGTTGGGTATCCGACACTCTTGGCCAGTCTCGGCACGGGGGGCATCAACACTGCTTGCCCGGGCGCCGTGGCCGCTACCGCTTGCATCATCGACGGCCAGCTCGCTTCTGGCACCAAGAGTGGCTATACCTTTACCGCGGTTGGGGCAGGTGGTCCTCCCGCGACCACGTTCCTGACTACGGCCACTCCGGTCACGCTCAATACGACTGGTGTAAAGGCTTTCTGCGGGATCGAGGATAACGTCGTTCGCTTCGTCACGCCGTCGACCGGTGCCGCTGCCAGCAGTTCGGCCTGCGCAGGTTGGGCTGCCATCGGCCAGTAGTTCCTAAGTGTTTGGCGAAGTACCTGGGGGAGGGTACAAGCCGGCGGAGCATCGGAGCAATCCGATGCTCCGTATTGTTTTTTTTCTCTAGATCCGTGGCGATGAAGCAGTTCGCCGCTTCACCCAGGAGCGCCAACAAATACTGTCAGTTCAGAGTGACACAAATCCGCACAGAGCCACTAAGACGACTGCAAACGACGAAAGTCCGCCATTGAGAATAAAGGCCATAGGGCCGACGGTGAGTGACTTTCGTAACACTTGCCTTTGGTCGGCGGAGTGCGAGTGTAGCTGGCAGTGGCAGAAACGAGCAAGATCGGCATGGAAATGAGGGAAAACGAGATGCGTAAACAGAAGGGTTTCTCACTGATTGAGTTGCTGATCGTGGTGGCGATCATCCTGATCATCGCCGCGATTGCCATTCCAAACCTGCTGCG